>Ga0272443_10001365_pt1 | contig 36150 bp, 20 predicted proteins | sample SSMAcet12_FD_193581 | JGI IMG/M metagenome (GOLD analysis project Ga0272443, IMG submission 193581) | Marine sediment archaeal communities from Little Sippewissett salt marsh, Falmouth, MA, United States - SSM-Acet-12 | ecosystem: Environmental > Aquatic > Marine > Wetlands > Sediment ... | reverse complement strand
ATGGCCTCGTATCCCTCCTTCTTGGCCACCTTGGCGAAGTAGGTGTATCTGTTCCTGGCCTGGGACTCCCCGGCGAAGGATGCAAGCAGGTTCTTCTCGGTCATGGTTCCCTTGACGGACCTCATCTGAGCACCTCGGCCTTCCCGGTTAGGGTGTAACTCATAGATAAATGGAACCTAAACTGGGGCCCCGGTCCCGAACCTGCCACGATGATATCCGCTGTCGAGTATCTTTCACCCCGATGTCACCTGCGGGTTCTTTCACCCTTGGACGGGACCCTGAGCTGTCTTTTTAATCGAGGATGGTTTTTGGGACCTCTGGGGGATATCCCATGAAGGTTTATTAATCAAAAAAGGAGAGATACAAGCCGGTGAGGCCATGGAACCGATGGAGATGGTAAGCATCCTGGGTGACAAGTACAAGGTGAGGATACTGATGTCAACTTCCAGGATACCCAGGTCCGCCAACTACCTGATATCCCGCCATATGATCCCGGTGGCAGCCTGTTACAGGTCCCTGAGGGAGTTGAAGGATAACGGTCTGCTCATCGAGGCTGAGAAGGTACTCACCCCGGGGGGCAAGAGAGTGGCCCTATACAGGTCCAGGCTGAACTACCTGAACCTCACCTTCGACAGGGGGATAATGAGGTCCGAACTGGGGTTCTTCACCGGGGAGAGGGAGTCCTCCCAGATGGTGGTCTGAGTTCTTCACCGGGGAGAGGGAGTCCTCACAGATGGTTGTTTGAGGTTTTCACATTGGCCTGGATATCGATGCAGTGTAACATGACAGGTCGGATGGGTTCCTGTAACTTGTGGCGAATATCGGGCCGTTAACACCCTGAAAAAAGTACAAGATCTCGACAGGACCCACCGGACAGGTCATGTTCACCTGGACCTCTTCGTGACACCCACCCGCACCTCCGGAGAGATATCTAAAGGGCCCAATGGGACAGGTCTATGTTCACCTGGACCTCTTCGTGGCACCCACCCGCACCTCCGGAGAGATATCTAAAGGGCCCAATGGGACAGGTCTATGTTCACCTGGACCTCTCCGTGGCACCCACCCGCACCTCCGGAGAGATATCTATGACGCTCCTTCCTCTCGTGAGGTCCTCTGGCATGTCCTCCTCTTTGCCCTCGACGAGTTCAGGGAAAAGGGAGTAGAGCCTCTTGGTGGAATAGGGTCCCTTCCTGATTATCTTGGGCGGTTTAGAAGCAAGGTCGAGAACGGTATGGCCCACCCTGTAGTAGGTGGGCCCCCCGTCGACGACGAGCTGGAGCTGGTCCCCCAGCTGCTCGAGCACACCGGAAAGGGTGGATGGGGGAGGCATCCCGTGGATGTTGGCCGAGGTCCCGCAGATCTCCACCTTGTCCATCACCCTCTTCATGAAGGAGTTCTCACCGTCCGCGAGCGAGACGGTTGACAGACCGGATGTCACGTAATCGGGGACCCTATCCGCCCTCTTGGGAAGTATTATCGATATCGGACCCGTGAGCTCCTTTTCCAGAAGCTCCTGCACCTTCTCCGGTATCACCGCATATTCGTGGAACCTCTCCTTTGGCACGATCATGGTCAGGGGCATCTCGTCCCCTCTTTTCTTCAGGCTGTATATCCGCTTTACCGCCTCGGGCCTCTCGATGGAGGCGAACAACCCGTACGTGGTATCGAAAGGTCCGCAGAGGACCTCCCCCTTTTTAACAAGGTCCACCACAGTATCAACGTACTTCTCGTATGCAGGGAATATCTTCATCTTTCCCACCACTTCTACCTCGCTTCTGCAATCGATCCTGGTGGAGGCGGATGATATGCCTCCCCTGTTGATCAACATCCGTAAAAGGCCATCATCATTAATAAGGGAGAGCATGAATGCAGGGAGTTCCTTCAGCTCCATCTCCCATCCCATGGTGATGTTCCTGAACCTCCCCACCTCCACCTCCACCTCGTCCCCCTCCTCGCAGGAGCGTGGTATCTCACGGTCCTCGAATACAGGCACCCCTATGTTGAAGAGGTTCCTCTTCATCAGGGGGGCAACGCTCTCGGCTATGACGCATCTGATCCCGAGGTACTTCAGAGCAAGTGCCGCCTGTTCCCTTGAAGAGCCCCTGCCGAAGTCCTTTCCCGCAAGGACCACATCTCCCTCTTTTACGGATTCGACCAGGTCGGGACGAAGCTCCTCCAGGCAGTGCCTCGAATATTCCTCAACGGGGAGTAGTAGATATGGGGTGGGGGCCAGAGAATCGGTATCGACCGAGTCCGGAAGGACCCGGGCCTTTCCCCTTGTGATGATGCTCAGCTCACCACCTCCTGAGGATGGGTTATTACACCCCTGACGGCAGTGGCACCGGCAACGGCCGCCCCTGTCAGATAGATCTTGCTCGTTGGGTCCCCCATCCTACCCCTGAAGTTCCTGTTGGATGTGGATACGGCCACCTCGCCGGCCGGCAGTATCCCCAGGAAGCCCCCGGCGCACGGGCCGCAGGTGGGCATCGATATGATCCCGCCGGCATCTATTATGCTCTTGAGGTAGCCCGCCCTCTCGGCCTGGGAGTAGATCGCCCTTGACCCGGGGATGACGAGCAGCCTGACATCGGGATGGACCTTCCTCCCCTTCAGAATGGATGAGAGGACCCTGAGGTCGTCCAGCCTGCCGTTCGTGCAGGAGCCGACGAACACCTGGTCCACGTTTTTTCCCTCCACGTTCTCCACGGGCTCCACCCGGTCAGGGGAGGAGGGGACCGCGATCTGCGGTCCCATTCCCTCGATGTCGATGTGTAGGGTCTCGTGGGACCACCGCGTGGAGAGGGGGCCGAAACCGTCTCCCCCCCTGTCCGGGAATATGGCCGCAGCAACGGAGGACTCGGATGCCATGTTGGCTATGGTCGCCCTGTTGTCGTCCCCCATCCAGCCGATTATCTTACCGTCTATCTCGAGCAGGCGCCCGAGCCCTTTCTCCTCCCCGAGCCGTGAGATGGACCTGAGCGCCAGGTCCTTCCCCTCCGCCCAGACATCGGGTATCCCGTCGAACACCAGGCCAAGGGGTCTGGGTATCTCGAGCCAGACCTCGCCAGAGGCCATGGCGACCGCCAGGTCCGTGGACCCGATCGCCGTGGAATAGGCACCCAGGGCGCCCCCCGTGGTCACGTGGGAGTCGGCACCCACCACCAGGTCCTTCGGCATGACCATCTTCCCCTCGAAAAGGTGTACGTTACAGATACCTTCCCCCCATTCGATCAACCTGCCTATCCCGAACCTGTCCGCGAACTCCCTGAGGAGCCTGCATGCCTCGGCGCTCTCTTTGTCCTTTGGCGGGGTGAAATGGTCCAGGTATATCACGGTCCTGTCAGCGGCTTTCAGCCTTGGGATCCCCCCCTTGTTGATCATCTCCACCGCGGGGGGTGTGAGCACGTCATGGCCCATTATCAGGTCCGGCCTGAATATACAGAGCTCACCCTCCTCGAGGAGCCCCTCCACCTTATGGCTCCGGAGTATGTCAAGGCCGAGCGAGCCTCCCAGGTTCTCGTCCGTCTAGACCACCCCCCTCCTGACCAGTTCAATGCCGTTCTTTCTCGCGAACTCCACCAGCTCGTCATCGGTAAGGAAAGGCCCCTTCTCCGCAGTACGCTCCTTGACGGCCTCGGTCAGTCGGTTGAGCTCCTCCTCCCTGGCTGCCGCGTAGCCGTTCCTCTCGAGGAAGAACCTGACCGCCGCCTTTCCCGTATGCTTTCCTATGGTGAACCCGCCCTCGCTGATGCCGAAGTCCTTCGGGTCCACGAACTCGTAGGTCATGGGGTTGTTAAGCATCCCGTGGACGTGTATGCCGGATTCGTGCTTGAAAGCGTTCTCACCTATTAGCGGCTGGTACAGGGGCACGCTTATCCCCATCTCCTCCATAATGAGATTGCACAGCGAGCCGAGTTTGTCCCGGTCTATCCCGGTCTTGACCTTCAGATGTCTCTCGTGGAACAGCAGGGATACGTAGACCTGCTCCAGGGAGGCGTTCCCGGCCCTCTCACCTATTCCGGTGACAGTGACATCCACCTGTTTAGCCCCGGCCCTTATGGCGGCAAGTGTGTTCGCTGTGGCCAAACCCAGGTCGTTGTGACAGTGGACACCTATGGGGACCCTTCCCTTGACGGCCCCTATCAGATGCTGTACCAGGAGGGTCATGTGCTCGGGCAGGGCGCATCCCAGCGTGTCCGCCACCGATACCAGGTCAACACCCGACCTTACCGCCTCCCTCATCATGTCCGTCAGAAAATCCAGGTGGGACCTGGTGGCGTCCTCCGCGGTGAAGTGGACGGAATCGAACCTGCCGGATGCATGTCTGATGCCCACCATTGTCCTCTCCATCACATCGTCGGGGACCAGTTTGAGCTTGTGCTCCATGTGTATGGGGGAGGTCGCTATCCAGAGATGCAGCCTTGAGCTGTTGGCCCTCGAGAGGATATCCTCGCACAGCTCGATCTCGCTCTTGATCGGTCTAGAGAGGACGGCTACGGTCGCGTTCTCCACCTCCTTGCAGATCATCCTGATGGCCTTCTGCTCTGACCTGCCATTTGCTGGAAAACCGGCCTCGATGATGTCCACTCCGGCCTCATCCAGAGCCCTGGCTATCCTCACCTTCTTTTCCGGGGTGAGGTGAACACCCGGGGCCTGCTCCCCGTCCCTAAGGGTGGTGTCGTATATCCAGATATACCTATCGGGCACGACAATGCCTCTGGTTTTGAGCTTTTAAGCTATGGCCTCCTATTCCCTGGCAAGGGGATATAAAATCAAAGGGGAGCAAACCGAAAGTGAATGTATTTTGTCCCCCCCTCCGAAGTCCTTATGAACGAAGCGGACATCAGGTATCCATTTACCTGTCCCGGAGGAAGTCGATGTTCAAGGAGATGCCGCTGGAGGAGTCGCTTCTGTCCGGTTTCGAGTTCCCCGTGGCCCTGGTCGTGGAGGTCACAAAGCAGGGCGTTGTACTTTCCAAACAGAGGTATCTGAGGGCCGTGGGGGATGTTGTGAACCAGACGATAAGGTGTGCTTCCATAGAGATGTATGCACACACCGGGCAGTTCGTGGACCCCCATTTGAGGCTCGGCCTGGGGGGGCCCGTGGGTGTGGACCTGCTCTACAATTTCAAGGTCGACAAGCATCTTCTGAACCAGACGGTACAGAATATCAAACAGGATAAGCTACGGATCAATTTCAACAACCCTCAGACGGGCGAAATGGCCAGGGCCCTTATGGAGAAGATCAGGAACAAGGAGAGGATCAATTACCGCAGGCTCTCATCCCAGGAGCAGGGCCTGATCCTCGAACCCTACGTAAGCTACATCCTCTCCAGGGCCGGGCGTGGTAGAAGAAAGGTATTCCAGAATGTTGAGCTGCTCAACAGGGAAGGGATCATACGGTGCCATGAGGGGAATGACATACATCAATACAACCCAATACCTGCACCCGTGATGGAGGTTGATGTGCTCATGATAACGGAGCTTGCCGCACTCAACTCCATCCTCACTGACCTGGTCAACTACGGTTTCATTCATGAAAGACCCCAGTACTGATACCCTGCCTTTCGTTCATGGTGTCGGTCAGGTGCATTCGGTCCAGGTACGGATCCGCCAGGGGGACGAAAGAAAAATACGCGACAGCAGCCCACCAGGTAACGATCCTTTAACTCTTCTTAAAACCGTATCCGCCTAAAGGCCCCCTATCATGAGTTCTCCTCGACGGGATAGATCTGGGTGGATTTTCCGCTCTTTTTCATCTCAATGAGGCCCTTGTCCTTGAGGGATTTCACGTTGTAGTTCACGGTGGAGGATGACAGTTTGAGCTCGTCCGCTATCTCCTTCTGCGAGGTGCCGGGCCTCTTCTGTATCAGATCGTGTATCCTCCTCTGGACCAGGGTTATGTCCCTCCTGTCCGACTCAATACGGTATCCGGCGGGATAGAACCTGCGGTAGAGGCCGTCCCTCTCCGATCTTATGAGCTTCTCCTTCTCCAGTGTGTAGAGGTGGTGGGCGAGGGTCCCGTTGGTCAGGTTCAGATTAACGAGGATACCTCTGAAGTGGTCCCCGGGATGATTCTGTATGTGTACGTAGATCCTCCTTCTTAGACGGTTGTTGAGGAGGTGCTGGGGCCTCAACTTGGAGTAGAGAGGGAACAGGGTCCCGAAGACAGGATACCTGAAAGCGTCCGAGCTGATCACCGCCAGCAGCGAGATGGTGATCATAACCGCGCCGCCCACCGCAACGGCGGTTACACCAGGCGGGACGCCCCGGCCGCCCTCTCCATCCCCCGATCCCTCACCACCTGCCTGCTCCCTTGTCACCCACACGGCCTTGGACAGCTCGTTGTCCTCCTCGTCGTCCTCCTCTATCCTCTTCATCGGGTCAAGGACCGCCCTGATGGATTTCGCGGATGGTCTCGCCCTCCAGGTGAAACGGACGGTCAGGGTCTGTCCGGGCAGCAGTGTGGTATGGTTGGATGAGATCCAGACCCTCGAGAAACCGGTGGTCACCTCGAAAATGGTGATATTCACGTCCTGGGCCGTCGAGTACCCGTTGTTGGCAACGGTCACGTTGATCTCCACCCACTCCCCCTCCTCAAGGGTCCTTATAGGAGCATCAACCTGCAGGACGATCAGGTTGGGTCTGTCGAAGAAGACGACCTCCTGTGTGCGGTTCGAGGAGATCCTCCAGCCGTCGGGATCGCTCTCGTCCGGTATGAGCAGTTTGAACTCCAGTGTGAACCTGGAAAGCGTGGAACAGTCAAGTGCCTCAAGGGCAACGGTCACTGTCGCGGAGGCCGATGCCCCTATGGTGAGCGCAGGGGGTTCCACGGAGAGCATAACGTTGTTGGGTGCCCCGCTCACGGATACCATCGCCGGGACGGACTCCTGCCTGAGGTTCTCCAGTTCAACCTCCAGCTCAATATCGTCGGTCCTGTTGAACGGCCCTCCGGTGATCTTGTATATGCCCACGTTCCCGACAGGCAGTACCTTGAGGGTGGACGTTGCCCAGGTCACCTTTGCCTCGTCGGAGTGGCCGCCGTACTGGATTATGTACATCCCGGAGGCGAGAAGGGGGGGAACGATCTCCACGTTCATCCTCTTGGTCTCGTCTATCTCGAAGAGGGTCCTCCCGGCCGGTTCCAGGTTGATCCCGAAACCGTCCTGGACCGTCGAGCCCGACAGCACATTTACAACGGGAGTGAAATAGGCTTTTCTGACCCCGGTATGCCTCGCATCCAACCTGAGCAGCAGCCCCCCTCCCTGCTCGACCTCCATGTACGGATCGAGCGGCTCCAGCGAAATGCTGGCACCCTTGATGACCCTGAACTGCACCGTGATCTGGGAGGAGGCCTTTCCCTCCTCGAAGGCCAGGGACGCCTTGGATGTGGAGTGGATCGTGAGGGGTACGGTCTGTCCCGTTTCCACAGTGGGGGGCACCTCCACCAGGACTTCGGCGACAAAGCTGCTCCCGGTCGACCCGTAGGCCAGCTCGACCTCCATCTCGTCCAGACCGTCGGAGAAGGAGATGTCCCAGCTGAGGTCGCCGTCGTTGATCCTCAGCGTGTAGATGTCCCTCATGTCACCCCTGTTGTAGAGGCCGATCTTGAAGTAGAGCTTCTGGCCGGGAAAGACAGTCATGCTCTCCTGCTTTTCGGCGGATGGAAGCAGCAGAAGGTCATGTTCGATGGAAGCCGTTATCCTCACCACGGCAATTATTGAGGCGGTATCACCCGTCTCCATGCCGATTGCCTCCACCCTGATATAGTACCTGCCGTCGGGGTCCATTGTCTCATCCGGTATGTTGACGGCTAGCACCGTGGAGCTGTTATCACCGGGTCCAAGGTCTATGGTGCTGTTTATGGAGGTGGACCATCCTGAGGGCCCATCCGTTATCGTTATGAGGACCTCCTGGGATGATGTGTGTGTGTTCCTGAAGAATAGGTTGAAGTAGGTCGCCTCACCGGGAAGTGCATCGTGGACCGGGTTGCCGTTCTGTATGGGATCCGCCGGATCCGAAAAGATCCTTACGGTACCCTCGTTGATACCGGCACCTTCGGTGCCCTCCCAGAAAGGCAACAGAGTCGCCAGAACAAGAAGGAAAAGGGTTATGGATGAAAGAGATATCGACTTGCCCCGCATCGTATTTCCATCCTCCAGTCCTGTATTTAAATGATGTAGTACAGGTTTGGATTGTCCTCACACACCTTTGGAGAGCCTCCGCATGGATGGGAAGCGGTAGGGGGCCGACCGCTGGGGGCCTTAAAATATTCGATGACCTCCCGGGATCCTGAAACGGATTATGTCTTCCATATGTTCGCCCGAGCATCTCGAAATATAGATTATGCATGATCACAATCCGGTGGTTGCCAGACGGACAGGAGGGACGTGGTATGGAAGAAAGCGAAAACATTATTGCCTCGATGGGATACGAGAGGGCGAAGGTGCATGCTGGATACTCGGGTAAGACCCTTCATGTGGACATATCCAGGGGTGCCTTCGGGATAAAGGAGGTCACCGACCTCATGAAGGAGAAGTTCATAGGTGGAAAGGGCTTTGACCTCTACCTTCTGTGGAACTCCATCGGCAAGGATACGAAATGGGACTCCCCCGAGAACGAGATCGTGATCTCATCGGGTCCGCTGGGGGGAACCCCCGTCTATCCAGGGTCCGGGAAATCGATAGTTGTCTCGATATCCCCCCTGACCGGCTCGATCATGGACAGCAACGTAGGGGGATACTTCGGCCCATACCTGAAGTTCGCGGGCTTCGATGCCCTGGAGGTACAGGGCCGCTCGGAAGAGGACATAGCGATTGTGATCGACGGTGTGGAGAATAAGATTTGGATGGAGAAGGTACCCGGGGACCTCTCAGAGGAAGCCTACGAGATAACCAGATATTACCATGAGAGGGTGGGAAAGGGAAGTCCGAGGGACGTTTCGGTCGTATCCGCCGGTACCGCGGCGAAGAACACCATGATGGGGTGCCTCAACTTCTCCTGGTTCGATATCGGCAGGAAGGTGTTCCGTCTCAAACAGGCGGGAAGGGGAGGGATAGGCACCGTGTTCAGGGACAAGGGCATAAGGGCGATCGTGGTGAGGAGCCCCCCCGCCACCGTGGATATCAACGAACCCGCCGACAAGGAGAGGCTGATGGAGGTGGCAAGGGCCCACAGCGGTGAGATAAGGGAGCTGGACCCGAAACAGAACGAGATGGCCAGGGTGGGGACGGCACATCTGGTGACCATCATGGACGATTACGACCTCCTTCCCACCTGCAATTACAAGTTCGGGCAGGGAAAGGACATCGGGCAGCGGGCGGACTCTATGGGCAGGGAGGCCTACAGGCAGAGGTACGACAAGGGTTTCGACGGATGCTGGATCGGGTGCACTGTCGCATGCGCCCACGGGGTCAGGGATTTCGAACTCACCTCGGGGCCCAGAAAGGGGGAGAGGGTATTCGTTGACGGACCGGAATACGAGACCATAGCAGGATGCGGCTCCAACTGCGGGATATTCGATCCGGATCACGTCATCGAGATGAACTACTGGTGCGACAATTACGGGCTGGATACGATCTCGGTCGGGACCTCGCTGGCCTTCGTCATGGAGTGCTACGAGAACGGATCGATCACAAAAGAGCACACGGGCGGACTGGAGCTGAACTTCGGCAACAGGGAAGCCTGCCTGGAGATCCTGCATCAGATGGCCAGGGGCGAGGGTTTCGGCATGATCGTAGGCAAGGGCATTCGGTTCATGAAGAGGTACTTCCACGAGGAGTTCGGTGCGGACATTACCTTCATGAAGGATATCGGCATGGAGGCCAAGGGACTGGAGTTCTCGGAATATATGACAAAGGAGTCCCTGGCCCAGCAGGGAGGGTACGGACTGGCGCTTAAAGGGCCGCAGCACGACGAGGCCTGGCTGATATTTTTGGATATGGTCCACAACTTCATGCCCACCTTCGAGCAGAAAGCGGAGGCCCTGCACTGGTTCCCCATGTTCAGGACCTGGTTCGGGCTGAACGGCCTGTGCAAGCTACCCTGGAACGACATAGTGCCGGAGGACAACAAGGAGACCGCCGAACCCGCCAAGGTGATGAAGCATGTACAGTGGTATTCCGAGTACTTCACGGCGGTGACCGGCAGAAAGGCCGAACCCGATGACCTGATCGGGATGAGCGAGGTCGTCTACAACTTCCAGAGGATATTCAACCTCAGGCTCGGATTCGGGAGAAGGGAGCAAGACGACATACCGTACAGGGCGGTAGGTCCCGTTACGGAGGAGGAGTACCTATCCAGGGAGGAGAGGTACGATAACCAGCTCAAAGAGCATCTGGGCATCGATCCTGCGGGATTGTCCGTTAAGGAAAGGATGGGTAAATTGAGGGATTTCAGGGAGGAACGATACGAGAGGCTGAAGGATGCGGTCTACAAGAGAAGGGGCTGGACCAATGACGGGATCCCCACACTGAATAAGGTGAAGGAGCTGGGTATCGACTTCCCCGACGTGGTGGAGCTGATAGGCAAATACCAATGAGATGAGGTTTCAAAAACCTGCTGCTGTGCTGCGCCCTTCGAAATTGCACTCTTTCATATTGGCAGTTATCAAAGCAAGGCAAGGCCTTTTGTTCGATATCCTTGGTTCGATGTACCCGCCTTTCGGGATTATGTTTTTAACGGAGTGCACTCCGTACAGGAGCAATGATCCTGGTGAACGACAGGGAGCATCCGTATGTGGAGGGGGAGACCGTGGAGGATACGCTGAAGAGGACAGAGGCCTTCTTCCCCTTCATGGTGGTGCGTCTAAACGGCACATGGCTTAGAAAGGACGACTGGACGAGTACCCCTGTGGAGGACGGCTCCAGCATCAGAACCGTGGAGATGATAGCGGGCGGGTGACGGCTGTCGCGATCCGGATCACAAGGTCCGATGTAAGGGTGTTGTTCTACGTTAGTGTCATAATCATTAAATATGTCCGATGTAAATTTGTTTGCTTGGAGTGATACGAGGGACGGATAATAGATCAGCCAGGAGTTTATTTCCCGGTCCTCTTGGTCAACTCTCCGTACGGAACCTTCCGGTCCGGAGGTGTAAGATATGGCGATGATCAGGATCCTGCTTGTAACGATCACCCTGGTCCTTCCGGGTGTGATCCTGCATGATTTGAACGGAGGAAGAGCAAAGGAGAATAAAGAGGCCCCCCTTTCGGGTTTCGGGGCCGGTTTAGAGGAAAATCCGGTTCCTTCATGTTTCAATGGAGGATACTTCACCGAGAACCTCGGGCAGTGGGACGGCATCATATCGTATTCGGCCCGGACGCCCTTTGGCAGGATCGGTCTGGGTCCCGGATCTGTCCATTTCGCCCTTTTCAATGGGGACACTGGGCAGGATAATTCGGGACTGATCGATCCGTCGATGACAGAAGATGATACGGGAAGCGTCAAGGGCCACGTCCTGCGTTATGACTTCAATGGAGGTGAAAACTGCATGCCTGCGGGTGTGGGCCCCTTGCCCCATTTGACCAATTACTTCATAGGGAACGATCCCGACAGATGGGTATCGGGTGCAAGAAGCTACAGGGAGGTGGTGTATCAGAACGTATGGGAAGGCATCGATATCGTCTACCACTTCGGAAAGGAGGGGTTCAAGTACGATCTCCTGATCGCGCCCGGTGCATCGGTGGAGGATATCAGGATCGGGATAGAGGGGCACGACAGCCTCTTTCTTGATAACGGCCGTTCCCTTACGGTCCAGACGGGATATTGCGCATTGATGGATGAGAAACTGGATGTGTTCTACCGGGATGACCCCTCCGAGAAGATAGATTCAAGATTCGTGATCCATTCGGACCGCACGTTCGGTTTCGAGCTGTCTGAATACCGGTCCGACAGATGTATTGTCATAGACCCGGTCGTAACATCCACCTATCTGGGCGGGTCGGATTCCGACAAGGGTTTGACGGTGGACATCGACCGGGAGGGGAACGTGATCATGGGAGGATGCACTTCCTCGGTCAACTTTCCGACAAAGGTGGGTTCATACGATACGACCCACGGTGGGGACAACGATTATTTCATATCCAAGTTCAACGGGGACCTGTCCAGTCTCATATTCTCCACCTATATAGGGGGTTCGGGAGACGATGGATATTATGATAATTTCATAGATGTTGTTGATGATGGGATACTGATGGCGGGGACAACCAGGTCCTCGGATTTCCCCACGACCGCAGGATGCTATGACGACTCCCTGGCTGGATATTACGACACGGTATTCCTGAAGCTGAAGAGCGACGGATCGGACCTGATATTCTCATCCTATCTTGGCGGAACCGGAAGCCAGGATACCGCTCGCGGGATCCTGGAGTCGTGGGATGGTGGTTTCTTTGTGTACGGATATACCGGTTCCTCCGATTTCCCGACCACCGAAGGAGCGTACATGGCCATGATGTCGGGCTATGGGGATGGTTACATCTCAAAGTTCAAGAGCTCAGGTGATGAGCTGTTGAACTCCACGTTCATGGGAGGTTCGTCCTCCACCGATCAGATATACCATCTGGTCGAGGCATCCGACCATGATATTTTCATCGCGGGAAACACATATTCGGACGATTTTCCAGTATCCACCGGGGCCTACTCCCAAACGATGAGCGGTTATTCGGACGCTTTCATCGCCCGGATGGAGGGGGACCTCTCCGATGTCATCTGCGCCACCTACATCGGAGGTGGCAGTTCGGATAGGTTGTACACGATGGCCCTGGACGATCGGGATAATGCGGTGGTCGTGGGTGACACCTATTCGGATGATTTCCCACTGACGGAAGGCGTATTGAGGACCACTTTCAGCGGTTATTCCGAGGGATATATATGCATGTTCAAGTACGATCTGACCGATCTTGTGGTTTCTACATACATAGGAGGTGACTCGCTTGACACTGCCAACTGCGTCGCGTTCGACCCGTTCGGGGACCTGATCGTCGCGGGTTACACCTCTTCAAGCGACATCGATCTGACCCCCGATGCGCAGTTCAAATCGAACTCGGGGGACAGGGATGGTTTCATTTCCGTCATGCATCCGGATATGAAGGAACTTGAATATGCCACATATTACGGAGGCTCCATGAACGATTCCATAATGGGCGAGATCGCAGTGGACCCCTACGGTAAGGCTTTCATGACCGGTTACACGGACTCGACCGATCTTCCTCTTTTCGATCCTTACCAGGGAACACTTGGCGGTTCACGGGATTCCTTCCTCCTGTCCATTGACATAACCCCCTGGCTCGAGCCCGAAGATGTGGAGGAAGTAGGGCTTTACAGCGACCCGGATTACCTGAACGGGGGGAACCGGTTCGACATTGGACAGAAGGTGTACGTTGAACTGAAGGGGACTGATGCCAACACATCCATCAGGAGCGGTGCTCGTGTCAACATCACCTATCCCGACGGATCCCTGCCCGATAAGAGGTTGATCCTGCTGGAGACCGATAACAGCTCGGGGGTCTACCATGGCTCATTCTTTATCCCCGCTACCGCCAGCTATTTCCAGTCGATCGACATAGTATCGTGGAAGGACCCGACGAAGAAGGCAAGGCTCGTTGTCGATTATCCCTACAGGCCACGCACTGTCACCTCCCTGACGATCTTCTCTGATCCGGGTTATTCGACCCAAAAGGGAAAGTTCGACCTGGGGGATCAGGTCTATGTCGAGGTCAGGGGTGAGGACTCCAATATCGCAACCAGGGATTACGCTTTTGTCAACTCCACCAGTGATAAGAACGAAAGCCACAACATGTTCACACTCCTGAGGGAAACGGGAGAGAGCACCGGCATATACCGTGGTTCCTACGTGGTCCCACCTTTCTTTCTCTATTTGGAGAACATCACTGTTTATTCGGTCGGAAATGAGGGGGTGAGTGATACATTCATGGTCCACACTCCGGTGCAGATAAGGCCCCTGGAGGATGAATTGACCGCGGTGGAGGACGAGGAATACAGCGTCACCTACTGGAACTTCGGATACAATCCGGGGACATGGACCGTTCACTACTCCGCCGAATGGCTCTCCTGGGGAGAGGACAACATGACACTTTACGGCATGCCCAGGAACAACCACGTGTACACGACGGATGTGAGCATCAGGATAGAGGATGGAGCGGGTAATTCGGACGTACACAACTTCGAACTGGCGGTGGATAACACACCCCCCGGTATAACGAACGAGAACAGGCTATACGCGACAGAAGGACAGGAGTACTACACGGACTACAACTCCACCGACGACGGCCAGGGTGAGATCACCTGGTCGGTGGCACCCGACGGGTCATGGTTCTCCATTGACGAGAATTCGGGTGTTCTGGCCGGAATACCAGGCAGCGATGATGTCAGGTCTGGAAATGTGACCGTAATGGTGAATGACGGCAACGGTGGGATCGGCTCCACCACTTTCATGCTGACGGTGCTGCCCTGGCACAGACCTCCCGTGATAACGACCGCCGATATAAGGACCGGTAAACAGGGCGAGAAATACTACAATCAATACAGGGCAACGGACCCGAACGGTGATACGGACCTCACGTGGGAACTTTATACCGATGCCCCATTTCTCGCGATGGACAACTACACCGGTGAGCTGTCCGGCACTCCAGGGACCTTGGATGTTGGCACCTGGTCGGTGAACGTGACTGCGATCGATCCCACGGGTTTGACTGGAAGCCGCGAGTTCATTCTTACCATCGAGAACGTGAACGACAGGCCTCTCTGGGTCGACGTGCCCGGGGATGCGGAGGTGGTCCATGGCAGCATCTTCATCTTCGACGTGAACGCATCCGACCCTGACGTGGGCGATGAGCTAGAGTACACCCTCTGGACAGATACCGAAGCAGATATGGAGATCAACAAGAGGACCGGGGTGATCAGGTGGAGAGCGGACTATCCCCTGCTCAAAGGGAAAAATGGGGAGTTGGAGGTGAACCTGAGGGTGGCAGATGCCGCTGCGATGTTCCAGACCCATACATTCACACTGACGGTCGTTCCCACCAGGCCTCCGACCGTAAGCCTGATCGGGCCCGAAGACGGGGCAAGGACCACATCCAGGGCGGCGGACCTCGAATGGTCCGGCAGCGATCCGGAGGGAGAACACCTTACCTACTGGATATACATCAGCGAGAACCGACCCTTCGTTGAGACCAGAAAGGCTGATGCACTGCATCTGGGGGAATACAACGGGACCTCACTTACCTTCGATGGGCCGGTCCAGGGCTGGATATATTACTGGACCGTCAGACCGTTCGACCAGTGCACGTTCGGTACCTGCGTTGACGGTATCAGGTCGTTCCGTGTGAACAATGTACCTCAGCTGGGAGGGGTCCCCGATCAGAAGGTGAGCGCAGGTGAGACGTTCCGATACAAGGTGACCGGAACTGACGAAGACCCCGAGGACTCCTCGAACCTTGCATATTCCATTGTCGAAGGCCCCGAGGGGGTCCAGATATCCGGTACGACCGGTGAGATCACCTGGAGAACATCCGGGGATGACAAAGGGACGCACAGGCTCGTCATCTCCGTGACAGATGGTTTGGAGCAGGTCCAGACCGGTTTCGATATCGAGGTAAAGGAGGCGGAGGAGGGGGGGTTGGACCCCATGGTACTCGGGATGGTGGGACTGGGGTTCCTGTTCGTTGTAATAATAATCCTGCAGATACTGATCCTTACCAGAAAGAGGCCGGGAAAGGGTGAGGGGGAGATCGATAGGAAGAAGGCGACAAAGGAGATAAGGGATATCATCAAGGAGACCGCGGACGACCTGGAGAAGACTGAGATAGAACCGGAGGAGGCGGATACGACCGGGGAACCCGAAGACGTACAAACGGGGGTCGTTCGGGAGCAGCAGGATGATACGGAGGAATTGAGAGCCTCCGACGGAGGAGGATCGAACGAGGTCCCAACAGAAACGCTGCAGAAGCAGGAGAAAAATCCTCAAATGGGTGAGTGAAAGGTAAGGAGCTATTCATTCGAGGTGTTATCGGACCCCGTATTGGCAATGAGAAACCTGGATAGGGCTTCCTCATATCATTTATAATCGTGATGGGTTATTCACTCCCACAGGGACGTGATGGAAGATGAAGGACCCCTACGAGGTGCTCGGAGTCAGAAAGGACGCCTCCCTCTCCGAGATAAAGGCGGCATACAAAGGGCTGGCTAAGAAGCTCCATCCCGACAAGACCCAGGGCAACATACGGGCACTCGAGCAGATGAAGACGCTGAACGAGGCCTATGCCACACTATGTGCAAACCTTGAGAGGAGGATAGTCAGGGAGGACCGGGGAGAGATGAGGGCCGCCTCCGACAAGGAGGAGGTGTGGAAGGCCTACTCGAAGCAGGTTGAGGGTTACTACCAGCAGGTGCAGGCGTACATGGAGGAGCAGATGCAGAAGATCCTCGCGGAGAGGACCAGGCTCTCCGACATCGAGATGAAGCTCAACCAGAGGGAAAAGGAATTCAAGAGGTGGGAGGCGGATGTGTCAAAGCAGATGTCGGACCTGAAGAAAAGGGAGGAGTTCCTCTCCGAGAAGGAGAAACAGCTGGACGAGCTGATGCTCCTTGTATCCCGCTCCAATTCGATAATGGTGGAGCTCTCCCAGGCCTCCAGGTCCCTTAGAGGAGTAAAATAGTCCTCTCACTCTATCTGCGCATAGACCTCGGTAAGGATCTCCTCGGGGGGAACCTCACGGGGATCGTTCAGATAGTATTCCCTGTAGGGCCCCTTTGTTTCCCTTCCATTTTTCGCCATCCATTCGAAAAGCCTGTTGTAGGTTTCCCCCACCTTCTCGTAAGGTCCCTTATGCACGGTCTTGACCATCTTGACCCGTGGAAGTACATATGAGCTGATCTCATCAGTCTCCCTCACATTACCGGAAACGGGGAGTGCGACCTCCAGATCGGCGCTGTTCTCCCTCACCGCCCTCTCGACCTCCTCCATGGTCAGCTCGTGGCAGAGAAAGATGGGAGGCCCTGTTATCTCCAGGCCGTTCGCGATCGCATGCTCGAACATCTTTGGAATGAGGTTAGCGGTATCGTGATAGGCCCCCCTCTTCCTTATTCCAATGACATTAACCGGTTCCAGTTCGACCATCTGGATTTCATCCATCGTTTTTCACCTCATCCGTTCCAAACCGATCTGATATATATATCTGATCTGAGGGGTGGGAGGTCATCGAATATGAAGACAAAAAAGAGCTTACCGGGTCCTATGTCCAGTGGACCGCTTGAATGAACTCGTCCCATTGGGTTTCCTTCGAGAATTGGATATCCCCGTACGCCGGATTGTAGGAGGACGACCTGTAGGGAAGGTAGATGGAGACCCCGTGTGCGTCAGGATGCCCGCCGTCCTCGATCGTGTTTCTGTACATTATCATCAGGTCCCCGACCGCCTCCATCACCTCATCGGAATAGGAGGACCTCAGCGTCCCCGCGGAAGGTTTGGAGAGCTGATAGGCCAGGTCGTATACGTCGTAATTGGTATAGACAGCATTCCCGACCCAGTCCATCTGATGCGAGAAGTATTCGGTGTAAAGGTCCGGGGACTGGTATTCAGGGTGCCCCAGGACGGTGTTGATCAGAAGCGCCTGATTGAGGGACTGACCTATCCCCGTTACCCTGGACAGAAGCTCACCGGATAGTGAATCGAGCGCCTCGACGAGGGGTTTGACATTGGACAGGTTGAAGACACCGAACACATCAGAATAGCCCTTCTTGGGGATGTAGGGAGGGGCCCTCCAGGGTCCGTAGGGCAGGAATGTCTCTCCCATTGCGACCGCGAACTCCTCCCCGCTCATGGTGGGGTCCTCGGAAAGGGCGCCCCAGCAGTCATCGTACTGCCAGTTTCCCGGGTTCCAGACATCGTTCTCCGGGTCCGCATCCGATCCCCATCCGTAGGTGGAGCCCCCGACGAAATAATCGCAGGAGCTCTCGAGCTCGTAGGCGAACTCCACCATTCCAACCAGGCAACCCTCCGTGGAGAGCACATCGATGTTCCTTCCGATGTGTTCCCTGAAAGCGTCACAGGTGGACCCTATCTCGGGCAGGTCCAGGTGGTCCCCGGAGAGGACGTCCCAGCACATGCCCCTCCAACCCCCTCCGTGGTTGGAGAGGTGCACGTTGTATCTCTTTGCAGGGTAATTGTCGGCACCCCACTTCAGGAACTTGAGAAGTGTGTCCCCGTCCCCGGTGTTCAGCTCACCTGTGGTCCAATCCGGGTCGACATCGGTGAGGTTTAGTTCAATGGAACCGCCCTGTCTCAATTCAAGCAGCCGGGTGTCGCCCTCCTCCTCCTTGTCAAGTACGATCAGCACGTTTACCCTTTCGTTGTCCTCCACCTCCTCCAGGAAGTGGAGGTTGCAGAGCATCATGTTCCACTCCCCCAGGTCCCCCTCGCCGCACATCCATATCAGCGAGGTCCACTCCCCCGGTGTCGGCTCCGGTGCTCCTTTTGCCCCCTTTTCCTCTTTTCCCATCATGGTGAGGGCGGCCCCCAGTACCAGCAGCACAACCAACACGGCCGAGACCCCGATGATCAGGTTCCTCTTCATCGGTTCCTATTAAAGGCTACACCGTAATATTCGTTTTGGTCTGTCAAATAACAAAGCTGCACGCATATGTCCTCCCTCCCGTTCTATCGGTGTAATATAATAACATACGGTCCTTCGGCTGCAGGCATGTTACCAGTACCCGTGATCCCGAAGGGGCCATCGGCCGTATTGTCCACACACGGGCTCACTCATCGAACAGATCATCTATGCCGGCACCCTCCCCTTCCGATCCGGCCGGGAAGGGAGGCGGAGAGGGGGGTGTTTGCGGGTTGGGGAGGTTCATCTGAGGTCCGAAGCCCGGCCCGCCCTGCTGGAACTGCTGCGGGGGAGGTCCCTGAGGGGGAAACATCTGCTGCGGTGGAGGCCCTTGGGGCGGACCCTGAGGAGGCCCTTGGGGCCCCTGATGGGGTGGATGTCCTTGAGGCGGACCCTGAGGAGGGCCCTGCGGCTTGGAAAGGTTCAGGTCCCTCTCGATGTCCTCCAGAGTGGTCTCCTTCCTCTCATCCCCGAGCCTGGGGCCCTTCGCATCCCTCTCTTTGCCGGGAGCCGCCTCCCTCTTTCCGAGTGTGACGAATATCAGTACGGAGATGACCAGGGCAACGGAGAGGATAATTGCCGACAGGAGTATTGCCCAGAAGATGTATCCCCCGACGGACTCGAGTCCGCTGTTGATCCTCTGGGATTCGGGCTCCCTCGATGCGATCACGTTAACCTCCATTTCAGATCCTTCGCCGTAGGTCACCCTGTTTTCCTCCTCGTCCGAAAAGGATGGCACCACGGACATCCTCGACACCTCGCCGTAGTCCATGCAGTCGTTGGCGGTGCACTGATAGGTGAGGGTTGCGGTCTCCCCCGGTGCGAGGGTGCCCCCGGTCGCTATGTTCGAGGGGACACTCACCATATTGTCCTCACAGCGGAGCATGAGATCGAAAGTGGGAATCGTGACACCGCCCGTGTTGATCACCGTTACCATCATCTGGAAATCCTTTCCGGGCTTGATGGGTTCTGTGGTGACGGACGATACCTCGAGCCTGGCCGGACGGGCGAAAACCTGAACGTATACCGTCTCGTTCATCTCGACGGACCTCAGGTTGGAATCGAGTCCGGTGACGGTCACCGTCAACCCGACCCTGGTGCTGCTGACATCGTAATCCACATCCACCGGCATGTAGAATTCCCTCTCGGTGGGCCCACCCATGGTGCCGGCCCCGATGGTGATGTCCTCCTCTTCGAGAAGTACCGCGGATGAGGATGTGCCGGTTGCCCGGATTATATCGGGCTCGTCCGAAACCACCCTGATGGTGCCGCTGGAGATATCGTACAGCTCCCTGTTCATTATGAATATCCTGAGGCCTGCCCCCCTCTCCCCCGCGGTGAGTATGCTCTCCGTCCCCATCTTTATGTCGGGTCCCCCGATATCCTCGGTGACCCTCAGCATGATATGGGGGCTCAGGAGGTCGGTGGGACGCGGGTCCGACCTGTACCACATGATGTTCATGTAATCCTGTCTGGAGATCTCATCCCACTGGTAGGTCTCGATCCTCAGGTCCTGTCCGGTCTCGTCGAAGGGGTCTATGTAGGTCGCCTTGTAATCGATGGGTATCATGTAATCCCCCGGCGGAAGCATCTCGAACACGGATACCGCGGGGAAATCCACGGTGAACTGCTGACCCACCTGGATATCGTTCACCGTTACCTCAAGGGGCGGGTAAACCGTTGAGGCGTCGTTCCCCTCGTCGTAATAGAACTCCTCCTGTTTCAGGTATTTCGCCGAGTCCAGGTCCAACCGGACCGTGACGGATTCGAAGTCCACATTCCCCTCGTTGTTGAAATCAACGCTGAAACCGGTCCTGCCCGTTTTCTGGGAGAAGGCCGCCGTGGGTACCGTCATCCCGTCGGTATCCGGGGGTATGATGAGGGGTGTCGGCTGAACCACAAGATCTATAGGATAAGGTCCCTCCGACATCTCCACCTCGTTTTTTGTATAATGGAAGGATAGTCCCCCTTCCACGGGGCCAGGGGGGGCGCTCTCGGAGATGTCGACCTTCCAGTTGAGGTCCCGCCCCGAATACTCGAGCAGGTCCAGGGCCACCTTGTTGTTGGAGATGGTAAAATAGGTCCCGGATATCGACAGGATCGCCTCGAAATCGTAGAGGTATCCGGACTCCGCGTTCACCGACGGGCATCTCAGGGTCAGGTATTCCGAACCTGCGTAAACAGGTACGTAACCGGATTCGTAACCGCTCAGGGTTATGGGATCCGTGTCCACGTCCTCAATATTGCTCCTGACATAGAATTCGATATAGCCGTTCTGCTGAACGGACCTCCAATCGTAACCGGACGGGTCCGTAGCGGATTCATCAAGTCTAATCCTTGCCGAAATGGACATGGGAAGGCGGTAGTACCCCTCCTTTACACCGTATGTCCTCACCCTCATCAAGAAAGGGTCGTTCTGATCGGTCGAATAGAAGGTATGGCTGTAGGAGATCGAATACCCCTCACTGTCCACGTTGTTGTAGGGGGTGAGCGATCCCGCTTCGGCAGCCTCTATCACCCCCGAGACGGGGTCACCGTTCCGGTCCGTGAGCTGGTTCGCATAGATGCTCAATTTGACATTGTATAACCAATCATAGCCGTAAGGACTGTCGGCCCCCTGCCACTGGGCCCCGTTGTATTCATTGTATACCCTTATTGTGAAGGAGCTTTCATCCCCGATATAGATACTGCTGGACCCGCTCAAGGAAAATGAGGCGTAGTTTATCTCCACCTGTCTTGTCCCCCCGCTCCCCGTATCGTTACCGCATGCCGTAAATGGCAGTACGGACATCATTAATAGTCCGGCCAGTAATACGGTCCTCTGGATATTCCTCATGTTTATCTACCTCTCCCGTTTTGCCCCGCAAGGGGCGGGTGCGGAATTCGCTTACCCGTATAAAGTGGTTTTGTTCGGCGTTCATATAGGGTCTCCTCGGCTCCGACCTTCAGGAGGTCTTTATACTTCCTCTTCTGGCCACAAGATAGATGCCCAGGAGCACTATGGGGGCCCCCAGGAGAGCGCCTGTGAAAGGTATCTCGTTGAGGATGAGGTATGCGAGGGCCGTCGAACCTATGGGTTCCGCAAGCAAGGATACAGATACGACCGTGGGGGAGACGTATTTGAGAGCCCAGTTCATTACTGTATGGCCCAGAAGCATGGGGCCCAACGCGAGGGCGCCGAATATGAGATATTCCACTGGATCGCGAACGATGATGGGAGCCTCCAGGTACACGGCGAAGGCGAGAAGGGCGGCCATGGCCCCCCCGTAAACGAACAAGGCGTAAACGGGAAGGGACACCTTTCTTCTGAACCTCCTGCCTGCGAGTATGTAGGCTCCTGCCATCAGGGCACCCCCGACGGCAAGTAGGTTTCCGGTCAGCGAGGAGCCCGTCTCCGTCAGATCCCCTCCCAGAACGACCGCAGAGCCGAAAAGGGCGAGGAGCATCCCGAGCACCCCGACCAACTTCAACCTCTCATCGAAAAGAAAGAAGGCCATCAGGGCGACGAACACGGGATGTGTGGTCACAAGTAGCACCGAAGAGGCCACGCTCGTGTACTGGAAGGACCATATCCACATGGTGAAATGAAGCGCAAGGCATACACCAACCACAAGTAGTCTGCCTGCCATGCGCCAGTTCATCACGGTATCGTCCCTGCGGAGGTCCCGAACCGCGAAAGGGAGGATGAGCAACCATGCTATCAGCAGCCTCCAGAAGGCTATGGCCACCGGATGGCTCCCTGACAGTTTGATGAATATCGCTGCGGTGGAAACTGCCAGCATCGCCACAACGATCCACGGGCCAGCATATCGTGGTCTGAAAGGGTTCAAACCGGCCTCATCCCGGAGGTTCGCCATCGGTATACTGCAACGGGATGGCACTTATATAATTGGTCAGGGTTGATGCGTTCTATGTCAACAGCGCTTGCAATAGAGCCGCTGACGATAGCAAGGGGAGGCCGGAAATTGAGCATCTTCCCGCCCGTGTTATCGGCCCCGCTCGCAGGGGTTGCCGATGTCCCCTACAGGCAACTTCTAGGACAACACGGGTGCCCCTTCTCCTTCACAGAGATGATCTCTGCCAAGGGGATCGTGGAGAAAAATCCCCGGACACTGGAACTTCTCGATACGTCCCCCGGGGAGGCGAACACCGGGGTCCAGCTGTTCTGCTCCTCGCCGGATGTCCTGCACCGTGCTGCTGCGGCTATGGAGTCCATCGGTTATCCGCTGGTGGACCTGAACGCGGGCTGTCCCAAGAGAAAGGTGATGGTCCAGGGGTCCGGAGGGGCCCTTCTCAAAGATCCGAAAAAACTTCTCGGGTGCATCGGTGCCATGCTTGATGCGGTGGATGTCCCGGTCGGTTTGAAGATGAGATCGGGATATAATAATTACGACCCACGCGATCTGGGTTCCTTAACGTCCGAGCTGGAGTCCGCCGGGATATCCTATCTGTCGATCCACTGCAGGACGGTAGAGCAGGGATTCAAGGGGAAGGCCGACCGGAGCATCATAGAAATGCTCTCCTCTTCCCTTTCCATACCGGTCATAGCATCCGGGGACGTGAGGTCACCCGCCGATGTGATGGATTACATTAAAAGGGGAGCGGCGGGGGTGATGGTCGGAAGGGCACTCTGCGGGGATCCCCTGTGGTTCGAGAGTCTCTCGGCCGCCCTCAAAGGTGAAGGGTGGAGGAAGGAGAGGCAGACCCTAAAGGGCCTGAAAGCGCACCTCGAAGCCTGTTCGAGCCACCTGGACCTGATGATTTCGCACCACGGTGAGAGAAGGGGCTGCATCGAGTTCCGCCCGCATCTCAACTGGTATCTGTCCGGTTTCGGGGGAAGGCGTCTGTTCAGGGAAAGGATATATTCCCTGGAGGACCGCGCTTCCGTAGAGACCCTGCTGGACGAGGTAAGAGCGGCCTGGTCCGCCCAGCTGGGGGATGGCTCCGACCGTTGAAAGCACAGGCGATGGGCCGTGAGGTTCCGATAGCTTTATTCTCACCGGCGGCCATCACCGGCGGATAACATGAAGGGTTCCACGGTATTCTTCGCCGACATCAGGGCAAAGTGCAGGGAGGATAACAGGAGGAGCAAGGTCAGAAGGCTTCTCTCGGCGCTCGATCTGGGTTCCATCGTGAAAGAGGGGGACCTGACCGCTGTCAAGGTCCACTTCGGGGAGATGGGGAACGATGCGTTCGTCAATCCCATCTACGTAGGGGAGGTCTCGGATATGGTCCGGGAGGCAGGCGGCAGGCCCTTCATAACAGACTCGAACACCCTCTACAGCGGCAGCAGGCACGTTGCGGTGGACCATCTGGAAACCGCCGTCCGGAACGGTTTCGCCTACCCGGTGGTGAGGGCCCCACTCCTCATAGCGGACGGCCTGAAGGGCAGGGATCACCGCGACGTTAGGATAGATGGGAAGCACTTTTCGAGGGTGAGGATATCATCGGCCATCGTGGATGCTGACTCACTCGTCGTCGTCAGCCACTTCAAGGGCCACGAGACCGCCGGTTTCGGGGGGGCGATAAAGAACCTTGCAATGGGCTGCGCGCCCCCCTTGGGAAAGATGGACCAGCATTCCACGAGGCCGAAGGTGAATAAGGTGAGATGCGTGGGGTGTGGAGAGTGTGCCAGTGTCTGCCCGGTCGGTGCCATCTCGATCGTGGAAGGGATATCGACGATAGATAAAAGCTGCGTGGGATGCAACGAGTGCATGACGGTCTGTCCGGAGGATGCGATAGGTGTCAACTGGGATGTGGAGATCCCCATCTTCACCGAGAGGATGGTGGAATACGCATCAGGTGCGGTGCAGGGAAAGGAAAAAAGGACCGCCTATATCAATTTCCTCACGGACATCTCACCACACTGCGACTGCTTCCCCTGGAGCGACTCGCCGATCGTTAACGACATAGGCATACTCGCGTCCAGGGACCCCGTGGCGATCGACAAGGCCTGCTGGGACCTGATAAACGAACAGGCGGGTCTCGAGAACTCGCTCCTTAAAAGCGGTATGAAGAAGGGGCAGGATAAGATCAGGGGCCTCTGGGTAGGGACCAGGCCGGACCTGCAGATCTCCCACGCTGAAAAGCTCTCGCTGGGGTCCTCGAGCTACGAACTGAAGAGGATATGAGCATCCTGCTCACCCAGGGAGTCCGCAAGGTTCTTCCCGCCTCGAAAACCTATTTATATCCACAATAGTCATTTGTGCCGGTCCAGGGACCGATCCCGATCCGAAAACATCTTGGAGGCGCACCAATGTCAAGGCCGATATTCAGAGCGAGCCTGTTGTTTCTGACCGCGATGATGATACTATCCGCGATGATCACAATAACTACATCGGGGGAGGATGGGTTATCGGAAAACGGGACTTTCTCGCCGACGAGGGGAGAGGTCTACTACTTCGAGGGAGAATACCCGCTTGCCCCGTCCTACAACGAGGAGGAGATGCTACTGGTCGTATTCCTCCAGAACGTGGACAGGGTTACGGTGAATGGAGAGGGGGTGAGTGGCCCCCGTGAGGAGGAGTTCAATGCGGGCTGGGTTGCGAATTCGCTAACTGTCAAGAACGACGGACTGGTGCACTCCACGGGTCCCAGGAAGAGGGGCCTCGTGGAGATGTTCTCGGCAACGAGCTGCGTATTCTGCCCGGCCCCGGAGGGGACACTGCACCGCTGGATAGAGAACTCCCAGCTTTTTCCGCAGAAGGTCTCCGTAATAGAATGGCACATACTGGACGACGTCTATCAGAACAGCTTCTCCAGGGGGAGGAGATCCTTCTACGGGGTCGAGGCGACCCCCACGACCATGTTCGACGGAAGGAGGGCTCTGGTCGGCGGGGATTCGTCCCCCTCGAGCAAGGAGATCGATAACTGGTACCTCGGGGTCCTCAACGACATCGACAGCTTCGTACCACAGGTGGTCATAAACGGCAGGACCACGAACAACGACACCGCGGGAACCTTCAACGTATCCGTAGAGGTGACCGGTGCCCTCCCCAAGGGAAACTGGACACTGAACGTTGCGATCTGCGAGGACCTCTACCCGCTCCAGCACGATGGCGCCTACGTCAGGTTCGTGGGGAGGCACATGGCAAGCAGGTCCCTCCCGCAGCTCAGGGAGGGGACGCCCGACATCGTGATAGACGAGGAGAACACGTTCCAGGACGTCACCGGCAGCCTAGAGGGCAACCTGACGATCCACTGGTCCGCATATGATGAGGAGGACGGGTCGGACCTTTCGATCGACCTGATGTACAAACCCTGGGGCCAGGCGTGGGAGTACATAGCCCAGAACCTGGACAATACCGGAAGTTACAGATGGGACACCTACAACCCCAGGATACCCGATGGGGAAAGGTATCTTCTCAGGGCGGAGGCAAAGGACCCGGACGGAAAAAGGACGGCCTATATGGGGAACAGGTATTTCACCATAGACAATCCCGACCTCCCGGTGTTCGATCTCATACAGCCCGCCGAGGGGGAGGAGATAGCGGGAGGTTACACGATAACATGGGACGCGTCGGACGACGAGGACGAATACACAGCTCTCAAAATGAGCATAGCCATCTCGGATGACGGAGGAATAACGTGGAACCAGGTGACAAGGGATCCCAACACCGCATCGGATTTCGTATCCAATGACAATTCATTCTACCTCAATACGGCAAAGAAGAACCTGATGGGGGAGCCGATATACCCGGACGGGGACCAGTACATGCTCAGGTTCATATTGAAGGATACCGACGGTATGGTCGTTCAGACGCTGTCCCCGGTGTTTTCCGTTTACAATAACGACCGGCCCTTAGCCACCCTGTCCTCCCCTTCGGACGGGGAGCTGGTATCCGTTTCTTTCGATGTGGCCTGGCATGCTATAGACCAGGAGGACGGCCCACAGGACCTCTACGGAAACATATCCGTCATCAAGCAGGGAGGCGGGATGAAGGTGCTCTGGGAGGGTTATCTCATGGAGAGTTCCGGGGAGGAGAGCTTCGATACCGACTCGCTTTGGGGTGACGGGCAGTACACATTGTACTTCAAGGTGACCGACTCCAGGGGCCTTGTCTCGGAATCCGACACCGTTATCTTCAATATCTACGACCCGGACCCACCCGAGATATCGGACATGACCGGTCCCGAGGACCATGCGAGGGACACGGTCACTTTCACCTGGAACGGTGAGGACCCGGATGCAGGGGAGACGATAACCTATACCCTGCTGCTCAGGGAACAGGGCGGGGAGTGGATGCCGCTGGTCGAGGGCCTTGAGGCGTCCGAATACTCCCTTGACACGACAGAATATCCTGACGGGACCTATGAACTGAAGGTCATAGGCACCGACTCCAGCGAACAGGCCCTTACCGCGGAGGTCATATTCGGCCCGTTCTCGATCGATAATCCCGATAGGCCAAGGGTCCAGATACTCTCACCGGAGGGTGACATGACGTACAACACCACCATGGAGGTGGCATGGCTGGGAACCGACGAGGACGAAGACGATCTTGTCTATCATGTCTATTACAGAAGGAAGAACGATGCGGTCTGGACCCGTTTGACAAAGGAGGCGGGGGTCACGGGAAGCTCGCTCATGTGGAACTTCTCCTCATTGAGGGAGGATGACTATATGCTGAAGGTGGAGGTGGTGGAGGTCTCGAACGATACCCTTTCCGGGGAGGCGGTGGTGGGCCCCTTCAGATTGAGGATATGGACCCCGCCAGAGAACGGAGGAGGTGGTGGGCAGCCCGGCGGAGGGGACGAAAAAGAGGAATCGAGCGGTAGCGACGTTCTGATCACCTCCCTCATAGTGGTGGGGATGATCGGCCTCGGTCTGATCATCATCGCGGTCCTGTTCCTCTTCCTTTCACGTGCCCGGACCGGAGGGCCGAAGATGTCATTTCCGGAGGAGGATGTTGACCTGAGCATTCCCGATATTGGAAGGGAGAGGTCATCGCTAGGTACGGCCGCATCCTCCCGGCAGCTGCAGCCCGTGATGGGTTATCAAGGTCCCCCGCAGGGGCAGGTCACACAGCAGATGATGCCGCCGGTCCGGCAGGGTGCCCTTCCTCCTGCTGGCCAGGCGTATCCACCCGGCGGATCCACAACGGAAGGCGCAGTACCTTCTGGTACCGACCAGACTCCCCCTCGACCGCAGGGGGCCTCACCCGAGGATACGATGGAGTACCCCACCAGTTCTGTCTCATGGCAGGATACCCCGGAGCAGGATGGGTTTCAGAAGGAGAGCCCGACCCCCCCGGGGGAAGGGATGGAACAGCAGGAACCCCCACAGCCGCCTGAGGGGCCTGTGGAGGGTTCGATCACCTCTTCCGGAGATGAGTTGGGTCTCCAGGAGCCCCCTCGAACTCCCGAAGCTGATCCAGGACAGAAGGAAACCCCGGCGGAGGAGAATAACGGAGCGGGGGAAGGTGATGAAAAGGGGGAAGAAGGTACATCGGCCATACCACCCCCACCGCCTCCACCCGGGGAACAGTGATAGGTGCGGGGGACCCGTCAGGAATATGGAGGTCCGATCCGGACCATAACCACACAAGAGGTGAAGATTCATCCGTGGTTTCCCAATTCAGAGGCTGAAAAGGTTGAGGTATTTCCATCCCCAGAAGGCGTACCAGACCACGAAGATCCCGGCTGCCGTCAGCAGACCGCCGGATACCTTCTTGATGATCTCCGTATTCCTGACCAGTGATTGCAGTATACCGCTGCCCGAGGATATGAGGAGTGTGAACAGGGCCATCATCACACCGAGTACCAGGGCGTAGATGGTGAACACAAGGGCGCCTCCGAAAAACCCCCCGAGGAAACCACCCCCTGCGGAGGTGCCCAGGACTATCACTCCTATGAAGACAGGGGCCATGCAGCTTGATGCGGCCGCACCGTATCCGAACCCGTAGGCGAAGAGCCCTCCCGAACCGCCCCCACCACCAAACCTGTTACCAAAAAGGGCCTCTTTTGCCCTAGTGAAAGGCAACTTTACCAGGTCCATGACCCTCTCGAAGAAGGAATCGAAACCGAGCAGTATCGATAAACCGAGAAGGACCAGTATTGTACCTATGATGGGCATTAACCCCTGCAGGAGAGAGCCGATCACACCGCCCACCAGTGCCACGAGCGCTCCGACAAGCAGGAAGAAGGTGATTATTCCTAGGGCTGCGGCCGCACCTGCCTTCAGTGGGTTCTTCCTCTTGTTCCCAACGTCGTTGGCAATGTAGTATGAAACAAACCCGGGCATGAGTGGAAATGAGCATGGGGAAAAGAAGGTCAGGGCACCGAACACGGCGGCCAGAGCGCCGATCGTGATCAGTGAGCCGTCGGAGGAGGAGATAGTGTTTCTGGAATAGTCCCCGGAGAAAGCATCCGACACGGCATCCTTCACATCGTCCCTGTTTATGGCCCCGGTATGGGTGTAGGCAATCTCGCCGTTCTCAGCCACTATCACGAGCTTGGGTATTAAAGCCGCGTCGAACTTCGTTATGAAACCCACGTTCCTGCCGATAGGCCATCTGGCATTGTACTCGTTCTGGAAGCTGTTCAGCATCGCATCCGTATCCTTTTCGCCAACGGAGACAGAGAGGAACTCCAGATCGTTCCCGTACCTGCCCTTGAGGTCATTGTACAATGAGACAAGGTCCGGCATCTCCTTTTTGCAGATGGAGCAGTCGGTGGACATGATGTCTAGGACCAGTACCCTGCCTGAATAGGTCTCCGGGGTGTGGATCTTTCCCGTGGTGTCCCTGACGCTGAAATCCGGCACCTCGTCGGTCTCGACGCTGACCATTGAATAGAGCGAGAATACGCTTATCAGAAGTCCTACTGCTATGAAAATCGCAGCTGTGGATCTCATGGACAACACCTTCCAGAACCCACCTTTTCTCCCTCTCGATATGATATACAGGACCGGGCCAAGGACCACGAGGGCAAGACCCAACACGATCCATCCCCCCGAAAAGGAGGAGAGGACCGAATTCGAGGACCTGGAAGAAGCAGAATCCCCGGTACCCAGTACGTAGACCTCGGAGCTTGCCTGAGCCAGCTCGTCGTCATAAAGCAGGACCTGTGCGTACAGCTCACCGCCGTCATATTCGATATCCGCGGTGCCAGTAGTATCAGAGTATGCATAGCATACTCCCGAATCGTCGCACAGCTCCTCACCGGTAAGGGTGAGCTCCACGGACATCCATTCGGTGGAATTGGGTGCCTGGGTATTGTAGAAGAGAACGGCCTTTGATATACCACCGTTGTCGTCCATCCGGACGCTCACCCGGTCCTGTACGATGGATATATTTGTCACCGTTGGAGGGATATTTCCCCTGTCGTATGCTGTGGACCTCGATGTGGCTGATTGGACCGATCTAGGGGAGTTCGCCTTCATATTGCCGTCGGTCCCCCTGCCGGAGTCAGTATCTCCCTGATCGTAGACAGCAGCGACTGCGTACATGTTCTGAGCCCTTATCGGGACCTTCGCGTCGGGTATCGACCAGATTCCCGAGAAGACCAACTCGTCGCCGTTGGATAGTGTCACCTGTTCGTTCTCTATTGCGTATCCCCTGAATACGGCATCGTTGACTACGAACTGATCGTAGACCTTGGAGTAGGCCTCGACCCCATCCTCAACCATGAAAACGTAGAGGTTCCCCCTCAGTTGGGGGGCGCCTATCATCCTGGCATTGCCGTCGTATCTGATCTTCCCCTCTACGAAGAAGGACCCGTCGGAGTAGACCTGATCCACCTCCATGAAGACATAGGGGAAGCTCCAAGTCAGCCTGTCCGCGATCCTGAGAGGTCTGTCGTCGTATCTGGTGTTGCAGTCCGTCAAAGCCTCTTCGATATGGGGACCGTCAATGGGGAGCTGTGAGGTTGAAAAACCTCCGAGCTCCACGTATCCACCGTCGAACTCAAGATCAGGTGTGCCCGATATTCCTGGCTGGTAGAACCTCATCCTCTCCTGCGATTCCTCCGTTCTCAGGTCATCAACGCCACCACCGTTCAGCTGGTGGAACACCACCGTGGTATGCGGTGCGGTCTCGTCCTCCAGGGAAGATAGGTATGCATCATGGACCGCTTTTTCGGGGCTGTCGGAATCGGGGCTGTCCCCCATACAAGCGGGGCAGGAGAGGCCGGTGAAGAACTCCAGTACGGGACGGTGTATGTACCCGTCCGGAGGGGGTGCGAGCGGTCTTTCGGTCATGATGCCTGCCTGGGAATTACCGTCCGCGCTGGATGAGACATGGAAAAGAGTTATCACTGCAATAATGACTAGCAAGGAGGTGTGAAGGGCCCGCATGAAGTACACCTGTTCCCGAACTGTAGACTGGGTCAATGGACGTTTAACGTCTATCCTTATTTGTTCTTTTTGACGGATATGTTAACAGAGGGTTGATTCCACATCCCATCATTATTAATATACAGGTCAGGATTGACCTCCCGTTATGGCTTTGGACATCTCCCTTTTCGATTACGAACTTCCCCCTGGAATGATCGCCCAGGAGGGGGCAAGACCAAGGGACAGCTCAAGGCTGTTCCTGATAGATCAGGGAGGGGGGCCCCGCTTTCAACATATGAGGTTAAATGGGATAGCTGATCTCATGGAAAAGGGGGACATCCTGGTACTGAACAGGACCAGGGTTCTCCCCGTAAGGGTGGACCTCAGAAAAAGCACAGGAGGTAAAGCGGAAGCGCTCCTGCTCGAATGTTCTCCCGGTGGGACCTGGGAGGCCCTTTTGGGTGGAAAGAGGATAAGGACCGGGGATATACTGCATACACGGGATGAGGGGGTATGCGTCGAAGTGCTGGGCAGGATACGGGAGGGGAGATGTTCGGTCAGGCTGATGTCCAAGGGCAGTCCCCTTTCGAGGGAGGATGCCCTTTCATGGCTTAAGGAGAATGGGAGGATGCCCACACCCCCCTACATCAAGAAGGAGCTTTCGGACCCCGAGGAATACCAGACCGTGTTCGGTGACATAGAGGGGTCCGTTGCCGCTCCCACCGCGGGGCTGCATTTCACCGAAGGGCTGCTGGATGAGTTGAGGTATAGGGGGATCAGGGTCGCGTATGTGGTGCTGCATGTGGGTTACGGCACATTCGCGCCAGTCAAGACGGAGGATGTGGACCAGCACTCAATGGAGGAGGAGTACTATCGGGTTCCGGCAGCGGTTCAGGAGCTGGTGAAGGAGGCAGTCGACATATACAGGAATGAGGGTAAAAGGACGCTCTGGGCGGTGGGGACCACCGTTATGAGGACGCTGGAAAGCGCTTTCGATGAGAACGGTGATCTAATATCTCCGTCGGGAAGGAGCTCCCTTTTCATCAGACCCCCTTACGAGTTCAAACTACCCTACAGGGGTTTCATCACGAATTTCCACCTTCCCAGGTCCACCCCGCTGATGCTTGTATCCGCGTTTTTCTCGCGGGAGGGCATCCTGAACGCCTATGAGGAGGCCAAAAAGAGGGGTTACAGGTTCTATTCCCTGGGGGATTCCATGGTGGTAAGGAGGGGGGAACGGGGATGAGAAATTTCAGGATAGATGGGGGGGAATGGGAATGAGACATTTCCGGATAGTCGGGGGGGATGAAGGCGGACCCAGAGCAGGGAAGCTTGAACTTCCCAGGGGCGGAGAGGTTTGCACCCCACTTTTTCTGCCCGTTGCCACCAAGATGTCGGTGAAGACCATCTCCTCGGTGGAGGTCCGCTCCACCGGGACCGAGGCGGTGATCACGAACGGTTTTCTATGCAGCCTGCAGCCGGGAAGTGACGAGATATTCTCCGCAGGGGGGATGCACACTTATATGGGATGGGACGGAGGACTGTTCTCCGATTCGGGGGGGTTCCAGTTCATAAGGAAGGGTTTCGAGCCCGTCGTGTCCGATGGCGGTGTCAGACTAAGGTCCCCTTTCGACGGATCGATGACGTCCCTCACTCCGGAGTCGGTTGTGGAGTTCCACACGATGCACGGTGTCGATGTGGGGATGGTCCTGGATCACTGTCCCAAACATGATGTGGGGCGGGAGGAGCTGCTCCTTTCATCCAGGTTGACGGTCGGTTGGGCGAAAAGGTCCAGAATGAGGATCGATGAGGGCCTCGGGGATCTTTCACCCGCGGGGCCCAGTTCGACACCTCTGTTCTTCGCCATAACCCAGGGGGGCACGGACCTAAAGTTGAGGGCTGAAAACACAGCTAAGCTCGTGGATCTCGGGTTCGACGGCTACGGGATAGGCGGTCTCTCGATAGGGGAAAAAAAAGAGGACACGTTCAGATCGCTGAAGGCGAGCACCGACCTTTTACCAGTGGAGAAGCCAAGGTATTTCATGGGTGTCGGGGAGCCGGAGGATATGATCAGATCGGTGAAGATGGGGGTGGACATATTCGATTCGGTCTATCCCACCAGGAATGCAAGGCACAGGTCGGTATTCGTCGGAACCGGAAGGGAGAACATCAGGGCATCCGGATGGAAAGGGATGGATGGACCCATAATGGAGGGGTGCCGATGCATTGCCTGCAGATCGTATTCGAGGGGGTATATCCATCATCTGTTCAAGGCGGGGGAACCCTTGGGTCAGAGGCTTGCGACCATACACAACCTTACCTACATCCAGGAGCTGATGAAAGCTGTGAGGAACCGTATCCTGGAGGGTTCCTACGGATTTGGATTGGGGACCCTTGTTGAGATGATGTTTTCGGCATAAAAGACCAACCTGCTTTAAGTAGACCCAATTCCAATATAATATCGAGCCGAAACCTGTTCAGTGGACCAGGGAAGGAGTAAAAGATGCCCCTATTCACATGAGAATGAAGGGGTGATACATGGAATAAGCCATTCGCCAAGGTAAAGGTTGAAATATAAATTAATATGATTGAGATGATATTCCATTTGTGAAAATTGATGGGGAATGATATTATGGTCCACATCAGGTCATCAATTGTCGGATTCGTTGCCTTTATTCTGCTTTCATCCGTATTCCCATCCCATGCCCATATTCCCGCTGGTTCAGATGAGGTTAACCTGGCAAGGGGGTTGGAATATTACGAGGACCTGATAAATGAAATCGGGATATCTCCCTGGGAAACCCTGAATACCGATCTGGGTCCGCTGCATATCAACTACTCCTATTCCAGTCCCGGTGCAGGTGAACCGGCCTCGGTGGAGATATATTGCGATAACTATGAAGGGCCACCGAATTTTTATTGGATATATGATTGGAACTCATCGCAGGGCGGATACCCTGAGACCGAGATCGATTGGTACAGGGAACCGGAAATGCCTGCCAGTCCGTACAATATTACAATATATATCGAATGGGATTATAACGAAACCATTACATTCTATGACTATGACAATACTGATTTCATTCTATTGGAAGGAACGGGCATGATAAGCGACCTCCAGGCAGATCCAGATACCATGCCCGGAACAGGTATGACGAATATTTCATGGATAATCAACAGAGAATATGATGATATCGATGATGTGTGGTTCGGTATCTACGACAACAACGCGATGATGTGGGTTGTTTTCGATTATACCATTCAGACCTATTATGATTGGTCAGGTTTTGTACAATGTTGGTGCCACTTATTCTTTCCGGAATCCAAAGCCGGCACATTCAATGTGATGGTGGAGGTGCTCGATTCCTGGGGTTACGTTGAGACCGTCAACGAGACCCTGATCTACATCGAAGAGATGGCACCCGTGAACGTATCCGATCTGGAGCACTTCGAGTTCGAAGAGGACGGCTTCATGATCATCGACCTGAACTCACTTTTCTACGATGCAAACGGCGACGAGCTGTCGTTCACGGTCATCCCCAATCCCTATACGAATTTCACATTGGAATGGCTTTACCCATGGTTGATCAATGTCACGCCCAATCCTGACTGGAACGGGGAGGAAAGGATCCGGGTGTATGTTGAGGGTGGGAGCGGCAACAACGTATCTTTTTTTCTGTATCTGACAGTAGTACCAGTAGAGGACGAGCTGTTACGTGCCTCCGCTGCCGCAAGAACGGTCCTGGTTGATGAGAACGAAGGGTATGCCGTTTTCGATCCTTTGGAATTCTTCGTGGATCCTGACGGTCGCGACCTTGCGGTGTCCCTGGGAGGGAATTGGTCCGGTGGAAATGCGACCCCTGTCTGGTCCTACATTGACCCTACCGAGAGTGTGATGGTTGAAGTCGATGGTGTAAAAAACGAGGGGGAGGTGACCCTTCTAAGGGAACTCGAGGAGGGGTACTTCGAATTCCCTGCTACCGCCTGGATCGGGGGGGAGCCCGTTCTGAACGCAACCGGGTGCGTGGAGGTCCTCCCTGTGAACGACCTTCCAATAGGACCCGAGGAGATCCATATTCCAAGGAACTCCACTTTCACAGCGGACCTGAGGGACCTATTCGTGGACCCCGATAGTGATGTGGACAGTCTGATCTTCAGTATTGGTTATGACGGCGATGTACTATCTGTGAGTTTTGACAATACCACACGAATAATCGTGATCGAGCCGATGGACCCGGGATTTGTCGGAGAGAGCTGGATAGCTGTCAACATCACGGATGGTAGTGATGATCATCTGTACGAGATACCCGTTTTCGTGGACCCACTTACCTTCACGCTGACCCTTAACATAGAATTCGAGGATTGGGAGTTCCGTACCGAGGATTACGACCTCACATTCGAGCAGAAGATGGTGGATTTCACGATAGGACCTGTTACTGGAAACGACAACGGTACCCGCTTCGCGGAGATCGTATTGGAGGAGGGCACCTACGGTCTGGTCTTGGCCCACAACCTGCCTGTTTTATTGACGTATGTTCAGGGGGAGAGGAGCGGCTATTTCGTACCCGCTCTGGACGATGTAACACTCGACATGGACATCTCCTTGTACGTTTTCTTCCCTTGGATTGAATATGACGAGGTGCCACCAAAGGACAGGAACGCCACCTGGGACGATATACGGTTCATGGGGGGGTACCTCGAGACTGACGATGACTCCGTATCAGTTGTCATACCGGTGGATCCCGAAAAGGAGAACTACGGGGAACTGGAGGTCTACATGGTCATCATGAACGATGATGGTGGGGAGGACCTCGTTGAATTCCGTCTCCTTTTCTGGAATGGCAATTTCACGCTCGTACTCTCCGATGAGGACGCCTTTGGGGATGTGAAGGAGGGAAAAAGGAGATATTTCTTCAGCGACGGTGGAGCCAATACCTATACGCCCACGGTAAACGAGTTCGAATTCAAGGATCGCAGTAACGGGGAAAACCAGGACGTATCGTTCAATGCGCTCATATATTTCTGCATCGCCGCAGTGGTGGTGGTCCTGCTTGTTATAATTCTCGTATTGATCATCGCGGCCTTATCCCGATCGGGAAAGAGAACCAAAAAGAGTAGAGGATCCGAGGAGGGGTCCTGGGATGTGGAGGATGATGAGGACCTCGAAGAGGAAGATGAATACGAGGATGAAGAAGAGGGGGAGGATTACGAAGATGAGGAAGAAGATGAGGAGGACCTGGGGGAAGATGAGT
>Ga0272443_10001364_pt1 | contig 36232 bp, 38 predicted proteins | sample SSMAcet12_FD_193581 | JGI IMG/M metagenome (GOLD analysis project Ga0272443, IMG submission 193581) | Marine sediment archaeal communities from Little Sippewissett salt marsh, Falmouth, MA, United States - SSM-Acet-12 | ecosystem: Environmental > Aquatic > Marine > Wetlands > Sediment ... | reverse complement strand
CTACATTGTTATGTTCCCAGGCTTGAAATATCGAGCAGCGTTCGACAATGGATAAGACAATTTATGTCTGACAAGACACAAAAGCAGATATTAAAAAAGCGGAGGTTGAATGAGTTTATCTGACAAGAACGAAAACGATAATCGACCGGATCCGGCTATCACACAGGAAATAAAAGCGCGCCTCCGAAAAGATGGGCTGGCGTGTGCTGTTGCCTTTGACATAGCCGGAAAACTAGGTTGCACACCGGCCGAGGTCGGCCGGACTGCCGACCTGCTGCACATTAGTCTCGTTAAGTGTCAGCTGGGACTGTTCGGATACAAGCCGCAGAAAAAGATCGTCGATTCGCGCATGCCGCAGGAGGCGGCTCTTGGTGACGCTATTCGGGACGGGCTGGTCGACGATCGGCTGCCATGCAAAACGGCCTGGCGCATCGCCACGCAATTCGGTGTGCCGAAGATGACGGTTAGCAGCGCCTGCGAAGCCTTGAGTATCAAAGTCAAGCCTTGCCAACTCGGCGCATTCTGAAAAGCAGTTGAGCCGGTTGAGCCCGTTTGGCCCGTTGAGCCGGTTAAATGACGGAAAGATCAAGCCCTACTGTTGGATCGTAAACTGCTTTTAGGTCTAAAGAATCATACCCCGAAAAGTTAATGATTCCTCAGCCGAGAGAATCCAAAATACATTTTGGTCCTCGAATATTTACCTATCTTCTGCCGCAAATCAGGAGAAAAAACTAATAATAAGGTGACATCCTTCAACTGGTCAACGGACAAAACGGACCCAACCGGCTAAACGGACCTAACCGGCTCAACGGGCTCAACCGTGTCACAGCATCCCGTTTTCGCCCACAAAGGGGTTGGTGCGGCGCTCTTTACCGACTGTGGTTGGTTCCATGTGGCCCGGATAAACAATCACGTCGTCGGCGAGTGAAAACAGCTTGGCTTGAATATTTTGTTTCAATGTTGCGGCATTGCCGCCCGGAAAATCGGTGCGCCCGACCGAACCGGAAAAAAGGGTATCGCCGACGAAAACGCAACCATCGGTGAAAAGCGATATACCGCCCTGCGTGTGACCGGGCGTGTGCAGCACCTTCAGGGTAATGGTGCCGAAGACGACCGTGTCGCCTTCTTCCAGTAGTTGGTCCGGAGCGGGTGAATCCTCCGCCGACAGCCCCCAGGAGGCGGCGCTGGCAGAAAGCTGGTCCAGCATCGGGGCATCGAGGCGGTGAATGAGGATCGGGGCGCCGGTAACATCCTTGAGGCGTTTGTTCGCACCGACGTGGTCGAAATGGCCATGGGTGTTGATGATGTAGCGGAGCTTCAAGTCGGAGCGGGCCAGGGTCATCAAGATCCGATCGGCCTCGCCACCCGGATCGATCACGACGGCTTCCCGTGTTTCTTCACAACCCAAGATGTAGCAATTGGCCTGAATTGGTCCGACTGTCAACGATTCGATAATCAAAAGATCCTCCTTAACCGGAACAACCGGGCGCGCCTTTTTGCGCTCCTACCGGAATTGCGGCCGTCCCGCTGAAAAAGATGTTGGTTAGAGCAGTTCAATTATTTTTCGTGCAATTTTCCTCAATCAGCCGGTTGCGGGTGACTGTCGGGGATTTTCTGAAGCGGCAGGGCTTCGCTGTCGATTCGGACGCTGTCCAGAATTCCGTTGATGAAGGCGCCGGACTCTTCGGTGCCGTATTTTTTGCCGATGTCGATGGCTTCGTTGATGGACACTTTAGCCGGAATGTCACCGCAAAAAAGCATCTCATAAACGGCAATGCGCATGATGTTCCGATCGACGCACGACATCCGGCTCAGACGCCAGTTACGCGAGAAGCGCTCGATCAACTGGTCGATCAAGGCCCTCGAATTATTGACACCCCGGATCAGTTCCAGGAAGAACGAACGGGCCTTGGCCGGTGGATCGTAGTGATCGCAGAACCGCTGCAGCATCTCTTCGGACGTATCGCTGGTCATGTCCATACAAAATAGAGCTTGCAGTGCAAGTTCGCGGGCTTTGCGGCGAATTCCCATTTTCAGGCCTGTGCGACGGTCCCCATTAAATTGGCCATTTCCACCGCCGACATAGCGGCATGCCAGCCTTTGTTGCCGGACTTGGTGCCGGCCCTATCGATCGCCTGTTCGACCGTGTCGGTTGTCAGTACTCCGAAGATGACCGGGAGCCCGAAGTCCAGGCCGACCTGGGCCACGCCTTTGCTGACTTCGGCGCAGACATAGTCAAAATGCGGTGTGGCGCCTCGAATTACCGCTCCGAGACAAATCACGGCATCGTAACGGCCGGTCTGGGCTGCTTTTTTAGCCGCCAGCGGTATTTCGAAGGCCCCCGGTACTTTTATGATTTGGATATCGTTTTCCTTCGCACCGGTGCGCGTCAGTGCATCCAGTGCTCCGCCCAGCAATTTTTCGGTAATAAAATCATTGAAACGGCTGACCACGATCCCAAAGCGTTTGCCCTTGGCGATGAGCTGTCCTTCCAGGATTTTTACCATTTCGACTCCTCCCGGTTCGTTCGATCAGGTTGGCAAATCATTGATGCGATATCGGGTTGATGACGCTGTCATCGTCAATATGCAGTAAATGGCCCATTTTCAGTTTCTTGCACTCGAGATAGCAGCGGTTGTATTCGTTCGGTTCGATTTCTATAGGAATCTGCTCCAAGATGGTCAGTCCATAGCCGTCCAACCCGATCATTTTTTTGGGATTGTTGGTCAGAAGACGCATCTTCCGGACCCCCAGGTTGACGAGTATCTGGGCCCCCAAGCCGTAATCGCGCATGTCGGCCTTGAAGCCGAGTCTGCGGTTGGCTTCGACTGTGTCGAGTCCCTGCTCGCGCTGCAATTCGTAGGCCTTCAGTTTATTGACCAGCCCGATCCCCCGGCCTTCCTGACGCAGATAGAGAATGACGCCAACACCTTCCTTTTCAATCATCGACATGGCCTTGTGAAGTTGGTCACCACAGTCGCAGCGCAGCGAGCCGAAAATATCACCGGTCATGCACTCCGAGTGGACCCTGACCATGACCGGTTTTTCAGGTTCGACCTGGCCCTTGACCAGTGCAACGTGCAGCAGTTGGTCGACATCGTTCTCGAACGCGATCATCCTGAATTCGCCGCCGTGCTGGGTGGGGATGACAGATTCGGCCGCGCGATGCACGAAGGCTTCGTTTTTCATGCGGTATTCGACCAGATCGGCGATGGTGCAAATGCCGATGCCGTGTTCCTGGCTGAATTTTTCCAGGGCCGGCATGCGCGCCATGGTTCCGTCTTCATCCATGATTTCACAGATGACACCGGCCGGTTTCAAGCCGGCCAAACGCGCCAGGTCGACCGACCCTTCGGTCTGACCGACACGGACCATCACGCCGCCCTCACGGGCGCGCAAAGGGAAAATGTGACCGGGACGGACGAGGTCGCTCGGCTTGGCGTTGTCCGCTACCGCGGTGTGAATGGTTCTGGCGCGGTCGGCGGCCGATATGCCGGTCGTCACGCCGCAGCGGGCCTCTATCGATACGGTGAACCCGGTCTGAAAGGCCGAGGTGTTGTTGTCGACCATCATCGGCAGATCGAGCTTGTCGATCATCGCGTTCGACATGGCCAGACAGATCAGGCCACGCCCGTATTTTGCCATGAAATTGATGGCTTCGGGCGTCACTTTTTCGGCCGCCATACACAGGTCGCCTTCGTTTTCACGGTCTTCGTCATCCACCAGAATGACCATCCGACCGGCCTTGATGTCTTCGATGGCTTTTTCGATTTCAAGAATTGGCATCTTGACTCTCACTCCCTTTTGAGTCTAACGGTAAAGCAGAAAAAGCGATCCGGACCCGGCAGGTTCGCGCAGGCCACGGACAACGCCATTTGTTTGCTACAGGTATCCTTTTTTGGATATTAAATCATTGTCAACGGTATCGGACCGGTTTGCAGGTGCGGTCTTTTCGCCTCCTCTTCCAGAGGAAAACCGTTCGACATATTTGCCGATCATATCGGTTTCAATGTTGACCGCGGCTCCGATTTTTTTGAGCCGCAGGGTCGTTGCCAGCCACGTGTGCGGAATGATGCTGACCTCGAACCGGTTGGCGGTGAACTGGTTGATGGTCAAGCTGATCCCATCCACCGCCACCGATCCTTTTTCGATCATGTACCGGGAAAGTGCCGCCTCGACGCCGATGGTGAGGATGGTGGCGTTTGCTTTCGTGCCGATAGCTTTTATGATCCCGATCCCGTCGATGTGACCCGAAACCAGGTGGCCGTCGAGACGATCGGAAAAACGTAAGGCCCGTTCGAGATTGACCCGCTCGCCGGCTCGCGCCACACCGAAGGTCGTGCGGGCGATTGTCTCGGGGGACACATCGGCCTCGAAACGTTTGCCGGATATCATCACGGCCGTCAGACAGGCGCCGCTGACGGCGATGCTGTCACCGACCCGGGTTCCTTCCAGCCCATAATCCGCCGTAATCGCCAGACGCCGGGCCTGACCGACAGAGCGAATGGCAGTAATGCTTCCCATGCCTTCTATGATGCCGGTGAACATTTAAACATACCCCTCGATCATCACGTCCTCGCCGACACGGTGTGCCTGCATTTTTTTTATCGGCAGGCAGTCTTTCATCAGCTCCGGTCCCGGTCCACGGCAGATCGGTACACCATCGTCGCCGCCCAGAATTTTCGGTGCAAAAAAGAAAATCACCTTATCGACGATGCCGTCCCTGAAAGCCGAGGCAATAACGCGTCCGCCGCCTTCCACCAGTAGACTGGTAACCTCTGCCGCACCGATGGCAGACATCAATCGGTCAAGGTCGATCCGGCCCTCTTTGAGCGGAGAGGATAGAATGCGCACGCCTTTTTCTTCGAGCCGTCTTTTCTTTTCTTCAGGGACCACGGGTCCGGTCACGACGGTGGTACCGGTGGCGGCGCCTCCTTGCAGCACGCGGGCATCTTCGGAGATCGACAAATGCGTGTCCAGGATGTACCGCTGCGGGTCTTGGCCGTGAAACCCGTAGATGCGGGTTGTCAGGCTCGGATCGTCACTTCTGACCGTATTCACCCCGACCATAATGGCATCCGAGGCGTGGCGCAGGCGGTGAACCTGTTCACGCGACGCTTCCCCCGAAATCCACCTGGCATCTCCGGTTCTGGTGGCGATACGGCCGTCAAGCGTCGCGGCACATTTGATGGTGACAAACGGTCGCCGGGTGCGCGCATACTTGATGAAGACCTCGTTTAGACGTGCCGCAGAGTCTTCACAAACGCCGCTGGTAACCTCAATCCCATTTTCTGACAGAAACGCGAGGCCGCCGCCTTTAACATCGGGGTTCGGATCCCGCATGGCCACCACGACCCGTCGGATTCCGGTCGCCAGGATCTTTTCCGTGCACGGTGGGGTTCGGCCGGTGTGATTGCAGGGCTCGAGCGTAACGTAAAGTGTTCCTTCCCGCGCGTCCAGTCCCGCGTCTTCAATGGCGTTGATTTCGGCATGGGGTTGGCCGGCTGCCGTGTGATAGCCTTTTCCGATGATTCGGTCGTCCTTTACAACAACCGCACCGACCATTGGGTTGGGTGAGGTGAACCCAGACCCTTTCTGCGCCAGATCGAGCGCGAGCAGCATGTACTTTTCGTCTTCCATGATATCACGTACCCGGTCCGGCAATCGGCGATTACAGCAGGCTGAACAACAACCGCCGGTGTTCGACCAAGACGGTTTAGGACGACTGCTGGCTGAGAAGATTTTTCAACTCGGAAACAAAGTCATTGACATCCTTGAATTCGCGATAGACCGATGCGAAACGAACATAGGCCACGCCGTCGAGATCATGCAGCCGTGCCATGACCTTTTCACCCAAGATATGGGAGGGGATTTCTTTTTCACCGATTTCCCTGAGATCCCGTTCGAGCTCGTCGATGAACTCTTCGATCGCGTTCATGCTGATATTGCGTTTTTCGCACGCCTTTTGAATGCCGGAGCGTATTTTTTCCCGCGAAAACTCTTCACGACGCCCATCCTTCTTTATAATCATGATTGGGATTTCTTCAATGTGTTCATAGGTCGTGAACCGTCGGGTGCAGATCAAACATTCGCGGCGCCTGCGAATGACATTGCCGTCTTTGCTCAACCTGGAGTCGATGACCTTGTTGTCGATTTCACCGCAAAACGGGCATTTCATGGAGGTCCTCCCTGATTGCTGAGGTCGTCATGTTTGATCAGATCGATCCCTGCTTCGGTTAGCATTTCCTGCGCCAGGGCGTCGGTATAGCCGGATTGATAGTATATCTTTTTTATTCCGGCGTTGATGATCATTTTGGCGCAGATGGCACAGGGTTGATTGGTGCAGTAAAGCAAGGCGTCTTTTACCGAAACGCCGTGATATGCCGCCTGTATGATGGCATTCTGCTCGGCATGTATCCCGCGACACAGTTCATGGCGCTCGCCCGAGGGAACCTGCAGGGATTCCCGCAGGCAACCGACCTCCAGACAATGTCGAATGCCAGTTGGCGCGCCGTTGTACCCGGTTGACAGGATGCGTTTGTCTTTGACGATGATCGCCCCGACAGCCCTGCGGGTGCAAGTGGACCGCTGAGCTACCAGAGTGGTGATGTTCATGAAGTATGTATCCCACGAAGGGCGCTGTGTAACCCGGGACATGAATCAAAAGGCCTCCGTGCCGAACTCCGGATAGAGCGGAAAGCTGTTGCACAGATCGATGGTCTTGCTGCGGATCCGCCGAAGTTCAGCATCGCTGCCGCGTTTTTTCAGCGTTTCATCGATGAGCGCCGCGATGACAGCCATCTCCGGTTCCCGCATACCGCGCGACGTCACGGCCGGCGTGCCGATTCGAAAACCGCTGGTGACCAGTGGACTCAAGGGGTCGAAGGGGATCGCGTTTTTGTTAACGGTTATTCCGGCCCGCCCCAAGACATCCTCGGCCTCTTTACCGGTGATGCCGTGTTGGCGCAGATCCACCAGCATCATGTGGTTGTCTGTGCCACCCGACACCAGTTGCAAACCGGTTTCCATCAATCCTCGCGCAAGGGCGTTGGCGTTTTTGACAACGTTCATCTGATACGCCGCAAACTCGGGGCCCAGGGCTTCCTTGAACGCCACCGCCTTGGCTGCGATGACATGCATCAAGGGTCCGCCCTGAATTCCCGGAAAAATTTGCTTGTTCAAGCGGTCGCCGTGGTCGGCTTGTGCCAGAATCAGACCACCGCGTGGCCCTCGCAGGGTTTTGTGGGTGGTCGACGACACGACGTCGGCAAAGGGTACCGGCGAAGGATGCAGGCCGGCGGCAACCAAGCCGGCGATGTGGGCCATGTCGACCATCAGAGAGGCACCGACGGAAGACGCCACCTGGGCGAAGCGTTCAAAGTCGATGATGCGCGGATAAGCGCTGGCACCGGCCACGATCATTTTTGGGTGGTGTTCCTCGGCCAAGCGACCCAGGGCCTCATAATCGATGGTGCCGGTCTCTTCCCGTACGCCGTAAGGAATAAAGTTAAACAATCGGCCGGAAAAGCTGACCGGGCTGCCGTGTGTCAGATGACCGCCATGGGCAAGGTTCATTCCAAGGACGGTATCACCGGGATTGAGAAAGGCAAAATAGACGGCCATGTTGGCCTGGGACCCCGAATGCGGTTGAACGTTGGCGTAGGCCGAATTGAAAAGTTCTTTAGCGCGGTCGACGGCCAATTTCTCGGCGATGTCGACGAATTCACAGCCGCCGTAATAGCGCATGTCGGGATAGCCTTCAGCATATTTATTGGTCAGAACGCTTCCTTGAACGGCCATCACTGCCGGACTGGTGAAATTCTCCGATGCGATCAACTCCAGGTTGGTTCTCTGCCGGGCCAGCTCTTCGGCGATGGTTCTGGCCATGTCGGGGTCGGCATTTGCGATCAGTTTCAGATTCAAGAAACATTCCTTTGTTGCACGGTTCAGGACGATTCTTGCCCTGACTGGTTGAACATTTCCAGCCGTTTTTGGTGCCGGCCGCCGTCAAAGCTGGTGTTCAGCCAGGCGTCGACTGTTTCAACGGCCATGGTTTCACCCAGCATCCGGCCACCGAGCACAAGGATATTGGCGTCGTTGTGCTGCCGGCTCAAACGGGCTGAAAATGGATCCGAGCAAAGTGCTGCCCGAACATTCCGGAACCTGTTGGCCACCATCGACATGCCGATACCGGTGCCGCACAAAAGGATGCCGCGTTCATACATGCCATTCGAAATGTGAGCGGCAACCCGCATGGCGAATTCCGGATAGTCGACCGAGTTCTGGCTGAAAGTCCCGACGTCCTCGACCGGATACCCTAAATTCACGAGGAAAGACTTTATCTTTTCTTTCAGAGGATATGCAGCGTGATCGCACCCGATGGCAATAGCGGTGTGTGGCGGTTCCGACGGTCTTTTTTCCATGATCTTCTCCAAGCAATGGTTGCTTTCCGAAGCAAGGGCTGCGGCTGTTTAAAGAACATTAAAACTATAAAAAATAACCAATCCAGCGCATAACCGCAATAAAAAAAATGTAATCGCTCACAGGGTTGCAAAATCCGATACGCTTCAAACTACCTCATTGTAAGCGTTTACAGGGTGCCGCAGATGCAAGGCGTCGGGCGCGCAGACGTACTTTTGTACTTCAAGTGCCCGACAACAAAGCAGGTGCGGTGCCCTGTGAACACTTACAAAAAAATTGCCCTTCTTAGGGGGCATGAAAACGTTACCGGTCGGGTAGAACCTGATGCGGCGGCGATATCATCGCCTTAATTGTGATTGTACGCTTTTAGCAGCAGGCAGCCGTTTGTGCCGCCAAAGCCGAAGGAATTGGTCAGGGCGTAGGTTATCGGCTGTCGGCGGGCGACGTTGGGCACGTAATCCAGGTCGCACTCTTCATCCTGGTTTTCGTAGTTGATGGTCGGCGGAATGATCCCGTGACGGATCGCAAGAGCGCAAAAGACTGTCTCGATCCCGCCGGCCCCTCCGAGCAAGTGCCCGGTCATCGACTTGGTCGAACTGATAGGGATTGAATGGGCCTTGTCTTTGAAAACCGACTTGATGGCGCGGGTCTCATAAAGGTCGTTCAAAGGTGTCGATGTTCCGTGGGCGTTGATATAGTCGACCAGATCGTAAGAGACCCCGGCATCGTCCAATGCCGCCTGCATGCAGCGCACGGCACCGTCTCCATCCGGCGAAGGTGATGTCATGTGATAACCGTCACCACTCATGCCGTAACCGACGATCTCGGCATAAATATTCGCCCCCCTTTCCAGGGCGTGGTCGAGCGATTCGATGATCAGAATTCCGCTCCCTTCGCCAACAACAAAACCGTCTCGGTCCCGTTCGAAAGGACGGGAGGCTTTTTGCGGTTCATCATTACGGGTGGAAAGGGCCTTCATCGCGTTGAAGCCGGCAACGCAGGACTCGGTGACCACGGCTTCGACACCTCCGGTGATCATGGCGTCGGCTGCACCCTCCTGGATAATCTTGAAAGAGTCTCCAATGGCATGCGCACCGGCGGCACAAGCGGTTGCAAGGGATGCATTCGGCCCCTTGGCGCCGAAATAAATCGATATCATACCGGGGGCCATGTTGCCGATCATCATCGGGATGAAAAAGGGTGAAACGCGCTTGGGGCCGCGGGTTTTTACCGAAACAATGGTTCGTTCCATGATCTGCAGGCCGCCCAGGCCGCAGCCGGTGATCACTCCCACGCGGTGTCCGTTGGACCCGTTGATTTTCAAACCGGAGTCTTCGATAGCCATGCGGGAGGCGGCAATCGCATAAGCGATGAAAAGCTCGGTGCGGTTGACCTCCTTTGCGGAGAGCCAGTCTTCATTGCGAAAGCCCCTCACTTCACCGGCAATCTTGGTCTGGTATCTGGTGGTATCAAACCGCGTAATTTCGCCGATGCCGGACTTTCCGGCACAGAGCGCCGGCCAGGTTTCCTCGACACCGATACCCAATGGTGTCACCAATCCGACGCCGGTAATAACGACCCGTTTCTTCAAAGAGGGCCTCCTTCTGGCGACCTCAGGATTGCTCCTTGACGAAGTTGATGGCATCCTGAACGGTCTGGATTTTTTCGGCATCTTCATCGGAAATGTCGGTGTCGAATTCTTCTTCCATCGACATGATCAGTTCGACCAGGTCTAGAGAATCGGCGCCCAGATCGTCAACGAATGACGCTTCCGGTATGACTTCCGACATATCCACCCCCAGTTTTTCGGCAATGATTTTTTTGACTTTATCTTCGACAGACATTCGGTTCTCCTCCTTTTAGATGTACATTCCACCGCTGACGTGCAGCACCTGTCCGGTGATGTAAGCGGCCGCCTCCGAAACCAGAAAAACCACGGCGGCGGCCACATCTTCGGGTTTTCCAGGCCTTCCGAGCGGTACTTGTGACAGCATGGCCTCTCTGACACTCTCCGGCAATGAGGCCGTCATATCGGTTTCAATGAATCCAGGGGCAATCGCGTTGACCGTGATGCCGCGGGGTGCCAGTTCCTTGGCGGCGGTTTTGGTCAAGCCGATCAATCCGGCCTTCGAGGCGACATAGTTGGCCTGACCGGCATTACCGATCACTCCGACAATCGAGGCCATGTTGACGATACGGCCTGAACGCTGTTTCATCATGGTTCGAGCGGCCATCTGAGTGCAGCGAAAGGCGGCCTTGAGGTTGATGTCGAGCACGAGGTCCCAGTCCGGTTCTTTCATCCGCACCAACAAAGCGTCTTTGGTGATACCGGCATTGTTGATCAGGACATCGATGCGACCGCTGACCTTGAGCACCTCCTCGAAAAACCGCTGGATCTCCTCGGCGGACGCCACGTCTACATTCATCCCGACAGCCTCGCCGCCTGCAGCGGCAACGGCCTTGATCGTTTCAGCTGCGGCCGCCGCTTCACCCTCCGGATCGACGGGTGAAAAATAGTTGAAAAAGATGCGTGTTTTCGGTCCTGCCAGAGCGATACAGATTGCCCGGCCGATACCTCTTGAGCCGCCGGTGACGACCACTGTGCTTTTTTCCTGATCCGGCATAGTTACCTCTCGAATATGATGTCGGCCAAACGGTCCATCGCCGGAACGAGGTTGCGGCAGCTTTCCGCGATTTCAGTCAGATCGACCGAGGCTCTGAATTCGTTGATGGCACCCTCATCGAATATACCGGTTCCCATAAGGATGGTCATGATGGTTTCGTGCGCCGTCCGGGCCGCATCATGAGCAAATATGCGCGACATCAGGCGCAGTTTTTCGGCCGCGGCGTCGCCGGCTCGATCGGCAGCTGCGGCTTTGCGAGCCAGGGCGGCCCCGACCTCGACGTGAACCATCGTGTCGGCCAATCCGAACATGATGTGCTGCATCCGGTTCAAGCGGTTGCGGTGAACCAGCAGTATCGCTTCGTTAAGGGCATTGGCAGCGGCTGCATAATAGCGGCAGCCGGCGTCATCAAAGCTCTGCTCCAACGCATCCATTTCCCGGGCAATGGCACCGTAAAATTCACCTTTCGACTTGACGGTGGTTCTCCAGCGGAAGGTGCTGATAATATTCTGTTGCACCTCACTGGCCCCCTCATAGATACAGGTGATTTTAACGTCGCGTTTGATCTTTTCCACTTCGAATTCGCTGGTGTACCCGTATCCACCGAGCGCTTGCATGGCATCTTCGGCAGCCCGGTTGCCGGTTTCGGTGGCAAAATACTTGGCAATCGAACCTTCCACCTGCAGGTCCCGCTCTCGAGCATCAAGCCGATCGGCGATCTCTTCGATATAGGCGCCGGCGGCTTCGAGTCGGATGGCATGGGGCAAGATCAACTTGTGGGTGTAGCCCTGTTTTTCGGACAGCAACGATCCGCTGACAAATCGCTCCTTGGCGTAGGGAATGGCGATATCCAGGGCCGCCTGGCCGGCCCCCAGGCCCATGGCCGCCACCATCAGGCGCGTGTAGCCGAAGACCTGATTGGCCTGTTTGAAGCCTTTGCCCGGTATACCGCCGATCAGGTTTTCAATCGGAACAAAGACATCCGTGAAAGTGAGCTGAGATGTTTGGGAAGCTCGGATGCCGTGTTTTTCTTCGCTGCGGCCCGGTATGTATCCTTCGGTCCCCTTTTCGATCACAAAAAAGGAAGGGCCTTCCGGGGTTTTGGCCAGCAATGTGATAAAATCAGCTGCGCCGCCGGTGGAAATAAACTGTTTGGTGCCGTTGATCTTGTAGCCGGTGACCTTTCCGGAATCGTTGACGACCGGTTCGGCCTTGGTCTTGATGTTGGCGACATCGCTGCCGGCGCCCGGTTCGGTCACGGCGTATGCCACCAAAGCGTTGCCTTCGGCAATGGCACCGAGCCATTTTTTCTTTTGTTCAACGGTCCCACCGACCATCAGGGGATCGGCGCCCAATTGAATCGCAAAAAAAGCCGTGGTGATTCCGAGGCAAATCTTGGACATCTCGCGGGTGAGGATGTAACTGTCCTTCGCACCACCGCCCATGCCGCCGTATTTTTCCGGAATCATCAGCAATTGAAGACCGATCTCGGGGCCCAGCATTTCCCGGATCGTCTCTTCCGGAAAACTCTCTTTTTTGTCCCATTCGAGAACCTTGCCCTTGGCGAGCAGCCGCTTGCTCAGCTGAGCGACCGTGTCCAGCACCATTTGGCGCATTTCAGAATCGAGGCCATAGCGTGCCTTCTCCGAAGCGGAAGCAGATTCCGACATGATGGTAGTCCTTTGGCAGTGTGCTTATTCTTCGGTTTCGACGACGGTACGACCCTTGTAGGCACCGCAGCTCGGGCAGACATGGTGAGGCAGAACGGCTTCACCGCATTCAGGACAGGTGGACACATTCGGTGCAGCCGCTTTTTTGTGTGTCCGGCGCTTATCACGCCTTGACTTAGAAACTTTTCGTTTTGGCAAAGCCATGAGTAATCTCCTAAAGCACTGAAAATACTATAATAAAAAGTTTAATTCGCTTATGCTAAAAATTGATTTGCTTAAGTAATTCAAAACAAACGGGATGTCAAGGTTTTTATTGCCCCTTTTGTTTTCTTGTGATCACCTGATCGATATGTTAAAAGGCTATCGCATTGCAGGCAAGACTGAAAAAAGCAAAAAGGCCTAAAATCATTTATTTATTTGGTCCTGCAATTACAAACCGGCGGCTGTTCGATCTCAATGATAGAGCCGTAGGTCAAAGCGAATCCGGATTGGAACCGAACAACATGGACAGATGTTCTAATGACTCATCAGGGTTGAGCGCATCATAGCAAAACGATTTTGTTTTATCAATACAATACAGGCTCTTATAACTAAATTATCTGACAACACAGAAAGAAGAAAATGAAACCTCAACCCAAGAACCAGATCGTCACCCGCTTTCCTCCCAGTCCGACCGGCTATCTTCATGTCGGCGGTGCCCGCACGGCACTGTTCAACTGGCTCTACGCCCGTCAAACCGGGGGACGATTCGTGCTGCGGATCGAGGATACGGATACCAAGCGGTCGACCCAGGCCAGCACGGATGCCATCTTCGAGGCTCTTGACTGGCTGGCCCTCGACTGGGACGATGGACCCTACTTTCAGTCGCAGCGCTTCGAAATCTACCGGGAATTTATTGAGCGGCTCGTCGATTCCGGCCACGCCTACTACTGCACCTGCTCGACCGAACGGCTCGAGGCTATGCGCCGTGACGCCATGGCGGCCGGCGGCAAACCAAAATATGACGGTTCCTGCCGGGAAAAAGGCCTTGAGAAGACAGCCGACGCCGTGGTGCGCTTCAGGGCGCCGCTGGTCGGCACGACCGTGGTGGCGGACGTTGTCAAGGGAAACATTGTGTTCCAGAACGACGAACTGGACGATTTTATCATCGCCCGCAGCGACGGCACCCCCACTTACAATTTTGTGGTCGTGGTGGACGACATCACGATGGGCATCAACACGATCATCCGCGGTGATGATCACGTCATGAACACCCCCAAGCAGATCCTGCTGTACCGGGCCCTCGACAGCTCCCTGCCGGTATTTGCCCACGTTCCCATGGTCCTGGGACCGGACCGCACGCGCCTGAGCAAGCGTCACGGGGCCATGTCGGTCACCGCCTATCGCGACATGGGCTACCTGCCGGACGCCTTTATCAATTACCTCGCGCGGCTGGGGTGGTCTTACGGCGACCAGGAATTCTTCTCCCGTACAGAACTGATCGAAAAGTTTTCCCTGGAAAACATCGGTCGCTCGGCCGGCATCTTTGACCTGGAAAAGCTTTTGGCGCTTAATGCCGCTCACATCCAGGCCGCCCGGCCGCAGGATCTCGTGGCGCCCCTTAAACCGTTTTTCAAACCATACGGCTTCGACATCGAGGACGGGCCTTTTATCGAAAGTGCCATCCGCACCCTGCAGCCACGGAGCAAGACCCTCGCGGACATGGCCCGAGACGCCCTCTTCTATCTGCAGGATGCGGTCGAGTTCGAAGTGGCGGCCGCGCGCAAGTTTTTGAAAGCGGAGGCCCGAGAGCCCCTGGAGCTGCTGATGGTAGAATTGAGAAAGCTGTCGGAGTTCACCGAACCCGGTTTGGAAGATGTCTTCAAGGTCGTCATGGAAAAAACCGGGCTCAAACTGGGTAAAATTGCCCAGCCCGTGCGCGTGGCCCTAACCGGCCGCACCGCCAGTCCGGGTATTTTCGAGATCACGGAGATTATCGGCAAAGACAGGGTGCTGTCACGACTTCAGGCTGCGGTAGACTATATAAAAGGAACGGAAAAATAGGTTGACTTGAAAAGACAATTTTTGTATTTAAAATACAAATTCTACTGAGGGATCGTCTAGTGGCAGGACGACGGGTTCTGGCCCCGTTAACCTAGGTTCGAATCCTAGTCCCTCAGCCAATCGACATCAAGAGGTTATAGGCTGTTCGTCTATAACCTTTTTTTGATTTAAAAACCTAAAGATTGTAGATTTACGATCGCCTCTTGCGTGAGACGAGAGCTCAAGATTGAATTATCTACTGAATATTAATGTGGCCACCTTTATGTGCCTCGGGCAAAAATTGCATGGAATCCCTTGGAAGGTTTTCTAAAAAAATAACCAAACACCATTTAGACAAATCGTCAATAAATGCCATTGACGGAACAAATATGGCTTCAACTTTTAGCGAGTTTCTCAGAAATGTGGCTGTTGACCTGGCAACTTGTATATTTTTAAAGCAATGCGGCGCATCGGTTAAAGATAATGCATCACAAGCATTGATGTCGCACAAGTCAACGGTTTTGGTTAGCTCGATTGAAAATCGCCATACCTGACGTTTATGGATTTTATGGCTAAGTGACAGGGATCTATTTTCTGAAAAATGACGAGCAAACTCTCCGATGGCAAAAGATTTTTCCTTGGCAAGATAAAGTGTCGGCTCTCCTTGTGTGTTCCATCGATTAGTTTTGGATAAAGTACAATATTTAAAGTCCCGGACATCGGCGCTATCAATGTCCGGGATGTGCCTGAAAGCATAACCACGCCATGGCTTGATATATCCTGCGATACTCAACTGCCAAGGCCCTCATAGTCGGCAGCAAGTGCGCCCAGCACGGCGTCGAATTTGCCAATCGATAACATATCAAATGCCGTCTGATGTTCGAACTCTGGTAGCGCTGTTTTAAAGAAATCACGCAGGCCTTGTGCGGTATACACCTTAACGCCAAGTTCAATTATTTCATGAATTCGTGATAAACGTTCAATATGTTCGCGTCTTTCAGGGCCCACGTCTGATTTAGCCCATCTGTTCACGGTTCGGGGACTCACGCCAAGAAGCTGTGCCAGTTTTTCACGTGATAACGGGAACTTATCGATAACATAGTTTAGCCGCAAAGAAGGAGTTTGGTCTTTTAAATGCGGTCTCGGAGCGTTAGTTACTTGATTGTTGATCTTTAAATTGGTTAGAGCCATAATTCACCTCACGTTTTTGGTTTCACCAATACAACAATAATAGTCCGGACATATGTCAAGACATAATCGTTTAATTGGCTATAGCGAACGATTCTCCAACTTTCCGCCCTTGTGCATATTATGAAACAACTCTGGATTGCTGTCTTATCAGGATTAATCATTCTATCTTGTACTTACTCGGGGTGGTCCTGCCCGTTTGAGCTGCCGACAACTCGGACCACCGTCAAGGGGCACGATCTCACCATCGAACTGGCCACGACACCCGAAGCGAGATCCTGCGGCTTGTCCCGCCGAGCGAGCCTGCCGTCAAACCGGGGAATGTTGTTTGTCTACGCGGAACCCGATATCCTGACTTTCTGGATGAAGAACACCCACATACCGCTTTCCATTGCCTTCATCGCTGCTGACGGCCTAATCGTCAGCATTCAAAAAATGAATCCCTTCCCGCTCACCACTGTATACGCATCACCCGTCCCGGCGCTTTATGCCCTGGAGGTCAACCAGGGATGGTTCGACGAAAAGGGGATCGGCGTCGGCGACGTCGTCGAATTCAGCCTGCCAATCACGCTTGATATCCGATAGAAGTGGTCTTACGAATGCGGCAAAAGTACGGAGACATAGTTTCTGGATTGTAGAAATAGATATTTACCGCAAAGGAGCAAAGAGCGCAGAGTTTAATTTTATTATAACTGTTGAACGCTGAACTCTGAACCTGGTAAAGATCAGTTTAGGTTAATGAATCCCAACATTACATGTCTAAAGAACTTGGAGCTTAAAATGAAACTCAAGATTATGGCGGCCGGTTTTGCTCTTGCCATCATAATTGTCACGGGTGTGCTTGTGAATGCGCCCGGCTGCATTGCAGGGGGCGCACAATATTCACCCGGCTCTGCTCAGTATACGAACCTGAGCATGTCGCCTTTCAAGGGCCCGTCGACTGCACCAGTGGTTATAACCGTGTTCAGCGATTTTCAGTGACCGGCCTGTGCGAGGATTGCTCCTCTACTCGAGCAGTTGCTCGAACAGTATCCGCAAGAGGTGAAGTTGATCTTCAAGAATTACCCCTTATCCCGTCATGCATATGCGAGAAAAGCCGCCATCGCGGCAGCGGCGGCCCAAAGGCAGGAAAAATTTTGGGAGTACCACGACCGGCTTTTCGAGAATTACGACCGCCTGGACGATCAAAAATTCCGGGAGATCGCCCGCGAGTTGAACCTCGACATGGAAAAATTTGAAAAAGACCTGAATGACCCGGTAACCATCCTGAGAGTCAACAAGGATGCCCAGCTGGGCCAAAGCGTGGGCGTCGGGGGTACCCCCACTGTATTCATAAACGGAAGCATCGCAAAGGCCAGAACCCTTGAAGATTTCCAGGCGATTATCGTAAAAGAGCTTCAAAAAGCCGGGAAAAGAGCCGCCGTAAACGAGGGCCAGATGAGATAGTAAACCGCAGATACCAAACTCTCAATAAAGTTTCACCGGTTCTATGATCCCCCCCGACAGCCTGTCCATTTTCGAGGTTGAGGTCGTATCGGTTAAACCCGGGGAAGAAACCGGGATACAAGGACTCACTCAAAAATAACGTCACATTTTGGACGCCGATCCATCCCGTCCGACCGCGTTGCTAAAACTTTGAATATCCAGATATTCCTGCGTTTTAGCGCCTCGCCGGACGGGCGCTTCAACGTCCAAAATTGCGAACTTATTTTTTCGTGAACCCTTTGCGGATTTCACCGGACGGACGCCAGTTAAGGTCGTCAACGCAACGGACTCAACCGGCTCAACGGGCGTAGCGGACTCAACGGACTCAACCGACTGTTATTTGTCAGCTTGGTCGCTGACAATCGCGTCGGCTTCGATCTCCACCAGCCACTCCGGTTCGATAAAGCCGGTCACCTGCACGATGGTGCTGGCAGGCCGAATGTCCTTAAAATATGACCCGTGCACGCTTGCTGCCGCCTCCCAATCCTGAATGCGCTTGAGCATGATCCGGGTGCGCACGACGTCTTTTAAACCGGCACCGGCCTTTTCAAGAGCGGTTTGGATGATCTCGAAACACCGCTTTGTCTGCCCGGCCGCGTCTCCGGGCGTTGCGGTTTTGCCGTCTGCGCCGATGGGCGCCGTCCCGCCCACGGAAATAAAATGACCGACCCGCACTGCCCTTGAAAAGCCCACCACCGGCTCGTACGGGCTGCCGCTGGATACAAGTTGACGCTCCATTTTTTTGACCTCATAGATTCAATGAATGTTATATTATTTTGACTCTCCACCGACTCCGGTGCGTTGTCAACCATACTTATCATTTTTCAGTTGACAGGCGGAAAATATATAATATATAAAAATGTATGCTTTATATACAACCATCGTGAGGGTATGAAACATGGCTTTAAGCATAAGAAATGCAAAAGCTGAAAAGCTGGCGCGCGAACTTGCCGCTGAGAGTGGGGAAACGATCACCCGGGCAATTACCCAAGCCCTGGAGGAAAGACTGGAACGTCTCCGCGGTCGTTCCACCACTACGGACATGGTTGAAGATTTATTGAGGATTTCGAAACGTTGTAGTGAGATTCCCGATCAAGATAAGCGATCTGCCGAAGAAATATTGGGTTATGATTCCATAGGAGTTCCAAAATAATGGTGGTCGACACATCTGCGGTGATTGCCATTCTTTTAGGTGAATCGGAAACAGAGGCTTATGCTCGCGCACTCGCGAATGATTCAAAAAAAATGATCAGTGCCTTTAATGCATTGGAGAGTGCCATTGTCATCGAAGCCAAGAAAGGGGAAGCCGGCGGGCGCGAACTCGCTTTGCTTCTGCATCATGCCAGCATTGAAACCATTCCTCTTAACCGAGATCAAGCGGAGTTAGCCTTATCGGCCTGGAGAAAATATGGAAAGGGAAATCATCCTGCCGGCCTAAATATTGGGGATTGTTGTGCCTATGCACTGGCAAAATATTCTGGCGAGCCGTTACTTTTCAAAGGTGAAGATTTTAGCCAGACAGACATTCCGCCTGCAATTGACGTGTATCAAGAAAAAGAGTCAAGCTTTGACTATTGATTATCTCTTTCACTGCAAATCCCTCTGGTTAGGGTCACGGTAAGAAATAATTCCACACGATTGCGTCGGATTATGGTTTGTCTACAAGGCACATCCAGCGGCGCGTATCGAGATACGTGCCGGTGGATGTAACGCAGAAGATGATCCAAAAGACAAGCAAGAGGTGGAATTATTTCTTGCCGGGGCCCTTATCCTTTACCCCAACTATAATTAATAATAAATGTGATTTAGAGGCCTTTAATTGGTTGCTGCCGCATAGCCGTCATGCCGTCTTGACTGCTGTGAGTGTCCCCCCGCCCACCGCTATCAATTCTCAGCGAAAACAATGATCAATTAGATTACACCGGGTATTGGCATTTTATAGTGTGCAAAACTCGCGCACGATCGGGTCTGAAACCAACCAAGGCCGAACCGTAAAAATGATCGCAATTAATTTGGCACTTATATTGCATATAATCCAAGAATTTATAGATAGTGCCCATCCGCGGTTTCATAAAGGGCACTGATAAGTTTCCGATCCAGAAATGTGCAATTTTCTGCAAGTTCAAGGAAATCAAGGGATTGCGCGGAGGCGTACTCTTGTACGCCGCACAAGCGATTCCGCCGATTGACGCCGAAATTGCGGGAAAGGGCCATTTATGGACGGAAACTAGATATTTGGTTCCCGTTTACGGAAGCACCGGCTTGCTTTTCAGCTCGCGAAACCGAATCCTTGATACACCCAAGATGAAGTTTAAGCATCAAAATTATTTAATCAGCATTATTGACGACGAAACGCTTTACTTTGTCGAAATAAATTCGCGTGGCGAAAGTAATGCCGTTGACAGTATCGCTCTCGAGGCGTTATTCGTTAGTGACCCCCCGGCAGACACTATTCCTGCATCCATCAGAGATCGAAAGAATACGCTCCTCATTGTACCGGACTATTGGTTGGGGAATTCGTCCTATAAGTTTCAATCCCGTAAGAAATCATTGGCGGATGCATTTGTTGCCAGGAAGCTGCACGAACAATTTTCCGATCAACCGGAAATCAAGTATTTTTTTGACGGCACTTTTTACCAGCGGGAACAGACCGAGAAATGGGTATATGCTTATTTTTTACAGGATCCTCAATTTTTTCAATTACACCCGCAACTGGCTCACTTTAATTTGCAGCCGCATCGCATCACCTGCCCCGCTTTGATCTGGCAGCAGAAAATAAGACAGGAAATACCTGAATTTGACAGCGGCGGCAAAGGGTTTGTGCAGCTACTGCCGAAAATGGGTCTTTTGTATTTCTTTTTTGAAGGGAACTTTCTTTTTTCGCGCAAAATTCCATTAGCCGGTGCGCAGTTGCAGCCATCCGATAATTATGATGCCATTGCTTATGAGCTCAATCAGTCGCTTTATCTCTTTTCACAAAAGGCCAAGACCGAAATAGATAAATTATATCTCGTGTCCCATGAAGCGGAAAGTGGGCGTGCACTATCCGAGGTGCTTGGCCGGGAAATCCATGATTTAAATTACTTGATCAATGGCTCGAATGCCTTGCAAGGTTCTGCCAACGCGACAGGAGCTATTGGGTTTCTGAGTCCAAGCGACCTATTGCCCGGCAAAAGCTTTCTGTCTCTCTGCCACCGGGTGTTGAAGAAAGAGTTGGAATGGAAGCCGGTCCAATTCGCCGGGATTGCCGTCGGATTAATACTCTTTTTTTTACTGGGAATAGAAACGATAGTGCTCCACAAATGGTCGCATCAGATTCAACTGCCAAGGTCAATTGGCGGAAATAGCTTAACGGTTGAAGAAAGTCATGAAATTCAGCAATACAATGAGGCGCTCGATGCTATCCTGAACGAATTGGAAAGACGCTCGCCTCAAGTAGTTCTGCGTAAAATAGCCCAATCATTGCCGCCTAATGTTCGCATACAGGAAATGGTCTTGGAGACGGAAGACAACCCCGGCGTTGATCTAAAGGGTGTTGTTCGAGCCGATGATCCAGAACATTTTAAAGCATGTCTTTCTACCCTGATTGCCAATATTAACGCGAATTTTCAGGGCCGCCGGATGATGACGGCATCGGATATTGATTTTGAGGTGAACCAGAATCAACCGAGCCAAGGCGGACAGGATTATCTTATCAATTTTCGATTGGATTTATGATGCGAGGCAAATTCAAAAATCGGTGGATCATGGTCGGTCTTGTCTGGGTCGGCGTTCTCATGATTGACCTTTGGAATATCGAAAAGATTGATCAGATCCGAGAAATTCGCACGCAAAGAGAAATTTTTCTGAGGGATCAACAATTTTGGAACAATAACGCCAAAAATATTTCGCAAATACTGCAACGGTATTCTTCTTTTACCCAAAACGTTGAATCTTTAAAATTAGGCCTTCTCCAACTGGAAAACGATTTAAAGGCCAGTGCTCTGAGTCTGGGGCTCAAAGAAGTCAAATTTATCAGTCAAACGGAAATGGCCGGTGAGGGAAGAGTGCCGATAAAGCTGGTTTTTAATGGCACCTTCAAGGCTGCCGGCCAATGGTTGGATAAGCTTCAAAAAGACCTTCCCTGCGTTGGGATCCAAAACATTAAAGTATCGCTGGATCCGCTCGCAGAGCAGGCCAAGTTCCAGGTATCCATCAATTACCGCTATAACTTATCGCTTGCTGAGAGTGCCGTCTAACTGAAATGAATATTCGGTATCGATTATTGAATATCTCCCATTTGAAGATATCAGGCAGTCGCCCAAGATTGGTAGTCGGCTGCTGGCTGCTGGCCGCCCTGCTGTTGGCGGGGCATAACGGTTCGAAGTTGGCGACCCTGTTGGGCATGCCTGTTTCGGGACAGTCGGCGCAGGTTAAGTTGGCAAGTGAAAAATGGCGGCAACTGCAAGATAAAATGTCGCAAACCGTCAAGGAAATGGCGGACAAAATTGATCTGGATCTGGCGTTCACAAAATTCTCTGCTCATTTTGAGCACCAAAAATCGAATGATTTAGACTCGGAGATTGTGCAAGAGAACAGACCAGAACCGCAGATCCTACACCTCCCGAAATTGTCCGGCATCCTCCGCCGTATGGATATTAACGGCAATGTCTATGCAATGGCGGTCTTTGAGGGCCGGAGATTTCAGGAAAAAGACACGGTGCGCGAATTTAGAATTCAAAAGATTGAAGAGAAGGGGGTTGTTTTGGCAAAAGGGGGTAGAAGATGGTTTCTCAAGACTCCCGAAGTTTCATATTCATACAATCACGAGCCCAAGGCCCAGGGCAATGGACAGTAAACCCCATTGTTGAATAAACAACATGGCATCGGAAGGATTGCACAGACAATCGTAGCGGTTGTGAGGAGCTTATGCATTACCTGCTGGAAAACATAAATAAAAGATGGCTGATCAATGTCGCCTTGATTATTGGATGTCTTGTCAGCGGTTGTGCGACCTATGAGCCTCAGCCGGTGATCCTGAAGGAGTTAAATGAGATCCAACCAAGAGAATTGCTGCAGAAAGAAATGTTCATTAAACCGCCGGGACCGCCGCCGTTTGCCGAAAAGATGGAACCGATTGCCAAGGATTTGGTGAAAGAGACGCGGCTTTATTCGTTGCTATTTGAAAATGCGCCCTTGGGATCCATTCTGAATGCGATCGTGGCGGACACGGATTATAACCTTTCGATTGAAACGGGAATCGATCTGGCCAAACCGGTAACCGTGCGACTGAAGAACGCCACGCTGCGGGAGGCGTTGGATATGGTTATCGTCAAAGGGTCAGGGTACGCATGGGACATCGAGGACGGATCGCTGGATGTCAAAAGGTTTGAAGAAAGAATTTATAATTTAGACTATTTGGATATGGGCGGTCAAACCGACATCGACATCGGCGGGGACATGCTGTCTACCAGTGTGGAAGCTGCCGGCGTGGCCGGTAAATTTCAAGTCAAGGCCCAACGCTCTCCAGAGAGAACCGACGTATGGACCGGGGTCGAAGAGTCTTTAAAGGTGCTCAAATCACCGGAAGGTATACTGCGAATCAATCGCAATACCGGCATCATTTACATGGCGGACACGCCCACGCGGATAAAAACCATGGTCAATTTCCTGGATTCCCTGACCGAAGCATTGCACCGTCAGGTCTTTATCGAGGCAAAAATCATGGAGGTTAAACTCAATGAAACCAATAAATACGGCATCGATTGGACCAATCTGCAGGTTTTGTTCACATCCAACTCGGGTCTTATGCCTGACAATTTTGATCTCTTCCTAAACGGCGGCAGCACCATTGCCCTGGCGGAACAATCCGCTTTCAGTGCGGTGATCGATTTTTTGAGAACCCAGGGTGAAGTTTCGGTATTATCCAATCCGCATTTGACTGTCATGAACGGCCAGTCCGCCGTGTTGACGGTGGGGTTCCAGTTCCCTTTCGGCGATATCAGCGGCGCGGATCAGAATCTGGAGTACAATACGCTTACCTATCGGTCCTCCATTAAGCGTGTTATTCTGGGACTTCAACTCGGTTTGACGCCGCAGATATCCAAGGACGGCATCGTGTCCCTAATGATCGTACCAACCATCACCCGCATCAAGGATGAAGTAAAGGTGGATATCCCTTTAACTGCGACGATCAGCCAGGCCATTACCAACCCCGTGATCGATCTTCAGGAGTTGGCCACGACGGTCCGGGTCAGAGAAGGGCGATCTGTGGTTCTGGCCGGGTTGATCAGTCAGATCAAAGATCTCGACAAAGAAGGTCTGCCATGGTTCGACAACTTGCCGTTCGCCAAATATTTTTTTGGCCGAATCAAAGAGTCTTATGAAAATAGTGAATTGGTGATTTTCCTCACACCCTACATAAAAAATGTCATGTAATTGAGATGAAATTGCCGCCCGCAACTTCTTTCTTCAAGGATTTTTAAAACACATCCCCAAAACGGCTGACAATTTGCGTCATCTTATTGACTGCGGTTTGATCGTGGCCCTCCGCTGGAACGCGTTTTTTCTTATAACCCATTGAAAACTATAACATTATAATCAGTTCGGGCTGTTGCGACCATCATTGGCATTAAATTTGCTAAAATGTCTTATTTTTATGGAGCATATTTCGTAAATTTAGTTGTAAAGGATGAAAAAATGCTGAAAATTAAAAAAGTTAAAAACTCACAGGCCGGTTTCACCTTGGTGGAGATTGCCATCGTGATGGTCATTATCGGACTCCTCATTGGTGGTATTCTCAAAGCGCAGGGCATGATTCAAAATGCAAAAGTAAAGCGCGTCGTCAAACAAGCGGATGAATTAAGAGCCGCGGTGATGGGGTTTTATGATAAATACGGGATGTATCCCGGAGATGAGAATCAAGCCGCCATTCCGCCGGGGGCTGACGGTGAAGGCGACGGCGATGGATTGATTGAGACGACCAACAATGAAGTCTATGAGGTCTACAGGGATTTGGTGCGATCCGAGTTGATCGCCGGTGATTACAACGGCACCTCTGAACTTCCGAGTCATGCTTTTGGGGGCATGGTACGTCTGCAGTGGGTCGATCCGGGCCCCGGGACGGCCAAACACTATTTCATGTACACCAATATACCTGCCGAGGTATGTCAGGAGATCGATCAGAAATTCGATAACGGTACCTGGAATTCAGGCTCAATTATCGGCAGTGCGGCGTATACGGCAGGAACAACGGTAGCCACCCTCTATGTTCTTTTTTAACGGTGCCTTTAAATGAGGGCCCGCTTTTGGTGGGCCCTTCTCTTAGCACAGCGAATCTTTTGAGTTGAACACAAGAGAGAAAAAACCCCAATGCAGGCTGAGACCCGCCTTCGTCCTGTTCGCGCAACAGCACGGATTTTCAATGATCGAAATTGCCATTGTCATGGTCATTATCGGATTGCTGGCCGGCGGCGGGATATCATTGATGGGTATGCTCACCCAACGCAAGGCGCGCAACGAGACCATCGATTACCTGAAACAGGCCGAAACCGCCTTGATCAGCTTCGCCGGCATAAACGGCAGGCTTCCCTGGGCCGATACCAGCGGAAACGGCAATGAAAATATTGGTGCGCCTTCCGGAAACTTACCCTATCAAACCCTTAAATTGATTCCCACCGATCCCACCAAGCGTGTCCTTAAATATGCAGTTAACAGCAACCTGGGCACCGACCGGACAACAAGTTGCACCACCCTGCGCGCGGGCCTTTCGGGTGGGCCCGCTGTCGTCGATGCCGACGGCGCCGCCACTTCCTTTCAGACGGCCGCTATTCTTATCAGTGCCGGTCCCGCAGATGCCGATGGTGACGGAAACGTCTTCGATCGTATCGGCACCGGCAGCCACCAGGGTGACAACACCGACGGGTCCCCCAATTTTTTAAGATATCCACCGATTAACGGCTTCGATGACCTTGTCGTCTACTTGGGCGAGCATCAATTATACGCTGAAATCTGCGAGTTTCTTTCGCTGGCGGTCAACAATAACTCCGGCGGGACCGTCTATGTCCATAATCGGACGCAGGGCAGCGATTTGGGAGCTCTCGCCGACGGCACATTCGGCACCTACACTATCCTGTCAGGTACTCAGATTGAAATCCTAAACGGTTCGGGTGGCAGTGGGGCGACCGTCCTCCCATCCACTCCACCGACCCCGCTCGCGCTCGCCGGTCATGGCTTTACGATAACCCTGCCTTGAAGTTCCAATCTAGAAGCTATCTCAAAATTAGGATTTTAGTTCGAGATCAAGGCGAAACCGAGGTTCAACCCGCAGGCATACTCAAGTATGTCGAGGACTTGGGACGAGGGCTCAACGCTTATATCGGGCGAAAAGACTTTTTTGAGATAGCTTCTAGTACGCCTTACCCAGCTGGCTGAAAACATCATAAAGCGGCAGAAGGATCGAAAGAATGATCAGACCGAACACACCTCCGAGGAGGATGATGGTCAGCGGTTCAATGCTGCTGACCATGGCCTGGACCGTTCTCTTGACTTCACTGTCATAAAAATCTCCCAAACGTGTAAACGCATCATCCAGGGTTCCGGTGGTTTCTCCATTTTTAATTCCGCCGACCAGAAGCAGCGGAAAACCCTCCGTTTTTTCAAAACTCTCTGCAATCGCGTGGCCGAGCTGGATATCGTTGTAGGCCTCATGCAAGCGAGACTCCAGGTACTTGTTGCCGAGCACGTTATCGGCCAGGATTTCAAAAATAGCGTTGATCGACATGCCGGCGGTGTACATGGTGGCAAAATAGTGACACAGACGCGCCAGGGCGATGTTTCGAACGACTTGGCCTATCAGAGGCACTTGCAGTAAATATTTCTGTATCAAGATCCCGCCTTTGCGACTCTGCTGCAGCAGGAAGAAAATAGTGGCAATCACAACGACTCCCCCGATTAGGACGGCCCAATTGCCTCTGATAAAATTGCTCAACGTCAATACGGCTTGGGTGGCGCCCGGAAGGACGACCCCCATTTCTTTCAGGAGCACGGCCATTTGAGGCAGGACGTATCCGACCCAGACGCCGATGACAACCCCGAGAGCCAACAGCACAAAGGAAGGATAAATAGCCGCTCTTTTGATCGTAGAGCGGATATCTTCCTTCCATTCATGAAAATCAGCCAAGTCTTTCAGACATTTGGGCACGACACCGGTCTGCTCGCCCATATGGATGATGCTCAGATCAAGTTTGCCGAAGATCTTCGGAAAGCGGGATATGGATTCATGCAGGGTCTTGCCGCTTTCGATGGAGAGCCGGATTTCACTGAGCGCTTTTTTAAGGGTCTTGGAGGGCAGCAGCTTGGAATTTTCTTCAAGGGCCGAGACGATGGGAAGTCCCATGTCCAATGTCTGCGAGAGCCGCCGGTACAATTCAATCCGAAGCCTTGGTTTGACTCTAAGGCCGCTGAAAATATTGCCCAGGGGGCTGTCCTTGAGCGCATTGGTTGCAATCAGCGTCAGGCCCTCCCGGGCTATCCGCAGTTCCGCATCTTTTTCACCGAGTGCGATAACTTTTCCACGCAGAACTCTACCGGCATCATCAATGGCCTTATAGCTGTAACTAGGCATAGGCGACCACGCGCTGAATTTCTTCTACCGAGGTGATCCGATGGGCCACTTTTTTCAGAGCCTGTTTAAACATCAGGCTGGTTCCCGCTTGAACGGCAATTTCCTGGATTTTGCTGTGAATGGCGCCGGCAGAGATCAATTCTTCCATGGCACGATCCACCTCGAGAACCTCAAAAATTCCGGTGCGGCCGTTGAACCCGGTTTGATCACAACTCGGGCACCCCACGGCAAAGGGAATTTCGGCGGGGGGTTCGAGGTCGTGGCGCCGAAAGAGGTCTTTTTCCTCGGGCGCGGCGGTTTTAATGGTTCTGCAGTGCGGACATATCTTGCGTACCAGTCTTTGGGCCACCACCATGACGAGTGAAGATGCCAGGATACTGGTATTAATACCCAGATCAAGCATGCGGTTAATGGCCGAGGCGGCATCATTGGTATGCAGGGTGGACAAAACCAGGTGGCCCGTAATGGAAGCTCTCAGGGCTAATTCCGCGGTCTCCTGATCCCGGATTTCACCGACGAGAATGACATCGGGGTCCTGCCGCATCGCCGATCGCAAGGCGTTGCCGAAGGTCAGGCCGGCCTTGGGATTGACGGCCGTCTGCCGGACGGTCGGGATGACATGTTCGATGGGATCTTCAACGGTCATGACATTGATATTGGGATTGTTGATTTTCATCAACGCCGAGTAAAGTGTCGTGGTTTTGCCGGATCCGGTGGGACCGGTGGATAGGAGCAGACCGTAGGGGCGCTTAAGGTTTTGCATAAACCTTTCCAGGTCGTCCTTCTCAAAACCGTGCCGGGCAAGATCCCCCACGACATCGGTATACTTCAGGAGCCGCAAAACCACCGTTTCGCCTAAATGCGTGGGGAAGGTTGACGCTCTCAAATTGATTTCACCGACGCTTCCCTGATATTTGAAACGGCCGTCATGGGGAATGTTGGTATTGGAGATATCGATATCCGCCATGATTTTGAAGCGGGTGGACAGGCTTTGGTGAAAGCTTTTGGGGAAAATATGTTTTTGCTGCAGCACGCCGTCGATCCGATAATAGATTCTGACCAGATTGTTATCGGGCTCGATATGGATATCGCTGGCCCTGAGCACATTTCCTTTTTCGATCAACATATCGGCGAGCCTGACGATCTGATCATCGGCCGCCTCTCCGGCACCTGAATTGGTGAGCGTCAGCTTTTCGATCTCGACGTCAATGGTGCGGGCGCGCTTGTAATGCAGTTCCACGGCATTGGCAATCCACTCCTTGGAGGCCAGATAGGTTGCCACCCGGCACCCGGTCATCCGGCCGAGTTCGTCCTTGGTGATAACATCGAAAGGATTGGCGGTGGCGATCTTCAGGGTGTCGTCTTCCCGGGCAAAAGGAAACACATTGTGTTTACTGACAAATTCTGCCGGAATCTTGTCAACCAAGGCATGATCGATGACAACCGAGGATGTATCCAATATTTCGGCACCGCTTTGAACGGCGATGGCCATTTGGAGCTCCTCATCGGTTATCCAGTCGAGTCGGATCAGCACATCGCCGAGCATCGCCCCGGTTTTTTTGGACTCCATCAGTGCCATCTCCAACTGGCCCTGGTCAATGAAACCCATTTGAATCAATATATCGCCAATGCGTTTTTTCATTCTATCGACCTTTTGCTCTGACGTGCGCTGTTGACCTCTGTCTGATTCCGCTTTGCACCTAAATAAGCGTGCAGGGACCTGATTCGAGCTTCAATGTTTTTTTTATCATGCGGTGGCAACGTGTCATTTTGTTGCAAAAATTTGCCGTAATATTGAATGGCGTCATCATATCGTTGTAATTTATCGGAGAGAACCGCCAGGTTGAAGATCAGATTGTTATGACTGGTATTGAGTTTCTCTGCTTTTTTATAGGAGATTCGGGCTTCTTCTAACTTGCCGAGCTGACTTAGGGCAGCGGCACGATGAAAATAAATTCCAAATTGTGGTTCTTCGTATTGATTGGCAGCCAAATCCAATAAGTGAATCGCTTCCGCGGGTCTCCCCAAACCGATTTCAGCGATTGCGAGGTTCACCAAGATACCGGGGTTTCGGTGATCGCTCAGCTCCAGCTGCTTTAGGAGGGGATAAGCATCCGAATAGGCTGCCAGTTGAATATAGGCTGAACTGAGATTAAACAGGGCGTCCCGGTGATCGGGATTTACTCTGATGACTTGTTTATACATTTGGATGGCTTGATTTAACTTGTCCTCGCGGTGATAGCTTAGCGCCTTTTGATAAAAAATGTCTTCTTCATGAGATGGTAAAGGCTTAGCCGTTTCATTTCGCGCAATTGCTTGCACGGCGCTGTCGGCAGCATTCGGGATGTCTTCTTGGGCGGACAGAGATCCCGAGAAATACCAGATACCGAGGATCAGAGTGCCTGCGAGGACCGACATTTCACCGATGCGCGCCATTTTTTTTCGGATCGCTTCATTCAACAAGCTCATATTCGTTTCCAATGCAATTTAAGGGCGCACTCAAAAATATCGTAACTTTTTCAATTTCAGTAACCGTTCACAGGGTTGCAAAGTCCGATGCGCTTCAATCATATGGGGGAACCCACCACGCAATATCCGCAAATTCGATTCTGACCTCTAATTGTTTTTCCTTGTTTCGAACAGCCTTTATCTTTCCCAGGATCTCCTGCCTATCGACAATCCCCGGAAAGTTGAAGCTCATGGTAATGTGATCATGGCATCGCAAAGTATTATCCGTTTTCGCTGCCGCTTCAAAGACGCAACAGCAGCCGCGTTTACTGATATTCTTGATGACCCCGGCTTTCGTTTCGTTATTGATATCGATTTTAGCGGAAATAAAGCAGCTGATCCTTTTATGGGATCGGGATTCTTGCTTCTCCACCGATGCGGGGTATTCCAGTAAGAGCAATTTTAAGGGGCTATTCGTAACTTCCATTAATTTGGAGGAGAATTTTAAGATATTCCCTTTCACTGAAAATTTAATTTTAATCCGGTTGCTCTGAAGCAGCTTCTTTTCAATGCTACTGAAATTTGAAGGAGGGGTAATGACGATATATTGACTCCCCTTTTTACCGATAAAGTTGCTCTTCAGCGCAACGTCAAGACCATCGACGGCAAGGCTCAATTCGGTTCCGGTTTCGAGATCGAGGATATTTTTTTTGTCGATTCCTTCTACTTCTAAGTTATTAACTGACATAACGATTCCTTTTTAGGGTCTCCAGAGGAGGCAACCGATCATAAGAAAAAGAATCCCTTCCGGGCTTGGTTCATCATAAAAGGGCGCACGGAACCATTGCCTGCTGCTGCGGATCCTAAAGCACATGCAAAATAAGCGCCAACTTTCAAAAATAATTAGATAAATTGCAGAAAATCACTTGCCTGATCGGTGATATCTCGACAAGTGAACGGCATGGGAAACGATTCAGAAGAGATTTTAAAGGTAGGAAACCACCCTTTGCGTGGGCGAGAATGTCAGGAATGTGCGTGTGTGGTTATTAAGGGATCACTTCTTTCCCAGCTTCAAGCCTTTCAGCACGGCGAATTTCGGGTTGATGATTTTTCTCTCGCAGCCGCAATCGCCTTGGTTCAGGTCGGCGCCGCACTGCAGGCAGAGGCCTTTGCACTCCGGTCGACAGAGGGTTTTCATCGGCACGGCCATAAGCACTTCCTCCTGGACGGCGTCGCGCAGGTCGATCTCTTCGCCGTGAAAGAGGATCAGGCCGATCTCCTCGGCACCGAGTTCGATTTCCGCGTGTCGCGATTGATCGCCTGTCTCGGGCTGCTCTCGACTGAAGGACAGGTTAAAGTCGGCCGCAAGGGGGGTTTCATAGTCCGATAGGCAGCGGCTGCAGGAGAGGCGAGCCCGGGTCTCGAAGCGACCGACCGCCTGGAACATTTGACCGATGCGCCGGATGCGGAGATCGATGGACAGTGGCATCAGAAAAACACATTCTCTGCTGCGACTGAGTTCGAGTAGTGACGGAAACGATTCGGCGTCTTCCTCGAATGTCAGGCCTATGCCGCTGTCGCCGATGTCATCTACGTTTACGCGCATCTCAACCTCCTGCCGGGCCGGTTTTTAATTTAATTGCGATCACTTTAAAATTATTATAACTGTAGTTTTTACGGCAGGTCTTGGCAACCTGTTTGGATATCTTAACATATCTTGAGGGAATACCATGGAAAATTCGAAAGATACGCACGATACCACCAAAGGTGAAAAGCCCCCGGAAAGCGCCGGGTCCTCGACCCCGGCGCCCCCCAACTTCATTCGGGCCATTATCGATGAAGACATGAAAACAGGCCGGTGGGGCGGCCGGGTCATGACCCGCTTTCCGCCCGAGCCGAACGGTTACCTTCACATGGGTCATGCGAAATCGATCTGTTTGAACTTCGGTTTGGCGGCCGATTACGGCGGGCTGTGCAACCTGCGATTCGACGACACCGATCCGGCCAAGGAGAGCGTCGAATTCGTTGAGTCGATCAAGGCCGATGTCCGTTGGTTGGGGTTCGACTGGGACGATCGGCAGTACGCGGCCTCGGATTACTTCGAGCAGATCTATGGGTATGCCGTGCAGTTGATCCAAGAGGGTAAGGCCTACGTCGACAGCCTCAGTGCCGAAGAGATCCGACAATACCGCGGTACCCTTACTGAACCCGGTCGTGAAAGCCCTTATCGCAACCGGTCGATTGAAGAAAACCGCGACCTTTTTGCCCGCATGCGAGCCGGAGAGTTTGAGGACGGCACCCATGTGCTGCGCGCGAAAATCGACATGGCCTCGCCGAATCTGCTGATGCGTGACCCGACCCTCTACCGGATCAAACACGTTCACCATTACCGGACCGGGGATAAATGGTGTATCTACCCCATGTACGATTTTACGCACTGCCTCTCCGACTCCGTCGAGGGAATCACCCACTCGCTCTGCACTCTGGAGTTCGAAAACAACCGCGAGCTCTACGACTGGGTGCTGGACCGGCTCAAGGTCTACCATCCCCAGCAAATCGAATTTGCGCGTCTGAATCTGACCTACACCGTGCTCAGCAAGCGTAAGTTGATCACCCTTGTCGACGGCGGATACGTCGACGGCTGGGACGATCCGCGCATGCCGACGATTTCGGGCATACGCCGTCGCGGCTACACGCCATCCGCCATCCGAAACTTCTGTGATCGAATCGGGGTTGCCAAAAGCAACAGCACGGTCGACATGGCATTGCTCGAATACTGCGTTCGGGAGGATCTGAACAAGTCTGCTCCCCGCGTCATGGCCGTCCTGCACCCTCTCAAGGTGGTCATCACCAATTATCCCGAGGGGCAGGTCGAGGAATTGGAAGCGGAGAACAACCCGGAAGACCCGGCCATGGGGTCACGCATGCTGCCGTTTTCACGGGTTCTCTACGTCGAGAGAGGGGATTTCCGCGAAGATGCGCCGAGGAAGTGGTTTCGCCTGGCACCGGGACGCGAGGTCAGATTGAAACACGCCTATTACATCACCTGTACCGAGGTGATTAAAGACGAAACGACCGGTGAGATTGTCGAACTGCGTTGCACCTACGACCCGCAAACCCGCGGCGGCTGGTCGCAGGACGGCCGCAAGGTCAAAGGCACGCTGCATTGGGTGTCGGCCGCGCACGCCGTCGAAGCCGAAGTTCGGCTTTACGAGAACCTGTTTACACGTGAGAATCCAAACGACGTCGAGGAGGGCAAAGACTTCACCGGCCATATCAACCCCGACTCTCTCGACGTGTTGACTGCCTGCCGCGTCGAACCGGGCCTGGCAGCGGCACCACCGGGGAGCCGCTACCAGTTTTTGCGCCTGGGCTACTTCTGTGTCGACACGAAGTACACGACAGCCCGTAAGCCGGTTTTCAACCGCACCGTGACACTGAAGGATACCTGGGCGAAAATCGATAAGGCGCAAAAACAGAAGAAATCGTCCGATCGACGCCGATGAGCGACATCAGTCGAACACAATCCCCACATATCCCACGAAACTGTCGGCGGGACGCTTGTCGTAGCTTGTGGCATAGACGACGGTCTGGGCCCGCTGGGCACCGAGACGGCCGGCTGCCGCAATGGCCGTCGCTGCCGCACCGGCACAGCAGGCGTTCTGATTGGTCAGGGCCTCATCGATGACTTTGACGGGATCCATTGCCAGCATGGTTTCGATGATGCGGCTGTCATTTGAGTTCTTGACCCAATCCACCGCCGAAGGGCCGTCACCGTGAGAGGTGAACCCGTAATTTGACCCGTAGTGGGTCAAGTCGGTCGAACCGATCACTTTGATGCGCAACCCCAGTTCCGAAGCGATTTCAGCCACCGTTCGGCCGACTTCAAGCGACGTGGCGGTCGGCGGCGCACCGATGGGAACGATCTTCACATCCGGAAACAGATACTTGATAAACGGCAGCTGCAACTCGATGGTGTTGTCCGGATGGTGATGCCGGCCGGTTTCCACTTGAAAATCGAAGCGTTCCAGGAGCCGTTCTGCCAGTTCGCGGTGGATCTCAATTGCCCCGAAGGGCGTCTCCCAGGCACCATCGGCCATGATGTAAAGATCCGAATTCGGGTGCAGGTGCATGCCGAACACCATGATCACCTCAGGCGCCTCCCCTCTTGAAAGGGTGTGGATCACGTTGCAGGCGATGCTCCCGGAATAGTACCAACCGGCATGGGGCACGATTCCCCCGACAAACTCACTGCCGAGCAGCGCCGTGTGTTTCCCCTCCCCTAAAAATTTTTGGATTTCACGCTCACAGGCTTTTGACTCCGCCGGGTACCAACTCCCGGCAAAGTCTGCTTTGCGCACGTCCATCGCTTTTTCCTCCTTTTGCTTGCCCGGGTGAATCTGAAATCTGGTAAGCGTTCACAGGGCACCGCATCTGCTTTGTTGTCGGGCACTTGAAGTACAAAAGTACGTCTGCGCGCCCGACGCCTTGCATCTGCGGCACCCTGTAAACGCTTACAATTAGGTGGTTTGAAGCGCATTAGATTTTGCAACCCCGTGAACGGTTACGAAATCTGAATCACTGTACCAAAGTAAAGCAAGGCCGGCCGAATGACAACCTAATACGAAAATAAGGTGGTCGCCTCCGCCCGGATAAGCGATTGCGAAAGGCGGCTGAAACTTGCCGCCAACGGGTTCTAAGCCCGGACCTTTCACTTATTCAAATAAGGGAGTCGGGTTTGTCCCCAATGGTGTTTCTTTCATGCGGTGTCGGCATTGGGTCCGTTCCAAGACCCCGTAGACGGGTCAAACAGTCAGCCGCTTTTCGCAATCGCTCATCCGGCTCAACGGGCTCAACGGGCTAAACCGGCTAAACCGGCTAAACCGGCTAAACGGGCACAACCGCTCATCCGGGCTCCGGAGCATCATTTTCATGCACCGTGGCTGCCCGAAGGGCCATGAGTGTATAACATCTAATACCGGGCGCCGGTCTTTGTTTTTTGAGAAAGCGTGACTACTATATAAAGGTGGATTAATAGGACGATAAACCGTTTTCACAATCTAACGAGTGAGCTCATGTACGTCATCCGGAGGAAACCATGTGGGAATATACCGATAAAGTTAAGGATCATTTTCTCAATCCGCGCAATGTGGGCGTGATCGAAGACCCCGACGGGCTGGGCGAAGTCGGTTCTCTTGCTTGCGGGGATGCCCTTAAATTGATGTTTAAACTCGATGCGTCTGGACATATCGAAGACGTCAAATTTCAAACGTTCGGTTGCGCCAGCGCCATCGCTTCTTCATCGGCGTTGACCGAAATGATCAAAGGCCTGACGCTCGAAGAAGCGGCCAAGATCACCAACGAGGATATCGCCCGGTATCTCGGTGACTTGCCCAAAGAAAAGATGCACTGCTCGGTCATGGGGCGCGATGCTTTGGAGAAAGCCATCGCCTATTACCGCGGGGAACCGGATAAAAAGGTCGAGGGTGAAATCGTTTGTGAATGTTTCGGTGTCACCGACCGCGAGATCGAGCGGGCCGTCAGGGAAAACCACCTGCGAACCATCGAAGATGTGACCTCGTATGTCAAAGCCGGGGGTGGCTGCGAAAACTGTCACGATCGGATTCAGGAAATCATCGATTCGATCCTCGGCACCGAGCGGCCGGCCGCCAAAAAACCGGCGAAATTGAGCAACATTCAAAAGATCAAGCTGATAGAGGAAACCCTGGAGAGGGAAATCAAGCCGGCCTTGCAGAAAGACGGCGGCGGCATCGAGCTCGTCGACGTGGACGGCAACACGGTTATGGTGCGCCTGTGCGGCACCTGCTCCGCGTGCAACGCTTCGCAGGTCACGCTGAAAAACTATGTCGAAACCAAGCTCCAGGAGCTGGTGACGCCTGAACTGGTGGTGGAGGAGGTGGCCTGATGAAAACCGTATATGTCGACAACAATGCCACGAGCCGCATCGCACCGGAGGTTCTCGACGCGATGATGCCGTATCTGACCGAACGCTACGGAAACCCGTCCAGCATGCACAGCTTCGGCGGGACCGTGGGTTTGGACATCAAAGACGCCCGGACCAAAGTGGCCGCCCTGATCGGTGCCGCGCCCGATGAGATCGTCTTTACCAGCTGCGGCTCCGAAAGCGACAGCACGGCCATCTGGGCCGCTCTCAACTCATACCCCAACAAGAAACACATCGTCACCACCCGGGTGGAGCATCCGGCGGTTAAAAACCTGTGTGAAACGCTGACCAAGAGAGGCTACCGGGTGACCTTCGTGCGGGTGGACGGAGAGGGCCGGCTCGATATCGACCAACTGAAACGGCACCTCAGCAACGACACGGCGCTGGTCAGCGTGATGTGGGCCAACAATGAAACCGGGGTTATCTTTCCCATCCGGGAGATCGCGGAACTGGTCAGGGATAAAGGAATCGTTTTCCATACCGATGCGGTCCAGGTGGCCGGAAAGATACCGGTAGACGTCAAAGCGGACGGCGTGGACATGCTCTCCATGTCGGGTCACAAAATCCACGCGCCCAAAGGGGTGGGCGTCCTCTACGTTCGCAAGGGAACCAAGTTTTCACCGTTCCTCATCGGCGGTCACCAGGAACACGGACGCCGGGGCGGCACTGAAAACGTGGCCTCGATCATTGGTCTCGGCAAAGCCTGCGAACTGGCGAGAAAACAGTTTACAAAGGACATGGTACGGGTGAAGCAACTGCGGGACAAGCTTGAATCCGTGCTGCTGGAAAACGTTCCGCATTCCTT
>Ga0272443_10001363_pt1 | contig 36260 bp, 33 predicted proteins | sample SSMAcet12_FD_193581 | JGI IMG/M metagenome (GOLD analysis project Ga0272443, IMG submission 193581) | Marine sediment archaeal communities from Little Sippewissett salt marsh, Falmouth, MA, United States - SSM-Acet-12 | ecosystem: Environmental > Aquatic > Marine > Wetlands > Sediment ... | reverse complement strand
TTCCCGTTCAGCAGGACACAGAACAGCAGCCTGAAAGTACTCCTGTTGAACAGGAAGAGCCTGTAAAGCAGGAGACAGCACCAGAAGACAGCATCGACCGGATAGCTGATGAGAAGAGCCCCGCAGGCACACTCAGAGAACTGCGCCTCGTTTCCACCAGTGATGTTCACGGAATGATCTTCCCGTATAACTTCATTACCGACACACCAACCGACCATTCTCTGATGCAGGTATCAGCGTATGTGCAGGGCCTGAGAGAATCCGGCAGTGAAGTAATCCTGCTTGATAACGGAGATGTCCTTCAGGGACAGCCTGTTGTCTATCATTCAAACTTCATCGACACAGACAGGGACCATATCGTCCCGCTGGTTAACAATGCTATGGGGTATGATGTGGCCTCGGTAGGCAACCATGACATCGAAGCCGGATTCGAGGTGTATGCGAAGGTAGCAGAGGAATCACAGTACCCCTATGTTGCAGCGAATGCCGTATGGACAGACACGGGTGAGCCGGTCATTTCCCCGTACGTGATGATTTCCCGCGGTGGCCTTGATATCGCGGTGCTGGGCCTTACCACTCCGCAGATCCCCTCGTGGCTGCCGCAGAATCTCTACCCCGGAGTCTCCTTCCTTGATATGGTGGAAACAGCGGAACAGTGGGTTCCCTTCATACAGCAGACAGAGTCACCGGACCTGATTGTAGGACTGTTTCATTCGGGAACGGGAGAGGAAGGACAGAACGGAAGGCTGAATGAGAACAGTGCGATTCAGGTAGCTCAGCAGGTAGACGGGTTCGACATCATTTTCAGCGGGCATGACCATACGGATACCGACATGGTCGTTACAGGCCCCTCGGGTAAGGATGTCATTCTCGTAGGAGCCCTTGACGGTGCCCGTACAGTAGCGGATGTCAGCGTTCGCTATCAGGAGGACGGAACGATTGTGGGTATCGATGGCCGGACAGTGTCCATGGAAGGCCGCGAAGCAGACGAGGAGCTTTTCTCCCGGTTTGCCGACCGCTTTGAGGATGCCAGACAGTGGCTTTCCCGGAAGATAGGTACGATAAGTGAGACGGTGAGCAGCAGGGACTCGATGTTCGGTGATTCCAAGTTCGTAGATCTGATTCACAGTATGCAGCTTTCCCTGAGTGAGGCGGATATATCCATCAGTGCCCCGCTTGCGTTTGACGCTGAGATACTCAAAGGTGATGTCTACGTGCGTGACATGTTCGCCCTCTATCCCTACGAAAACCTTCTGTACACGATCACTCTCACCGGCAGGGAACTTGATATGATGGCAGAGTACTCCTACGGTAAGTGGTTCAATCAGATGGAATCTCTCGAAGATGACCTGATCAGCTTCCGAAAAGATGCAGAGGGGAACCTCATCTACTCCGATCGGTATGGAACCTACGAAGGCACGACCCGGTATTACAACTACGATTCGTATGCAGGAGTGAACTATACGGTGGATATCACCAAGGAAGAGGGAAACCGGGTAACCTTCAAGACCCTCAGCGACGGAAGGCCGTTCAATATGGATGCACAGTACACTGTTGCGATCAACTCCTACAGAGCACAGGGAGGGGGGGGACACCTGGCTGCAGCCGGAATAGATGCGCAGGAGGCAGAACGGCGCAGACTCTCTTCCACTGTCAGGGATCTCCGCTATCACCTGATGATGCTCTTTGAGGATCAGGGAGAAATCGAGCCGCTGCTCACCCTCAACTGGAAAGTGCTTCCGAGCCTATGGGCCCGCAGCGGCATGGAAACCAGTTATGAAAAGCTCTTCGGTCAGAACCGGTAGAGAAGCAGGAAACTCAGATGTCAGGCACCCCGTGGGGGTGCCTGAATTATTGTGAACATGGTGTGCAGGTGAGATAGACAGGAGACAGTGAAGCAGGGTAGAGTGCAGTATATGAGCATTCCACACCCTGAAATCTCAATTGATCCTCCCGACCGGAATCTGTATGCAGCCGCACAGAGAGTGTGGGCGACTCGGGTGAAACCTCCCGGCTCCTTCGGGGTTCTTGAATCGACCATCAGCCGTCTGTGTGCCATTCAGAGGTCACTTCCTCCCCGGCTCAGTGCACCCGCAGCCCTCCTGTTCGCAGGTGACCATCATTGTGTCACAGAGGGAGTGAGCAACTCACTTCAGGAAGTCACCTGGCAGCAGACACTCAACTTCTCACGCGGCAAAGGAGCCTTCGGTATCCTCTGTGCTCTGCACGGTTTCACTGCGGAAGTGATTGATGTGGGAGTCAACCATGATTTCCCGCCGGGGAGCTCAGTCACCGGTTGCAAAATAGCACCTGGTGCTGCTAACTTTCTCAAACAGCCGGCTCTTGTTCACGGCGGTGCTTCCAAAGCACTCAAGGCGGGGTATGAAGCCGTAGAACGGCTCAGCCCGAAGTGTACGATACTTGTTCCCGCCGAGATGGGTGTAGGGAATACAACCAGTGCAGCTGCAATCACATCGATTATGCTCACACTGGACAGCAGCGAAACGGCAGGCAGAGGCGCCGGTTTGACTGACAGGCAGCTTGAGATGAAACAGAAGGTGGTCGGCGAGGCTGTGCGACTGTATGGCCATCTGAGCGATCCCCTCGATATTCTCACGGCAGTCGGGGGCTATGAGATCGGTGCCATGGCTGGTGCGATGCTGCACGCAGCGCACAGGAAGATGGCGATACTGCTGGACGGGTATGTAGCTTCGAGTGCGCTTCTGGTTGCTGCGGCGATCGATTCGAGGGTGAGTGAGTACGTCATCGCGGGACACCTGGGAAGCGAACGGGGGCAGAGACACATTCTCGAGCACTTCGGGCTTTCCCCTCTTCTTTCCCTTGGGATGTTCCCGGGAGAGGGCGCCGGAGCACTGATTGCCTATCCTCTGCTCTCGCAGGGGATAGAGCTGTTCAGCACTCTCGAATCGTTTGAACAGGCAGAGGTCAGTGACCGGGCCAATAGACTACTTGCAGGAGATGCGTTTGTATGAGCACGAGTTTACCTTTGATACTTATAGTCGGAGGAGCGAGGAGCGGTAAGAGTTCCTACGGGGAAACCATTTCCCTCACCCTGCCGCCTCCCAGAAGGTATCTGGCGACCGCAGAGAGAATCGATGAAGAGATGGAGAGCCGGATAGCAATTCACCGCAGACAGCGTGAGGGCCGATTCAACGGGACTGTGGAAGAGCCTCTTCACCCGGGAAGGGTTATCGCCTCGGCCCGAGGCGGTATGATCCACCTCGACTGTCTCACGGTATTTCTCGGCAATCTGATGCATCATGCCGGCATCCAGGATTCGTATGAACAGCTGGAGGAACTCTACAGCGCCCTTGAGAACAGGAAGGTCCCCCTGGTTGTCATCAGCAATCTGGTAGGGGAAGGGATTGTTCCTGCCGACAGAATCTCGCGTGTCTATCGCGATATGCACGGTCTCATGAATCAGAGAGTCGCTTCAATGGCCACAACGGTGGTCAGAATGACATGTGGATTACCGCAGGTGCTGAAGGGGTCACTATGATACAGCTGCCTCCTTCATTCGTCACAGCGCTGCGCACCCTGACTGCCCTGCCTGTCTGGGGGAGGGAGAGCGGATCCTTCACCGGCAGCCTTCCCTATTTCTCATCAGTGGGACTTGTAATCGGAGCCGGTCAATACCTGGCAGCCCTCCTGCTCCTGCCCGTTTTCCCTCCTGTGATACTTGCCCCGCTTCTCATCGCGTATCACCTTCTCATCACCCGGGCTTTCCACCTTGATGGTCTTGCCGATATGGCGGACGGCTTCGGCGGAGGGTGGACGAAGGAGAGGATAAGCGAGATCATGAAGGATTCACGGGTTGGAGCCTTCGGCGCTATCAGCGTCGCAGCCCTTCTTCTCGTACGTAACGGAGGAACTGTCTATGTGCTGCAGCGGAATCTGATTCTGTACCTCCTGTATATACCGATGCTGAGCAGAACTTCGTTGGTCTTCACCACTCGTGTTTTTCCCTATGCATTCGAAGAGGGACTTGCAGCACAGATCATCAACGGGGCGAAGTGGCACCATTTCCTGTTCAACCTTCTTCCGATCATCGTGCTCACACTCATTATCTCCCCCGACGCGTATGTGAACATCCTTGCGCTCTTTGCAGTGTCAACAGCCTCCCAGATTGCGGTGGGACGCAAGAGCATGAAGAAGATCTCCGGTATATCAGGAGATATTCTCGGGGCTTCGCTCGAAATAAGTGAGGCGCTCATGTACACCTTCATGGCGGTTCTTGCCTGAAGATGTATTGCAAAAATCATCATCAATAGGCACAATGGTTGAAGTATATGACAGCAGCAGAGGAGTAGATATGGCTACAAGCAGATGGGGTATCCTCGGGACAGCAGGAATCGCCGAAAAACGGCTGATCCCTGCCTTGCAGAACTCACAGACATGTGAACTGAGAGCAGTGGCTTCACGTGATAAGACGAAAGCAGATGAGTATGCACTTCGCAACTCTATACCTGTAGCCTATGGCTCGTATCAGGAACTCTTTGAAGACCCCTCGATCGATGTCATCTACATTCCTCTTCCGAATCACCTTCACACACAGTACATCAGGATGTGTGTCGAACACGGCAAACACGTGCTGTGTGAAAAACCGCTTGCTCTATCTTCACAGGAGACCGAAGAGCTGATCAGGCTCAGAGACGAGAAGCGGATCATGATTGGCGAAGCGTATGCGATGTACCATCAGACGAGACTGAAGGAAGTCAGGAAGATGATAGAGGAGGGGCGGTTCGGTACCCTCCGATACGCACATGGGGTATTCTATCTCACCAATTCGGATGGAGATAACATACGGAACAACTACCCGGGAGCCGGTGGCGGGTCCCTGTGGGATATCGGAGTGTATCCTCTGGCCGTCGGTCGGTATCTCTTCGGTGAGGAACCCGAAACGGTCTCCTGTACGATGTACCATCATGAACAGTTCAAAGTCGATCACCAGAGTACCGGCACCCTCCGCTTCCCTTCGGGAAAGGTTCTTTCCTTCGGCTGCGGGATGGGACATCCTCTGCACACTCACATGAGCCTCTACAGCGATACTCACCGGATCGAGATCCCCCGTACCTACTTCAGTGGAAGCGTTCACGGCAGTGAGTTCTCTGTCCATGAGGGAGAACTCAGCGGCAGGGCACCTGAGGTGTATCGATACAGCCCCGAGGATCAGTATATGAACGAGTGTGATGCTTTTCATGCGGCTGTCTATGAAAACCAGCCATTTGCAGGTTCACTTGAGAATACATTGAGTCAGACACGATTGATAGAGGCTCTGTTCAGAGCAGCAAAGAATAACAGCATCGAGAGGGTACAGAGATGAAGGTAGTCTGTCTGGATCTTGAAGGGGTCCTCGTTCCGGAGATCTGGATCAATGTCGCGGCAAAGACCGGGCTTGAGGAGTTGCGGCTCACCACCCGTGATGAACCTGATTACGACGTTCTCATGAAGAAACGGATCGCCATCCTGAATGAACATAGTCTCACACTTTCAGATATCACGGAGGTCATCAACTCCCTTGACCTCCTTGACGGCGCATACGATTTCCTTCAGAGCCTGCGCAGGAGGACCCAGGTGATCATTCTCAGTGACACTTTCACGGAGTTTGCCTCTCCCCTCATGGAGAAGCTCGAGTACCCTACTATTTTCTGCAACTCTCTGGTAGTCGATGAGCACGATAGAATTCAGGACTATACCCTGCGGGCCTATGATGGCAAGAGGAAGGCTGTCGAGGCTCTCAAAGGTATAGGTTTCCAGGTGTTTGCAGCAGGAGACTCCTACAATGATCTGACCATGATCCGCACTGCAGACGAAGGAGCACTGTTCAGGGCCCCCGAGCAGATCATTGCAGATGAGAAGGATCTGCCCTGTGCGACGACCTATCAGGAGTTCCGTTCGATTATTGATGCCTTTCTTGAAAAATAAATGATGAATTCTCTCCAGTAAGGCTTGACGCGGATAGTAAAGATGTCCTAATTTATGGCAACTATTTGAAGAATACCTGAAGAGGTGGAACCATGAGTCAAGAGTTTACTGAAGAGATGGAAAAAGCACTACTCAACCTGAGAAAGGAGATAGTGGAGTCTCTTGTTTCTGAGGATGAGGATTTTAAGTCACTTGTCTCTTCTATGGGTATCAAGGATGACGGTGATGCCGCCAGTGATGATATGATGATCAAGAAGATCGAGGCTCTCAACCAGATCGCGGCTAATCGGCTCAAGAGTGTCGATGCCGCTTTGGCCAGAATCAAGAATCATCGGTACGGGATGTGCCTTCAGTGTGGAACAAAGATCCCTGAAGACAGACTTCGTGCGATTCCGTATGCAGTGCTGTGTATAGCCTGTAAGAGCGGACAGGAAGGCGGGAGAAGGAGAGACTGGTAGAACAGGGATCCTTCCTAGCGGAGGAACCGATTGGTTCTTTTCTCGCAGCCTATAGTCGTTGACTCTCCGTGTCCCGGATAGACAGCTGTTTCTTCGTCAAGAGGAAGCAGCTGTTGTTGTATGGACTGCAGCAGTGCGGCGGTGTTTCCGCCTGGCAGATCCGTTCTCCCCACCGTCCCTCTGAACAGTGTGTCTCCGCACAGGAGGAACCCCTCTTCCCGCGAGTACAGGCAGATGCTCCCCGGTGAATGCCCGGGAGTGTGCAATACCAGCAGAGAGGCATCAGTGACCACATCATTATCATGAAGCTCATGAGTCACAGGGGGAAATGAGAAGTCTTCTCCTATCAGGGAGAGCAGGGATGGGTCAGCATCAGAAAGGAAACGGCGGATGCCGCTTTCGCTCACCTGATCCTTCTCGAGTGTATGTATGCCGAGGTGGAAGTCGCCGAACCTGCGCGACAGGGCAGGCAGTGCAAGGATATGGTCAAAATGGGAATGGGTGAGAAGCACGGCCTCAAGTCGTTTTCGGGTCCTCCTGACGGCTTCAATGAGTATATCGGCTGATCCGCCGGGATCTACCAAGACCAGTGACTGCCGAGTCTCGATGAGGTAGCAGTTGGCAGACAGTAGACCCGTCGGGATTCGCTGTATCAGCATGCTATTCCTTGTTGGAATAACTCACTGATGCTACGCGGCCTCTGATCTCCTTGCCGTTGAGCAGTTCTATGGCCTTTTCCGCATCCTCCTGCTTGAGTGTGACGAACGAGTACTTGTCATGTACTCTCACTGAATAGATATCGTCTTTGCTGATTGAAAGGGTATCCTGAAAGACCTGTGATAGTTCTTTCGCATAGAGGCGGCGCATCTTCCCGATATTGATATACAGGGTGCGTGCACCTTCGGGTATTTCTGCTGCGGGTGTGTTTTTCGGAGTTTTTGCGGCAGAACTCTGTGGTTTCTCCTTCTTTGGTTTTGCAGCCCGTTCGCTCTGTTTTGCAGGCTTTTTGCTCCCTGCGGTACCGGTGCTGTTCCCCTTGAGATACTCTCTGAGAAGGAACGCTGTCACATTGGCCCGCTGCGTGAACGAAACATTCTTCCTGAATGTCTTTTTAAGCTCTTCGAGCTCTTCCGGGTGGGCATCCACTTTCACTTTTGCGCTGAGAAGCTGAAGCTTCCCTGCTGTGATCTCTTCGTTGCTGGGGGCAATTTTCTTTTCCTGGTCCATGAATAGGGTCTCCTTGCGCATGGTGATCTCGTTCGCCTCGGATTCAGTGAGGAGTGTAACAATCAAATGATTCTTCTTTTCCCAAGTGAACAGATGGGTGATGATGTCAGTCAGTTCTTCCGGGTTTACTCCGACAGGTACTACCGTCACTGATTCGATACCATGTGCTTCTTCTAATGTTGAGATGGTATTGCAGGTGATAACCGTGCAATTGAGAGGGAGGGGAGCTTTGCTGAGGCGATCTAGCAGGGCTCCCTTGGCGCTTGTGTCGCCGAGGATGATCACATAATCCATCCGGCCCAGTGCATAGAGAATATCAATAATCCTGCCGGGCGAGTGGTCTTCCACGATCATCTGAGTGATCGGGTACGGTGAACGGTACCACGAGGAAATGGGGATTACCTTCAGCTCTTCAAGAAGAATTTCAGGGTCCCTGCTGAGGTCCTCTGCAGTGGTGCAGTATACCTCGACACGGGATTTCTGAGGAATCTTCGTGAAGATGAACCGGCAATCATCAAAAAAAAGCTGTTTGTCCAATTCTGCAGACTCGATGGAGGAGTCTTCAGAGGGCACGAATGCATGCAGGACAATGACATTGGAGCAGTCACTGAGGTCTATGTTATCACGTCGCAGGTGATCTATGGCTCTGGATGGAGTCATCACAGCGACCTTCGACTTCCTGTTCAGTTCATGCAGGTTCTCTTTCGGTGACACATCTTCCGATACACAGATCCCCTGGATAGACTTGCACAAGGCTTTATCGACGCTCATCTCGGCGATAGTCTGTTCAGGAACAAGAAAGAGTACCCCCGGTTTAGAGACCGAAGATACAGGTATCTGCTTAGAGATGATCGAAGACCGATGAAAAGCCGCTGAACACACATACTCACCACATTCGATACATGATCTCAGCGGTGAAAGTGTTTCAGCTATCTGTTCAACTGTCTTCTGCAACGGATCAGGAAGGTTCGGCCTGTTCATACTCTGTCCGTAGAAATATCATTCATGTGGTGCTCTTTTATCATTCATTTCCTGTCTCAGGATACACAGCTTTATCTTCCTTTGTCAAGAAACCTGAAAATATGATACTATTGGTGAAAGATAAAGACGGGGAAGTGCCATGGCAGCATCGTATTACATACCTGAAGTGGAGAAGGAAGTCGCCGAAATAGACAGGAGACTTCTTGCTCTGTACGCCCGTCTGAGCGAGACGAATCATCACAGCGGATTTGTTTCTGTCACCTCTGCCTCCCTGCACGAAAGTTTCAGGAACGCTGTGTCTGAAAGTGATGAGATCAAAAACCGGATCGGGAAACTCAGGAAGATATCCGAGGCACTCAAAGAAGGCAATACCAGGATAGAGGATCTCGACAGGGAGATAGGAGACACCCGGAGCAGCCTTCAACTGCTTCACGCCCGACTGGGAGCTATCCTCTGGGAAGAGTCAGTCGCCAACGGCGGTGATGTTCAGCTCAACGGGATCTCCGACCGTATCGGTCAGTCTCAGGCTGAATTGAGAAAGCTTCTTGAGAGAAACAGACGCTCACGGGAGCTTGAATCGAGTGGCGCCTGGGCAAAAAGAACTTTTAGACAGGTACAATCCGCTGCATTGCGCTCCCTGCAGGGACGGCAGAATAAAAGGAAGGACCAGCTGTTCAGTGCTCTCGGACGGGAACTCATTGCGGAGGGAAAAATCGGTCTGCTGAAAAGTGACGCCACCGAATCAATCAGGAGGGAGCTTGATTCGCTGGAATCCCGTCTCAATGAACTGAACGAAGAGAAGAAGATGATTCAGGAATCGGTACACCATACCAGGCATACGCTTGAGAAAGAGGAGGGTAGAGCCTCTGTCCAGCACAGGATCAACGAGCTTGCTCATACCTACCAGGAGGCAATGAAACGCCGCCATGAAGCAGCTTCAGCATACGGCCGCTATCTATCCACGATTATCGACCTGAGTTCCCGGGAGCCTCCGATCCCTCCCGAAATCGTCGAATGTCAACAGGAAATTCTACAGATGCAGGAGCACAAGAAGGCACTGCTTCTGACGATCAAACAGCTGTCCATAGAAAAGAAGATCGAAGAGCAGGTACTGCTGATCCGGCAGGATGAAGAGCATATTGCACATATCGAGGAACAGGTGGGCCAGCTGCACAGACAGATCGAAGAGGTGAGGAGGGAGATGCAGGGCAAGCAGGATCAGATAGCCCTCCTTCAGAGACAGCTTAAAAAACTCCTGCCGCAGCAGGTACAGGGGGCAGCCGGTGAGTCAACGGCAGGATAAGATCACCAGGATACACAAGAATGTGCATACAAGAAGTGCAGCCTACAGTGAACATATTCCTACCCGTGAAGGGGCAAGAGCCCGTGTCGAGCAGAGACGGGCTGCAGAGAAAGAGAGGCTGAAGTCTACACGGCAGACGGTCCGTGCATCAGCGAACGCACAGTCGTTTCCCGTTCACGAACACCCGGTAAAACCCGCTTCAAAGCCCTCTGCCCGGACACATGCGAAAACCGGACACCAACAGAAGAAACACGCCATGTCTACACGAAAACTGATACTCATATCCGCCCTCATCCTTCTTTCGTTTGCCGGGATCACCACCAGTATCCTGTACGCTCTCTCCCGAAACGTCATCGTGCAGGAACCGTTACGGATTGCACGAAAAGTCGTCATCGCCTCCGGGGACACAGCAGCTGTGATCGCAGAGAAGCTGCAGACGGCAGGTATCCTCGAGGACACCTCTGAATTTCTGGAGGAGGTGACAGCGCGTGATGTGGCCGACAGGCTTCGGGAAGGAACCTACTACTTCACCTCCGACTCCTCCTGCGATGAAGTGGTACGTGTCCTCACCGATGATGTGGTGAATCTCACAATCTACCCGGGAGAGACACTGGAGGGAATAGATGAACGGCTGTCGTCGCGGGGGCTGATCGATCAGGGCTCTTTTCTGGAAGCGATGGAACAGGTCTGCTTTCAGCGTCAGCTTCCATTCTGCGAAGGTTTCTTCGTAGGAGAGCACTATCAGAGTCTTCCGAGAGGGGATCTTGCTTCCACCCTCGCGAACAGGGGTGTTGATGAGGTGTACGCACTGGTTCGCTCCCACTCTGATGCAATCAACGTCAGTGAATTCAGTATCGCACAGCTTGTGATTATAGCCAGTATGATACAGAGGGAGACTAATGATATCACCCAGATGCCAGTTATAGCAGGGGTGATCATGAACAGACTCGAACAGGGAGAGGCTCTGGGAATCGATGCGACAACCCGGTATGCACTGGATCAGTGGTCCGGGGCTTTGGAACCGGATGATTTCCCTGCCTCCGGTGAGTATGATACACGAAGAAAAAAGGGACTGCCGCCCACGGGCATCGGCACTGTATCACGGGAGAGCTTCGAGGCCGTACTCTTCCCTGCCGATCATGACTATCTGTTTTACCTTCATGATGGAGAAGGGGACCTGAAGCTTTCGAAAACGTACAGTGAACACCTCGAACATGCCCGATCCCTGTGAAGGGTTCCGGTTCCTGACAGGCAGAGGTTTTCTACTTGTGTTTTTTCCTCCCTTCGTGTATGGTGTTTTCAGTTTCCCGCCGGCGTGGTGAAATTGGTAGACACGATAGACTCAAAATCTGTTGTCCTTTAGGACGTGTCGGTTCGAGTCCGACCGCCGGTAGATGTTTTCCTGTAACTGGTTTGCCCGGCGGGTGAACCAGGTAACGTTCAGGGAGTCTGTCGATGATAGTTTCCTGCTGTTCTTCTCGGGTATCCCGCCCTGTCAACCCGCCTGTCACTCTCTCCTGCCATGTCACACAACTCTTTCTGAACATACATATAAACATCCCGGAGTAAGCTGTCTTATATATTTGACCTTTTCTATTGAATCAGAGGGCACGGAAGGATATAATAGTGCTACTATTGTAACATCCACCGGTCAGTATTTGTTTTGGATTCTATATGCACCAGGGGAGTAATATTATCATCAGAGCGTACGGTATACGAAGGATATTCGCATGTTTCCTCTTTCTTGCTGTGTTTGTAGCCGGTGCGGCGGCAACAGACTATATCATCGACAGCTATGTATTCGATGTAAAGGGGAGTTCAAAGCCTTTCATGCTTAGAAGTCTTGTCGTCCCAGACGGAGAAGACCCTGTCTATGCGACTCTGGAGGATTTCGTCGATGCTCTTGAAGAGAAACGGCAGACGCTGTTCAACAAACGGGTCTTTGAGGATGTTTCCTACACCTATGAGCTTGTGAAAGAGGAAGCTGGTGCGCTGCATTATCGTGTCACGTTCTTTGTGGATGATGCGTTCACATTCCTGGCTATCCCGTACCCGAAATATGATTCAAACTATGGATTTTCCGTCGGTCTCAAACTCTATGAAAAAAATATGTTCGGCCTCTTCGGTGACTTCTACGGTCTTGTGAAGGCTACACAGATAGACTCCTCCTGGGAAGACTGGGAGATTCTTTCAGAGTTTGATATCGACACACTCCCTGTAGGAAGAAGTATCCTGAACCTTGACGGGTCATATATCGGAACCTATCAGGATGAAGAGTTCCTTCCCGAAGAGTTCTCTTTCGCGTTCGACTGGGATAACCTGAGCATGCTGGGTTCTCATCTGGACATGGCAGCTTCCGTGGAGGCTCAGGTAACGTACGATGCTATAGAATCGATGGAGTATGCAGGCGATTTCAGCTGGGAGGATATCAGTGTCCTGGGTTCGAATTTCAGCCTCTCCGGCTGGATCGATGGAGACATGAACGATGAAATCTACACAAGTGAGTATGAAGTCAATGGAGCGTGGGTGTTCGGAGACTCTGAGGGGCTTACGACAAGTCTGATCACTACCTATGACCACGAACATGATCTCACAGCACGACTGCGTTTCAGTGATACCACGGTGAATGACAAGAAGGTAGTATTCGAGCCGATACTTGTACAGTATATCGATGAGGATACCTGGCAGCTGAGTGATGTTCAACTGCATCTCAACTACTCTCCGTTCAAAATCAATGACAGTTGGTATGCAATAGATATACTCAATACACTCCCGATAGGATCTTCGGTCCTGGAGACCTCAACGACCATCTGTCTTCTTGAGGAAACGATCTTTACGTTTCCCCTTGACGTTTTCTTCACGTATGAGACGGCGCTTGATCTTACAGAGTGGAACCTGTATGACAATTTCTACAAGACAGGCTTTTCCTCCAGCATGAAGCTCCCGCTCGGCATCACCTACGAGTATTCCTACTCGGGTGAGATCTGGGGGCAGTCTGAAGAGCTGCTCAATGCTGTTCCGGTCGCACGGACTTCTCAAAGCCTTTCGATGAAGAATGTAGACTGGAAGAATAACTTCCGTCGGGGAATGGAATTCTCTGCCTCACTGGATGGCGGGTATGCCGGTGACAAAGGTATCGACAATTCCTTCGACAGGTATTCCTTCACCGCCTACGGCTCGATGAAGACTTTTGTCACACTTGGAACCCGTCTGGGGTTCAGCTCGCGAATTACCGGGATGTATGCTCACCTTCCTGAGTGGGCCCTTCTGGAACGTGAGGAGGAGGACCGTCATTATCCTCAGTTCATTCCAGCGAATCTGGTTTCAAATACGGAACAGATCCGGGGGATACTCAACGATAATATTGAAGCACAGATAGGTGATGGTGAGTACCGCAAGGTCGGAGCGATAGCAAATCTGGATCTGACACTGATGTTCATCAAGTTCGAAGGGTTTGCTGAAGGTTTCATCAGCACGTTCATGGATATCGGAGTGTTCACTCCCAGCGAAACCGGTGTAGTCAATAACACCTTGGATCCGGATTCCATCATCCTCTTGAAGAGTGTAGGGATTGAGGGGTATGGTATACTCGATAAGTTCCGTTCCTACCCGATACGGATGTCACTCGGTGTCAACTATGACGATTTGGCAGAGCATCTCAGCGGGAGCCGGAACTTCTCTGACATAGAATATGAATTAACGCTTGGAATGGGCCTGCATTACTGATCGACGATAAGCTTGTAAACGAGGGGAAAGTCCTGCTTTCTCTCGTATACACTTGTCCGCGGGATCGTCAGCCATCCGCAAAGGACCGATATATGGATTTAGAGAGAGATTACATTCAGTTCATCCTCAAACTCGTGATTGACAGTCTGGTTATCTTCCTGGCCTGGTCTATGGCCTATGTTCTCAGGTTCTACGTCATCCCCGGCGGAGTGGGAGAACCGGTAAGACAGTTTGCTGTCCTGTCCCCGGTGGTATGGGCCCTGTTCCTGTTTTTTCTCAATAAGAACAGGTTGTATCATACCTCGGCCAGCATTACCTGGCAGACCGAGATACAACTGCTGCTGTTCAGCTCAGTCCAGGTCTTTCTTTCCCTCACCGTTGTGCTCTACTTCCTGGTCGAGGACAGGGTAAGCCGCCTGACTATCGCTTTGTTCATCATCATCGTATCGGTGTTCCTTATCATGGAACGGGTCGCTATCAACCGTCGTCTCACGAGGATGAAGATGAACGGGATCCTTACCAAGTCGGTGCTGCTGGTCGGATATGGTGAGAACCTGAACCGATATATCCACGAGACGACAAAGCATCCGCAGAACGGGATACGGATCATCGGACAGTGTAACGCTATGGGAAAGGGGAGTGAAGTCTGCAGGCAGATTGAAGGGGAACTGCTGAAAATCATTGAAAGGGTAAGCCCTGATATGATCGTGATCGGATATCCCACAAACGAGAGGAGTGTAGAACGTGAAGTGATCGCGAAGTGTTACGATCTTATCCAGCGGGTCTTCATCCTTCCCGATCTTCCCTTCTCGATGATCGGTTCCAGGATCCTTGACTTCCACTCGGTTCCTGTCATGCAGCTCAATGATGTTTCCATGACATTCTTCCAGCGTGTAGGTAAGCGTCTGTTCGAGTTTATCATCACGCTGACAGGTACGATACTGATCTCTCCTCTCCTTGTTGCTATAGCACTTATCGTGAAACTGACAAGCAGGGGACCTGTCCTGTTCAGGCAGCGTCGTGTGACGATGCATGGAAAAGAGTTCATGATGCTGAAATTCAGGTCAATGGAGGACCGTCCTGCCGGGGACGAGGATGACCGGTGGACGAGCAAGGGTGATCCCCGTATCACGGCAGTGGGGAAATTTCTCCGCATGACTTCCCTTGATGAACTGCCGCAGCTGTTCAATGTTCTCAAAGGAGATATGTCTCTGATAGGACCTCGCCCTGAACGGCCTCACCTAGTTAAAAAGTTCTCTGTTGAGATTCCGGGATATCAGCTGCGCCATAAGGTGAAGGCAGGTATCACCGGATGGGCCCAGGTGAATGGATACCGGGGTGATACCTCGCTCGAAGGAAGAATCGAGTATGACCTTGCCTATATCAGGAGCTGGAGTTTTCTGCTTGACCTGAAAATCATCATACTGACCTTTGTCCGCGGTTTCATCAACCAGAATGCATATTAATTGGAATATACCCGAAAGGAGCTTGTTGTGAATCATCTATCCCGTATACGGATCATCGTCGTCATGATCCTCCTCTCTTCCACCCTGATATATGCCGCCTCACTGGAGGATTTGCTTCCTCATCTCTCGTCACAGGAGATTGAGGCTCTGAGAAAACAGGATATGATAGAGGGTTATTCGTTTCGCACGGATCTTACCCGGATGACAGTTCCCGGTTCCGTCTTCGAAGAGAATCTTCTCCGTTCCCTTGACATCGACAACAGTTTTACGGTCATGTCACTCTCCTACATTGACTATCCCTCCTACATGGAGTCCATGACTCAGGAGGAGAGACTTCTGCGGATCTACAACACCATCAGGTCGATCTCCACTCAGGAAGGGATCCAGTATATCTCGTACCGGGCAGGGAACAAACCCAGGACGCTCATCGAGAAGTCGTGGTATGTGAAGGATGAGGACAGCAGAAAGGATCCGGTCGATGACCCGGTCTCTTCCTCTGTCCCTCCATTCAGCCGGTACACGGCATATCAGAAGGATTCCCGTTTCGGCGGCAATGTCTATCGTCATGAATATACCACCAGCGACGAGGAGATCTTCCTGACTGTGAAGAACCTCGATACGATGAAGGTGATGGGAATCTTCGTAGCAGTCAGGGAGGAGCAGCTGGAGATATCTCTGGCGGTCCATCAGAGTGACGAGGGACTGCTCCTCTCCGCGATGGCAACGATCATCGACAGGGAGCCGAAGGTGAATATCCTCGGTTTCAAGGTAGACCTGCCCAGTTCTTTCACCCGCAGGACCACGGCCCTCGGCAACTGGTTCAAAGACAGGATACAGATTCCGAAGTAACTCGTTTCATGTTAAAGAGGTCGATACCTGAAGATGCGTTTTTTTTCTCACTGCGGTATGGAAAAATACGGTCTCCTGATTTAGGATAGACGTATCAACGTGTTGGAGGCAGTCTGATGGGAATTCCCGGTTTCTGGTTGTTTGTAGTTTCTGAGATCATGCTGGTGATTCTGCTGTTCATCGTTATCCCATATCTGCACTACCCGGCCGGAAAGGCTTTTGCCGGTGTCGTGCTCAGTTCTCTTCTGTGGGTCTCTCTCTATACATTGCAGCTTTCCAGCTCCCTTGTGTGGGTGAAAGTACTTTCGATGAGAATCGAGTTCATCGGAATCACTCTGCTTCCGGTTTCCTTTTTCATCCTCTCAGTGCTCATTACCGGTCATAAGGTAATCCGTGCCGTGTGGAACTTCATTGCACTGATGTCGCTTATGTTTCTCGTTACCATCTGGTTCATTCCGGTTCCCAACGCGTTCTGGTCGTTGACCGACGTTGCCGTGCTTGAGCGGGGTTCGTCGGTCACCCTGCGAGAATACGGTCCGATGTTCTACTACCTGTTCATTCCCTATACCCACGGTATGATCAGCCTCTCGATCATTATGCTTGTGAGAAAACTGAGGAAGGAACAGCGGTATTACTGGAGGCAGGTGATGCTCTTCTCGATCGGGATGATTCTCCCCCTGAGCATCAACTTCATTCATATCATCGGTCTCACACCGAACGGACATGTGAACTATGCGACTGCAAGTATGGGCCTCAGTGCTCTTATCATCGGCTACACGCTGCTGAAGTATAAGTTCCTCAACTACCTTCCGGTCACCCGTGATGTTGTCATCGAAGCGATGAGCGACGGTATTCTCGTGTTTGACAAACTCGGGTTCCTTCTCGATGCCAACTCATCAGCAGAGAACCTGCTCGGCAGGAATAATATCATAGGCAGGAAAATCGATCAGGTACTCCCCTCCAAACTTCTTGCTCACATTGCTCCTTCTATCAGGGAGGGAGGCAGAACGACCTTCGTCATGCAGGAGGGGGAGGACTATTATGAGAATCAGCTGACTCCTCTTTCCGGAATAAGCGGATACCAGAGCGGGTATCTTCTGAGTATACGTGATATCAGTGAGAAGGAGCGGTATTACCGGGAGGTGCAGCGTATATCGAGGCTTGACCCCCTCACTGAGGTATTGAACAGAAGATCTCTCTTCGAGGAGATGGAACCGCACCTTGTACAGGCAAGGCAGGGGAAGGGGATGCTGTCCCTGTTCATGCTGGATATCGATGATTTCAAAAAAATCAATGATTCATACGGACACGATGCCGGGGATAGGGCCATTCACCATCTGAAGGACATTCTCCTTATACACTCAGGATCAGGCTCTCTGGTTGGACGGTTCGGTGGAGATGAGTTTCTTGTAGCCTGTCCTGGTCTCTCTGAAGAACAGACAGTATCTCTTGCGAATATGATACTCAGGGAGGTTTCTCTTCCACAGGAAAAGAATCTCGGCATCGTCATTCATGTTTCTGCAGGAGTCATCTCCTCTGAAACGATCGCGAGTAGGGATCTTTCAAGTGACCATATGCTAAACCTGGCAGATGAGATGCTTTATCAGGCTAAGAGAAGGGGAAAGAACCGTGTCTTTTCCCCTTCAGACCTCTCAGCTGAGCAGATGTAGAGTTCCGGTCCTGCTGCATGCCGTTCACAGAAAGTCATCGTCTGAAGAGGAATTGGGTATCTACTGCAGCTTGATCACAAATACATGAAGAGTCGTTTCACGGTTATTGCTGATGCTCATCATCGTCCCTGCAGGAATGCCGATGATGGAACCTTCGTGGTAATCGTGCGGTTCCTGATCATCCAGTGCGATACTCAGTGTTCCTTCGGTCACTATCATGTGAGCAGCTTCGGCAGTGGGATGAGCAGGTGCGCTCTGGTTCCCTGCGAGGGTGAGTTTGTTGATTCTTACCCCGAAGTCCTCAACAATCCTCTCTATAGTCGTCTCATCGGCTGTGTTGAATGAATACTGTGTCTCGATCATGCTCCGGGCACTCCTTATTGTCGTTTCTTTCCCTGCAGCTGCTCAATGTCCAGAGCAAACAGCAGCGTTTTATCTTTCATGTGCTCTATATACCGATCACCCTGTTCGATACGCTCTGGAGCGTATCGCTTTATGAGTGCTCTGAATCCCCTGATTCTCTCATCTTCATCCTCAACGATCCTTACGTGACCCTCTGCTATGGCAGATTCATACTGGGTGGTGAACTTCTCTGCAAGGACCTCTTCCTCTGTGACGCACACCAGCATACCCTGGGGATGTTTTCTGGCGATTTCTGTTTTCGTTCCTTCAAGCGCACCATGAAAATAGATCGTCATTCCTTCTACTGCGTAGTTCAGCGGGATCGCATAGACTCTGTTCTCTTCGACCGCCATCGAAAGGACGCCGTGCGAGCCGCGGCCTAATACGTTCATTGCTGCATCAAACGGCAGCTGTCTGTCTGTTCTTCTCATACAGTGAGTATAACGGATGTGTATCATGTCGGGAATAGTATTGTATGTTGCTTATGCAACAGTCTGTGAGGATGTTCTGAAAAACCGCAGACAGAGCATGAGGGGAGGTGAGCCATCCCTGTACAAAAAAGAAAAAGATGTATACACATAAAGAAACGACGATTCGATTGAGAGGAGACGACCATGATACGTGCAGCAGTGATAGGGGCAACAGGATATGCGGGTGCGGAGCTGATGAAGCTCCTGATACATCATCCGCAGGTTTCGCATGTAGCGGCGGCAACCCGGAGCTATGAAGGGATTCCCTACTCACAGGTCTATCCCAATTTCATCTCACTGCATGATGATGTATGTCTTGCGCCAGAGCTCGACGCTCTTGCAGATGAGTACGATGTGCTGTTTCTCTCGCTGCCTCACGGCCTGGCCTCATCTGCGGTGACCGAGAAGATCCTGTCGAAGACCCGTATCATCGATCTCGGAGCAGACTTCCGCCTTCATGACGCGGATACCTATGAAGCCTGGTACAAGACGAGCCACCACGGAAGGGCTCTGCTATCCAGGGCTGTCTACGGGTTGAGTGAGCTGTATCGGGAAAAAATCGCCGGCGCTTCACTGATTGCAAATCCCGGCTGCTATACCACCTGCTCCATTCTCTCGGCCCGTCCTCTCATAGACAGACGTCTTATCGACAGCTCGAGCATTATCATAGATGCAGCGAGCGGAGTGAGCGGAGCAGGGAGGAAGGCTCAGACCTCCACGCTGTTCAGTGAGGTGAATGAATCGTTCAAAGCCTACGGTATTGCCAATCACCGGCATACTCCCGAGATCGAACAGGAATTGAGTATCCATGAGAAGGTCACCCTCTCCTTCACCCCCCATTTAGTGCCGATGAACCGGGGAATACTTGCCACGATCTATGCGTCCCTCGCTGATGCTGTGAGCCTTGATGACGTGAAGGCAGCCTATCAGGATGCATACGGGGATGAGTACTTCGTACGAGTGAGACAGCCGGGCGATTTCCCCGAGACACGCCATGTGAGAGGAAGCAACTTCGTCGATATCGGATTCACCATAGATGAGAGGACGCGGCGCGTCATCGTTATCGGTGCGATAGACAATATCATGAAAGGTGCGGCAGGTCAGGCGGTCCAGAATATGAATATCTCCTTCGGTTTCGAAGAGATAAGCGGTCTTGACCTGATTCCCTCTATGCCTTTGTGAGCATGTGGGGCCCTCACCTCTGCACTGATCCTGGCTGACGAAGCGATTTTTGTATATTTCTCTTGTGACTCTTGAACATTTCCCGTAGAATATGTATAAATATACGTATATTTCGGAAATATGGTGTATATATATACAATACACACATACCGAGCGTATTGAGATGAGTGAGGTGAGAGTATATGAAACTTCTAGACACAGGAATTATGGCACCAAGAGGATTCAAAGTCGCATCGACTGCAAGCGGTATCAAGAAGGTGAAAGCCGACACGACACTGCTGGTAAGCGATGTTGATGCTGAAGTAGCAGGTGCGTTCACGCAGAATATCGTGAAGGCGGCTCCTGTCGTCTATGATGAGGCTATCGTCAGGAAGGGTGGTACTGTCCGCGCGGTGCATGTGGTGAGCGGGAATGCGAATGCCTGTACCGGTGAACAGGGGATGACTGATTCTGTTTCTACTGCAGCGTTTGCTGCAGAAAAGCTCGGATGCACTCCTGATGAGGTCCTCGTATGCGCTACCGGAGTGATCGGTGTTCCTCTTCCCATGGATGCCGTTTACCGGGGTCTTGATACCTGTACAGCTCATCTGAGCGATGATAAGACAAAGGGACACGAGAGTGCTCAAGCCATTCTCACCACCGACACCTTCACAAAGGAGGTGGCCGTTGAAGTCATGATCAACGGAGTGAGTGTATCTATCGGAGGTATGGCGAAAGGTTCCGGAATGATCCATCCTGATATGGCAACGATGCTTTCGTTCATCACCACGGATGCTGCTGTTGACGGTGCCTACCTAAAAACCCTTTTATCAGGGTCTATCCGCGATACCTACAACATGATCAGTGTCGACGGAGATACCAGCACCAACGATACCGTACTCGTCCTTGCCAACGGCATGAGCGGATGTGAGAAGATCGACGCAGACAGCCCCTATCGGGAGGTTTTCGAGGAGGCTTTCCTGTACGTTCACACCGAACTTGCGAAACTGATCGTCAAGGATGGAGAAGGTGCCGGCAAGTTCATCGAAGTCCAGGTCAGCGGAGCACACAGCAAGGAGTCAGCAAGGACTCTTGCGAGATCGGTGATCACCAGCAGCCTGGTCAAGACTGCCTTCTTCGGCTCAGATGCCAACTGGGGCCGTGTGATGTGTGCGATGGGATACTCGGGCGGTTCCTTCACACCTGAGAAGGTTACGATGAAGTATGTGAGCGAAGCAGGCGAGGTCCTCGTGATGAGTCGGGGCAATCCTGTCGCATTCGATGAGGTGCAGGCGAAGAAGGTGCTGAGTGAATCACTCATCACCCTGATGATCACTCTCGAAGATGGAGTGAGTGAAGCACATGCCTGGGGCTGTGATCTCAGTTATGAGTATGTAAGAATCAATGGAGATTATAGAAGCTGATGCAACACGCAATAGAGAAGGCTGAGGTGCTCATCGAGGCACTGCCGTATATCAGGAAGTTCGCAGGCAGTACTGTCGTAGTCAAATACGGCGGTTCCGCAATGATCGATGAACATATGAAGGAATCTGTCATACAGGATATCGTCCTGATGAAACGGATAGGATTCAATCCGGTCGTGGTTCACGGCGGAGGGAACGCAATCAGCGACCAGCTGAAGAAGGTTGGCAAGGAATCGAAATTCATCTCTGGACTCCGCATCACTGACCAGGAGACGGCCCAGATAGCAGAGATGGTTCTCAGCGGATCAATCGGAAAGGCTCTCGTTCAGGCACTTCAGAACCACGGGATCCAGGCTGTGAGTATCAATGGAAAGGATGGCGATACCCTTGTCAGTCGGAAGAAAATCTCCTCAGGCATCGATCTCGGATTCGTCGGTGAAGTTGTGAAAGTGAACACTGAGCTCCTTACCTCTCTGATGAAGAATGATTTTGTTCCGGTGGTCGCCCCCGTGGGAACCGATGCGCAGGGGAATACCTACAATATCAACGCCGATTACGCTGCGAGTGCGATTGCCGGTGCCCTGAAGGCCCAGAAGCTTGTCTTCCTCACCGATGTAGAGGGGATACTGATGGATAAGGATAATCCGGACTCCATCATCCGTCGCCTTTCGGTCACGCAGGCAGAGGACTTCATATCGGACGGAACAATCGCCGGTGGTATGATACCCAAGGCAAAGTGCTGTATGGACGGGATCAATCAGGGAGTGGAGAGTGTCCACATCCTCGATGGACGGCTCCCTCACTCCCTCCTTCTTGAGATCTTCACGAATGACGGGTGTGGAACAATGATGACACGATAGAGAGGATGATACTATGAACACTACGATTGAACAGGGCCGGAAGGCCTTCATGAACACCTATGCCCAGTTTCCACTGGTGCTGAAAAGCGGCCACGGATGTACCGTGACAGATCAGGATGGAAAGGAATACCTTGATATGGTGGCAGGTATCGCTGTCAATTCTCTCGGATACGGGGACAGTGAGTTCACGGAAACCTTGAAGGGAGTCCTTGAGGGAGGCCTTCTGCACTGCTCGAATCTGTACTACAACGAGCAGGCCGTTCTCGCCGCCACGCAGCTCAAGCAGCTCAGTGCGATGGAACGGGTCTTCTTCTGTAACAGCGGGACCGAAGCAAATGAAGCCGCCCTGAAGCTGGCACGTAAATGGGGAAAGCAGTTCTCGCCGGTCAAAGACGAGATTATCACCATGATATCCTCCTTTCACGGTAGGACCTACGGCTCTATGAGCGCCACCGGTCAGGAAAAGTATCAGAAACATTTTACTCCTCTGGTACCAAAAATCCTTCACACACCTTTCAACGATTTCGAAGCTCTCAGTGCAGCGGTAAACGAGAATACTGCAGCCATTTTCATCGAGGTGATCCAGGGTGAGGGGGGAATCAGAGAAATCGATGTGGATTTCCTCAGGAAGGTGAGGGCTCTGTGTGATCAGAAGGATATATTACTCATCGCTGACGAGGTCCAGTGCGGTATGGGAAGAAGCGGAAAAGCCTTTGCCTGGCAGCACACTGATGTGACTCCCGATGCGATGACACTCGCCAAGGCTCTTGGAAACGGAGTGCCGATCGGTGCTCTGGTCACTTCGAGAACCTGTTCCGAGGTTTTCGAACCCGGCGACCATGCTGCGACTTTCGGAGGGAACCTGATCAGCGCCGCTGCGGCAAATGTGATTCTCAAACGACTGCTTGAAGGGGACCTGCTTGCGCATGTCAGTGAAGTGGGCGAGTACTTCAAAAGCAGGCTTCACAAGTTTGAGGCCCGATACGGGTGTGTCCTTGAGGTGAGAGGTAAAGGCCTCATGCTGGCTATCGAGCTTGACAGGCCTGCCCGCCAGGTTATCGCGAATGCGATGGAAAAAGGGCTTCTTCTGGTGGGGGCAGGGGAACGTGTCGTCCGTTTTGTACCACCTCTTGTCATCACGAAAGCTGAAATAGATACAGCCTGCGAGATACTTGATCAAATTCTGTCTGAACTGTGATTGTAAGGGAGAGCTTCTTCCAGTATCATGTTGATGCGTATCCACCTGATACCGGAAGGGCTTGAACATGAAACGGAACAGCAACATCATTATTGCAACTCTCATTTTTCTTCTTTCACTTGTGCAGCTTTCGGCAGTTCAAGCGAGTAGAGATTTTCCGTCTGACCTTCTTGATGCAGTGGTCCCGTTTGAATACGGCATAGAACGGTTTGAACAGAGAATCGCTGCCTCAAGGCAGGGTGAAGAGCCGGTGGGTCTGCTCCTTTCAGGGGGGTCGGCCCGTGCTTTTGCCCATATCGGGGTCATTCGGGCATTCGAGGAACTCGGAATCAGGCCGGACTATCTGGTCACCAATTCTATGGGCTCGATTGTCGGGATTCTCTACGCTGCAGGTCTGAACAGTGATCAGATCTACGATATCGTAAAGAATATCGACCCGGGAACACTGTTTGCCATGACCTATCCTTTCGAAGGCGGATTGATTGACCCGCTTGCCTTTATAGATTTCATCTTTTCCTACCTGAGCGAGACGCCTGAACTTGAACAGCTTGAGATACCCATCATCGTCATAACCGAGGATGCGAGGACGAAAAGGCAGGTGCTTATTGCTGAAGGAGACGTACGGACAGTCCTCGCCGCTTCATTCGCCCTCCCGGTGTACTTCCCTCCAGTTGAGTTCAGAGAACACCTTCTGTTGGACGGGGGTACAACGAACATCGTTCCCGTCGAGATAGCCACCCGGTTCAGTGATAGAGTGATTGTGTCCACCACGTTCTATGAGGGAAAGGGGATCAGCCTGAACAATCCTCTCAGTCTTCTGAATGTTTCGATGGATGCTGCCAAACGTCGTCAGGGTGTTTTATCACTCCTGGAGAATCCTCAGGCTCTGTGGATCAGGTGCGATGTGGAAGATTTTTCCTTCATGGATTTTGACAAGGTAGATGAGCTGTCACGCAACGGATACAACTCGGCGATGCTGGTTCGCGAGAAGCTGCTTCCCTTCTCCTCTGAAGATGCTGAATCCGGCAGGCTCTCCGAGAGCCGTTTTCAGGATACGCATGAGCAGGTTCTTGATCAGTACAGGTACTTCCGTCTTCCTCAGCTCTCAGGGATTTCTCACCTGGTTTTCACCGGTGTGAGGAACTTCCCGTATGGGGTCGATGACAGCGCTGCTCTGCGTCAGGAGATTCTTGCCGGTCTCCGCTACACCTTCAGAGCTCCCGATGTCCAGCTTTCTGTCCTTGCTGGAGCTGCCTGGCAGCCATATACTGATAATGATCTGTATCCTGAGGTGATGGTCGAAGGGCGTTACCTTCCTCTCTCATCAGTAATGCTTCAGGGAACTTTTCTTTCCTCTGTGCAGGATGACGGTTCCCGGTCTTATTATATGGCAGGAAAGGTGCGGGTTCATCAGCTTGCCCTCTCGCGTTCACTAACGATACAGGAAGGTCTGTCTGTCGAAGGGAATCTCGACTCCTCCTTCTCCTTCAACGAAGTCCTTGCCGAGGCGAGTACCGGACTTGCCTACACAAGTGAATGGGATCTTGATACCACTGTTTCCTATCAATTGTGGGACAGCTTTTCCCGTCAGTTCCTCCACGCAGATATCAGGGTCAGATTCCCGATCTCTTCAGAGGTGACTCTCCGGTCGGCTTCTACGCTGCGGTTTGCGCTTGACGGTCAAGGAGATGTGCCCTACTTCATACGTGACGGGTATTACACACCGGAGAGAAGCCTTCTTGACCAGGGACGCTCATGGAGTGCATCGAACGGGACAGACTATCTCGCCGTCCTCTCGTTACAGGCGGAATGGAATCCTCAGTCCTTTCGGCCCACGATTGGAGAACTGCTTATCTTCAAGAACTCTTCGGTAGGAGCTTTTGCCCAGCTGTTGTGGTGGCAGGATAACGATGCTGTCCCCGAGGTGAGTGCAGGGGTGCAGGTGAAGAGCGCCCTCGGTTTTATCGGGCTCAAAGACCTTCCCCTTCATCTGTTCATAGGCTATGATACCCTCTCGAACGGGATTATCGGGGGCTTTGGTATCGCAGGAGGATATAGATGAATGCCGGTGAACAGTTTACTCTCGTGAGCCATGTTCTTCCTGAACACGTCTCTCTGCAGATGCTCACCCGCTTTGGACATGTCGTGTTTGAAGCGAGCGGTAAGTGGCTTCATCCACTGTTTTCACTTGAACACTTTCTCGTTACTCACCCTCAGTTCCTCCCCTCAGACCATTACCTGCACGACAGAATTGCAGGAAAAGCTGCAGCTGCTCTCACCTGTCGACTCGGTTTCGTTTCCGTGAAGGCCGACCTGATCAGCAGCCTCGCGCTTGAACTGTACCGCGTGAGAGGCGTCAAGGCCGTGTACGACAAGGAAATCGAAAGGATCGCCTGTCAGACGGAGACTCTTCTGGATACGATAGATGATATTGAACAGATCTACACGATCATAGAAAACAGGAGGAATCTGGGAAAGAGGAATGGTTGATCAGCAACCTTTCCTTCAGCACCTACAGAGCCTATGAACACAGCCGCTATCTTCGCTGCAATGCTTCTCACTCTTGTGGCCGGTCTCAGTACCGGCATCGGGGGACTGCTCAGTATGTTCCACCGGCAGAGTTCCTCCCGGTTCCTTTCCCTCAGTCTGGGTTTCAGCGCAGGGGTGATGGTCTACCTCTCGTTTCTTGAGATCCTTCCCGAGTCGATCCACTTTCTCTCAGGAGGGATGAGTGAGACAGCTGCAGAGGTTCAGGGAGTGATCGTGTTCTTTATGGGAGTGGCTATCGTCGCTCTGATAGACCGGTTCGTACCCTCTCGCGACAATCCCCATGAAATACCCAACGTGATCAACATGGTAGAACATAGCGGCAAGGATATCGACATCGACCATCATCTGTTGCGTACAGGTATCCTCAGTGCGATTGCTATCACGATACACAACATACCTGAAGGTCTGGCCACATTCACCTCCTATCTTGCTGAACCGCAGATAGGTGTTTCGATCGCAATCGCGATAGCCATTCACAACATTCCCGAGGGTATCGCTGTCGCTGTTCCGATTTACTTTGCAACAGGGCGAAGGGGGAAGGCCTTCCTGATCGCACTTCTTTCCGGACTCTCCGAAATGGCGGGAGCAGTGATCGGGCTGGTTCTCATCAGGTTCTCTGGAACCGAACTGATGGTGGGGTACGTGCTCGCGGCTACAGCGGGTATCATGGTGTACATTTCGTTCGATGAACTGCTTCCTACGGCGGAACGGTATGGTGAACATCATCTCGCAGTCTACGGAGTACTGGCAGGGATGGCGGTGATGGCCTTTTCGCTCATTCTCCTGTGATCATCTGATATCTTCGCTGCTGTTCAGCGACAGCTGCCTGGAGGATACGTCACCGGTTCCTGCTGAACTCACATCCGCAGTAGTCCTGTCTATAGAGATCGAGCATGGTTGACAGTTCTATGCTCCGCCTGTAGCCATCCTTTTTCTTGAAGTTGAAGGGAATGAACCCCTCGAGGGATTCTCCGATAGTAAAAATCGTCATGGAACTCTTGTGCGGTGAGACGCTGAGGGTCGTAGTGAAGAATTTGATTCCCATCTCCTGTGCATGCAGGGCGGCCAGCTCGAGATTGTAGGAAAAGCAGAGTGAACACCGTTCGCCTCCCTCGCTATCCGTTTCATGACCCTTCACACGATCACGCCAGGATTCGTGGTCGTACGGTGCAGTTTCTATATCACAGGAGAAGAATGAGGCGACCCTGCGCAGTTCTTCCAGCCGTTTCGTCCACTCCGCGGCAGGAAAGATATTATCATTGGCATAGTAGAGTTCAACCGAATAGCCGAGGGCTCTGAGCCGTTCGATACTGCTGGTGGAACACGGTCCGCAGCAGCAGTGAAGGAGGATTCTCGTCCCTTCCTGTACAGTATGTTCCCGGTATTTCATGGACTACATCTTAGCGGTGAACCGTTTCATATGCAAGTTCTCCTTCAATGCTGGCCATTTTTACCGCATCTATGGAAATCGTTGCTGAAATATGTCATAGTTATAACAAACTTGTCACTCAAGGGGCCCCTTATGAAGAATCCCACACTGCTTGCGTTTGTCGCTGCCATTGTCATCACGCTCATGCTTCCGATTCCGCAGGCACTGAAATCGAGTATAGTCTTCGTATTTCTCGGACTCTATATCTATCTGAAGAGGGGATATCTCTATGTTATCGCGGCATCCACCCGGTTCAATAAAGGGGATGAAAAGAACCTCGCAAGAGCCTGGTCCTGGTATGAGAAGGGATGGAGAGCCGGACTGGCTCCTCACTACGCCCACATGCTGGGGAATCTGTTTGTTCAGCGTGGCGATGCCCGTGTCGCACTTGAGATCTTCAATCAGCTCATCGAACGGGGAGAATCTGGGCGGAAAGGGTACGCTTCCCTGGTCAAAGGGGTGAGGATCAGCAGGTCCATGGCTCTCTGGGTAACCGGAAAAACTGAAGAGGCTGTCGAGGAACTTCAGGAGGTGAAGGCCTCAGGTCACCTTGATACGAATCTTGCAGTGAATCTCGGCTCCTACCTGCTTGCATCTGACCGTCTTGATGAGATGGAGTCGCTTCTTCAGGATCTGGAAACAATGAGTCCTCAAAGCTCCGGGATGAAGGATAACAGAGGCTACTATCTGTACAGGAGAGGAGACCTTCTGCAGGCTGACGCACTCTACCGCTCTCTGCTGAGTGAGGAGACCCCCAAATTCCCTGAAGCATATTTTCACGCAGGCCAGGTACGCCTCGCTCTGGGCAAGTGTGCACAGGCCTGTGTCCTGTTTGAACAGGCTCTAGAACATCCTTTCTACCATACCTCCACCGTCAGTGAACAGGAGGTCCGGTCCTTCCTCGATGAAGCTCAGAAGACCAAAGAGACTCTCGGTGTTGAGGATGAAGATGATGAAGCCCAGATTCACTCGGCGATCTTCGATGATGATCTGTTCGATGATGACGGACCGAACACAGAACTCGATGAAGAGGATGAGGAGGCAGAGGTGAACATCGAACTCGATGATGCCGATTATGCCGATGAGAATGATGCCGAGGTGGATGATGACAACGAAGATGCTTCCTCTATAGAACGGGTGCTTTACGATGAAAGCGATGACGAGGATGATCGCGCAAGGCAGCCATGAAACGACTGTTAAAGATTCTCACAGGTAGATTCTTCGCTTTTATCGTTCTTACACTCCTTCAGCTGGCACTGATTCTCGCGATTCTCTCCAATCTTCTCGAGAGAGTCGATCTGTACTTCTCCATCACCTATGTTCTCAGCGGAATAACGGTCTTCTATATCTTGTCGCGGGAGGAGAATCCTGCATATAAAATGATCTGGGTGATCCTGCTTCTCGCTGTTCCAGTATTCTCCGTTCCTTTCTACATCATTTTCGGAAATAAGCGGGATTCGAAGAAAGTGGCCAGGCAGGTTGCTCTGTACAATCAGTATGTACGTAACGATGATGCGGCTGAGTGGTCCTCTCACGCCAGGGAGGTTCGCGAACGGTTGCGCTCATACTCCCGTTCCTACTCACGTCAGAGTGATTACATTTTGAACCTGACCCGCTCCTGTGTCTATGACCGTACTTCAGCCTCCTATTACCCGACAGGAGAATCTGCCTTCACTGCCATTCTCGAGGATATGAGAAAGGCGACCAGGTTCATACTGATCGAGACCTTCATCATCGACTTCGGCTATCTGTGGGATTCGGTTCTCTCTGTTCTCAGGGAGAAGGTTCAGCAGCGGGTGGAGGTGTATCTCCTGTACGATGATGTAGGTACCATCAAGAACTTACCCAGTCATTATCAGCGGGTACTCAGTGAAACCGGCATCAAGGCAGCTGTCTTCAACAGGCTCAGGGCTCACCTGAATCCTCGTCTCAACTACCGCGATCACCGGAAACTCATCATCATCGACGGTGATATCGGGTACACCGGAGGTATCAATATCGCAGATGAGTATATAAACCGGAAGATCCGTTTCGGACATTGGAAAGACACTGCTGTTCGTCTGCATGGGGATGCAGTCATCTCCATGACCATGATGTTCTTCCAGCAGTGGGGGTTCACCACCAAGGAATACATCGATATCCATGAATTCTCCCCCCGGACCAATGAACCTGGCGATGGTTTCATCCAACCCTTCGGGGATTCTCCCCTTGATACCTACAATATCGCGGAGAACGCCTACATCCAGATGATCAACCATGCGAACAACTACCTGTGGCTTACCACACCCTACCTTATCCTTGATACTCAGATGATAACCGCTCTCACTCTGGCAAGTGAAAGCGGGGTCGATGTACGGATCATCACTCCGGGTATCCCCGATAAATGGTATGTCCACGCGGTATCGCGATCCCACTACGGACAGCTCATCAGATCCGGAGTGAAAATATACGAATACACCCCGGGATTCATCCATGCAAAGATGTTTGTGAGCGACGACAGAGCAGCTATTGTGGGCACGACCAATATGGATTACCGGAGCTTCTATCTCCATTTCGAATGCGGCGTCGCTTTCTTCAACTCGTCGGTTGTTCATCAGGTGCGAAATGATATCCAGAAGATACTGTCAGTAAGCAGGCAGATCACTGAAAAGATGGTAGACAGGACACCGCTGGTAAACCGATTTGTAAGGAACCTTCTGAAGCTTTTCTCTCCGGTGTTGTAAGGGGTTGCTCCTACAGGTCCTTGAGCATTCCGTGGGCGACCCGTATGCCGCTTGCCCACGCCGCGGTAATTCCCCTGCTGGTTCCTGCACCGTCCCCTGCAAGATAGATGTTCTGTGTCACACGGAACATCGCGTCGCGGTAGACCGGCTTGTTGGCATAGAGCTTGATCTCAGGATAGTACATGATGGTTGAGGGATGAAGCACACCGGGGACAACCGTGTCGAGACTCTTCATTGCCTTCCATATATTCCTCAGTATCTTCGATGGCATCGCCAGTGAGATATCTCCCGGGCAGCAGTCCTTAAGTGTCGGGGTGAAGTCAAAGTAATCGGAGTTGAAGGAGTCCTCCTTGCTTCTCGATCCAAGACGAAAATCTCCTACACGCTGCATCAGGGGACGTCCGCCACCCATCAGGGCCGCCTGAAGACCGAGGTTCTCTGCGTATGCCTGTCCGCTTGCCAGCGGGGCTGTGAACTTGACGGTCTTGAGGATCGCGAAGTTGGCCATGCCGTTTTCCCGGTTCCGTTCTTTCGAGTAGGCGTGTCCATTGACAGAGTACCAGGTGTCGCCGCGACTGGTCACATACTTTTCCTTGACCACATGAGCATCACCGCTGTTTGTACAGAAGGTCCTGACTTTGTCCTCGAAATAGAATTTCGGATCATAGTAGTCCTTCACGATCGGATAGTGTTCGATTCTGGTTTCCACCCGTATTCCGATATCTACGATGTTGTCGATGAAGGGGACGTTCAGGGAGGTGAGGATCCTCTGGAGGAAGTGAAAACCCTGGCGTCCGGGGGCGATCAGAAGTTTTCTGTAGGAGATTTCTCTTGTGTCGGTGGTAATCTGACGTTTCTGTTCATCGACACTCAGCATGGTCTCTCCCAGTGCCAGTGTAACTCCGAGGGCATCAAGATCCGCAAGGAGCCGTTTGATCAGAATCAGGCCTCCATCGGTTCCAAGGTGGGACTGTTTAATGTCCAGGAGACTCCCTCCGAGCCGTTCTGCTCTCTTCTGGTAGACCTCTATGTTGCTTTTATGAAGAATATCGGGAGCCAGAAAGGCAGTCACATCTTTCAGATACTGTTCTGCCGTCGACTTGTCCCAGTACTCCAGGGGGAATCCTATCGGGTAGGTGAAGTTCATCTTGCAGTCGTTTCTCATACCGCCGGTCGAGTACTTGTTCTTATCTATCATGAGAATCGATGTATCCGGTTTTTTCCGGGCTATCTCAAAGGCAGCCCCCATTCCTGCAGGGCCTGACCCGACAATGATCACATCATAACTATCCACGTATATACTCCTTGAAAACCACTGGTGAGTATACACAATTGAGGGATCGGGGTACAGGCTTTGCAGGGTACTGAACACTGGTTTCCCGATTTCATTCACTCCGGATGGCGCTCAGGTACACCTGCGAACGGGGAACTCGGAGAAACATCGATTTTCTGCTTGCATTTTTTCCGATTCTTTTCCATTGTTCTACGTATGGTATATGACCTGCTTATCACCAATGTCATGATCGTCGATGGATACTGGGACTTTCCCTACAGCGGCAGTGTCCTGATCCATGAAGGCCTCCTTGAGGTGGTAAGCGCATGCCGGGTCACCCTTGAGGCGAAGGAGATCTTCGACGGAGGAGGTCTTTACCTTGTTCCCGGGATCGTGGATATCAACAGCATCTACAGCGATCGGGGGAGTGAATATGTTTGGGCCGTCACCACAGAAGTGTCGGTCAATCCGGGTCCACAACCTGATGTGAATAGACCCTGGCTGCAGGATTACGCGGCCCTGAAGGATTCTGCAACGGCCTGTGTGGATGATTCTGACCCGACCGAGAAAGAGCTGCCCGCCTCCTTTGCCCGCAGCTGTTCTCTAGGCGCTCGAGGCTTGTCGCTCGATCTGTGCAGTTTCTCTGCCTCCGCCCTGGATGAGAGGTTCCTTCCGATCCTGTCCATGGTGGCATCCCGGGATCTCCTGCTCCTCGTTCATATTACTGATTCCGGTCAGTCTCTCTCCGTCCTGGAAAAGCTCATCACATTAGCCCATATCACAAGGACTCGAATTCATGTGGCAGGTGAACGCAGGGGTACTGAAGATACAGTCGTATTCGAGAAAAACATATCATCAATGATAGCTGAAGCAGCCCACTCGGGCCTGGAAATCTCCTGCGCCTGGTATCCTGATATGGCTATCAGTTCCTCACTTCCCCGGACGGTCAAGCAGCTGTGTTCACTGCCGGCTGATGCTCTCCGCCTGGAAACGTGCGGTATCATCCGTACCGGGTACCGTGCCGACCTCGTCCTGCTCTCTCTCGATGAGAGTAACCGGCCGGAGGTGCAGGCGGTATGGTCAGGGGGTAAGATTGTTTCAGATACCGGAAGGTGATGGCCGGTGGGTAGGGGGGAGTGTGTGTCTATGCATTGAACCGCTGCAGGAACTGACGTGTGCGCTGTTCTCTTGTAGCTGAGAAGAGCTCTTCAGGTGTTCCCTGTTCGATTACCTTTCCTTCGTCCATGAAGATGACGCGGTCACTTATATCACGGGCGAAGGACATTTCGTGGGTGACCACAAGCATCGTCATATGCTCCTGAGCAAGTTCCTTGATGACCGAGAGTATATCCCCGGTGAGCTCTGGGTCGAGGGCGCTGGTCGGTTCATCAAAACACAGCAGGGCAGGGGAGAGAGCGAGGGAACGGGCGATCGAGACCCGCTGCTGCTGTCCTCCGCTGAGTTGACAGGGATAACTCTTCGCCTTCTCCTCCAGTCCCATCTTCCTCAGCAGTGCAAAAGCCCTTTCCCTGGCTTCTTCCCTGCTTCTCTTGAGTACATGTACCTGAGCCTCGGTTATGTTCCTGAGTACAGAGAAGTGGGGAAAGAGATTGAAGTTCTGAAAGACGAGGCCGATCGAGAGTCTGATCTCCTGAAGGGTTGCAGCAGGGGCGTAGGCGGCAGGTTCACCCTCCGCGAGGGTCCTGCCGGCGATCTGAATCAGACCACTGTCTATCTTTTCGAGGTTGGTGATGCATCTGAGAAGAGTCGATTTGCCTGATCCTGATGGACCTATGACCGAAAGGACCTCTCCTGAATTCTGAGAAACGGAAATTCCCTTGAGTACTTCGAGTTCCCCGAAAGACTTTCTTACCTGTTCAATACGCAGTACTTCCATATCCAAGCTCCTCAGGAATAATAGTCGAGTCTCTTCTCGATCATATCGAATGTCCTCGAGACGACAGCATTCATCACGAAATAGAAGACTCCGGCAATGAAGATCGGCATAGTCGAAAATTCCCGTGCCGCCGCATTCTGTGCGACGCGGAACAGTTCTGCGACTCCGATCGTCTGAGCCAGCGCAGTGTCTTTGACCAGTGTGATGACCTCATTACCCATGGCAGGGATGATGCGGCGTATCACCTGAGGGAGGATGATGAAGAAATAGGTATGGGATCGGGAGAAACCCAGGACGTGGGCAGCTTCCCACTGTCCCGGAGAAATGCTCTGAATCCCCCCGCGATAGATCTCAGCGAAGTAGGCGGCGTAGTTGATGACATAGGCAATGATCACGGCAGTGAACCGTCCGCTTGATGCACCGAAGATATAATAGGGAGCAAAATAGACGAAGATGAGCTGCAGGATCAGCGGGGTTCCCCGCATGATCATGATGTATATATTGACAACGGAGCTGACCACCTTGTTCGCGCTCATTCTCCCCCTGGCGACCAGAAGGCCCAGGGGTAGAGCAAACAGCAGAGTAAGGAAGAATATCCTGAGAGAGACCAGCGATGCCTCAAGCATCAGCAGCAGCAGCTTCATCATTCCGTACAGTTCCTACTTGCCGATGACAGTGATATCACCGCCGAACCAGTCGGTGCTGATGGCCCCCATGGTTCCATCTGCCGCCATTTCTTCAAGAATCCTCTGGACTTCGTTTCTCAGTGCGTTGTCGTTCTTTCTGAATCCGACTCCATATTCCTCACTGGAAAGGGGTTCTTCGAGGATTCTGAAGTCTTTACCGCTTCTCTGGATGTTGTCGTTTGCAACAAAGAGATCGAGTACCACTGCATCGACTCCGCCGATCTCGAGGTCCATCAGTGCCGTAAGGTTATCCTTCACCTCGACGATTTCATCAAGGGATGCTGCGAATGCTTCGTCGGCATTGACAGCTTCAGCTGCTGAAGATCCTGCCTGGATACCAACCTTCCTGCCGGCAAGGTCTGACAGGCGTTTCACGGGAGAAGAGGATTTCACAACTGCGACCTGAGCGTTGTTCACATACGCTTCGGTGAAATTGATCATTTCCGCCCGCTCCTCGGTGATGGTGAAGCCGTTCCAGATACAGTCGATGTTGCCGGTATTGAGCTCCTGTTCCTTTGCGTTCCAGTCGATCGGCTGCAGAATCAATTCCACACCCATTCGTGAAGTGACCTCTCTGGCAAGGTCGATGTCGAAGCCGACGATCTCGTTATCGTCGTTGCGGTAGCCCATAGGAGGGAACGAATCATCGAGACCAAGAACAAACTCACCTGATTCGAGAATCTTATCAAGGGAATCGTCTATCTGACTTTCCTGTGTACCTGCTGCAGACAACAGTGAACCTGCTGTCAAACATACCATAAGCAGAATAAGTGCTTTTTTCATCTGAGTACCTCTTTGTATGTAGTGTGTGATACGAAAATCGTATCAATTCTCTCTTACGCATGATAAAATGTAACACAGACTTTGAAAAGAGCCATGTGCATGGATTCTGTATCTTTATACGATTGTGTGCGTTAATTTCGAAGCGGAGGTACAAAAACTGTGTCGTTTCTTCTTGCAGGATTAAGTGCGACAACTTATAAAGTCCTCATCATGTATATCATCGGAGGGGTGCTCATTTTCCTCGCAGTGAACCGGAAGATGGAGCCGGCGCTTCTTCTGCCTCTCGGGTTCGGCGCTATCCTGGTCAATATTCCTTTCTCGGGAGCAATGCATATGACCCTGACCGGCATCGGCGAGGTGAACGGTATTCTCCAGTGGCTCTTCGAGGTGGGAATAGAAGCCAGTGAGGCGATGCCCCTTCTTCTGTTCATCGGGATCGGTGCCATGATAGATTTCGGGCCTCTGCTCGCTTCTCCACGTCTGATCCTTTTCGGGGCAGCGGCACAGAGCGGGATATTCATCACCATCAGTGTTGCGGCGCTGCTGGGCTTTCCCCTCAGGGATGCGGCAAGCATCGGAATCATCGGAGCCGCCGACGGGCCGACCTCTATTCTCGTCTCACAGGTGCTCGGCAGTTCCTACGTCGGCGCAATTGCCGTTGCAGCCTACTCCTATATGGCTCTCGTGCCGATCATACAGCCGTTCGCAATCAGGCTGGTGACGACGAAGAAAGAACGGAAGATCCGCATGACCTATCATCCTGAGAGTGTATCGCGTATGACCCGTCTGCTGTTCCCCATCATCGTGACTCTTATCTCCGGGTATGTCGCCCCCGCCTCGGTCTCTCTGGTGGGGCTGCTGATGTTCGGCAATCTTATCCGCGAATCCCAGGTGCTCGGTACGATGACTGACACTGCGCAGCATGTTCTCGCACAGCTGATAACTCTGCTGCTGGGAATCACGATAGCAGCAAGCATGCAGGCGGAAGCCTTCGTCCGTGTAGAGACTCTCATGATCATGGTACTCGGGCTCCTCGCCTTCACCTTCGATACGATAGCCGGTGTGCTGTTTGCAAAGGTGCTCAATCTGTTCAGTTCGCAGAAGGTGAACCCGATGATCGGTGCAGCCGGGATCTCTGCCTTCCCGATGAGCGCCCGGGTGGTACAGAGAATGGGACAGGAGGCTGACAGCCAGAATCACCTGCTGATGCATGCTGTCGGTGCGAACGTGTCAGGACAGATAGCATCAGTCGTTGCCGGAGGCGTAGTACTCGCCCTGGTGCCGCCTATGCTGCTGTAGGACAAGGAGGCCTGATATGATAGAGACACTCAAAGATTCACTGACTCTCATGTGGCAGGGGATGCTCTCGATCTTCCTTGTCATCACCCTGATCTATCTCGTTCTCAAGATTCTGCCGAATCTCTTCAAAGACCGTTCCTGACGCCCGTTACCTGAGGGGTCCCTTCCCCTTCACATCCCGAAGATGCTTTGTCTTCAATATGGAGGGGACAAGGCGCCTGCAGTAATCTTCGACTGGTTCACCCTGATTCATACACGTTCCTCGCGAATTCATCCGGTCATCTGTGAACCTGTAAAGTCGACCCCGGTCCCGTTCAACCGGAGCATCGCCGTTCACCACCTCGGAGGCAGGGGAGGGAACACTTCTCCTGCCTGAGGTGCAAGACAATTTACTGTGAATTGCTTGTGTTTCAGTATGGACCTCTGATGTGATCCGCTACCTTCTCTTCATAGAAGTGCTTCAGCGTATCATGGAGGGA
>Ga0272443_10001362_pt1 | contig 36276 bp, 29 predicted proteins | sample SSMAcet12_FD_193581 | JGI IMG/M metagenome (GOLD analysis project Ga0272443, IMG submission 193581) | Marine sediment archaeal communities from Little Sippewissett salt marsh, Falmouth, MA, United States - SSM-Acet-12 | ecosystem: Environmental > Aquatic > Marine > Wetlands > Sediment ... | reverse complement strand
GAAGAACTCGAATCAGAGCAGGAGCCCATGCTGGTCAAGCAGCTCGTTGCCTGATTGGTGAGGATGGAGCGATGTCATTACACCACTTGACAGGACGTGACCTACCGCTGTGCAAGATGCAGACTCGTATCCACATTGCTTTGCTGCCGTCGCTCCCTTGGCGCAAGAAGCCTGTGTGAAGGGACGTCCGATCCTACTAGGAGAATGGCATACGGAGGATCCAGGCGGTGGCCGAGGCTTTCCGATAGCTGAAGGGCCGTCGCCTGAGAGGCGGCCTGTTCCGATAGAAGGCCTTCCAGGATCTCATTCTGGAACTGCTGCTCGACCTGCCCGATCGATCGCGTCTCCATCATCTTCAACGCCACGACCGTGGCACCATGCTGGATGGCCATGAGCGCTCTAGCATCAGCTTCCGATTCGGCGTGATCCCAAACGATGATGCTTCCGAGCTGAGTGGCGCTCACTTCGACGGGATACACAAGAGCGTGAAGCTTCTTGTCGCCGACGTCGACCACCGTGTGCCGGGGGGATTGCCTGACCTGATCCGCGACGCTCACCGGCTCATACTCTGTGCTGAGATAGCTCTCTCCTGTCCGGTCCTCATCCATGAACTCCAGTGCCAGAGACTCCCCCACGTTTCCACCCTGTCCCAAGATGCGGCGGAATCGATCCACAATGGATACCGAATGACCGCAGACTTCGCTGATCACCCGCGCGATGTCCGAGTAGTCCCCTCCCACAAGCACGAGATCCAGGAATCGCCTCAGGATGGCGTCTGATTGCTGCAGTTCGTCCGCTTGCAGGTCCAGGATCTTGGAGGTGAGCGGCTGAATGATGTCCACAAAAGAGACCCGCGGCGGAAGCTCAATCAACGGGAAGCCCAAACGGTCTGCGTCGTCGACCATGCATTTAGGCAGTTCATCGATGTACGACTCGGGGGTCACAGCCAAGCCCGCCAGACCCTTCTCGACAAGCCGCGGAATCAGGGTCTCGACTGCGGCCTTGTCATCGCGCAATGGGTAGAAGGTCGAGACAAGAAGCTCGCCCCGACGGACCCAGTCAACGATGTCTGGGACCTCCATGACGTTCACCGATCCAACGACGTTATCCAGCCCGCTCTCTCCAGCCACAATGCGGGCCTTCCTCAGCGGCTCGGCCAGCGTGAGCGCCTCTCGAAGCGTGAGCTGCATTCGTCCTCCGTCGATGCCTCCACGTCGTTGTCATTATGGCACAGGGTAGTCCTTCGGTGAATCGGCGGGCAGATGCGCTGTTTGGCCCTGAGGATGTTCCTGAAGTGTCGGTGCGGCCGAGGCTCAGAAAGCACGCCGATTGGCGATGATCGACAACTTGGGAGCCTTCCTCGCCATAAGACGAGCAACGAACGTCACATCCCCCGTTCGCTGGCTCAGGTCAGCGCGAGATGCTTGGAGTCCCCGGTTCTCATGACGATCCAACCGTCGATCCTCTTCGACGCACAGGACTTGAAACCGACCTTCGTCGCGATTTCATCGATGCGGTCGCAGCGCCCTCTGCTTGACTGCGCCGCGCCGACGAGCGTCTGCGTCCGGTCCGCCGGGCTGCGTATCGTGGGGGCTCGAATAGTCGAAGCCGGTGCGCGAGAAGCGTTCGTTTGGACCCAGGCTTCGTTCAGTACTCCGCCCGTAGGCCGAACTCGGCCGACTCGACCCACTCGCTCGGCCGATCGTAGTACTCGACGAGCGAACTGACGAACAGGTAGTGCCCCTTCTCGATCTTGGCGAGCCGGTCGAACAAGGCGCGGATCTCGGCGCTGTCCGCCTCGGCACCCCGTTCGCGATAGAACCGCTCGGTCGCCCGCTCGATCTCCAGCGCGCTTCGCAGAACATGGAGCAATCCGGCATCGGTCGACATCGTCCCGGAGCCTCCCTCGATCGTCCCGCCAATCCAGTCCTTCGCCACGTCGATCAGGCTTACGTTGGCCTGGAGGCTCCCGGCGTTCATCGTCCGAAGCGCGTCGGCGTGCTTCGCCTCTTCTTCGGCAAGCAGACCGAGGATCTTCGCCGCGGTCTTGTCGCTCGTTGTCTCCGCCGCGGCGCGGTAGTTGGTCTCCGCTCGCTCTTCCAGCGCGATCGCTTCATCGATCAGTCCCACGGTCTCTCCTTTCGCGGTTTCCTTAACAGCATAGCGCAGCCGGTGTCGGACGGGCCAGTCGGGTCAGACGCGCAGGTGAACGCACTCTCCCGAGGAAACCGTCCGGCGCCCCATCTCCGTCTCGATGAGGAGCCGCCCATCCGCGTCGATGTCGACGGCGGTTCCCTCGATCGTTCCCCCGTTCGCCAGCGCAATCCGGACCACCCGTCCCAGCGTCGAGAGGCAGCCCCGATACGCGGTCAACAGACCCCGCACATCCCGAGGTTTCCGCAGCTCCTCTCCGATCGCAACGACCAGCTCGCCGCGCCGCGCGGTCCCTCCGGCGGCACGAACGCAGGTCGCCGTCTGTAGCGGAGCGTCGAGCAGATTGACGCCGACCCCGACAAGAGCGACATGGCGGGTCGTCTCGATCAGGATCCCGGCCAGCTTCTTCTCACCAACCAACAGGTCGTTCGGCCACTTGAGACACGCGGCCACGTCAAAGCGAGCCAGCGCCCGGATCACGGCCACGCCGCTTACGAGGGCGATCGACGGGCACCGCTTCACGAGAAACGTCGCGTAGAGACCTCCGGCAGGGGACAGCCACTCGCGACCGAACCGGCCGCGGCCCTCGCTTTGCTCGTCGGCCACGAAGACGTGCCCCGGGCCGGCCCTGCCGGACTCGAGCAGACGGCGCGCTTCGTCCTGCGTCGATCCGACCTCGCGGAGACGATGCACGACGAGCGACACGCTACGACCCGCGGCAGACGGGGAACGTGTCGGCAGCGTGCGGCATCACGAGGACCCGGTAGTCGCTCCCGAAACGCTCCCGTGCCTCACGCAGAACAGCCGCCGCGTCGTGCGCCGGCTCCATGTAGAAGCGGCGGACGGTCGCCTCGTCAAGCTCGGAGCGAAGGAAGATCGTCGTTCGTTGCAGGTCCCGGGCGTGGTAGACCGCCTTGTGACCGCCGAGCCGAAACCCCTCCCTCTCGTAGATCTCGAGGACCCCGCCGGGCGAATCGCTGCGCTCGATCCACTCGGTGAACACGGGATGTCCGATTCCGTTCGGGCAGGCGGCGATCAGGAACAGCAGCCCGCCGTCGCGGAGCGCCTTCATCGCGTTGTATTGCGCCTTGTACGCTTGATAGAGGTTGATGTCTTTCGGATGGCCGCCGGCCGACGCGATGACCACGTCGTACGGTTCGCAAAACGGAACCTGGAAGCGCTCGTCCCAAAACGCTCGCCCGACGGCGTGCGCAGCCTCCAACTCGCCGACGACGACCTTCGCCACGCCGCCGTCTCTGCCGAGAACGACATCGACGATGAAGTCGACGCCGACGCGGCGAGCCACCTCGACCATCTCCTCGCTGATCGGGTTATCGTCGTACATGCACGCCGTGCTTCGCGGATCGGTCAGCCGGGCGTGGTTCGCCTCGATCGTCGCACGCCCGCAGACGCCGGGGGAAACGTTCTTCCGCCCGCCGGAGTACCCCGCGTAGTAGTGCATCCCAATGTGCCCGATCGACAGGACCCGATCCGCCTCGACGACCTCGCGGTTCACGCAAATCGGCGTGCCGAAGGAACTCGTGCCGATCTCTTCGAGGCCGAGATCGCAGTCGTGGACCTGCACGCGAAAGGTCCGACGGAGATCGCCGAACAGGTCCTCGAGTTCCCCGTCGGTCGGGGCTCGGTGCGTTCCTGTCGCGACCAACAGCGTGACGTCCTCCGCCGCCACGTTCGGGCGTATCTTCTCCCAGAGGAGCGGGAAGAGCTCGCGCGTCGGTGTCGGACGCGTGTGATCGGTGACGATCACGACGACTCGCTCGCCGGGCGTGAGGATTGCCGCCGGGTCTTCCATCCCGATCGGATTCCTCCACGCGTCTTCGAACGCGCTCCGAAGCGGGGCATCGGGCAGCGGCGCCGCATCGAGGGCAGCCCCGAACACATCGGCTGGAACGTCGATCCTCAAGGTGTCCCGCCCGTAGGCGAGGTCGAACGTCGGCACGCTCTCCCTCCTCTCCGACCGCCCGATTCTACCGAATCGCCGGGCGTCGAGCACCGGCCTTGCGCTCTCGCCGATCGACCGCTACGCTTGCCGCCAGTGGAGGGGTAAGGCATGTCACGAACCTATCTCACGTCGGAGTCGGTCACCGAGGGGCATCCGGACAAGATCGCCGATCGGATCTCGGACGCGGTGCTCGACTCGATTCTTGCGGACGACCCGGACGCGCACGTCGCGTGCGAGACGTTCCTCACGACGGGTTTGGTTCTCGTCGGCGGGGAGATCACGACGACGACGTACGTCGACGTCCCGTCCCTCGTTCGCGGGGTCCTTCAGAAAGTCGGCTACGACCGGCCGGGACTCGGCTTTCACTACCAGGACTGCGCGATCCTCTCGGCCATCAAGGAGCAATCGAGCGACATCGCCGCCGCGGTGGACAGCGCCTCCGAGGTCCGCGTCGATCACTCCTCGGACCCCTATGACGTCATCGGAGCCGGCGACCAGGGGATCATGTTCGGCTACGCCCGATCGGACACCGACGCACTGATGCCGCTTCCGATCGTTCTCGCGCACGGTCTGACCCGTCGGTTGGCCGAGGTCCGAAAGGCAAGCGAGCTGCCGTTCCTCCGGCCGGACGGGAAGTCGCAGGTGACGGTGGAATACGACGGCGATCGCCCCGTGCGCGCCGACACGGTGTTGATCGCGGCGCAGCACGATCCCGACGTCACGTCCGCAAAGCTAACGCGCGGCATCTTCGAGCGGGTCATCCAGCCGGTGATCGGCGACTGGCTCGACGACCGGACGCAGATTCTCGTCAACTCGTCGGGTCGCTTCGTCATCGGCGGGCCGGCCTCCGACGCCGGAGTGACCGGACGGAAGGTCATTGTCGATACGTACGGCGGTTTCGGCTCGCACGGAGGCGGGGCATTCTCCGGCAAGGATCCGACGAAGGTCGACCGCTCCGGGTCGTACATGGCGCGCTACGTAGCGAAACACCTCGTCGCCGCCGGCCTGGCCCGCGAGGTCGAGATCCAGGTCGCGTACGCGATCGGACGTGCGGCGCCGCTGGCGGTCGGCGTCAACACGCGGGGCAGCGGCTCGATCCCCGACGCCCGCCTGCGAGACGCGGTCGCCAAGGTCTTCGACTTCCGCCCCGGCGCGATCATCGATCGATTCCGGTTGAAGCGCCCGATCTACCAGCCGCTTTCCGCATACGGTCACTTCGGGCGGCCGGATCTCGACCTGCCGTGGGAGAAGACCGACCGAATCGACGAGCTTCGCAGCGCAGTCTAGCAGCGCTGTCTACTCCAAGGATAATCGCGTGACCCCGGGGAGGCTCTCGACCTTCGACCCGAGTTCCCCGATGTCGATCGACCCTCGATGCCGGATCATGAACCGCAACGTGATTGGCCCCGTGTTCCCGCTGGACGCCCAACCTCTCAGCTGAACGCGGATCCGCTCCTGCTTGCACAGGTCAAGGATCGCCTGCTGTACGGTGACCCGCTTGTCGGGCGTGATATCCAGCACGAGGCCGTGGTAGATCGTGCTGGGAATGCGGGCCTCCGCCCAATCGAGCGCCGTCAGGACGGCGAGGCCGATCGCGGTGCCGCCGAGCGCGAGGCCGTAGAGCCCTTGGCCGGCGACGATTCCGATGGCCGCGACGTACCAGATCGACGCCGCCGTCGTCAGCCCCCGGATCCAGTCGCCGACCCGGATGATCGTGCCTGCACCGAGAAACCCAATCCCGGTGATGACGCCCGCCGCGATCCGCCCCGGATCGATCTGAATGCCGGTCCGCGCAGCCACCAGCTGCACCACGGCCTCGCCGCTCGCCATGACCAACGCCGACCCGATGCCCACCAAAACGTGGGTTCGAAGCCCGGCCGGGCGCCCGTGCAGCTCGCGTTCCAGCCCGATCACGCCGCTTAGCCCCGCCGCCGCGAGAACGCGGAAGATCAGCGGCCACACGCTCATCTCGCCTCCTTCGCTTACGTCAGGTCGAGCGACTTCTCATCGACGATCCGCCGGATCATCCCGGTCACCTCGTCGACCGGCATCGCACCGAGATCCTCCTCCGTGCGAAGCCGCACGGAGGCCGCGTCGGCCTCGACCTCCCGGTCGCCGATCACGAGCATGTACGGGATCTTCTGCAGCTGCGCGTTTCGGATCTTGGCGTTCATCCGCTCCGACGTCGCGTCGACGACCGCTCGGATCCCCGCGTCGCGGAGACGCCGCTCGACAGCCTCGGCGAAGTCGACATGTCGATCCGCGATCGGCACGATCGCCGCCTGGACCGGCGCAAGCCAAGCGGGGAACGCACCGGCGTAATGCTCGATCAGACAGCCGATGAACCGCTCCATACTCCCGAGCAGCGCCCGATGAACGACGTACGGCCGGTGCTCCTGTCCGTCCTCGCCGACGTAGGTCATGTCGAACCGCTCGGGGAGGTTGAAGTCGAACTGGATCGTCGTGCACTGCCAAGACCGTCCAAGGAGGTCCTTCACCTTGATGTCGATCTTCGGGCCGTAGAACGCGCCGCCGCCTTCGTCGATCCGGTACGGGAGTCCACGATCCTCCAGCGCGTCGCGCAGCGCCGCCTCGGCCTGCGCCCACCGCTCCGGCTCGCCGACGGCCTTCCCCTCGCGCGGTCGGGTCGAAAGGTAGATGTCGAACTCGCTGAACCCGAACGCCTGCAGCATCCCGAGACTGAACGCATACACGCCGCGGATCTCGTCCTCGACCTGGTCGGGGCGGCAGATGATGTGCGCGTCGTCGATCGTGAATCCGCGGACGCGAAGCAGCCCGTGCAACGTCCCGGATCGCTCGTACCGATAGACCGTCCCCAGCTCGGCCCAGCGCAGCGGCAGCTCGCGGTACGAGTGGACCCGCGTCTTGTAGACGAGGATCTGATACGGGCAGTTCATCGGCTTGACGTAGTAGTCGACACCGTCGATGTCCATCGGCGAGTACATCCCGTCGCGGTAGAACTCGAGATGACCGCTGATCGACCACAGCTCGCCCTTGCCGATGTGCGGCGTCGAGACGAGCTCGTAGCCGCCGCGATCGTGCTCGGCGTACCAGAACTCCTCGATCGCGCGCTTCAGCCGCGCTCCCTTCGGGTGGAAGCAGACCAGGCCGGCGCCTCCCTCCTCGTGGATGCTGAACAGGTCGAGTTCCTTGCCGAGCCTGCGATGGTCCCGCTTCGTCGCCTCCTCGCGGCGCCACAGGTAATCGTCGAGATCCTTCGCCTTCTCCCAGACGGTCCCGTAGATTCGCTGGAGCATCGGGCGGGTTTCGTCGCCCCGCCAGTACGCCCCGGCGACCGACAGGAGCTTCATCGCCGCCGGCTTGACCTGACCCGTCGAACGCAGGTGCGGCCCGCGGCAGAGGTCGGCGAAGCCGCCCTGCTCGAAGAAGGAAACCGTCTCGCCTTCGAGTTCGTCGACGAGCTCGATCTTGTATGTTTCGCCCTGGGATTCGAGCAACGTCCGGGCCTCGGCCACCGGCAGGTCGCTTCGGACGATCGGCAGGTCGGCCTCGATGATCTGGACCATCTCCATCGTAATCCGCTCGAGATCCTCTTCGGTGAGCGCGTCGGCAAGGTCGAAGTCGTAGTAGAACCCGTCCTCGATCGCCGGTCCGATCCCGAGCTTCGCCTCGGGGAACAGCCTCTTCACCGCCTGGGCCATGATGTGCGTCGTCGTGTGCCGCAGCGTCTCCAACGCCTGCGGCTCGCCCGTCGTGACGAGCGTCAGCGTGCAGTCCTCGGTCAACGACTCGCGGACATCGCGAAGCGTCCCGTTCACGACCGCGCAGACCGTCGCCTCGGCGAGGCGCGGCCCGATCGACGACGCAACCTCGAGGATCGAGATCCCCTCGGGGTGCTCCATGGTTGACCCGTCCGGCAAAGAGATACGGATCATCGTCCCTCCTTCGGGGCGGAAATGAAGTATCTTACTCAGGAAACGCTGTTCCGACCAACGAAACGGGGACCGCCGCACTCCCGAGACAATCCCACCCGCCGGCCGCGCTCGCTACAGGATGTAGCGGGATAGGTCGCGATCCTCGACGATGTCGGCGAGCCGTCCCTCGACGTACGCCCTGTCGATGACGATAGTCTCGCCGCGGCGCGAATCGGCGTCGAACGAGATGTCCTCCATCAGCTTCTCCATCACGGTCGTCAGGCGACGGGCGCCGATGTTCTCGGTCGTCTGGTTCAGCTCGTACGCGATGTCGGCGATCGCGGCGACGGCGGCCTCCTCGAACTGCAGCGCGACACCTTCCGTCTCCATCAGCGCCTTATACTGCGTGACCAGGGCGTCTCGGGGTTCGCAGAGGATTCGCCGGAAATCGGCCGCGGTCAGGCTGTCCAGCTCTACGCGAATCGGCAGCCGCCCCTGAAGCTCGGGGATCAAGTCGGACGGCTTCGACATGTTGAACGCGCCGGCCGCGATGAACAGCACGTTCTCCGTGCTGACGGCGCCGTACCGCGTTCGTACCGCTGTGCCCTCAAGGAGCGGAAGGAGATCGCGCTGGACGCCCTGGCGGGAGACGCCCGGACCGCCGGTCTCCTCTCGGCCGCCGGCGGCGATCTTGTCCAGCTCGTCGAGGAAAACGATCCCCATCTCCTCGGCCAACTGAAGCCCCTCCTGCCGCACTTCCTCCATGTTGATCAGCGTGTCGAGCACCTGCTCGAACAGATAGCCCCTCGCTTCGCGGATCCGCATTCGGCGCTTCTTCCGCGAAGTCGGCAAAAGACCCGAAAGCACGTTGCCCATGTCGATGCCCATCTGGTCGATGCCGTCCTGCGAGAAGATCTCGAGCTGGGGATTGATCGATTCTTCGACCATGATCTCGATGTAGCGTTCTTCGAGGTCGCCCGCTTCGAGCTTGGCGAGGAGCTTCTCCCGGGTGTTTCGGACGGACTCCTCCCGCTCCTCGTCGGCATCGGAGCTCGGCAACAGCGCGTCGAGAATCTGCTCCGTGACGAGGCGCTCGGCCTCCTCTTCGACGCGGTAGATCTCCTCCTCGCGGACCATGTCGATTGCGATATCGACAAGATCGCGGATCATCGACTCGACGTCCCGGCCAACGTAGCCGACCTCGGTGAACTTGGTCGCTTCGACCTTCACGAACGGGCAGGTCGTCAGCCGTGCCAGGCGGCGGGAGATCTCGGTCTTGCCAACCCCGGTCGGCCCGATCATCAGGATGTTCTTCGGCTTGATCTCGGCGCGGATCTCGTCCCCGACGTACTGACGACGCATCCGATTGCGCAGAGCGATCGCCACCGATCGCTTCGCCGCCCCTTGGCCAACGATGTACTTGTCCAGCTCCTCAACGATCTGCTTCGGCGTCAGCCCGCTGATGCGTGCGGCGGACACCTCGATTAATGGGCTCATTCGTCTACCTCACCACCGAATCTCTTCCAACGTGATCGCGTCGTTGGTGTAAATGTCGATCTCCGCGGCGATCTCGAGCGCCCGGCGCGCGATCCGGTCGGCGGGCAGCTCGCCCCCCTCCATCAATCCCTTCGCAGCTGCCAGCGCGTACGGACCGCCCGAGCCGATTCCGATGACGTTGTCGTCCGGTTCGAGGACATCGCCGGAGCCGGAGATCATCAAAAGGCCTTCCTCGCTGGCCGCGACGAGCACCGCCTCGAGATGGCGGAGCACCCGATCGGTCCGCCATTCCTTGGTCAACTCCACCGCGGAGCGTCGCAGTTTCCCGTCGTACTTCTTCAGCTTCCCCTCAAACTTGTCCAACAGCGCGAGGCAGTCGGCGGTCGCGCCAGCGAAACCGACAAGAACAGAGCCCTCGTGCAGTCGGTACAGTTTCTTCGTGTTCCGCTTGATGACCGTCGTGTCCATCGTCGCCTGTCCGTCACTCGCAAGGACAGCGAGTCGTTCCACATCGGAGTACACCGCCAGAATTGTAGTGCTGCGTACTTTCACCATGAGGAGCCTATTCTAGTCCCCACGCGTGGGCCCATCAACGCTAGCAACAGTAAACGTCCGCGCTAGCGCGGGCAGACCGACGCCCATCTATATCTACCGATTAGTTGTCTGAAAGAAGAATAGTAGTAGTAGTAGTAGGGCCAGCGTCTGGCTGGGGACAACACAGCGAACCGGTGTGGATGCGGACGTAGCGCTGCGTTGCATCGGGCGGAATAGCTGTGGACGGACGCTCTCAGGCTGTGGATCGACATTGTGGACAAGCCGTCCATCCGTTCTCCCCAGGCGTTCTTCACAGATAGAACCGAGCTGCCCACAGTTTCTTCCACAGGGAATCGACAGGACGCGCGTCCTCAGCGAACCGTCGAGTAACGGGCCGCCAGGTTCTCTTGGATCTCGCTAATCTCGGCGTATAGGAGCGGCGTCTCTTCCAGCATCGACTTGACCTTCATGTAGGAGTGCATGATCGTCGAGTGATCCCGATCGCCGAACTGTCGTCCGATCGCGGGGAACGAGTGGTCCGTCATCTCGCGCGACAGGTAGATGGCGATGTGACGCGCCTGCATGATCTCCTTCTTCCGGCTCGAGCTCTCGATTTCCTGGCGCTTGATGTTGAAGCGGGAGGCGACTTCCTCCTTGATGTGTTGGATCGTCAAGCGAGGCCGCTGGCCCTCCTTTGGGAGCATGCCTTCGAGCGTCTTGGGGGTGAGCGGCTCGCCGCGCAGCTCGGCGAACGCGAGGACCTTGGTCAGCGCTCCCTCGAGCGCACGGACGTTAGATGAGATCCGTATCGCGATGAGCTCGAGGACCCCGACGTCGATGTCGAGCCCACGGCCGGCCGCCTTCTCGCGGAGGATGGCAATCCGCGTCTCCAGGTCGGGTGGCTGGATGTCGGCGACGAGGCCCCAGCGGAATCGCGATACCAACCGCTCCTGAAGCCCGGACAGATCTTCGGGGGCACGATCGCTGGAGAGGACGATTTGCTTCTCGTTACCGTGCAGCTCGTTGAACGTATGGAACAGCTCCTCCTGCGTCGCCTCTTTCCCTTCAAGGAAGTGAACGTCGTCGATCAGCAGGAGATCGATCTGCCTGTACTTGTTGCGGAACGCGGCGGTCGTGTTGTTGCGGATGGCGTTGATCAGCTCGATCGCGAACCGCTCGGACGAGGTGTAGGCGACCGAACTCTTCGGCGATGCCTCTTCGATGTGGTTCCCGATCGCGTGGAGCAGATGGGTCTTCCCTAGGCCGACGCTTCCGTAGATGAACAGGGGGTTGTAGGCGGTTCCGGGCCGGGTGGCGACGGCCTCCGACGCGAAGTATGCGAGGTCGCAGTTCTTCCCTCGCACGAAGGAATCGAACGTGTACTCCGAGTTGAGCGGGAGCACGTCGCTCTGCGAGAACTGCGCCGGGTTGCCTGCCGGGGTTAGCGTCGAAGCCGGCTTCGAACCGTTCTTCTGGACCTCGACCACGAGAGCGACCGGATGCTCGCAGGCCTTCGCTGCGATCTCCTCGATCATCTCCCGATAACGGCGGTCGATCCCGCCCTTGGTGAATGGATCGGGTACCGTGATCGTCAAGGCTCCGTCGCTCAACGCGACAGCCTTCGCGTCCTGGAACCACGTCTCGAAACTCGAGTAGGAGATCTCCGACTTCAACGCCGAGAGAACGGAATCCCATACGGTACCAACAGTCGCAGCCATTCGAACACCCTTTTCGTTCCACCACGTCGGACAAGCGATCTTCACAGTATCGCAGCCTCTTCGCGCCGGTCAAGGCGGCGGTCGTCTTCGTCTTCCGGCGGGTCGGAGCCGGAACCCGCACCGGAACGCAATCGCAGCGAAGCCGGACAGGCGGGAACTCGAGCGAGCGGTCAACTGTCGAGTGCGAGCACCGCGAGATCTGCCGAAATCGGCCCGTGCGCAGCGGGAGACCGTCCGAACCACGCCGCTGTGGAGAACACTCTAACGCCTGATGGGACAAAGGATCTGTCTGTGGAAAACCTGTGGAGACCGTGCGGAGACGACCCGGAGGGCCGCGAGGGTTGGCATCCTACGGATGGGCGGGGACATGCCCGAGGGACTTATCCACAAGCAAGTCCCGAAATCGTGCGTTTTCCGGGTGCTTCTCCACAGGTTTTTCCACAGAGAGCCGAGTCGCCGCTTGTCGTGAATCCTCGTTTCCAATAGGGTTTGCCAGATGTAGGCCGTCGGAGCGCCCAGCGAAACGGCCGTTGCGTGACGGTCAGGTGTCCCAAGAAGGGCGGACATCGAGAGGCTCAGGCCTCAGAAGATGGTGCCGAGGCCCAGATTCGAACTGGGGACACCCGCCTTTTCAGGGCGGTGCTCTACCAACTGAGCTACCTCGGCACGTTGGCGGGGACGACCGGATTTGAACCGGCGATCTCTGGAGTGACAATCCAGCGTCCTAGACCTGACTAGACCACGCCCCCGAGATGCGAAAGCTCATTGGGCGAGACAGGACTCGAACCTGTGACCTTCCGGATGTAAGCCGGATGCTCTCCCAGCTGAGCTACTCGCCCATTATAGCGAGCACCCTGCACTCCGCAAGGAACTCACTTCTGTGTCCCCAAGGGGATTTGAACCCCTGCCGCCGGGATGAAAACCCGGTATCCTGGGCCGCTAGATGATGGGGACCGAAAGCCGGCGGATTATAGGCCGCAACGCGGCTTCGTTTCAACAGAAGTGGGTCGTGCTGGATGAGCTTCGAACTGCCGAGGCAAGTCGCGCATCTCGCATTGCCGCATCACTGCTACTGCCATAAGACTCGGGGCAGACCGGAATGGCTCGTCGGGTTGTCGAGGATCCCTAATGAGGCAGCGGCTAACGGACCAGTAGCAACCAACGCAACACGGGGCCGCCCCTAGAAGGGCAGCCCCGTCCGCTGCTTCTCTAGTACCTGCGATAGATTGTGAAGCTGACGTCCCAGGCGCCGTGATTGTTGTAGCTACCACCATTATGCACCGAGTCGTTCATCCCGAGGCACAGGTAGCCGCTTACGCTGGCGGTAAGGGTCCGACATGAGCCGACATCGAAGTACCGATGGGCCCCATTCCACATCCTGATGGACCCGACCAGTGCATTCCGACGGCAGCGGGGCGCAAGGTAGCAAGGCTCATAGGCGAAACCGCCTGTCCCATTGGGCCCGCAGTATCTTGCTGATCCACACGCGTGGCATGTCCAGTATGCGACACATCCTCGCGCTGAGATCACAATGGTATCCCCAGCATTCAACCAGATGCCCGTAGACTGCCAGTACGGTGTAGCTGCGTAGACGTGAGTACAGAATGTCGTCGCCCCCGAAGCGCTTAGAGCTGCAACCACTCCGGCGACCGCGACAACAAGACCGACCCTCTTCCAGATCCTCATGTTCCTACCTCCTCTGTTCAGGTTGTGTCCTTCTGTGCCGGGAAAAGCACGAAACCTAGCAACGTGTTGTCAAGCCGGATGAAGATGGCGCCTGTGAGTCACAGGGAAGAGAGGTTCCAAACAGCGTGTACGCTGTAGTGGTCGGGTTCGGTCAAGTCGGTGTAGGATGCTTGGAGGATGACAACGGTGCGGAGTACCCAGACACGGGCGGAGATCCTAGAGCGCGTCGCCAGAGATGGTTGGTCTGATTCGGCAGTTGAGCAATTCGAGGAGGCGTTTGGGGGGGACATACGGCGCCTTACAGTACTTCATCTCTGGCGAATGGGGTTCGTGGAGTTTCGTTTCGATCCGAGAAGGGCTGCTGCGATTCTGACAGAGAGGAAGCTCGCGCTCTACGAGGACTGTATGAGTGACTTCTGGATCGACTTGCTAGGCGGCCTCGTTGAGCGGTTTATGTCGCGTAGGAATGAGAGAAACCTTGAGGAAGCGTTCCTTGCATACAGCTCAGGAGTTGTCAGGCATCTGCTGATCAAGAACGCCCAGTCTTTGGGGCTTATCCCGCGTGAAAGCGTCGCCGAGGCACTCCGAGCACTGTGTTCAGCAAAGAGAGAGACCACGCGGAATGCCCACATCGCTCGTGTCAAGTTCAGATTGTGGCACCAGGTCAAGCGCGAGTTGCTTCTCATTCGTCCAAGCGAAGGTTTCGCGGCTCTCTACCGGGACATCCATCATGTGGTGGATTTCTTCTTCGAGAGCTACATACCTCGAAGCTGTCACCAGATTGACGAAGCTCCGAACCGCGAGATCGTAACTTGGCTCATCGGTCGGTTCAGCGAGCAGGATCTGCGGGAAGGACTGGAGTTCATCGGCAAGATAACACCAGTGCGGGCTGAGCCACGGATGACGGAGCTAAGTCCCGATCAGCAGTCAGCGTTTCTGCGGTTGCTTACTGCATAGGAGATGCGATGAAGCTGAGGCACGTGATGCAGGAGAGGAGAGTCATGCTTTGGAATCGGATCCTTCAAGGGAACCCTCCAAGCGAGGAAGAACTCAACCATGAGCTGCTCTCATATTCGCGCGATGCGGATGAAGATGAGAGACTGGCTGTGGCTCTTCTGTATGCATGTAGCAGAATCGCCCGAGGTGACTCAGAGGCGATGAAAAGGAACTTGCTAGTCTCGATGTTGTGCTGGTTTAGTGCAGGGCCGAGAGCGGAGGAGAAGCTCCTCCCTCAGCCTCTTGGAGGCGAACCGCCCCGTATCAACGAGATAACCGGCTTGAACCTATCCTGGCGCGAGGCATCGATGCTGGTCGGATCTAACTCGAATGACTACTCAGCACGGAAGAGACTGCTGGAGTGTCTGCAGAGCACTTGTGTAGAGGTTTGGAGAGGTCTGTATGGGGGATCATCATCGGGACCATTCGGGGTAGGACTCAGCCATGCCTAGCTACGAACCAGCATCCTTTGAGGACCTGATTGCGGGCGTATTCAGTCGCGAGACGAGGACCATTCCGTTTCATGAACACCTCCCTGCTGGAGTGTTCCTTGGACTTCTCGATGGCGAACTCAATGTTGAGGAACAGGAACAGGCGGTAGCACACATCACGCTCTGCCATATCTGTGCCCAGCAGCTTGATGAGCTTTCGCGTAGCGTTGAGAGAGAGCAGCGCCTTCTGGAAGAGTCAGTGGCATCTGCGACGCTTCCTAGATTTGTCAAGAGATCTGACCGGATCCTCGACTGCGAGCTGGAGCGCAGAGCGCATGAAGAGCGCGAGAGTACGCTGCGATCGGCGTGGCAGGCAGTGGTTCGGCTGCTCCGCTCTTCCAGCAAGGTGCGGCTCTCATATGCGCTGGGGGCTGCATGTTTGGCCGTCTGTCTCACGATACTCCTTCCCCCAGCGATCCAGCATTGGCAGCGTTCGGCCGTGACGCAGGAGCACTTCGCGTTCTCCTTGCAACCGATAGCCGTTGGCAGCGGTCGTGTGGAAGCCTCTCAGCTCGTGGAGTTGCTGAACTCACCACAAGACAGGCCACTAGGCGAGGTAGCAGCTCTGCTGATTGGACAGCTGCGGATGGCTGGCACACCGCTCTGGGAGAGAGGTGCAGCATTTGCTGGTCTGCGCGACTATACCATCAAGCGAGGAGACACATGGGAGACACTTGCAGAGCAACACATGGGGAGCAGAGCGCTCTGGCCGATCATCGTCTTGGCTAACGCACACTTATCTGGTGGCGGCGAAGTGCCAGATGTTGGAACTGTGATCAAGCTTCCGTCGTCACTCGAACCCTAGAGCCGAGCAGTGCATGGTAGCTGCTAGCAGGCGAGTCCGATCTTGAGGGCATCCTTCTACCCCGACGTGTTCTCTACGGTTTGCTGGCAATCAAGGCTCTTCCCTGCTCGAGCAGGATTCGGAGTTCCTCAAGGAAGGCCCCCCCTCCGAGCAACGCGTAAGGTGCATCATAGGTGAAAATCGCTTCCAGAGACAGAACAAGAGGTCCGTCGTTGCGTGCCAACACGAATCCGTCTACACCCTCTGTCGAGGGGGGGCTCAGAACTGCGATCACAGCATCGACTCTGTGAGCCCATCCCTCAGCGAATCGCGCCTCGCCGCCAGCTGTCAGGATCACGAAGTGGGCTCCACTACTGATCTCCAGTCCCAGGTCTTCGCCAGCGCTTGCGGGCAGTAGCGGAGCAGAAGCTCCTGTGTCGATGATCGCCTTGTCCACGAGCAACCATTCGCGCTCTCCAGGGAGCCGAAGCATGATGGAGACTTCGGGTAGCACTCCCGGACTCAGCGGGACCTCTAGACTGTCCTTGAGTTCCAATTGCAGTGATCCGAAGGCAAAGACTGAGTGGGGAGAGTAGATGTCGGAGATGTCCCATTGCAGGGCAACTCCGGAGCTATCGACGGTAGTGACCGATCCGTCGACAGGACTGAACTTGATACTTCGAACAAGGCTCGCGTGCCCCCTTAGCACGCGCTGTAGTTCTCCGGTGCCTGTGCTCCATATGCGGACTGCACCCTCAGAGCTGCCTGTGGCAATCAGATGCCCACGATGTCCAAAGGCCACGGCCGATACTGCATTGGCGTGACCGCTGTACAGCTGCGCCTCTTCTTGTGTCATCAGATCCCATAGTCTTGCGCAGCCGTCCTGTCCGCCGGAAAGGAGGAACCGCGAGTCTGGGCTGAACGCAAGAGCCCCCACTGCCCCCGTATGGCCCCGAAGCCTCGCTACTTGTCCTAAAGACTCTGCTTCCCATATGCGAATGACCCCACTGCTTGACGCTGCTGCGTATCGCGCATCTCTGCTGAGGGCTACCTCTTCTACCTCTTCAGGGATTCGGATTAGCCTGAGCTGTCTTCGCTTCACAAGGTCCCGGAAGATCAGGGCAATCTCCGGTCCCGGAGCTGTGGACACTGTCATTAGGGTGGAGTTGGTCGCGGCGGTGAGAACTGAGGGGTACCACGATTGCCGGCAGAGAGGATCCAGAATAACTCGAAAGCTGTGAGACATCTGGGAGCCGGCGAGCTCTACGACTTCGACAGTTCCACAAAGGTCGTCAATGATCACATACCTCCCGTCTGGTGTGAGTACACAAGGAGCGCTATGCTCGTCAGTCCCCGAATAGAGGAGTCCACCGGTCTCAGCAGATCTGACTCCTAGGAGCCCGGTCTCAGTGTTTCGAGTCGCAAGGACAAGGCCGAGTTCCCCCACATGCGCGACTCCGATCACGTAGTCGTTTTCGTGACGGGAGCTACGACCAATCTCCTCACCTGAGGAGGTATCGAGTACTTGAATGCCGCCAGAAACGGAAACTGAGATGGCGCGATGGGCTTCCGAAGCGAAACGCACAATGTCGGGGCAGTAGTCATACTCAGCCAGTAGCTCGTACCGCTCCAAATCCCAGAGCCTGGTGCTGGCCTCGTGCTCTCCTAGACCTGTTTCATCGGGGCAGGTCTCGATGGCCTCACTCGTGAGGAGGAACCGTCCATCTGGGCTGAAGATACCTTCCCAATACGTCTGCGAAGCACACGGGCTATTCTCAACGAGGAGAGGAAGGACTGCCATGTAGGCCGATGCCTCGTCTATGACGTTGCCCGTTTCGAAGTCGTAGATGGTTCCATCGCGTGTGAAGCGCTCGCCATCTGCTCGGAACTGGAGATGCTCCCGAAGCTCGCCGTCATGGCAGAGCAAGTTGAGTGTGCGCGTCTTCCTTTGGATCGTTAGGTTCCATACGTCGGTCCTCAGCGGACCGCATGCAACCAGCAGCTCGTATGTCGACCCATCCGTGCCCAACCATGCAACGGAGTTAGCCGGTTGGCCTTCACCCTCACAGAGAACCAGAGTTTCGCTTCCCAACAAGAGATCCCACAGCGTGATACAGCCTGCGCGAGAGCCGACCGCAAGTGTAGTTCCATCGGGACTGAAGCCCAGAGCGCTGACTGCGTAGTCACCGGTGTGCGACAGGGGAGGAAAGGACGTGGCTTCCACACTGTCCCACAGCCGGATCGTATAGCCATCCGAGTATGCCAAGAGGCCTGTGTGAGGACAGAGGGCCATGGCAATCGCTGGTGCGCCCAAGTCGCTTAGCAGAGCCACCTGCTCGACAGTGTCGAGGGCCCAAATCTCTATGCCATACGGAGTTAGCAGCGCAAGCAGCTTTCCGTCATCAGTGACCTGCGCGTCGAACAAGTCGAGACTTGAAGCTGAGAGGTTACCGATCACTGTCGTTGGACCGTGGCGCCACACTACACCCTCTGGCAGCACGATAGTGGGAGTCGCTGCAACGAGAGAAGAGAGCACAGCTGAGATGACGATTGCGAGGAGCACTACTGCCCGGAATCTGTCGATCGCTTACCGCCTATCCCTGGGTCTGTGGAAGCACGCCAGCTCCACAATTCAAGCAACGACTCACAGCGTGACCTCCCAAGGTTCGCCATTCAAACGCTTCATGCTAGACATGGTTCTCGTTCGAGTCTAGCCGGACACGAAGCTGCTGCACAACTCTCACTGGCTGAGAGCAAGCGGCCTGACGCTTGGGATTGGTCCTTGGATAGCCATGAATCACGCAATCTCCGGGGCGGACTGGATTCCGCACGCTGTGCATTTTGATTCACTCAACGAATGAGCTGTGTGTTGATGGACATCAACAGCGTATGGGTCGTGCTGGATTCGAACCAGCGACTCCCTGATTAAAAGTCAGGTGCTCTGCCACTGAGCTAACGACCCGCGAGGAGAAGAACCCCTCCTGTGGGTCGTACAGGACTTGAACCTGTAACCAACGGATTAAGAGTCCGCTGCTCTACCATTGAGCTAACGACCCGAGCGGTCGAATGGTACGGGTGGGCGTTTGGGGTGTCAAGAGTTGGTGGGGGGTTGCGAGATCCCCTACGATCGGGCTGAGATTCGCGCAAGTTCACGTGCCCAAGCTGGTGCAGGATTTCAACCGGATGTTTTCAGTAGTTGGTGGAACACGTACTGGGCATGGATCAGTGCGCAGTCAGGAGAACGAGGATGACTCCTCGGCAGTCTGCCATCGGCTCGAGCGCCTTGCCTACGAGGGAACACAAGCACGAGTCCTCGCCACCCCACCGCATCGCGTGCCCCGGCGTCGATGACGTCACAAGCAAGTCGCCCGGTAGGATGGGCCCGCCTTCGCTGGTCACCTTCACCGGGACGATCCCGCTCAGCGCAAGCAGCGCGTGCGAGTCGGACGACGTGGCCTCTCCGAGAACGATGCCCGGCTCGGTGGAAATCACACCGGCGACGAGAGCCGAACAGCCGGTCTGTGAAGGACGATAGGCCGCCATACGAGTGGGATCAAGTTCGACGACGTCGCCGGCCTCAACGTACTCGGAGACTGCAACCCACTCTGCCACATCGGCCGCTCCTGTCTCAGATGCAGCCGCTCGGACGGTCCCATCGGACAGAAGGCTTCCTGAAGCCGTCAGCCGGAATGCGGCGGGCGTGGGCGCCGGCGGGGGTTCGGACGAATCGTAGGCGTACCACAAGTCGAAGCACCTTCCGTCCGTGTAGCCGATGCGCGGTCGCCCGGAGCGGTCCATCGCGAGTGAGGCTCTTACAGGGAAGAAACCGAAATAGGCTGGGTATCCATCCACGATCGAACAGGTCCAGCCCGCGGTATCTCGAGAGGCGTACATGAGATCGCAGTTGCTCTCGTGGAAGTAACTGATGTGCGGGGAACCCACTGTATCAAGGGCGATGCAGGTACCTCCCCCACGGTCACCGCCGACACTCCCCGCGACATCCTCGAAGTGCCAGCCGGTTCCGTCCTTGTATGCATAGCGAACACCCGTTCCGGCATAACTGATATGGGGCCAGCCTTCTGGGCTCAGTGCGAGTGACGGATCCCGGGCACTGTCCTCTGACGCTGACGGAATCTCGAGATGCCAGGTTCCGTCTTCCTTGTAGGCGTACCCCAATTGCTCATTGGCTCCCGTGATGTATGCGATGTGTGGTGATCCCGTACTGTCAAGTTTGATGGACGTCTGAGCCTCATACGCGTCATCGTTGTCATCGACACACTCGACATGCCACTCGCCATCGAAGTACGCATACTTGAGGCTTTCCCTCCCCTCGGTGTAGGCAATGTGGGGACGGTCAAGATCATCCAGCACGAGCGATGAGTTCTCTCCGATATCATCAGTCCACGAACCCTCATCCACGGTTTCGATGTGCCACCCAGTCGGATCTTTCCGTGCGTATCGCAATCGATTGTGCGACAGGTGGTCATCGGAATAGCTGATGTGCGGATACCCTCCCGAGTCGACGGCAATCGAGCAAGCCCGTCCGTAGCTAAGGCGGCTGTCATCGACCGTCTCGATACTCCAGGATGTGCCGTTGCTCGTCGCGTACATCACCGCATCATTGTCTCCCCAATCCCTGTAGCTGATGTGCGGATGATCGTCGCTATCCAGAGCGATGGAGGTGTAAGAGCTGTTGTATCGCCGGTTCTGGACGAGCTCGGAGCTCCAACCTTCGTCGGTGCGTGTTGCGTACTGGAGGCCTCCATACGAACTCTCCTCGTAGGTAATGCGCGGAGAGCCTTCACTGTCCAGTGCGATGGACGTGTACATCGATCCGTCACCCACGATCTCGAGGGTCCAGCCAGCGCTGTCCCGGCAGGCGTACCTGACGCGGAAATACCTGGTCCAGGATATGTGTGCGTTCCCATCGGCGTCCAACGCAATGGACGTGTACTGCATTTCCGCAGTACTGGTATCCACGATCTCAGAATGCCAACCCGTTTCATCCTTGAAGACATAGACCATACCACCGCCACGACAGCTGATGTGTGGCCAACCATCGGAGTCCAGCGCGAGCGAACTCTCCACCCCACCCGGGTCGTACGCAGTCTCCGCGTGCCACCCTTCTGCATCTCGGTACGCATATCTCAATCCATGAATTGGCGTTGAGCCCTCACCTACGGCCTGATAACTCACGTGAGGCCGCCCCTCGGCGTCAACGACAAGGGATGGATCGTATCCGATGTTGTGCTGTGTGGCGTCGATCGTCTCGATCGACCAACCCGAGCCGCTCTTGTATGCGTACAGCAACCCATCGGTCGCTGTTGGTCCCCGATAGCTGAGATGCACACCTCCCGTCGAATCCACACCGATGGCACATCCGCCAGCGGCTTCTGTGTCGTCCGCGGCCTCGATGTGCCATCCTTCTGCATCCTTGTACGCATGCTTGACACAGTCACGGGGTGCGTCGTAGTAGCCGATATGCGGTAATCCGCTTGGGCCCAATGCAATGGCAGGGCGGCCTCCTACGCCACGTGAGACATCCACGGTTTCTCGATGCCACGTAGTCCCGTCGAAATGGGCATAGTAGAGGAAGTCTCCTCCGTATGCGATATGTGGATGACCCGCAGCATCGAGTACCAACCCACGGTCGGATTGGGCGCAGTAACTCATCGTTGGGTCGACAACCTCGAGTTCCCAACATTCATCCTGTGCGTGGGGGTGCATGGAAACCAATCCTAGTAGCAGGACCAAGCCAAGATTGCCTATGACGCGTTTCTTTCTCAGAACGCTGTGGCTAGACATAGCGCTGGGACCAACAGTATCTTATGTGCCTATCTTAGTCAAATCTACCATGCTGTGGCCTTCGTCTCATGAGAGTGGTCCACAAGCAGACAAGAAGACCGATCAACGGCGTTTGGATTGGGATCATCTAAGGGTGCGAAATCTCTGAGGTAGCCGCAGCATGGTTCGTACAGGACTTGAACCTGTAACCAACGGATTGAGAGTCCGCTGCTCTACCATTGAGCCAATGAACCGAGAGCTTGAATGGTATGGGTGGGCGTTTGGGGTGTCAGGAGTTGGTGGGGGGTTGCGAGATCCCCTACGATTGCGGCATGGATCCGTTGCCGTTCTCTCCTCCTCCCCCGCCGCCGCTTCCCGAGCGGATGCGGCCGATGGATCTCGACGGCGTGATCGGCCAGGAGGACCTCCTCGGTCCGGATGGGCCGCTGCGCTCGTTGATCGAGCGCGGCGCGGTTCGTGCGCTGCTGTTCTGGGGCCCGCCCGGCACCGGGAAGACGACAGTCGGCCGGATCATCGCCTCGCGTGTGGAGGTCCGGTTCCTGCAGTATTCCGCTGCGCTGATCGGCGTCCGCGAGGTTCGCCGGGCGCTCGAGGACTCGCAGTTCCGCAGCAAGACGGAGGGGAAGCGGGACCTCCTGTTCCTCGACGAGATCCATCGGTTCAACCGGGCGCAGCAGGACGTATTGCTTTCGTTCCTCGAGGAGGGATCCGTCATCTTCATCGGGGCGACGACGGAGAATCCGTCGTTCGCGCTGAACTCCGCACTCCTGTCGCGCTGCCAGCTGTTCTGCTTCTCGCCCCTGGACGACGGTGCGCTTCGGCGGTTGATCGAGGAGGCGCTGCGGGCCCCACACGGGCTGGACGGGCGGTTCGAGCTGGCGGATCAGGCAGCAACGCTCTTGATCGCGCTGTCCGACGGGGACGGCCGTCGGGCGCTGACGACGCTCGAGTTGGCGTCGAGCATCGCGGAGGGACGGACGATCGACACGGAGCTCGTTGCGCGCGCGGTGCAGCGCAAGGGGATGCGGTACGACCGCGCCGGGGATGAGCACTACAACGTCATCTCCGCGCTACACAAATCGGTGCGCAACTCGGACCCGGACGCGGCGCTCTACTGGCTGGCCCGGATGATCGAAGGCGGCGAGGATCCGCGGTTTATCGCCCGGCGGTTGGTTCGCATGGCGTCGGAGGACATCGGTCTGGCCGACCCGGCCGCATTGACGCAGGCGGTCGCCGCTTGGCGGGCGGTGGAGGCGATCGGACTGCCGGAGTGCGACCTCGCTCTGGCTCAGGCGACCGTCTACCTCGCGACGGCCGAGAAGAGCAACGCCCTCTATCGGGGCATCGGCGAGGTTCGGCGCGACATCCGGGATCGACCGTTGGAGGAGGTCCCGCTACATCTGCGGAATGCCCCGACGCGCATGATGCAGGATCTCGGTTACGGAGACGGATACCAATATGCGCACGACCTCGATGTCGGGATTGCACCGATGACCTGCCTCCCTCCGGCTCTCGTCGGGAGGCGCTACTATCGGCCGACGGGACGAGGCCACGAAGAGCGGATCGCGCATCGACTCGAGCAATGGCGCGAGATCCTTGCGTCCGGCGAAGTCGACCACGCGGAGGCGTAGAGCCGGGTACGTCGCAGCGATCGGCTCCGGTCGCTACGCCCGATCCTCGGCGTCCCGCCGATCGAGGTACTGAAGGATCGCGTCGACGATGAGATAGTTCATCGATCGATCCTTCTCTTTCGCCAGATTCGTCAGGCGCTCGATCAGCCGGTGGTCGGCCTTGCTTTTCGGTATGTAGATGGACAGCGCGTCCGAACGGGTTACCATCGATCCCACCTCATATGACCTTATTATACGTTATGGAACACCGATCACAACTCCGCTCGTCCTCGAACGGAGCCGCCCCGCGATCGGCGCAAGCGCGGGGCGGGACGCGAGATGCCCCAAACGTCGACGCCTACTGCTGATGCAAATGGCGTTTGATGTCGAGCTTGGCCGACTTCTCGAATGGCTCGTCGACCAGCGAGATCGACTCCTTGTACTTGATCCGCTTGAAGACGGCGAGGTTCTCGCTTCGCTCTTTGACCGCCTCCCAGATGTGATCGAGAGCCGCCTCCGGCGATTCGATCCCCATCTCCTTCAACGTCGGCCAGTTCGGGAAGACCTGGGCGGAGACGGTCGGGATTCCTTGACGGCTCCCCTCGTAGACCATGATCTCCTCGACCGCGGGGATGGCGACGAACTCCCATTCGATCTCCTCGGGGTAGACGTTCTTCCCGGTCTCGAGCACGATGACGTTCTTCGCTCGACCCGACAGGACGAGGCGGCCATTCGCGTACGTCCCGAGGTCGCCCGTGTGGAACCAACCATCGGCGTCGATGACCTCGGCGGTCGCCTCGGGGTTGTTGTAGTAGCCGGCCATGATGTTCGGACCCTTCGCGAGAACCTCTCCGATTCCGTCCTCGTTCGGATCCTTGATCTTCAGCTCGATCTCGGGGATCGGCGTCATGCCCGGCTCCTCGTCGAACGCCTCGCACATGGTGAGCAGAGGCGCCGTCTCGGTCAGTCCGTATCCCTCCATGATGCCGATCCCCATTCCGCGGAAGCCGGCGGACGCCTCGGGACTGAGCGGCGCCCCGCCCGAGGTGAAGAAACGAAACTGGTTCCCGAACAGCTTGTGTTTTACCAGCTTTCCCATCAGCGTGGGAGAGGAGCGGTGAATCGCGCGCTTGATCGCGCTCTTTCTGATCGAGTCGGTGACCCTCGTGTAAAGGACGTTGTACAGCTTCGGCACGCCAAGGATGATCGTCGGGTGGGCTGCCTTCATCACCTGCGCGAGGTTGCGGTCGACCGGGGTGTACGTCGTCGTTGCGCCGACGACCATCGGCGTCACCAAGGTGATCGTCAGACCGTAGATGTGATTCCACGGCACGATCGACAGGAAGTCGTCTTCGGCGGTGAGCGAAACTACCTGCGCCGCCGTGAGGGCGTTCGAGCTGATGTTCGCGTGGCTTAGCATCGCGCCCTTCGCGTTGCCCGTCGTCCCGGACGTGTACATCAAGATGGCGAGCGATTTGCTATCGACCTCAACGCGGGGAAGCTCTGTTTTTCCGAGCAGCAGGGCGTCTAGGAAGAGGACGCTTTCGTCCTGCACCCGGTCCATCGACACGACGAACGGCTCCCCGGGAAGGGCGGAGCTAAACGACAGCACGTCCTCCGTCTTTCCTCCCGAGAAGACGATCCCTTTCACCCCCGCTTCCTTCAGAATGCGCTCGATCTCACCGCGCTGCAGTTCCGGATCGAGCGGCACCACAACCGCGCCGCAGCGAAGGATGGCGAAGAAGGTCGTCGCCCACGCGGCGCGGGGCTTGGAGATAAGGGCGACCCGGTCGCCGGACGCCACCCCCAGCTCCGACAGGGCCCTGGCGAACCGACCGACCATTTCGCCCAGCCGGTCGTACGTGATCTCGTTTAGAACCAGTCGGATCCCGCGTCCGCGCTTCCTCTCCTTCGGAATGGGCATTCGCAGAGCGACTCGATCCCCGTGCTTGGCCACCGCGTCGTCCAGCAGTTTCGAAATCGTCGGGTACATGCGCTTCTCCTTTGTCCTCCCCGTTCTCATTCGGCCCGAGTGATCGAGGACAAGGACCGAATAGCCCCGTTCTGCGTTTCCTCGCCTAGGAGGCCGTCAGATGTTTCTCGGCCTCGATGGCGGCGATGGCCCCCTCCCCGGCGGCGACCACGCCTTGTGCATAGCGGGTCGAGCCGATGCGACAATCTCCGGCGGCGAAGATTCCCGGCACGTTCGTGCGGAGCCACTTGTCGGTCACGATGTACCCGTCCGGATCGAGACCGACGGTTCCCCGAAGGAACTCGGTCTGGGGCAGGTGCCCGATGTTGATGAAGATGCCGTCCGCCGGAACCTCTTCCGTCTTCCCGGTGGTGAGATCCCTCAACCGCACTCCCTCGATCCGGTCGGCTCCGAGGACTGCATCGACCGCCCGATTCCAGAGGAAGCCGATCTTCGGATGCTCCTTGACCCGTCGTTGGAGGATCGGCGACGCGCGGAACGCCTTCGGATCGTCCTGCGGGTGACGGATGACGATCGAGACCGACTCGGCGAAACGGGTTAGGAAAAGCGACTCGGTCAGACCGGAATCGCCGGCCCCGACCTCGAGGATCCGCTTGCCCCGGAAGAAGAACCCGTCGCAGATCGCACAGTACGACACGCCTTTTCCTTTCAGCTTTTCGGCGCCTTCGGCCGGGAGGGTCTTCGGCCGCGACCCACAGGCGACGATCACCGATCGTGCCCGAATCGCCCCCTCAGGCGCTACGATCGTATGGGCTTCGTCGTCCGGCTCGATCCGCGAGACCTCGTCGAACACGAACTCCGCGCCGAACCGCTCCGCCTGTGCCCGAAGCTGCTCCATCAGCTCCGGCGCGGAAATCGTCTCGGCGAAGCCGGGCCAGTTCTCAATTAGGTCGGTTTCGTTGAGTTGGCCGCCGGGGCGGCCCTTTTCGATGACGACCGTCGACAGCAGCGCCCGCCCCGTGTAGATCGCGGCCGTCAGTCCGGCCGGTCCGGCTCCGATGATGGCAACGTCCACCGGACTGCCCTGTTCAACCATAGTGCGGATTATAGGTCAGCCGGAGTCGAGGTCAAAAGGCTCCAGATCGAACGCGCCCTTCGTCGTCTCGATCACCTTCTCGATTCTCAGCTTCGCCGTGTCGAGTTCCTCCTTGATCGATGCCGCGAGCGGAAGGCCCTCCTCGAATAAAGCGAGCGCCTCGTCGAGGGCCAGGTCGGCCTGTTCCAGCCGTCCGGTAATCTCTTCCAGCTTCTTCAGTGATTTCTCGATGTTCATCCGGGGTTCACCTCCTCAATCCGCGACGTGAGTCGGCCGGAGTCAAGCCGGGTCTCGATCCGGTCTCCCGCGGAGACGCCGCTCGCGTCGCGCAGCGGTCGCGACGAGCCAGCGGCGAACGTGAGCGAGTACCCACGACGCAACGGAAGGCTCGGATCGGAGAGCCTGAGGATCTCCTCGGCGCGACGCGCGGTACGCCGCCGGACGCTCCATGCGTTCGCGATGCCTCGAGTTGCCGCGCCGATTTGCAGATCGAGCCGCTGCGCGAGCGTCTCGATGCGGCGCTGCGGCACGCGGAAGAGATAGCCTCTCAGGAGCGATCGGAGGGACGTCCGCCGAGCGCGGAGGGCCGTCGTCACGGCCCGGGTCATCCGCGCCGCCGTCGTGTCGAGACGGGGTACGACGTCGAAGCGGTTCGGGACGGCCAGCTCGGCCGCGGCCGACGGGGTCGGCGCTCGGCGGTCGGCGACGAAATCGACGATCGAGAAGTCGGTCTCGTGACCGACGGCAGAGAGGACGGGAATGGGACAGCCGAAGACCGCGCGGGCGAGATGCTCATCGCTGAACGCTGCGAGGTCTTCGGCCGACCCGCCGCCGCGCCCGAGGATCAGGACGTCGAGCGGCGCGACCGCCGCGGAGAACCGCACAGCCCGCTCGACGGCGGCGCAAAGCTCGCCGGGCGCCGCGTCTCCCTGAACGGAGGAGGGGAAGACAAAGACCGTGACGGTCGGCCAGCGTCGCTCGAGGATCGAGACGACGTCCCGGATCGCGGCTCCGCTTGGCGAGGTGATGACGCCGATCCGTTCGGGACACTCAGGGATCGGGATCTTGCGATCGTTCGCGAATAGACCCTCGTCCTCGAGCTTCTGCTTGAGGCGCTCGAACGCGAGGCGCAACGCCCCGGCGGAGACCGATTGAACGAGGGTGGCGACGAATTGGTAGCGTCCTCTGGGCTCGTACACGGTCAACTTCCCGAATGCCAGGACGACCGTCCCCGACTCGACGGCCGGATCGGCGAAGAGCGCCGACCGTCCCCGGAAACGGACGGCGCTGAGTTCGCCATCCTCGTCCTTCAGGGTGAAGTAGAGGTGTCCGGAAGGGGCTCGCTTGAGGTCGGCGACCTCCCCTTTCACCCACACCTCCGCGAAGCGCGACTCGAGGAGTTCGCGGGCGGAACGGTTCAACTCGGAGACGGTGAAGACGTGCTGTGCGTCGATCATGGCCGAGGAGAGTGTACCAAGGTGGATTCCGAAAGCCGAAAGGACACAGCCAAAGCTTGAAACGGAGCGCATTCGAGTCTATAGTCGAACCATGACAGGAGACGGTGAGGGCCGTTTCCCTTCCGCGATGCGTCTCAAGCTTCGGAGAGACTTCCAGCGTGTGTACCGAGGGGGCGCGGTGTGGAAGGGATCCTGTTTTACGCTACACGTCCTTGCCCGCGCGGGCGGGGCCCGACTGGGGATCGCCGTGCCGCGGCGGTTCGGGACGGCGGTGGAACGAAACCGGGTCAAGCGCCGCCTGCGAGAGGCGTTTCGCCGAATCGCGGCGGAGCTTCCGGCGGTCGACGTCATCGTGCGGCCGACGGCCGCGTGCGATCGATGGCGGATCGACGAGATCGGGCGGACGTTCGCTCGAGGCGTCGGCGAGGCCCTCGCCAAGGAGGCCAAACGATGAACAAAGAGACGGTCAAGCTGACTCAAGACGGATACGGGCTGATGCAGCAGGAGCTCGACCGGGCCCAGAAGATCCTCTACGAAGAGATCCCCGAAAAGCTGAAGGCTTCGAAGCTGAACGGCGGCGACCTTCGCGAGAACAAGGAGTACATGTACCTCCAGAGCCAACAGCAGTACTACGAGCGCGAGGTACGGCGCCTGACGTCGATTCTCGAGGTCGCGGAGGTTCTGCCCGACGAGGAGATTCCCCGGGACGTCATCGGGATCGGGTCGAGGTTCATCTTGCAGGATCTCACGCTGCACGAGAGCGGAACGTTCACGCTGGTCAGTCCGGCGGAGGTCGACCTGGAGAGCGGGAAGATCTCGATGGCCTCTCCGGTTGGCCGGGTCCTCCTCGGCAAGCGCGAGGGCGACGAAGTGACGACCGAACTCCCGTGGGGGAAGAGCAAGTACCGCGTCATCGCGATCAACAAGTAGAACGCATCCGGAGCGTCCGATGTCCGACCCGCTGATTCAAGCCCGCCTCGACAAGCTGCGCGCCCTGAGGGAGAAGGGGATCGATCCGTATCCCGCGCGCGTGCCGGCCGTGGAGAGGATCGCCGCGGTCGTCGAGCGGTTTGCCCCGCTCGCCGCCGGCGAGCATGGCAGCGAGACCGTGTCGATCGCCGGCCGCCAGGTCGCGGTTCGCGGGATGGGGAAGGCCTCGTTTCGCGACCTGCGCGACGGATCCGGGAAGGTCCAGATTCACGCCACGGCCGACCGGCTTGGGGGGGAGGGCTACTCGGCGCTCGGAGACACCGATATCGGCGACTTCCTCGCCGTCCGCGGGGAGGTCTTCCGCACGAAGCGGGGCGAGCTGACGATCGCGGCGGACGAATGGACGCTGCTCGCCAAGTCGATCCGGCCGCTGCCTGAGAAATGGCACGGCCTCAAGGATGTCGAGACCCGCTATCGACATCGCTCCCTCGATCTAATCGCGAACGACGATGTGCGAGAGACGTTCGTCAAGCGGTCGAAGATCCTGTCAGCGATCCGGCGGGCGCTCGACGACGAGGGGTTTCTCGAGGCCGAGAACCCGGTTCTTCAGGTGGTAGCGAGCGGCGGGCACGCGCGCCCGTTCGTCACGCACCATAACACTCTCGACGCGGACCTGTACCTTCGGATCGCGCTCGAGCTTCATCTGAAGCGGCTGCTCGTCGGCGGGCTCGAGCGCGTCTACGAGATGAGCAAGTGCTTCCGCAATGAAGGAGTGTCGACCGAGCACAATCCGGAGTTCACCATGCTCGAGATCTACCAGGCGTATGCCGACTATGAGGACATGATGCGCTTGATCGAACGGCTGATCCACGCGGGACTCGCGGCGATCGGGCGCCTCCCGAGGATCGAGTTCAAGGATCATGAGATCGACCTCGGCCTTCCGTGGAAACGGGTGACGATGGTCGACGCAGTGGCGGAGGCGATCGGCGCCGATCCGTCGTCGCTCCGAACCGGCGAGGCGATCGATCGCGCGGTCGCCGAAGGGATCGAGCCGCGGCCCGGGTCCGCCGGCGAGGCGATCGAGGCGCTGTTCGCGCGGCACGTCGAGCCGAGCCTGATCCAGCCGACGTTCGTCGTCGACTACCCGGTCGAGATCTCTCCGCTCGCCAAGCGCAAGGCGGAGGACGAGGGGCTTGTCGAACGGTTCGAGTTGTTCGCTGGCGGGATCGAACTGGCGAACGCGTTCACCGAGCTGAACGACCCGATCGACCAGCGGGCGCGGTTCGAAGAACAGGAGCGACTTCGGGACCTCGGGAACGAGGAGGCGCAGCCGCTCGACGAGGACTTCCTGTACGCTGTCGAACACGGCATGCCACCGGCCGGCGGCATGGGGATCGGTATCGATCGGCTGGTGATGCTCCTGACCGGATCCCCGTCGATCCGCGACGTGATCCTGTTCCCCGCGATGCGAAGGAAGGCGTCGTGATTCAGACCCTCGCGTCATTCGCCCGTCGGGTCGATACGTGGATCGGCACGCTGCTTCATTGGGACCGGCGCGTCGTCCACACGATCGCCGAGAACCCGGCGCTGCGCCGCTGCGCTCGGATGTTCGTGACCGCAACCTACCTCGGCGATGGGTATCTGTGGGGCGGTCTCGGCCTGGGGCTGATCCTGTCCGGCGGTACGGTCGATCGGATCTACGTTCTGATCGGACTGGCGGTCACGATCGTGAACGTCGCCGTGTTCCGCTTGATCAAGGTCGCCATCGGCCGGCTGCGCCCGTCGAACGTGCTGCCCCGGCTGCGCTCGCGGATCGTCGATGGCTATTCGTTCCCGTCCGGCCACGCGACCACGTCGTTCGGCCTCGCGTGGGTCGTCGCCCGAAGCTACCCGTACCTCTGGGTGCAGGTGGTGGTCTACGTCGTCGCGGCGACGATTTCCTTCTCCCGCGTCTACGTGCGAGAGCACTACCCGCTCGACGTGCTGGGCGGCGCGATCCTTGGATCGCTCGTTGCCGTCGCGCTTTACCCACTTCTCAGCTGGCTGTTCTTTTGACAGAGCTTCTGGTGGTTGCGTACCATTCGAGGCGCTTGACCGCGCGCAGCAGAGAGGGAGGGTTTGATGAAACACCACTTCTCGAGTCGGGTGGCCGGAGCGAAACGATCGGCGATTCGCGAGCTTCTCAAACTGACGGAACAACCGGAGATCATCTCGTTCGGCGGCGGGCTCCCCGCACCCGAGACGTTCCCGCGTGAAGAGATGGCGGAGATCGCGGCGGAGTTGATCCGGGAGCACTACGATAACGTCCTCCAGTACGGACTGACCGAGGGGAGCAAGACGCTCCGCCAGGCGGTCTGCGACTGGCTGCAACCGCAGGGCATCGACGTGACGGTTGACGACCTGCTGGTGACGACGGCGTCGCAACAGGGGTTGGACCTTCTCTGTAAGTCGTTCATCGATCCGGGCGACGTCATCTTCTGCGGCCTTCCGACCTACCTCGGTGCAGTGCAGGCGTTCACCCTGTTTCAGACCGACATGATCGGCGTGCCGCTCGAGGACGACGGGATGGACCTCGACGCGCTCGAGGAACGGATCGAGGGGGCGAGGCGGGCCGGCAAGACGCTCAAGGCGATCTACGTGATCCCCGATTTCCAGAACCCCAGCGGAATCACGATGTCGTTCGAGAAACGGAAGCGGCTCCTCGGCATCGCCCGGCGGGAGGATCTCCTGGTGTTCGAGGACAACCCGTACGGGCATCTACGGTTCTCCGGGGAATCGATCCCGTCGATTTGCAGCATGGACGACGAGGGACGGGTGATCCTGCTCTTGACGTTCTCGAAGACGCTCTGTGCCGGCCTGCGGCTGGCGGTCATGCTCGCGCGAGGCGACCTGATGGACGCGCTCGTTCGCGCGAAGCAAGCGACCGACCTGTGTACGTCGAAGCTGACGCAGCATCTCGCGGCGCAGTACATGATCCGCTGCGGCCTGGAGAAGCACCTCGCGGAGATCCGCCCGATCTACCGAGCGAAGCGGGACGCGATGATCGCCGCGCTCGAGCGGTACATGCCCGAGGGCGAGAGGATCACGTGGACCGAGCCGGAGGGAGGCCTGTTCGTCTGGATGAGGCTTCCCGAGGGCATCGACGCGACCGAGATGCTCCGGGACGCAATCGAGCACAAGGTTGCGTACGTGCCGGGAACATCCTCGTTTGTCGACGGTGGCGGGCGAAACACGCTGCGCCTGTCCTTCTCGCTCGCTACCCCCGAGGTGATCGACGAGGGGATTCGGCGGCTGAGCGGCGTCGTGAAGGCGGCGATCGAGGCGAGGCAGGTGGCGACGGGCGCGTCGTAGCGACGAAGCAAGGCAGCCAAGGACGGAACGGGCATCGAGCCTCGAACGGCTCGATGCCCGTCTCGCTAGGATGCGTCTAGAACACGGCGTCGGGAAGCGCGTCGACCAGCGCCGTCGTCAGGCGGATCGTGTCCTCGAGGTCGTCGAGTCGGAGCGTCGAGATCGGCGAGTGGATGTATCGACAGGGAACCGAGACCACCCCGGAAAGGACCCCTCCCCGGGTGAGATGGATCGCTCCCGCGTCCGTCCCCCCGTAGGTTGGAAGCTTGTACTGATACGGGATCGACGCGTTCTCCGCGACCGTCTCAAGCGCCGCGACGAGCCTTCGGGAGACGACGATCGACCGGTCGGCGACGGAGATCGCCGGGCCCTCGCCGAGACGAACCGGCTGCCTCTCCGGAGGCACCCCGGGCATGTCGGCGCCGATCGTCCCCTCGACCGCGATCGCCAGATCGGGCTCCAGTTGGTACGCGGCGGTGCGGGCGCCTCGCAGCCCGAGTTCCTCGCCGAACACGAACGAGAACGCGACGTTCATCCCGAGTGGGTGCTCGGCAAGCCGTCGGGCTGCCTCGACCAGTACCGTGCAACCGGCGCGATCGTCGAACGCCTTTCCGGTGACGGTCCCGTCGTGTAGCTCGGTGAACGGGTAGTGGATCGTGAACGGGTCTCCAATCCGAAGCCCCATATCGGCGACCTCGCTCTTCGACGTCGCGCCGACGTCGACGAACATCGCCTCCATCGGGATCGGCTTCTTCCGATCCTCGGGCGGTACGATGTGCGGCGGCGCCGTCCCGATGACCCCGGGATGCTTCGTCCCGTCCCGGGCGAGGAGGACGACCCGGTGTCCGGGCACGATCCGCTCGTCCCAGCCGCCGATCGGCGCGAAGCGCAGGTAGCCGCTCTCGTCGATCCACTTGACGATGAACCCGACCTCGTCCATGTGCGCGTCGAGCATCAACGTCCGTTCGTCTTCGCGATTCGCCGTTTGACGGCGAATCGCGAACAGGTTGCCCAGCGCGTCGGTCCTGACCTCGTCGACGAACGGAGAGACGAGACGGACGATCGTCTCCCTCACCTCGTCTTCGAACCCGGCGACGCCGAATCCGTCGGACAGCTCGCGTAGAACATCGATCGGTTGCATGATCTCTTGACTCCTCCTGTGAGAGAAAGCTTGCGCACACCGGCTGCGCGTCGGCTGGATGGTACGCGCGATGAGCGGCCCGCTGCCACTCATCGCGTGGCGGGATCGCCTGCGCGCTGACCGGAGGGGGCGATCATCGCGGCGCGGATTGGCTGGTGCGGATCCGCTGGCCGATGAGCTAGCGAACAGCTGGTGATCCGGCCTGCCGACAGAGCGACTGCAAGCAGGCATCCTGTTATGTGCCGGCGTTGCCGGCCCGCAGATGCTTGCGGATCCGCTCGGCCAGTTCGCGTGGGATCCCGGCCTTCTCGGCGATCTCGTCGGCCGAGGCGTGCTCGATCCGCGCGACGGAGCCGAATGCCCGAATCAGCGCGCTCTTGCGCTTCGGGCCGACTCCGTGAACACCGTCGAGGAGCGACGCGAGGCTTCGCTTCGCGCGCAGCTGCCGGTGGTAGGTGACGGCGAACCGATGTGCCTCGTCGCGGATCTGACGCAGCAACAGCAGCGCGGGGCTGCCCGGATCGAGGCGGAGCGGGTCCGGCTGACCGGGACGGAACACTTCCTCCTGACGCTTCGCGAGACCGATCACCTCGATCCCTTCGATGTTCGCGTTCCGTAGGACCTCGACGGCGACGCTCACCTGTCCCTTGCCCCCATCGACCAAGAGGAGATCGGGCAGCTCGCAGAACCTCCCCCGACGGATCGACGGATCGGAGATCTCGGCCAGCCCGCGGCGGAAGCGGCGGATCAGGACCTCAGCCATCATCGCGTAGTCGTCCGGTCCGCCGGAGAGCTGAATCTTGAACCGGCGGTAGGCATCGCGTCGGGGCCGCCCGTCCTCGAACACGACCATCGATCCCGTCGCCTCGCCGCCCTGCGTGTTCGAGATATCGAACGCCTCGATCCGCTGGGGGAAGGCGGAGAGGGACAGCGCCTCGGCGAGCTCGACGAGCGTCCCCGACGCCTCCTTGCGGATTGCCTCGTCCCGCCGCTCGGCCTTTGTCGCGAATCGGGCGTTGTCGTTGGCGAGCTCGACCAGATGGCGTTTCTCGCCGCGCTGTGGGACGCGAACGTGGACCCGCCGTTCTCGCAGCCCGGTGAGCCAGGCCTCCAGTTGCTCGGTCTCCTCGACGGCGAGCGGCAGGAGGATCTCCCGCGGCACGGAGGAGGCGTTAGCGTAGTACTGGGTGAGGAACGCGGAGAGGATCTCGCCGTCCGACGAATCGGTCGGAACACGAAGGTGATACGTCTCCCGGCCGGTGAGGCGACCGCCGCGGACGAGGAAAACCTGGGCGCACGCTCGGTCCTCGCCGACGGCCAGGCCGAGGACGTCGCGGTCGATCGTGTCCGACAGGACGACCGACTGGCGCTCGAGGCTTCGCTGGAGCGACCCGATCTGATCCCGAAGATGGGCCGCGCGCTCGAACCGCTGAGCGGCTGCAGCACGCTGCATCTCGGTGCGCAGGCGTCGGATCAAGCCGGTGACGCGCCCCTCGAACAGCATCGCTGCCCGATCGACCATCGCCCCGTACTCCTCGGAGCCGACCAGCTCAGCGCACGGACCGAGGCAACGCCCGATGTGGTAGTTTAGGCACGGCCGTCGCGGCGTCTTGAGCGGAAGGTCGAGCGTGCAGGTCCGGATCGGGAAGAGCTTCTGCGTCAGCTTGAGCGTCGCGCGCATCGCCTTGGCGCTGGTGTACGGGCCGAAGTACCGGGCGCCGTCGTCGAATCGGCGGCGAACGACCATCACGCGCGGGAACGGTTCGGCAGTGATCTGCAGGTACGGGTAGCGCTTGTCGTCACGCAACCGGGCGTTGCGGCGCGGCTGGTGCCGCTTGACGAGTGAGTCCTCGAGGAGGAACGCCTCCGACTCGGTCGCGGTTTGAATCACCTCGAAATCGGCGATCTCGGCGGCCAGCGACCGCGTCCGTCGCTCCGTCTCGGCCTGCGCCTGGAAGTACGAGCGGACGCGCGAACGCAGCGACGCCGCCTTTCCCACGTAGATCACGTCGCCCCGGGCGTCCTTCATCAGATAGACGCCGGGCGTGGTCGGCAGCGACTTCAACTTCGCTTCGATCGAGGCGTTTCGCGTCATACTCCGTCTCGACGATGGTAGCGACGGGCGGAAGGAGGCTCAAATGACCGTTTCGCGATCTCGCGTCCTGTTGATCGTCGGTTCGGTGTCGCTACAATGACCTTCTCGAATCGATTCGGGGGTGTAGCTCTAACTGGGAGAGCGCCCGCCTTGCACGCGGGAGGCTGGCGGTTCGAATCCGCTCACCTCCACTGCACCTCCGTCCTTGATCCGGCCCGAAGCCCTGCCTCTGGACGAATCTTGGAAAGGACATCGCTGAAGCGACTCGCTTCAGGCCCTCTGCGCCCTACCGCGCGTAGTACGCGGGCGTGTTCCAGCCGTCGACAACTACCAGGGCATCGTCGACGAGTGTGATGAAGCTCGCGAGCAGCTGGATGTCTCCGTATTTGACGTTCCCATGGGCCTTGAACGTGAGTCGAAGGATCGGTCCGCTCTCGATGCCCGAGGTGTTCGTGAGGATGAACCCACCCTCTCCATCCACGAACTGCTGTATGAGGACGGTGAACCCGTTGAGGCCTACCACGGCGAGGTTCGAAACCTTCTCCTCATCGTAGAGTAGCCCGCCCAGCGCGACGTGGATTGCCGCCAGTCCTCCGTTGGGCACGTTGGAGACCGAGATCCGGAGAGTCCCCTGGCCGTTCTCGATGACTGGCTCTCCAAGATACAGCTTCGGGACCGGTGCACCGCCAAACCACGGGCCGAAGCAGCCGAGAAGCAACGCGAGCAATCCCCCGACTACCGCGGTCGAGGCTGCCCTTCTTCCCACCGTTCCCCCCGAAGCCTGCAACGGTTCTCCCTTCCCCTACGAGCTAAAGACGATGCCAGCGAGGGCTTCCGCGTCTGCCAGGTCCACATCTCCGTCTCCATCGATGTCGGCAGCTGCCAACTGCCCCGGCGTGAGCGCCAGAACGCCGCGTGTGTGACGGTACAACATCAGTACATCGATGAGGTCAACGACCCCGTCGCCGTTGATGTCGCCCAGAGTCCCGGTCGATGCGCACACGAGGGACGACCATCCTGTCTGGTTAGGAAACAAGGACTGATCGCGTGCGGTTACGCGATAGCAGTACTCCGTCCCGGGCGTCAGTCCCGTGTCCGCAAAGGTCGGATTGCCCTGCCATCCACTGTCGTCTCCACCA
>Ga0272443_10001361_pt1 | contig 36354 bp, 29 predicted proteins | sample SSMAcet12_FD_193581 | JGI IMG/M metagenome (GOLD analysis project Ga0272443, IMG submission 193581) | Marine sediment archaeal communities from Little Sippewissett salt marsh, Falmouth, MA, United States - SSM-Acet-12 | ecosystem: Environmental > Aquatic > Marine > Wetlands > Sediment ... | reverse complement strand
GCAGAAGTGCCTTCAGTTGCCTCTCGGTAATGTGCCCATCCATTGACCTTCTCCTTGTTCTCTAAACTATTGGAGAACAAAGACTAACGCAACAAGAAGCAGCGCGCCAGGATATTTTCACAGACACTCCTACGCATTGCCGGAGGCCGATGGCTTCAGCTCAGGCGAATGGTCTTCATCGCTCTTGGTCTGACCTTTTTGCAGACGCCGTTTCGACTGACGCAGGCGGTAACTCGGACCGTTGGCCTCGATGATATGGACCCGATTCGTTAGACGGTCCAGGAGGGCGCCGGTCAGACGCTCGCCGCCAAAGATCTCCACCCAGGCCTCGAACGGGAGATTGGTCGTGACGATCAAACTCAGTCGCTCATAGGCACGGCTGAGGACCTCGAAGAGCAACTCCGCGGCCGTCCGCGTAGACAGCAAATGTGGTGATTTTGATACTCGCACGCCGTCTTGTTAAGGTATTTAGACTGCCTGCACAGGGAACATCACTCCTCGGCAAGTGATCTATGGACCGCGTCGAGAGCCCGCCTCAGCGTCCAGGCTTGCTGTCGGGAATCCTCCTCCCTTCGCATCTCGTCAAGGGCATTCTGTAGTGTTGAACGGTCTTGAGCATCCAGTGCATCTCCGTGGGATTTCAGCAAAGACTCGATGGCAATCTCATAGATAGCCTTGCAGGCTGATGGTTGCCCCGCATTGAACAAAGGCACTCCGCGCCTGATGGCAAGCTCTATGACCGCCTTGGCCGCTTCTCTAGGCGTCGGCTCAACCGCCGCAGGAATCAATAGGGTGTCGATGACATGAACCACACCGTTCGACGCAACGATATCGGGTGCTATCACATTTGCCCCGTTCACCGCGAACGATCCATTCGTTTTGATTGTGAGTGATTGGCCCTGTAGGGTTGTCGACACCTGGGTGCCCAGAAGGATTCTTCCAGAGACGACGTGATAGGAAAGCACGGCCCTGAGCTTATCACGGTTTTCCGCGAGGAGGAGTTCTTCAACCATACCCTCCGGCAACTTGGCAAAGGCATCGTCAGTTGGGGCAAAGACCGTCAAAGGCCCCTTGCCCTTCAGTGCTTCAACAAGCCCGGCAGCCTTGACAGCAGCAAGCAGTGTCTCGAATTGTCCTGCCGCCACCGCCGTGTCCACAATATCCCTGTTTTCGGCTGAGTTCTCGGGCGGTTCCCCAGCGGCCGATTCTGCAGCCGCACGTGCTTTCTCTGCCTTGATCCAGTCGACCTCGAGCCGGAAAGGGCCAGCTTGCTTGTCCGCCAGCGTGAAGCCGACACTTTGGATTTCGTTCGCCCTTAACGGTTCAGCCCCCGCGATGCGCCGACCATAGGCCGAGTAGTAGAAGTCCTTCAGTGAAACCCGAAACTCCTGCCAAGTATCCTTCCGAGTTCTGAGCGGTGCACGATAGGATCCAGCAGTCCCGCTAGAAGAAGTCCTCACGTTGAAGTAATACATCCTGTCATCCCCTTTGACGCGGAGGGTGATCGTGTCATAGCCGTCCAGGTTGAGGTCGCTCGGCCGAGTACGTATCGACGCGAAGCCACCTTGGTTCTCCAAAGAGAGGCGTCCATAGAACAAGAGCGTTTTGTCGTCGGTGAGCCGGAAGCTGCCTTCCGATACGCCCCCCATGACGTCATCGTTCACAGACGTCCATTGCCTGGCGGCCGAAGCCTCTGAGAAATCCATCAACAGTTTCGACGCAAACTCAGAAGCGAAACCGGTAGATATCGCCACACCGAGTAGAACGCAGATGACCCCCAAAACACCACTGCTGGAAACGGTCCCTTTCATTGTCTTATCCCCTTTAAAAGCCATCTCGAGGCCGAAGCAGAAACTGTGTCATGTCTTTTAGATATACTCATGTTGCCGCGCTGAGTTCAGAACTTGAGTCTCAACGGATTGCTCCGTGCAGCGATCGAACGGATGGTTCACAGATATTTGATCGATCTTCTCGATGTACGGAAGTTCGGTCAGCATAATTCGGATAGTGGACCCATATGACTTGGTCTTTCTGGAATTCACAACCATGCTTACCACGATTGCCGGAGAACCATCATACCGATCCCCGGATACTTGACTCAGTGCAATTACGCAAGCCTGGATCCATCTTCATGAGGTTCATGAGATCAGCATTTCGTCGCTTGGGCGGAATTTTTGCGGACCGAGAATCAAAAGACTGAATTCGTCCCGGCCCCCCTTCACACAAGCGAGAACTGGACACACTGCAGCGATTGCAAGCACTGAATAGCGGATCAATAGTCAAGCCGTCAGCACCGATCCTGCCAATGCAACGGGCTACTTGTTCAGATGCCAGAGAGAAGCATTCAATACGATGGCGAAGCTTACCCACAGTATATACGGTATCAGAAGATAGGTCGCTGGCTTTGATATCCTCCAGAATGCAACCATTGTGACAACGATGGCGACCCAAAGGAGGATGATTTCAGCCAAAGCAAGCCCCATCATATGCAGGCCAAAGAAGAGTGGCGTCCACAGGCCGTTCAGGACCAGTTGGAACACGAACAATCCCAAGGCCACCCTGATTTGCCTGCTACGGATTCCCTTCTTCCAAATCAGGAAGGCGGCTACTCCCATCATCACATAGAGAATCGGCCATACCACACCGAAGGCCCAGCCCGGGGGATTGAATGAGGGCTTCGACAGGTCGGCATACCACGTGCTGACGGAATCCATGGTTGAGAAAGATCCGACGAAACCTGTCAGCAGGCACACCGATACAGAACAGATTAGCTTGGCGATCTGCTTCATTTCACATCATCAGGTCCTGGGCACCATTGCAATAGAATCGTGGTCAGGGCACACGCCAGCGGTACGCGGCGATGGCTTGAAGTTCGCGTACGAAGACCTGATCGCCAGCCACGGCCAGGTGAGCCCACGTTTCCTGTTCCGCGATCTTTCGGCGATCCAGCAAATCAAACGCCTGAGGATTGGCATCGATCAGGAGCAACTCCCCCTTCTGGTCGAGGGCCAGTATCCTGCTTCCATTGGCCACGAGTGACCAGTACTGCCCGAATTTGCCTCTGGCTGTCCACCGCACCTTCCTGGCGAGCGGATCCACACAACTGAATCCCCTATCCCGGCGATGGAGGTAGATACAGCCATCAATGACCACGGGGGTAGACATATAACCTTGAGATCTCTTGTCGCTCCATGCCTCCGCAAGTACCAGGCCATCACCGGAAGGCTTCACATCATACAGATGGGAACCGCCCCCATAGCTGCTGGTGAAGACACTGTCATTGATGACCAGAGGGGTCAGGATATTCATGCCGCGAAAGGCTTTGATGGGCTGCTGCCACAGCACCGTGCCATCGTCCGGATCCAAGCCAGCCAAGACGTTTCGCGTTTGTACCAACAATTGGGAAACACCTGCCGGGGCACCCAAGACCGGTGAGGAAAACGCACCGCCGTTCATGCCCCCGCCATCGCTCAGGCGGCGCCACAATATGGCGCCGGTTTCCTTGTCGAGTTTGACAACACCGCCACCGGCCTGGACGTACACGGCCTCACCGGTCACGAGCGGTGACGACACAAAGCCGAAACTGGGCAGAGGCGTGTCGAATCGGTCAGCAAAATCGACTCGCCACTTCACCGTACCATCCGACGCCGCAAGGCAGACCAGGACATCCCGCATGCCCGCGACGTACAGGTGTTCTCCATCGCAGGCGGGCGTAGAGCGCACCCAGCTACCGTTGCGTGCTGCGAAGAACGGGACTTTCATGGCACCATCCCAGGATGTCTCCCAGATTGGCTCCCCTGAAGTACGGTTGAACGCACGTACGATCTCGTGGCGCTTGTCGCGAGTCTCTACGGTGAAGACCCAGTCGACGCTGACAATGGGGCCTGAATAGCCATGCCCGATTTCCTGACGCCAAATAGCCTGCAAATGTCCGGTATCGAGCTTGTTCGGCCATGGGGCACCGTCGACCGTGCCGTTGCGGTGCGGCCCGCGCCACTGCATCCAAGTCCCCGGGTGGCCCACCTCGGAAGGAGAGCTAAGAGCCATTTTGGAAATCGCCAGGAGGATCCCCACCTGAATGATAAATGTCCTTGGATGACGTGTGGGCTTCATATGCGTGCCCTCCTTTTGAGGTCAATGGCATCGTAGGGCCATTAGCCTGACATAGAGCCAGCCGATCCATGTCATAGATAGAGAATCTTCTGTCCGTGCCATAGCACCATCTTGTGATCGTGCACCATGAAATTGGAACAGAGGATCATGTCAATCCACCCGTGTCGTTGGTCGGGGGTAGAGACTTGCGCCAATATGGTTCGCAAAGAAGAAGCCCGTTCATAGAACCTGCAAAAAGCTAGAAAACATAATTCACGGCAAGGAATCCCTTGAGCACGTAGTCTTCGCTTACGATGGGACTCTGGCGGATATCCCTTTCCAGCAATTCCATACCTAGGCTGCCGATGATGAGCCAGTTACGGGTGACCTCCACCAAGGCCCCGAGGCCGATTTCCGGACTCCAGCTGGCTCCCGGTTCGTAGGCGGGCCGACCGGGCCTTGCTTGGGCATGAGACACGCCGTAGTCGTAATTCGACATCTTGCTACTGAGCCAGTTCAGGCCCACATTCGGGGTCATACGGGCCACGCCCCATTGAAAGCTCTTACCCAAAGTGAGACGAGCACTGCCGCCGCCGATCTGGTCTAAGATATCGTGTTCGTAACCCAGACCGGCTTCCAGGCCACCCCAGAGTTCGGCTTGCAGGCCCAGGCCTAGCATGGCCGTGTCCCGGCGGTCACCCATGCCGGCAAGGTAGGGGCTGTCATCTTCTTCGTAGACACCAATGCGATAACTCAAAGTACCGGCCAAGCGGGTTTTGCCACTGCCCAGCAGACCCACACCGACCCTTGGCCCCAGGATCTGGAAACGCTCGCCGATATAGGTAATGGCGGGGATGGGTTGGGCAACCACTCCATCGTAATCGCGGTAGGGACTGCTGCGTCCCACCACGCCCAAGCCGACACCAATACGTCCACGCTCCCCCAGTACCCTTTCCAGAGCCATGGCTTCAATGCGCGTCTCATCGGCACTCAGCGTGAACTGAGCACGTTGATAACTGGGTGGCCCCTTGGGACGGTAGCGATTGGAGAAGGCGATCGGCTCGCGCGGGATGCCGATGAAATTCTTATCGAGAAAACCGTTGTTGTTGTCATCCAGGAATACGACCAGGGCATACGTGCCCGCCGGAACATCGGTAAGGCGGTATTGATTCTCTTCGGTGATGGAAAAGCTCTCCTGTCGGTAGGATTCTCGAAGATCTCCAAAGGCATTGGCCGAGTTGTAGAGCAGGCAGACAACCGTGCCGGCGGTCGGTGGCTCGTCGAACTGCACCTCGATCGTAGCCCCGTATGCCGGGCCAGTTAGAAGTGCCAATGCGATGCAAATAGGTATCCAAACTCTCACGGGTCTTTTCCTTCGCAACGTTTTCGTTAGCCAAGTCAATGCCTGTGAAAGGAGTCTAAGTAATGAACCGGAGCAAGTCAATCAAGGCATTGCGAGAAAAACGCCACCACAAAGTCGGTATAAGGGATCACACAAGACGATACGAAGGATACTTGTTACCCTGCCGGACGGGTCAGGTGACCTGTGGCCGCGAGTGTCTGTCTGCTCATGGGAGCGGTTGGTGACCTGTCCTCAGTGGATCACTATCGTGAGCGTTCGCTAAGTAATGATGGGCCTTTGACCGTGTATCGCGGCCTTCCACTCCGGACCTGCTGCTTTGCTGGGTTGGGGTGACATTTCGCCCGGATTGTTTCAGTCTTGCTTTCGCTTCGTGACAAGGGATACCACAATAGCAAAAACAAGCAGGATGTGGATCACGGCAAGGATCTTCAAGCCTACAATCAGCCCCCAACTCAACGAGATATCTAGGACAATAACGGTGGATACCGCAACAGCATAGAACACAACGATTATCACCCAGATCGCCTTGGCCTCTTTGTTTCTCATGTTATAATCAACTCACTTTCGCGGACTATGTGTATTCTGTGCTCGCCCAGCCGCGCATCGATCCTGACAAAGGGACTCCCGGCTGTTAAGACCAGATTTTTGGGGAACCCATTGGACTCACCAACACTTTTCACATTTTCTTTCAACAACTTCACTTTCTGGACTGATGATTCTTCTACGTCTTCCAGAACCTCTTCCGGCCGGATCTACGGCCTGAATGTAGTGGCTCGGCTCACACGCCGTCAAAATCTTCACCGTTTGGCCACGTTCGCTGTGTCTAACCTTGATTGTGAGCCTCATAGCTGCCTGTGTGTATTGCCAAGGTGTGAGCTATGCAGTGCCCTTTCAAGAACGTATGCGATCGCTCAATAGGATGATATCGCGCAATTGCTGTTCGCTTCTGGCCTCCAGCCACCGCTGCTCAAAGTGCTTCTGTTGTACGATCTGAGCGATGGCCGCCAGCGTCTTCAGATGGAGATGCCGATCATCCTCTGTGCCGACGATAACAAAGGCGGCTTTGACGGACTTGCGATCGTCTGAAAAAACCACTCCCTCCCTACATCGCGCCAGCAGAATTCGAGTCTGATGCGCACCTTTGATGATGATATGAGGGATGGCCACAAACGGCATGACCGCTGTGCTACCTTGACGCTCACGATCCTCCAGCAGTTGGTAGATGGCCTCCTCCTCCAAAGGGAGGTTCCGACTTAAGCGCTGCGCGACGATGTGCAAGAACCCTTCCCGTTCGAGGGGCCGTTCCACATCAACGACGGTTGCCACCTTGACCATCTCATCAATAGCATCGTGAATGACTTCATCACGCTCGTGAATGATGTCCCGCAGCTCCGACTCCAGCTTATCGTCGGTCAGTTGCTTGGCGGTGATCTGTTCCAAAAGATGGAGCAAGGCGTACTCCATCTTCGCATGTCTTCGACCGTAGAAGAGGTAAATGAGTAGGGCCGTCACCATCAGCGCAAGACTTATTTCCACCGCAGCCAGACCCATATCGATGATCAGGAACGCAAACAGCGCTATACCAAACAGAGGCAACCACGGGCAGAAGGGCAGGCGAAAACTCGGCTGATAATTAACAAGTTTGCTGCGCCGGATCACTATCACCGCCACGTTTGCCAGAATGTATGAGGTCAACACCACGGTAGAGGCGGCCTTGACGAGCAATTCCAGATCCAACAGAAGCGAGACGACAATGACGACGCCGGTCACCACGATCGAGACGACAGGCGTACCGCGCTTGGCATGAACGCGCGCGATGGAAGGTGGCAGCAATCGATCACGCCCCAACGCTAAAGGGTAGCGTGACGCTGACATGATACCCGCGTTGGCCGTCGTCACAAATGCCAGAATCGCGGCTAATGTCAAGAGGGCATAACCTGGCGATCCTGCCAGGCGCCTGCCCGTATCGGCCAGGGGCGACAATGAGCCGCTCAAGTGGGCAGCCGGCAGAACACCTACCGTGACCACGAGCAGCAGCGTGTAAAGGACCGTGATGGTCGCCACGGCGGCAATCAGCCCGATTGGAATGTTGCGCTTGGGATGCTTAACCTCTTCGGCTACTGTCGCGATGTTCAGCAGCCCGCCGAACGAAACAAAAACGAAGCCAGCCGTAGAGAAGATGGCATTTATGCCCCCAGGGGCAAACGGAGCGAAGTTTTCGCCGCGCACCTTGCCTATGCCGACGAGGAAATACAGTGCCATCAGCGCCAGCAATCCAAGCACGAGGTAAACCTCTAATTTGGCAGCCGATGCGACGCCGACGATGTTCAGCGCAACGAAAATAGCGCAAGCGGCTGTCGCCACCACGAACATCGGGATGCCCGTCAGCAGATAGGTGACTTCGGCGATTCCAAATATGGCAAATGCGGTCTTGAGTGAAAGGGCAAACCAACTCAAGAGTCCCGATACGGTCCCGATCACCGGCCCGAGGCTGCGTGTGACGAAATAGTAATCACCCCCAGCCTTGGGCATGGCGGTGGATAGCTCGACAACACTCAGGACGCCGATCAGCGCCAGGATACCCGCGAGGAAGTAGGCGATCACGACCGATGGTCCAGTGCGAGCAAAGGCCAGACCGGGAAGGATGAAGATGCCCGAGCTAATCATGGCACCGGCCGCAATACAGAAGACATCCAATGCCGATAGCTGTTTCTCCAGTCTGGTCATCGCTTGGGGACCTCATTGCGGGCCGTGCTATCGACCCTCGGAGCGACTAGCGCCATGCGCGCTGCCTCACTTGAACCCAAAAATGCTTTGAGAAACCTCGGAGGTGCTGGGCTCGAGAATCCTAACCTCCTAAATGGCACGAACGGAGTGGCATAGCCAGATCGCAGCTACACGGTTGCTATCCGCGCCGAATACCTCCTGCCTCTCGTCTTCGCTGAAGGTTTCGAGGCCTTCACTGTGAAATTGTTCTCCTTACAGCCGCACGAGTATTGCACCCTATGTTAGTTCACACGTAAACCGCTTTCAGTAACGTTTGACGTGCCTCCCGAAGACAATTCACTAAGCTGCGTCGCACCTTCATTGCTAATCACGAAGACTCCTAATGAATCGATTGGCAACGTCCAGTGACACTTCACCATCGGCTACCTTGTGCAAGATATCCTGGCTCATCGACCTGCTACGAGCGTCTCGGAATCGTGACGACAACTTTTTCGTCCCGAGCCCGCCGGCAATCTCTTGCCCAAGAGCGAGATCCACGGGCGTCAATTCGAACACGGCGATACGTCCCTTGTGTCCATAATCGCCGCATTGGCTGCAACCAACGGCCTCATGAAGGGCCTGGGGAACGGCCACTTGGTGGTGCTCGAATAGGTCACGTGCTTCCCTGGTTACTTCGACTTCCCGCCTGCAATTCCGACACAGGCGCAAAACCAGGTTCTGCTGAATGATGAGCCGAAGAGCGCCCCCGATCACGTAACGGGGTACCTTCATATTATTGAGGGCGTCAACCGCCATCGTCGGATTCCTAGAGTGGATGGTCGCCATCACCAGTTGCCCCGATAGACCAGCGCGGGCCGCCGTGGTCGCCGATGACTCATCACGGATCTCACCAATCACTATGACATCGGGATCCATACGCAGAATCACACGCAAACCGTCATACATGGTGAATCCATGCTTCTCCCGAACCTCCAACTGCCTGACATGGGGCAACCGGAATTCAACCGGATCTTCAATCGATGTAACAATCAGACGTTTTGTCTTCAGGATATTGGCCAGCGAATACAAGGTGGTCGTTTTGCCGGCACCGGTGCCGCCCGCCACCAGAATCATGCCGTACGGGGCATCGATGACTTCCTGGATTATCTCCAGGTCCTCATCTCTCATGCCTATTTCGGTTAAGTCCCGCAGATTGCGGTCAGATGAAAGGAAGCGAAAATGGATGGCCTCGCGATCGGCAATAGGGGCAATCGTCACCCGCATGTCATGTTGAACCCCATCGATCTCAAGGGAAATGAAACCCTCTTCAGGGACGAACGATTTGTCAATGTCCAGATCGATAAGTACTTTCACCTGGTTCAACAGCCGCTGGCGCATCGACATGGGAACGGGCGTTTTATCATGAATCACACCATCCACACGATAGCGCACGTGCTTTCCCTCATCGTAGGGATCCAGATGGATATCCGTAGCTCCTTCTTTGATGGCTTCCGTGAGGATACTGATTAGCGGCTCGATGACTTCCTTGATACCGCCCAGTCCCGAACGAACGAAAACTCCGGTCTTCTGCGAATCTGCCATGACTTCACCTGCCAAAGCTGTTTCGATGGATTTACTATACGGTCCCCAGGAATACGGTTGTTACAGTAGATAATGTAACGTCTGCGGCCACGCCAGGATAGAAGATTCGCTTGCAATTTCGCGCACCGCTGAATACGCTTCCTGACGGTCGGATCCCCGGACATCCCGGGACAACTTGCTTGTATGAAGCAACGAGGGGACGATCGATGCGAAACAAGTTCCTCGGAACGGGGCTACAGGGGTTTCACCCGATACGGAAACTCCGCATCATCTTCGCGGGCCTGCGCTACGCCATTTTATACGATCTGGCCGTCACCTATAAAATGGTGCTGTCGTCGCTGATTCTGTTGCTTTGCTTCTACTATCGCCAGTGGCTTGATCTCGGCCTGGTATTCGTCGCCACCGGCGTGATGCTGGTTGCGGAAATGTTCAATACGACCATTGAAGCGCTCTGTGATTTCTTAGAACCCGCCGAAAACCGGAAGATAGGCATCATCAAGGACATCGCTGCAGCCGCAGCGGGTATTAGTATTCTGGTCTGGTGCGTCGTGCTCGCCGTGGAAGTTGTGCGCGTCTGGCAGCTTGCGCGATAGTCTCGATTGTCATCCAATAGCGTTGCCCGTCCCATTGTATGGTTCCACAGGAGGTCGCCTTGATATGCCCGGCCTCCAAAGCCTCACCTCTTCCTTGTGGGTCAGTTCAATCGGCCGCCATACACTCGCCAATCGCTGGTTTTACAGGCGTGATTCGATGATTGTAGTGACAGGACTCTCAATGGGCTAAACGTGATAGGGAATCCAAATTGCTGCGAAACGTAAGTCCGTGCGGTTAGTATCGTCCAACGGAGGCTATGGGCGAATCCGACAACTGAGAACTAGCCCAGAATTTGGGGGTCAGTATGACCGCCAGCAGAGCAAAAATCTGCACCATTTTCGATAAGGCAACATTTGTACCCTACGGGACATTCGCCCGATGGGAGACTCACAGGTCCTTCCTCTCGAACCAGATGAAAACCACGATGTACACCACCGCCAGTATCGGGATCACAATCCAAGGATTGACGTGAAGCACGCCGGGCAACGTGATCTTACCCAAGGCACCCCAGGCCAGCAGGTTCTTCTCAATCAGTGGGTAGGCTTCGGCAAACAGGGCCGCTCCCAGCAGCATACCGAGGACCGCCCAGATCGCGTGCCAACGTCCCTCACCCACGGCTCCGACCGACGTCCCGGGGCAGTAGCCCGCGATCGCCCAGCCGACTCCGAACAGCAGTCCGCCTGCGATGACGGCGCCCAGATCGGTGGCTTTGATTTTTAGTTCGATCTCTCCCAACGACACCAGCAACTGGATGCCAATCATGCCCACGAGGATCGCCGAGAGCATGAATTTGATAATGGTCATATCCTTCAACAGCATGGCACCTACCTGCTTCTCGAATCGCAGGACGCGGCCTTGCTGGAGAAGGGCGCCGAATAAAATGCCCGTGATCAGGCCAAGCCATTGCTCGTTCATGGCCGTTGCCTCCGGTAGATCAGGTTCGCGACGAGGATCCCAGTCCCGAAGAACATGGCTAGGGCCAGGAACCCGCTGACCGACAACTGCATCAGGCCGCTGAGGCCATGCCCGCTTGGGCAGCCGTCGGCCATTCGCGCCCCAAACATTGCGACGACCCCACCCAGAACCGCCCCGAGAGCGCGGATGCCGATATGGTTACCGAAGTGTTCCCGCCAGATGGGAGGGACGGATTCGAGTTTGTAGCTGCGGTCCGCCAGTGAGGCAATCAGGGCCCCGAGGAACACTCCCACCACCAGCATGAACTGCCAGTCGACCTTCACCTTCTCCTCGGCGAAGTACGGATTGGCCTGGACGTGGCCGGGGGCGACGGTCTTCTCCAGATAGCCGGCCGCCCGCACGAAAGTCGTCGAAGCCCCCAGATACTGCGGCCTGCCCAAGAGCCTGGTCGAAGCGAAGACCGACAGCGTTGCCAACACGCCGAGTAGGGCCCCCGCTATGTATGGCCTCCAATCGATATGTTTGCTCATTGACGCCTCCTTTCTGTACACTGGCATTTCTGAGATGACCTCCAGCCTATAACAGCACCGGCGTCGTAATGTGTAAAATATTGCCGCTCCTACTGGAAATTCAAGCATATATTGCTCACTCGCCCCGAAACTGCGAACACGCGATCGGGCTTATGAGAGAGCTTATGGCATACTCTCAAACTCGCGGGTACGATTGATCCCCGCTGGGTTGGTGATGAGTGCTGCCACGTTATGGCCGCGATCGAAGTTCGGCGATACTTGTCGGCTCAAGGCTCATATGTATCATCGAGTTCGGACATAATCCAGCACCTTGCTCGTAGGGAGCTTTCGGCTTCCAGGACCGACACGAATGTAGAACTCCTCCTCACTGCCCTGGCGCAGAAAGACCGGATCAGCAGATCGGCCACAATCCACGACCAGGACGGAACTACCATTGATGCGCTTCAAGCCAAACGAAATGAGATCAGCGAACTCCAGCCCAATATGCTGCTTGATCAAACTGTTGAAATGCAGCAGGAACTTATCCTCGTTGGCAAAATTGTCTGCTTCCACACCGGAGACGTCGCCTTCGTCCGTGACGCCCACGAGTAGCGTCCCGCCCTCCGTATTCATAAAAGCGACTATCGTCTTCAGAGAGGCAATCTCAATACTCTTGTCGGCCCTGTCTGCTTTTAGATTCCACCGCAAAGTCGATTTGAACTCCAGTGCCTCGTTCTCTCCCGAACGGATCAGTGCCTTGATCTGCTCTGCGGAATCGCCGCTGTGTCTCTGCTTTTCGGCTAACGACCGCAACGTCCGCCCCGACTGCCAAGCTATTAGCGCTGCTGCGATTATCATGGTGCCGAGAACGAGGACGTATCCCCCTTTCAAAACATAGAAAGTTGTGCTCGCTTGTTCCCGGAGAAAGCGGTCCGGCACGACCATCGCAATACGCATGTGCGTCTTGGTATCGCTTGACGGCCGGGCGGCCACCCACCAGATACCAGTCTTCATTCGTCTTCTTAAAGGTTCGTTTTCTGCCTGACTACTGGTAGCCAGCTCGATCAATTGGCTATCAAGAGGAGCAGAGATACCATTCGCATCGATTAGTTCATTGAAGTCCCGCACACCAGCGTCCGAGATCATAAGGATCTTGCTACGCCTGTCGATGCCAATTTTCTGTACGGCTGTCGCCAATTCATCCAGGCTGATCTTCAAGGCCACAACACACTCTGCCTGTTCCGAACCTTCTACCTGATACCGTCTAGACCCTGTTATCCCCGGCACCCCCAGAGTGCTCAGGGTGTATGGTTCTGTCCAGTGGACCTGCCCGGCCAACCCGGGGTCCATCGCGCCCCTGTACCACACCAGTTGCTCCAAGTTCGTCAAGCCATCGGTATCTTCAATATCATCTTCCTGATCTGGCTTTGGATAGCATTGGATCCGACCGTCGCTGCAGGCGATTACCACCTGATCGACGTAGGGCATTTGACTGGTCAACACTGACCCCAGGATATCGTTGAGGTGTGATTCATTGTCGAGCGAAAGGAGGCCACGCTCCCCCAGTTCGGTCAGCAAGTCGAAACCGCTGACGATCGGCGTGAAGAAGCGATCGAAACCGTCGCCCGCCATGTCCAGCTCATATCTCATAATCCCAGCCAACTCTTGATGCCGAAACCATCGCAGACTCAAGATGCCGAGCACCCCGATTATAACCAACCCGGTCAGCAGCGGGATCAGAACGTTGCGAATATGCCTCCGCCACAATGCCAACACGCTAGCAACTGAGAATCTCACAGCTCTTCACACCTTCAATGATAATGCTCTTCTCGGCCAGTTCTGCTAAATCACTTCGCGTTCAAGATCCCCAAGACACAGGCTAGTTAGGGATTGTTCAACACACGTATCCCAAGCAGTTTATCAAGCAGATCTCGGCTTTTCCAGATAGTAAACTCTGGGTTCTGCTGGAGCCTAGTCCCTGCATCGATCTTCTCTTCGATCAGGCGATTCCTGGATTCCCGGGCCCATTTCTTGTGGGTGTCGTATTGAGGACCGTCATCGACTACACCGTCGCGCTAATGTAGGCAAGTAAGCGGTTAAGAGATCAACTGAAGATCCGTAGATGGTAGAGCGGACGCCAGGGGGAATTGCCGTAGACTAAGGCCGCGTCGCCTTGTATCATTCGAAGAAGGATTGAGGCGCCACACGTTGGCGCGTTGTGTAGTTGCGCTGCAGGGACGTCGATTCGACGGTGTCGCCCGGCGAAGAGCTAAGCCGGGAGGGAAAAGACATGCCTATCGTGCAATGACAAAAGGTCGTCGCCAACCGATACAACCATCTACTCTTGGCTGAGATAGTCGTTCTGATCGGGCACCCTGTCTTGGAGCCAATTGAGACACGTTTCCCTATTAAAATAGCCCTTTACCTGGTGGCGGTGATCCCAGCGCGGCACGGTCACCGCCGAGACGGTGAAGGGCGGAATCGGGATCTACTTCCTCATCGGGCTGCTATTCACGCTGGTATACCGCGTGCTCTTCAGTTATGACCGGGAGGCTTACCGCAATATATTGGAGCCTGGTACGAATCTGTTCTACTACAGCTTTGTTACGCTCACGACGTTAGGATATGGTGACGTGACACCGGCAAGCGCCTACGCTAAGGATCTGGCCATTTTCGAGGCTTTTGTGGGCCAAGTCTACTTGGCGGTATTCATCGCGCAGCTGGTAGGCCTGCGACTGGCCGACCGGCTCAGTGATAGAAACCCTTGAACAAGGTTTTCCAATCAGTCTTGGGGTCGCTGGTATACGCTGACTCACCTCACGGGTGTCTGTAGCATGGCTTTCATTTAATGATACTGCGGGAATAACGGGATAGTCGAACCCCATACTTTGTGTTCACTTCGTTCTTGAGTAAGTGCTTCGATAACAGATGCTTATGTTTCCTTGCCCATTTAATGGCATTTTTTGATGGGTCGTGACATTACCGTCCGGCCTCTGGTTCTTGTTGGCAGGGTGACATTAGGTGTGTGTAAGCATTTAAAATAAAAGGAGATATGAATGGGCGATACAGGACTCGAACCTGTGACCTCACGGGTGTGATCCGTGCGCTCTAGCCAACTGAGCTAATCGCCCGTAAAGTTGATATTAGACCGGGGCGGGGCATTTCTGTCAAGCCTTAATCATTTCTTGCCGCTGAATAAGAAGCCCCTGGCCGGCCGGTCATCTTCGGGTGTATTTGTCGAAGACGGTGATGACGGGCAGGGCGTTGCCTTCATCGTCGAACATCCCGCGGCGGCGCAGGGGGCCCATGACGGCCGGTTCCCACCAGAAAACGCCTTTGCCTCGGTTGCCGGGCGTGCTCAGGACGAGGCGATGGACCTCATCGAGGAACTGGCGCTGGCCTGCCGGCGTCTCAGGGAACGGGGCGGGCTTGTCTCGATACTCAGCCGGCCGCCAGTTGTAGGCCACCTCGACCAGGATGATGTCTTTGTCGTATGTGTTGGCCATGAAGATCAGGTTTTCGCGGAGGTCGAGCAGCGAGCCGTGCCACCACGGGTAGTAAGATTGGCCGATGACGTTGTATTCCAGGCCGTACGAGTTGAGCTTGTCGAAGAAGGCCTTGGTGGCGGCTTGGTCGCCGCCTTTGTCGATGTGGATCATAATCTGTGGTTGCGGGCCATCGCCTCGGCCGGACTCGACACCTTCGATTCCGGCGTGAAGCAAGTCGGCGAAGTTGTCCCAATTGTCGGGCAGCTTGCCGTCGGGCCAGAGCATGCCGGGCGTGATCTCGTTACCCACCTGTACCATGTCGGGCAAAGCGTTGGCGTCGCGAAAGGCCGCGATCGTATCGCGCGTGTATTCGAACACGGCCCGTACCAACTCATCGTGCGACTTGCCCTCCCACGCTTTGGGGATGAACTGCTTGCCCGGGTCAGCCCACGTATCGGAGTAGTGGTAGTTGAGCAGAAACTTGTAGCCTAGCTCTTTGGCGTCCTGGGCCAGCGCGATGGTGTAGTCCAAATCGTTCGGCAAACGTGTTGGCGTATGGAACAGCCGCAGACGAATCCAATTGTAGCCGTGGTCTTTGAAGATCTCCAAGCCAGGCTTCGCCTGCCCCTCGTCCTTGAACACCGTCCCTCGATCCGCGGCCTGCTTGAGAAACGAAAGATCGGCACCGATGGCGTAGTCAGATGCATACGATACAGAGGGCAGCGCCGGTCCGGTCGCGAAGATCAGGAGCGTCAGTGACCGAATCGTTCGAAGTCGGTTGTCCCTTCTCATGATTTCGCCACTCCTTTCTCTGTTTGGATGCAGAAGCCGATTCTGGATTCTAGTCCATCTCTCGCTGCGGGGACAAGCACCTTCCATGGTGCGCATGAAAAAGGCCGGGCCCGGTGCCCCGGCCTTGAACGATCATTGTGGTCGGTGGAATTGATGCCTAATCAGTTGCCGGACTGAAATTGGTGGGGATCTGCGGGACGAAGAAATTCTGGGGCACGGCAGGGTCCCACTCGAACTGCTCCTTGACGTCGGTGCGCGCCGCTCGGGTACCGTTGGCGGGCCAGACAAACTCGATTCTCACCGGGAGATTCGTAGCCACGTCAAACCAGGCGCGGTGGAGCATACCATCCGGGTTGTCGCCGTATTTTTTCGCACTGATGTCGAACCCGAAACAGGCGACGCCGTCGATCTCCACCGCCTCGTAGAAGTGGTCAGCTCGATCCAGCAGTCCGACGACGCGCAGGATATCCCTCATCGGGTGGCGCGGCTGTGAGGATCCGGTGTGTTCGATGACGCGGAACGTCTCTTCTTGGAGGTCCTTGTCCGTTTCCGTCACGAGGGTATTGCCCTGGGGCTCGAACGGGCCTTCGGGCGATTCTCCTTCGAGCGCGAACCACTTCGTCCGTGCGAGGCCGGCATCGGAGTATTCATCCTCGCGCCAGGCGACGCCGGAAAATGAAGTCACTACATTGCTCTGTCGGTACGCGCCCATCTTGGTCGTCTTCAGAGCGGCGACAATGGTGTCTTTGAGACCCTCAGGCACCTCGGCGAAGGTCATCTCGCCTTTCACTTCTGCATCGCGGGCGGTGCGGACCTCGTCCGGATGGGCGTTGACGTAGCCTTCCGGAATCTCGGGGACGAACAAATTGGCGGGCACCTCGGCAAAGTACTCGAACTGGTCGTGAATGAGGATCAGCTTGCGACTGGCGTCATAGTCCAAGCTAATGCCATGACGTTCGATGCGCATTGGCAGTTTTGTTTCCACGTCGAACCAGATGCGATCGAATCGTTCTTCGGGATTGTCCCCGTACCTGGCTTCACTGACCTGGAAACCCACACACTCATGCCCGTCGAACGTCTGCGGTTCCAGGAGGTGGTCCGCCTTCTCCACCAGTCCGACATACCATTTCATCCGCTCGATCATACTCTCCATGAACCCGTAAGCCTGATCCTGCTCGGCGAACCAGCATTCGTACTCGTAGGACACTTCAATCATCTCGATACCGTTACCGTCCGGTACGACCCACTGGGTGTTCATGATGTGCACACCGTCGTCGTAGCGGTCCCGCCGGTAGCGGTCCTGGGCGTTGTAGCGCTTCTCCCAACCCACACTCATCCGGGGTGGACCGTAGTCGCTGCTGTAGCCGGCCCGTTGGCGATAGACAACAGCTTCGATACTGCCGAGTGAGTTGAGGATCTCCTGTCCCCAGGCGGCCGGCGGGCCGAGCCACCATTGGCCGGTCTCGGGGTGGCCCCCAGGCCAGAGACTGATGCCACCCAGCACGATTAGTATGGCGGCGGCCGCCAGGGCGAGCTTTCGGGTATGCGCGTTCATGGTTATTCTCCCTATGCGGGGCCGGCCGGCAGCCAACGCCGTCGTTTCCATTTCGTCCAGCGCCTCCTGGGCCTGCTTCAGGACACGGTCCCGGACCTCGGGGCGGGCTTCGTAACGCAGTTGCTTGACGATATCTTCCATAGGATCAGTCGGTTTCATCTTGAACCTCACCGTTGAACATGGATCGCAGCTTGTCGAGCCCATATCGGTACCGGCTCAGGGCCGTCTTGACCGCTACGTGCTGGCACTTCGCGATCTCTCTGAACTTCATGTCCGCATGCAGACGCAACACAATCGCTTCGCGCTGTTCGTAAGGCAGCGCTACCAGCGCGGCCCGGGCCTTCTGCGTCCGCTCGTTGCGAATCACCATCTGGACCGGTCCTTCGTCACGGGCGGCCACCTGCCGGGCTTCGTCGAGGGGCCGATGCCGTTGCCGAGGGCGGCGGCGATAGTAATCGCGGGTCCGATTCGCCACGGCCGTGGCCAGATAGCCCTTCAGATTCCTCCCGATGTTCAGCCGGTGCATCGACCGAACCAGCGTGACCAGAACGTCCTGAAGCACATCCTCGGCCAGCGTGGGATCGTCGAGCAGGTTGCCGGCCAGGGCGAGCAGGGGACCCTCGTACTTGAGGTAGATCGCCCGCAGAGCGTCCTTGTCGCCCTGCTGCAGCCTGCTCAAAAATACCTTGTCATCTGTCATGGCCGACGTTCCCGCATGCGGTTTGACCATCGATCGTCACCTATACGACGGGGTCTGCGGCTATTTTACCTTAAGAACACGAATGCTTTGTGGCCAATTGGCTCATTTCTTCTTGTCATCCTTCGGCCTTGCCTCAGGATGACAGCCAGGCGCATGAATCGGTCACGGCATGTGTAGAGGAAAGGGCCGAGCTTTGGGGCCCGGCCCTGAGAAGTGCGTGGAGCGGTCTTACTGGAGCGGTGCAGTGTAGCCGGCGGAGATGTTGGGCTCGAAGACGGCTGGGTCGACGGCTTCGGCCCATTTGAAATCCATGAGCCATTGGGCCGTTTGGGCGCCCGCTTTTCCTTCGATCTCGATGCGGACGGGCAGTTCCGTTTCCATATCGACCCACATCCGGCCCACGGCGTTCTCCAGCTTCTCGCCATCGGTGGGCGGGTCAGTGACCTCGATGCCCTCGACCGCGACGCCGTCGATCACCGAGCGGCCCAGTTCCTTGTACGGCCGATCCAGGAAGCGGCGGACGTAGTCGGCCGGATCTTGGTATTCCTCGGGCATCTGGCCCCGCTGATCGGCGGGGATAGGCGATTCGAACCAGGTCTTCTCATCCGGGATGACGGTAATCATCGTCTGGGACTCGGGCGCTACATACCACGAGACGAACTTGCCATCGCCCCCCATGTCCATGCGAAAGCCGTGCTCTTCGGAAAGATAGAAGATCCATTGGGCTGTGGTGGGTTCGGGATTTGCGGTGGCTTCATCTGCCGCGACGCGAATCGTCAGACTGAAGATGAAGGCGTCAATGTCAGCAAGGCGGCTGGGAATCTGCGCCCAGGCGATGCCGCTGCCGCCGGGCGTATCGATGACATTCAAACCCAGCATGACGGCCATAACGACCGCTGCTGCTACTGCCAGTTTTGCCATGGGACCGATCATAATCCTTCTCCCTGTTGGTGGAGTGGTGGTTGTCTGTTCGCCGGCCAGAGCCTTGTCGATATCGCCATGGACGCGATCGTCCAGATGGCTGCTGGCTTTGACGTGCAACTGTTGCACGAGTTTGTTGATGTGCTTCTCGGATTTCATTGGTCTGCCTCGCAATCGAGCACGGCCCGCAGCTTCTGAATCGCATACCGGTACCGGCCTTGCACGGTGTTGATCGAGACGCCTTGGGCGTTGGCGATCGCGGCGAAGCGCATCTGGCCGTAGCAGCGCAGCAAAAGCGTCTCACGCTGTTCGTAGGGTAGTTGCTGCAAGGCCCGGTTCAGATGGTCGAGCTGTTCGCCCAGGATGGCGGCCTGCTCCGGTCGCGGCGCGCCGGAAGTCATGGGGGGCACCTCTTCCAGATGGGGCCCGTGCCGTCGCTGGGCCGCCTTCCGGTGGTTTCGGGCCCGGTTGGCCACGCAGGTCAGCAGATACCCTTTTAGACTGCCGGTCAGACGGAACCGGCCCGCCGAGCGGATGAACGACACGAACACGTCGTGGACCACGTCCTCGGCCGCACTGACATCCAGCAGCAGGGCCGTCGCCAGAGTCACCAAGTCGTCTTTGTACTTGTCATAGAGCCGGTGCAGAGCGACTTTCTCGCCGCGGTTGAATCTCAAAATGAGCCATTTGTCTTCCAGCATGCAACTACCGGCCTCACGGGACAATCGATTGCCGTATATATAACAGTTGGGGCTCCGATCTTCGTATATCTCGGGCGGGATTTTCCGAGAAAGTGGACAATCGGGACGCGGGGGGCATGAAAAAGGGCCGGGGTGTGTGGACCCGGCCCTGGCGTGGAGTAATGCCGCAACAGAACGGTGCAGCAATTCCCGTGTAGTAGATGTCTAGCGTTTATCGACCTTGATGGCGCCGTCCTCGACGCGCAGGCTCACCGCCCGGCTGCCCTGGCTCGTCGCGACCGTCGTGCGCCATTCGGCGCCGTCTTCCTGGCGGCGCACCTTGGCCGAATCGTCGGCTGGGAACATCGCGCTCGGCGCCGAGAACCGAATACTGCCATCCTCAAGCGTCACCCGGACGGCGCAGCGCTCGGGGACCTCGTCGCCGTAGACGATCTTGACCTGCCCATCCTCCATTGCGACATCGAGATTGCCGCTCATGTCGTTACATTCGATGTTGCCGTCCTCGAGACCGACCTTCAAGCCGCCTGTGAGGCGATCGCACGTAAGGTTCCCGTCTTCGAGCATGAGTTTGACCTGCCCGTCCACCTCGGCAATCCTCACATTGCCGTCCTCGTTCGTGACCTTCAGATTGGCCTGGCGCGGCACCAGGACCTGGAGGTCCACGCGATAAGAATGCTCGGCGGGCATCTCCTGGGGCCGGACGACGGCCAGGGAAAGCCCCTCGTCCTTCGGCGTCACGTCGAGCGAGATCGTCTTGGACAGCTTCCTCGTCGTCTCGGCGGTTGGGCCCTTGACGGTCAGCATGGCCTGGACGTGGCAAACGCCGGCGTCGGTGCCTTTGACGAAGATCGTACCGTTTTCGTTGGCCACCTCGACCGTGGAGCCGGGCGCCAGCCGCACCGTCTCCGACTCGGTCCGGCGCAGGATGTGCCGATCGTCTTCCTGTGTCTCCTGGATCGATTGGACCATGCGCACTCCGGGCGTTCCATTCAGGGTGACCGTGCCCGTCACGGTATGGTCATGGCTGATGCCGGTCTCCACGGTGGCGACTTTCGGGGCGGTCTGAACCGATGAGATCCTCTTGATCTTGGCCGGTCCGTCGGCTGAACCCTTGGACCGGATGGCAATCGAACCGACGTTGGATTTCAATCTCACCGTCCCTTCGCCCGCGCCCAGCGTCCCGGTGGCACTGCTGCCCATGGATACGCCGTGCTGGCCGGCCTGGCCCTTGGTGGAAACCTCGACCGGCAGACTGCTCTCGATCGCGCCGATGTTCGTCGAGGCTGTCACCTTGGCCGAGAGATCCTCCGGAGCGACGAACTGGATGTCGCCCACGTTGGTCTCCACGTCGACGTCGCCGCGTACGTTCTCGGTGATGACGGCGCCGACGTTCGCCTTGACCTTGACCTGGCCCTGGATGTCGCGCAGGTGCACCGCGCCGACGTCGGCGCCGAGTTGCAGACTCGCGCGACGGGGCACCGTGATCTCAAACGCGACGTCGACGTTTTTCCACTCCTCGCCGTCAGACTTGACCGGTTGGATGAAGATGCGACGGTCGCTGCTGTCGTACTTCATGTTCACGGCCTGCGCCATGGCCTGGGCTTCTTCTTCGGTCTCTGCTCTGGCTGTGACGGTGACATCAATGTGACATTCGTCCGTGTCGGCTCCGCTCACCGTGATGCCACCGACGCGGTTTTCCACGATCAACAGGCCACCGTCGACCAGCGGTGAGGTGAAGTTCATCGTCGCTTCGGCTTTGGGACGGTCGTCGTGGTCATGCTTGACCTTCATCTTCGGGATCGCCATCGGCATCGGCATCGGCATGGGCATCGGGTGCGGCATGGGATGGGCCGCGGCGGGCGCCGGGGCCGCCGGCATGCCGGGCATCGGTGGCATCGCCGGCATGGGTGCTACAGGGCTGGCGGGTGCCACAGGCGCCACGGTCATGGCATCGGCCGAGCCGGCATCAGCATCGGCGTCGGCATGGGCATGGACCTCTCCATGATGCCTCGCGACCTGCTCGCTCCATTCCTGCACGTCCTTTTCCCACTGCTTGAACCCATCACTGTGCTCCCAGTGCTCCATCTCCTTTTGCCATTGCTGCATCTCTGGACTGTCATGCCACTGCTCCATCTTTTCGGCCCAGGCCTGCATGTCCTTGGCCCATTGCTGATGTTCGGGCGCGTCCTTCCGGGCCTGCATGGCTTTGAGTTTGGCCTCTTTGGCCTTGACCATGGCCTTGGCTGCTTCGTCCTTGGCTTTCGCGGCTTCAACCCGGGCTGCGCCGCTCTGCGTTCTGGCTTCGGCGGCTGCTTGGCGCGCCTGGGCCAGGGTTTGCAGTTCTTTCTGGAGCTTCTGCCTCTCAAGTTCCAGCTTCTCGAGCTTGACCTTCAGCTCTTCGAGCTGCGGATCTTGAGTTTGGGTCGGCTCGCTGGTTTCGTTTTCCACGGCCGCGGCCGTGTTGCTCCGGCCCGGCGCCATGGGCAGCACGCAGGTGAACATCAAGAGTGCTATGGTCAATACGGTGATACGTTTCATGGTTCTATACCTCCAGGTTGGCCTTTGCAGCCAACGTAAACGGACCGCTAAACGGTTGGAATCTTCGAACAGGCCCAGCAGGCCCAGGCCCGGCTCGGTCGAGCGGGCGAGGAAGCGCCGGGCGGTCTCCAGCAGCGTCTGGCGATAGGCGCTGGTCTGCTCCCGCAACAGCTCGGCGACCGTGGCATCGCACGACAGCTCGCGCAGATGATGCAGTTGCCGGCGCACCAGCCACAGCAGGGGGTTGTACCAATGGACGATCTGGAGGAGCATGTAGAGAGCATGCATGTGCAGATCGCCTCGCCTGATGTGGGCCAGTTCGTGCAGGAGCATGTGCTCGGTGTCTTTGCGGCTGAGCTTACGCAGATACCCCTTGGGCATGAGCAAGACGGGCCGAAAGACGCCGAAGACGGCAGGTGTGCCCAGTTTCTTGACCACCACGACGCGGGGAACACAGCGCAGTCCCAGACGTTCTGCGCAACCGGCCATTTGGTTGTAGAAGGATTGCGGCAGTGAAGCGTCTGCCGCTCGGTTGGCATTGCGGCCGGCCAACGCATGCAGTCTCAGGAGCAGCCAGGTTCCCAGGATCAAGGTCCCTGCCAGCCATATCACCATGGCATGGAACGGCCATGCCAATTGTGGATTGCGGATTTCCCCCGCCTGCGCGGGGATCAACTCGGCCCCGCCTACGCGGGGTGATTGCGGAAGGGTGGCAGCCTCAAGCGGAGCTTGGGGATGGCTGTTCGCGCTGAAAGCGACGACCCGATCGACGCGCTTGGTTTCGACATAAGCATCCGTCGTCCACGGCGGCGTTATCATCGGCGCAGACGGATGAACGGTGCACGTCGAATCCGCAATCGCCAATCCACAATCCGCCATGGGAATGTGTTTCTTGGGCTGAATCGCCTGCCAGGCCTGCCGCGCCGCCGGTCGCAACGCCGGGACGATACTTCCCGGCAACGACAGCGTCGGCGGCAGGATCAGCTTGATCAGAATCAGCGACCAGAGCGCATACCGCAACTGCGGCCACGCCCAACGGCGGGTGAGACGATCGACACAGGCGATCAGGACGATCAGCAGACCGACCTGCCAGAACGTAGCCGAGATCCAGCCCCACCAGGCGCCGGCGATGGCGTTCAGCGACTCAATCATTTCACTCTCCCTTGCCCTTGCCCTCGTTTTCCTCGCGCAGCAGCTCGACCAGTTCGGCCTGCTGCTTGGGCGTCAACTGCTTCTCTTCGACCAGAAAATGCACCAGCGGGCCCATCGCTCCGTCGAAGGCCTGATCGACCAACGAGCGAAACGCACTGACCCGGGCTCTGCGCTGGCTGAGAAGCGGATCGTACACGCTGGTGTTGCCCTGCTTGGTCTCACTGACCGCCTTCTTTTCAACCAGTCGCGTGAGCATGGTCTTTATTGTGGTATAGGCCCATTTGACCCCCGTCGGGAGCCGGTCCATGATGTCCCGGGCCGTGGCGGGGTGGTCTTCCCACAACGCATTCATGATCTGCCATTCCGCTTTTGTGAGCTTCATGTCCAAGTCTCCTTCTACAACCGTAGAAGTATCTTACTACATCTGTAGAAGGCGCCAAGGCGAAAAAGCAAAATTCTCAGGAAAATTTTCGGCGGGCCGGTGGAGAGGCGACCGGGGCGGCGGGCTCCGCCAGCCGCCGCCCCAGTCCGATTGGCCCATCGATCCCGTGTGGGATGAGGTGGTGTGAGAGTAGATTGTCCAAGCGGCTCGCAGGTCGCCGCGTTCTGTTCGTATCAGGCGCGCCGGCAGGTCCCGATCCCTTCGCTTGCATTGGATGACGAGTCCCGGCCCGTCGCTGACCTTCCCTGGTATCTAGGTAGTCCCCACCGAATTGCCTTCGTTACAGATTTTTTGAGAAACGCCCCCCTGACGAGCCTCTTACCGGTACCGTCATCCTTGCGGCCCGGTACGGGCTCGGGCGCGCGCTGCGACAGCGCGAACGAAAGGGCGGCGGCCTCCGCGCTCCGCCGCCCGTGCGATAGGCTCGTCACATTGGACCCGTCAGACGCTCAGAAGCCCGAGATCGGGATGTCTTCCACGGCGAGCTGGGCCGTCAGTTCATAGGCGTCGAGGCCGAAGGTGTAACGAATCGTCGTCGCGTCGCCGCAGGCGCTGCAACTGCCGTGACCGGTGCTGGTGGCCTCGATCAGCCCGTCGTCCGTCGAATGCGAGCTGGTGCTGCTGCCAAAAGCGCCCGACGAACTCAGGTCGCGCACCGACTCACCGGCGGCGTTGAGCACATCCATCTCCAGCAGCAAGGTCGTCGGCACCCTCTCGTCGCTCCAGAAATGCCAGTGCCTGCTGCTTCCGTACGAGACCAGGTTGGGGTCGTAGATGGCCTGGAGGTGGTACGAATACCGGCCTTCCGTGACCGTCGCCTCGTCCACCCGAATCTCCAGCCCGGGCACCACCTCGATCCAGGCCTCGTTGGGCTCGAACGGAATATCGACGGTCGTGAACGTTTCCGCGATCAACATATCGACCGTCCACTCAATACGGCCGATCGATCGGGTAAGGGCCTGATTGGGACGCAGCGGGATCGTCAGCGAGAACGAGAACTCGTCGGCCCATTCGTCGATGCCGATCCTTTGCAGGACGTTCTCGGTGGCCGAATAGGAGCGACTGATGCGCTCGTTGTCGGCCCGGTACATCTCCGAGCCGTCCCGACCCTGCACGAGAATACTCCGCTCTCTGCGGTCGATCCCGATCAGATTCTCGTAGTCGGTCATCTCGACACCCGCCCGCACGACCAGTTGGCGCAGCCCGTTCGGATCGGCCTCCGGGTTGCGGTCGGGGTTCTCGACCCGGTACTGCATTTCCACCGAATCCCAGAAGGGGGTGAGATGCTCGGCCGGGTCCCACGCCTGGCTGGACTCGCCCTGGGCCGACGCCACGGCCGTCAGGATGCAGACCGACAGCACGGCCACTATCAGATTGTTGCAGATTCCATTTCGCATGGCTTTCCCTCCTAATTAAGATCGCTTCGCGTTCACATCGAAACTCCGCACGCAGACCACCAGGCCGCTGCATTACATAAGTACCCTGGGCCGGTCCGGCGTTGTGCATTTTTTTCAAAATCCTGCTCTTTTTGCCCCATTATCATGGTCATGCCACCTTTTTCTTCTCTGGGGCTCTACCATTCGTGCCCAAGGCGGCCGGATACGGTTACGGATTCAGCGTGATCTCCACCTCGGGCGTCACCGTCTTGGCCCCCCGATCGTCCAAGGCCTCGGCCTGGATCGTATACGTCGCGTCGGGAGGTATCGTCACCGGCGGTTGCCACTCCAACGTCGCCTTCCAGTTGTCCGTCGGGTCGGTAGCCGTGGCGCCGGTTGACGCACTACCGTTCTCCCATCGCGCTGCGAAATGGTAGCTCACTCGGATAACGGTGCCGTCCGGATCCGATGCTTGGGCTTGGAACACAATCGGGGCCCCCAGGGCGAACTCGTCCCCCTCGTGGGGGCTGATGAGCGTGATACTCGGCGGTGCATTTTCCAGCACGGTCGCGTCCATCAGCCAGTGCGACATGAGGATGTCTACGTCGAGATCGTCGACCTTGCAGTCGCCGTTGATGTCGCCTGCGAGTTGGCTCTGGCAGACGGGTGCGCCGAAATAGGACCGGCTGGCCTCGCCGCTGCCGCCGTAGGCGCCGATATTGACGAATCCGCCATTCGGGAAGGGCTCGAGGCCGAGCGGTGCGTTCGGGTCGCCCGCGTCGATGCAGGGGCTGGTAACGTCATCCAGAACCCAACTCTCCGTCTGCCGGTCCCAGTGTCCGGCCTGGGACCTGAGATGGTAGTCGCCTGTCACCCAGAAATCATCGTTAGGATCGTCCGGCGTACCGCGGTCGTCCCAACGACCCGGGGCCACGAAGCCAGGGTCAGCGTCGATGTTGCCTTGGCCTTCATAGCCGCCTTCGATAGTGCTGTAGCTGGCCGCAATCTCCGGGGGAAACTCTGCGAACTTCGTGAACGGCTCCGGACCATCCCAGACGATGCATTGGCGCAACTCGGCGGCATGCCCGAACAGTGAAATATGCTCGAAGGCGTTGGGCCAGCCACGATTGCCGGCGAACGTGCATTTCGACAGACATACGATGGCCACCTGCGTCGTGTAGATGGCCCCGGGGCTGAGCAGGCTCCGATTGCCGGCAAAGAGGCATCCTTCCGCCCTGAACGTATCGCCCGAGGTCGTCACAGCGCCCGCAAAAGAACCGCCGGAATTGCCGGTGAACTGGCAATTGGTCAGTGTCAGGTCTCCCGCCCCACGAACGGCGCCCGCCCAACGGGAAGTGTTGTCGGTGAAGGTGCAGTCGATCAGCGTCGCCGTCTTGAGGTATTCCACGGCGGCCCCGTGCACGCTTTCATTGGACAGGAAGACACATTTCCGCGCCGTTAGAATTCCTGAATGATCGATCGCGGTGGCGCCGGTGGCCGTGTTGGCCACAAACGAGCAGCGCAGCAGGTCCAGCGTTTCGGAGTTCTCGATCCCACCACCATCGTTCTCGATAAACGCGCAGTCGGTCAACGTGAGATTGCCGCGCACGCAGTTGATCCCACCATGCGAGAGGGTCCCGAAGCCATTCCGCTCGAAGGTGCAGCCAGACAGGACGCTGTTGCAGTCCCAGGCATGGATCCCGCTAAATCCGTTGTCTACAAAGCGGCACTGGGCAAGCGACGGACTGGCCTCGTGCAATTCCATCCCATAGTTGCGTGCATGGCTGATGGTCAGGCCGTCCAGCACGACGGACTCGTCGATGTCTCGGCCCGTTACGACCACGCGACAACTGTCATGCAGGTCGGGCGGCTCGGCGTCGTCGTCATTCGTGCGGGCGCCGCTCAAAACCGTTTCATAGCGGTCCACATCCCGGGCGTTCGGATCGCTGCCCCTCACGCCGGCATACCCACCGGCCAGGGCCAGACCGTTGCGCAATTCGTAGGTGGCAGTTGTACGACCGTCCCAGCGGCCTCCGTCGCTGGCGCGATAGGTGCCCCGGGCGATCCGGATTTCCACGGGCATGGACAACGCCGCGATCTCGGTGAAGGCGTCCTGAAGACGCACATAGGCATCGGTCCAGGAGGTGCCGTCCTGGGCTCCGGTCGCCGCCGCATCGACGTAGATGATGCGATCCGCGGCCCCCGCGGCACTCGTCACACACAGCAATAACACGACAGCCCACCATCGGTTGACGATCTCACGTCGCATGGCTTTCCCTCCTGAAAAAATCGCCTCGCCTTTATCTTGTGCCGCCGAAATCGACTGCCCCGCGGTCTGCACCGCGTCTCCATACCTGTTCTTTACGATAGTCCACTCCGGGACGCGTCCGTTTCAAATTTCCTGCCCGGCGCCGCTGTTTCATGTTCGTTCTTATCTGTCCTTCAATAGGTCACCGCGGTGACCCGCTGTTGAAACTGCTCGACATCGATCGCGCCGCGCGCGAACGCGTCGATGTCGGCCTTGCGCGCCTGGATGGTCAAGACGGTGGTGGCTGCCGCCGGTTGGGCGGTGCGGGTTGTCGAGCGGCGCGGGGTGCGGCGCGGCGCCTGGCCGGCCCGGGCCGAACCGCTGGCGGCAGCGCGCGAATTGGAATACGTGTGGCCGCCACCGGGGCCGAAGGAGCCGCTGCTCATGCTGTAACTGCTGCCCTGGAACCATCCGCCGAAGCCGGTGGAGAAGGAACCGCCGCTGGGGGACTCCGAGACGGGCGGGCGCTGCTGGTCCCGGGCGACGATCGTCACCACCACCCGCTCGTTCGGGTCGATGTGACGGATGTTGGCCGCATGCCTGAGTGTTTGGACCAGATCGTCCTGGAGTTGCTCGAAGCTCATCGCCTCCGGCGCCGTCGGCGCGCCGGGCTGGCCGTAACGTCTCATGTCCCGCGGGGCATAGAGCCTCTGACGCGCCCGGCGCCAGACCGGATCGGCGTTGGCCCGGCCATTGCCCGCGCCGGGGGCCGTGCCCGGCATCGCCTGGGAAAACGGAAAATCCATCCTCACCACGAACAGCACGCCGTAGTCTTGCAGGTGGAAGGCTTGGGCATCATCCTCCGGGCCCCCGAAGAAATCGCCGTAGTCGTACAAGACCCCAAGAATCGTGCGCGGTTCGCTCAGCTTCTCGCGCAGGATATTCAGCATGATCTGCACGTCTTCATGCGTTTCCCGGAACTGCTCGGGATCCACTTCCGAGGTTGGTATCAGCAGAACCTCGAGTCCTTCGGTCAATACGGGCGGTAGTGTCGGAACCCGTGTTCGCGCGAGACGATAATCCATGTTCGGCAAGTCGGACTCGACCCGATCATATGTCCGGCTCGGCGGGTCGAACCCAAAGCCTTGTTCGGCCGCCTCCACCGAGATCGGGGTGACCGTGCCCGAGAAGCCGACGGGGACGCGGGCGCTATAGCGACCGGCCTGGTCGGTCACCGGACGCCCGGGCAGGCCTTCCAGTGTGACGCCTGGCAGACCGATCAAACCCGAGATGGTGACGGTCTGCGGCGGCGCATCCCGCGCCGTCTCTCCAGCCACGGCGCCCGGCGCCGGCGCGGAGATCGCCATCACGAAGAGGATACCGAAGTGAACGAGAGACTTCATGGCAAGGTCCTTTCCAAGGCGTTGTCCCGTCCGTCCATCTTGCCGGGCACGACGCTCGATTCCTTTGTCGGCGCAGGCATCACTGTTCGGCCGGACCCGGATTGGGTTTCGCCAGGGCGGCCAGGGATTGCAGTCCCAGGCCGATCTGTGTTTTGTCGCGCCGTCGATTGGTCTCGATGTACTCGAGCGCGCGTGCGGTTCGCTGGCGATCCGTCCGGCGGGCCGCTTCGAGCAATTGCACGAACTCGCCAAATCGCTGGTCCATCAACTGCTTCGAACTGGAGACGACGTCGGCGGCAAACGTGCCCAGGTCCTGGCGCATCTCCTCGACGATCTCGAGTTTCAGTCGCTCCGTGCCCGCTGTCAGGGCGGGCTCCAGCCGCCGGTCCACTTCCGTCAACACCGCCTGCTGCACGACCGGCTGCAACGAAGACGTCAGCGCCGCGTGCAGGTTGCCACGGAGTTGCTCGACGTCTACCGGCGCCGGGGCCGTGAGTCGACCGATCGTGATGCCGACACCCAACACCACCAGGGCAGCCACCAACATTCGGGTCAGTCGCCCCAGCGAAGAGCGCGTCGCAACAGCCCGCTCCTGCTGCGGTGCTGCGGCCTGAAACGCTTCGATCGCCCGCTGCTGTCGGGCGGCCATGCCGGCCTGCACCTCCTCGCCCAGGGCGCCCAGCGCCTGCTGGTGTTGTTCCAGAGCCTGCACGTATTGCCGGCATTGAAGGCATGCGTCCAGGTGGTTGCTGACCGCCTCGCGTTCGGGCTCGTCCAGCAGTCCAAGCACGTAGTCGATGATTCGTTCCTGCATCTCCTGGCATGCATGCTTCATGGCGTTTCTCCTGGCGCGGTCAGGATCTCGTGGAGTTCCCGCAGCGCGGCTCTGAGCTTCTGGTAGACGCCTGAGGTCGAGATCTCCAGCGTCTGGGCGACGGATTTGACGCTGCGCCCGTCGAGGTAGTACATCACCAGGGGCAGGCGCAGGTCCCAGGGCAGTCGGGCCACGGCCTGCTGCAACTCGTCACGGGGCGGTTCGGGCTGGGGTACCACTGCGGTTCTCCGGCCCGCGGCGCGTTCGGCCGTGGCTTTACGGCGTACGAAGTTGACGCTCAGATTCCGGGCGATCCGGATCATCCACCGGCGAAACTGGCTCGTGTCTCTGAGCTGGCCCATCTTCTCAAATCCTTTGATGATCGTGTCTTGCGCTATGTCTTCGGCATCGTGAACATTGCCGAGCACGCCCAGGCAGACCAGGAAGACCGCCTGGTAGTGCCGTCGGATCAACTGCGCGTACGCCAAGCGGTCCCCCTGGCGAACCGCCCTGACCAATTCTGTGTCGCTACGTTGCTCCAAAAGGTGCTCCGCCATCCGATTTCATTATAAAGGACACGCAACGGGGTCTCGATTGCAGCAAAAAGATGGAATTCTTTTTCCGGCGATCCTATCCAAGACCTGGTGTGTAGCAGGGGGATTGCTGGGTTCAAACAGGGCATTCCTGGCTGTCTCTCAGGCCGGGTCAGTGCTTCCCGATGATCGCCAAAAGGCACGTGACATCCTGTTATGGGACATGCCCCAGGTCAATTTTCCGAATCTGCGCCGACAGCGCGACCGGGACGTGGGGCAGCGCCTAAGCTCGATAGGAGCCGGGCAAGCGCAACATGACGGTCAACAGTTGTTAGAGAATTGCGGACCCCACAGATCCGATGTTGGGTTGCTGGGGCGTTGTGCCTGCCGGCGCGCTGCCTGGTGACTCTGTGCGCACGGGTTTGACGGGAGGGGGGGCGCGCCCCTTCAGGACTCTTGCCTGGGCTTGTAGCGTTGTGTGCACCGTGGCTGCGACAGCGCTGCGCAGGCTTGGCGCTCGGAGACCTGCAAGCTCGCGCGCACCTGCCGAATGATGTCGCGTTTTTGTTCCGGTGTCAGGCTTTGGAAGCGCAGCGCTTCCTGAAGGATGGCGTTGTCCAGTGACAGCGCGCGGACCTCGCGTTCGAGCTGCGCGTTGCGGCGGTGCAAGGCCTGGAACTGTTCGAGCTGCTGTAGCGTCATTTGGCCGTACGCCTTGCGCCACAAGTAGTACGTAGCCGGACTGATGTCCAACTCCTGACAGATCTCTGCGACGGTATCGCCGGCGGCCATTTTGGCGTCGACCGTCTGCAGGATCTCTTTGATTTGCTCTGGCGTATGCCTCTTTGCCATCGTTGCACCTTTCCAGAGAAACACTGTTTGCCCAGTCCCTGGTTCTCTAATTCCCCGTGGTATAGCGCGTGGCGCGCAGAGTGAAACCACGGCCATGTCCCCGGGAACAGTGCCCCCTATGTCGGCCAACTTAACTTTGATGATTACCTGAAGTGCCCGCAGATCATCCACGATAACGGGAGTGCGGAAGACACCTGTGACAGTGAGGCCTGGTGTGGCAGGGACCAACCGAGTGCGGTTGCCTCGATGCACGTGATCCTCACCGATGTCTATTCTGCACGGAGATGAGAATGGCAACATATGCTTCAGACTCTTCAGGATGTTTCATGATGCGAATTGTCTGCGTGTCTTACAGCCTGCGCTTCAGACGAGCGAGTGACATCCTAAACCCTGAACGCCGTCAATGCCATGCCTCGTTGCTTGCGCAAACCATCACTTTGAACGATCGTCGCGCGCGCCCCAGGAAAAGGCGGTGGGAGTCCTGGGGGAAACCCTGGGTCAGTTGCGGCATTCGCGGGGCGCGTGCGATGGTCGGTCTGTTTGCGGGTGCTTCCGCATTGTCTGAGTGCTCTGCCGTCGGAGCGGAGAGAGAAGCTACGTTGGAAGGAGATAGACCATGACTGAGACCACCGTATCCACAGACGTTGCCGGTCGCGTCGGTCCCGACCGGGAGGGCAAGTACTTGACCTTCGCGTTAGCGCAGGAAGAGTACGGCCTGGAAATCCTCAAGGTGCGCGAGATCATCGGCTACATCGATGTGACCGCCGTGCCCCAGACGCCGCACTATATCAAGGGTGTCATCAACCTGCGGGGCCAGGTGATCCCCGTGGTGGACTTGCGGGCCAAGTTCGGCATGGAGACCGCCGAGATCACCGACGAGACCTGCATCATTGTCGTGGAGATCAGCGAAGAACGCTGCACGTACAGCACCGGGATCGTGGTCGATCGCGTCCAGGAAGTGCTCGACATTGCCAGCCGGGATATCGAGGAGGCCCCCAATTTCGATCACAGCGTGGACACCGATTTCATTCTGGGGATGGGCAAGGTCGGCGACGCCGTCAAGATTCTCCTGGATATCAACAAAGTGTTAGCCGGTGACCGTCTGGAGAGCCTGCGCCGAGAATCGTGAACGCTCAATGGTAACGGTGTTGTGAGATAATCATGGATGTACGAAACACATGTCGTTCTATGGTACCGCGGCGTTCCGCTTGCGGTGTCCTGGTGGTGCTGCTCGCGGGGTTGGCCTTGTCTCCGGTCGCCTCGGCCCAGAAGAGTCCTTACGATTGGGCTCTGATTCGTCTCGACTATGCCCGGCAGGAGAAGGTCGCGCAGTTGCGGGCGCTGTGCGACCGGCTGCACGGGCTGGCGCGTCAAGCGGCCTGCGACCAGTTTGTGGTGGCCTGCTTCGATATCAACCTCCAGTACTCCGATGCGACGGCCAAGGGCCCGGTCCCGGAGGCGCTGGTCGATCGGGTGGCCGAGTTGCGGAACGGTTTCAACGACTACTACATCCAGAACTACTTCGCCTTCTACGACATTCTGTTTGTGAATACGCAGGGACAGAGCTTCTATACGATTCGCAAGGAGTCGGATCTGAACGCCAACCTCGCACCGGCCGCACCGGCCGCCCAGGCGCTGGCTCAGTGCCTCAGGACCAATCCGCAGGAAGAAGCGTTCGTCGATTTTCATCACTACCAGCCTTCGGCCAAGCCGGCCGCTTTCTTCATCGAACCGGTGCACAAAGACGGTGCCCACCTTGGTTGGATCGTACTCCAGTGTGCCATCAACAAGGTCAATGCCCTGCTGGCCTGGACCGATGACTTGGGCCAGACCGGAGAGACCTTCCTGGTCAATCGGGAAGGATACATGTTGACCGAGTCCAATTTCGAAGGGGCCTCGACCATTCTCAAGAAGCGTCTGGACGATCGCAATGTCCAACGGAAGTTCGCCGACGGACGAGGGCACCGGACGGTGACCGACTACCGCGGATGCACCGCTCTGACCTCGTTCGAGGTGGTCGAGTTTCTGGGCACGCGCTGGCTGGTGGTGGCGAAGATGGATACTGATGAGATCGTCACCGAACACTATCTTCAGCACCGCCGCTACTACGCGGACAAGTTACTGGTGTCCTTGCGGGAAACGCCGGTGGCGCCGCTGCGAGACCTGATTCCGCCGGCCGCACGGGAAACGCTGCGGATCGACATGGATGAGTTTCTCAAAGCCGACAACGGCGAGCGGCTCCACACCTTTGGCGTCTCCACGTGCACGGGGGTGCTGGCTACATATCCCGGCCGCTTCGCCTACCTGGCCCACATCAGTCCGAAGGACCGTGTCTACGGTGCCGACGGCACGAATCTGCTGGGCCCCATGGTCAAGCGGATCAAGGGCTTCGATATCTATCATTGCGAACGCCGACGCGTGATGTTCGTCGTCGTGGCGACGCATCTCAATGCGTTGTTGGCCATTGTCGATAAGCTCGTCGAGGAGGGGTTTCTGCTCTCGCAGATCAAGGTGATGTACAACGCGTGCGCCGAATCCGCGACGATCAGTTACGACTGCCCTCAGAACCATCTCGTTGTTAGCTGGCGCTCGACAGGAAGTCCGCACGACAGACGCATGCATGTCATGGAGGACACGGCGAACGTGGGAGCCGTCATCCAACGCGTCATGGACGCCGAGGATGAGGCGACGCCGAGGGGCAACGTCTCTTCAGCCCCGGGCACGCCACCCACAGGAACGCCCGAAATCACCCATTCCACCATGACAATAAAGGAAGGAGGACCGGATATGTGTGGACGAGATGTTCTCTAGCGGGACATGAGCCAGAAACGACTATCTGCTGACGACAACGACTTTTTCCAAGAAGGAGCCATCCTATGACGAAGCAAATGACAGTAGGCAAGCGCATCGCGCTCGGATTCTCAGTCGTGATTCTCATCGCGCTCGTGTTGGGCGGCCTCGGTGCCTGGAGCATGTTGGCCGCGAAGACCGATTCGACCAAACTCGCCACGGAATACGTTCCGGAGGTCAAGGTGGCCACGGATCTGCGTGGTGCCGCCAACCGGGTGATGTACCAGATGCGCGGGTACGGCCTGACCGAGGACCCGGGGTACTACCAGGCGGCCCAGCAGGAAGTCCAGACGCTGGACGAGCATCTCGCCGAGGCATCGGAGTTGGCGAACCAGGCCATCCATTTGAAAGCGCTCAAAGGCCAGGTCGCGGAGGCCCACAGCGCCGTGAAGACCTACGCCGCCCTGATGGAGCAGACCGAACAGACCATTGCCGCGATGGCGGCGCAGCGGACGAAGCTCGATCAGAACGCGACCACCTATATGCAGAACTGCGTCGAGTTCCTCAAAGGGCAAAACGAAGCCTTCAAACGTGATCTGGACGAGCGGCAGAAGAAGGTCCGGATCGTCACGGCGATCGTCGATCGGGGCACGCAAGCGCGGGTGCGCAACTTCAGAGCCCAGGGTGACAACGACATGAACATGTTGCAGGAGGCCGTGACGCTCGTGCGCGGGGTGGACCAGGAGTTGAAGCAACTGCGTCCGATCACGCGGCAACAAGTGAACATCGATCAGATGGACAATATCGAAGCGGGCGCCAAGAAGTACGCCGAAGCCATGGAGGCGTACGTCAAGGCCAACGAATCGCTCAACGCCGCCGGTGAGAAGATGAACACCAACGCCGCGGCGTACATGGCCAACTGCGCCGCCTTCCTGGCCAGCCAGAATGAGAGGATGACCGAAGAGTTGGGCAAGGAAGGCGCCGACCTGAAAGAGCGCCTCCAAAAGATCACGCTGATCAATGATGTCATTGACGCCGGCAACGTGGCGCGGGTCACGAACTTCAAGGCCCAGGCCGCGGGCGATCCTGAGTTGATGCGCGATGCCATCGAGCAGGTGCGGGCCGTGAAGGAGATCACCACGAGACTGCGCGGAATCACGCATCAGTCGGAGAACCTCGAGCAAATCGATATCATTGATACCGCCGCGGCCACGTACGGCCAGGCTGTGCAGCAGTATCTGGACAACTACCTGCAACTCGACGCGATTCGCAAGGACATGGATGCCGGCGCTGGTGCGTACGTGGCCAACTGCGAAGCGTTCCTGGAAAGCCAGCAGCAGGCGCTGACGAAAGACATGCACGAGCGGCATACGAAGATTACCCTGGTCAACGACATCGTTGATCTCGGCAATGATGCACGCGTGAAGGCCTTCAAGGCGCAGTCGCTGCGCTCGCCGGAGATCATGGAGGAGGCGCTGAAGAATTTCTCGAAGTTGGATGAGAAATACGCGGCCCTCCGCGCCATCACGCGCCTCGATGCAGATCTGAAGCGCATCGACAACACGAAGGCTTCCGGGGACAACTATGCCACTGCGTTGACCAACTTCCTGGCCCAGTGGCGTAAGCTCCAGGATCTGGGTCAGCAGCGCGAAGTCGCAGGGCAGCAGGTGATCGAGGCTTGCAAGACGACCGCTGACGCCGGGATGACCAATACGGATCAGATCGCCAAGGCTTCGGCCGCTTCACTGTCGACCAATTCGACCGTCATGCTGGTTACGCTGGCTATTGGGACGGTCATTGCAATCTTCTCCGCCATTTGGATTGCGCGCAGCATCATGGGGCCGCTGAACCGCATCATCGCGGGTCTGACCGATGGTTCCGAACAAGTGGCCGCTGCTTCCGGTCAGGTATCGGCCGCGTCGCAGTCGCTGGCCGAAGGGGCGACCGAGCAGGCGGCTGGCCTCGAAGAGACGTCGTCGAGTCTGGAAGAGATGTCCTCAATGACTAAGCAGAACGCTGACAACGCCCAGCAGGCCAACAGCCTGGCCGGTGAGGCGCGTAAGGCGGCCGATACCGGAGCCGAGTCGATGGGACGCATGAACCAGGCGATCCGGGAGATTCAGAAGAGCTCCGACGAGACGGCGAAGATCATCAAGGTGATCGACGAGATCGCGTTCCAGACGAACCTGCTGGCGCTCAACGCCGCCGTCGAGGCCGCCCGAGCGGGTGAAGCGGGCAAGGGCTTCGCGGTGGTGGCCGAAGAGGTGC
>Ga0272443_10001360_pt1 | contig 36362 bp, 34 predicted proteins | sample SSMAcet12_FD_193581 | JGI IMG/M metagenome (GOLD analysis project Ga0272443, IMG submission 193581) | Marine sediment archaeal communities from Little Sippewissett salt marsh, Falmouth, MA, United States - SSM-Acet-12 | ecosystem: Environmental > Aquatic > Marine > Wetlands > Sediment ... | reverse complement strand
AGAATCAGGAACTGAATTAAGTCAGTTTTGGCAATGGACCGCTGACCGCCGTGAGCTGTGTAGAGAATGAAAATCAGTGCGGAGATTATCATAAACAGCGTCTGATCGTGGCCGAAGAGGGTGTTTAACAGTTTTCCTGAGGCCACTATCTGAGCAGCGATCACTCCTATCCAGGAAATTAATATGAGCACCGACGCAGCTATTCTGACTCGCGGATCATATTGGACACCTGCCAACTCTGGTAAAGTGTAACAACCCGTTTCTCGGACCTTCTTGGCAAATATTATGGAAAGCGCCATCAATCCCATAACTCCTGAGAGCATCCACCAGGCTCCGGTAAGGCCCTCATTGAATCCCAGGCCAGCCATTCCCATGGTGGAAGATGCTCCTAAAACGGTGGCGCAAAGGGTAGCGGTTAGGATAATGGGGCCAAGACTTCGGCCTGCGAGATAGAAGTTTTCTAGAGTCTTAGGGCGTCTAGAATCAATAATTCCCACAACCATAACTATCGATAGATAGCCTGCCAGCACAATTGCAGTCTCGTTCATATTGTCAACCTATATATTTCGCATGGTTGACAATGTATAAGCTTTGCGATGCTTGTGGCTGAAATTAACGTTGGATCTACAATTTTTAAGTATCTCTTGGGAGAACGTTTAATAAGGCCGGTCGGACATTTAGAACACTATGAAGGTTGCCGTTATCTATCACGAGGATTTCGCATCGAAGGGTCATAGCGTATTGAGGGATCGCATTAAGCCGTCCTTCAAGGCCCTCATGGATTCGGGTCTAGTAGAAGGCGAGAACGTCCAAGTGTTCAAACCAGAGCCTGTAACCAGAGAGCAAGTGGAGAAACTACACACCAAAGAGCACGTAGAAGGCCTGATGAACGAATCTTACAACAAGATGTACTACGACGTAGCTCGGCTCTCCGCAGGCAGTGTGCTTCTGGCCGCGGAAATGGTAGCCGAAGGGAAAGTAGAGTCTGCATTTGCCTACACAGGAACCGCAGGCCATCACGCAAGTCCTGGTAGTTGTTGGGGATTTTGTTACTTCAACGACGTGGCCATAACCATCGCCCAAATGAGAGAAAAGGGGCTGAAGAGGTTCTTGATAATAGACGTCGATCCCCACTTCGGCGACGGTACTAGGAACTTCTTTGGCGACGATCTTGACGTTTGCCACATAAATTTCAACCATCAATCCAACTCCAAGTTCGACGAGCAAAAAAACAACTACGACGTAGGAATTGGATTCGACTCAGAAAACCGACTTTTCCTCAACGAACTGGAAAACGTTCTGGATAGGGCGAAAAATTTCAACTTCCAGCTTTGTTTTGTTATTTTCGGACACGACTCCCACAAAGATGATTATGGTGGTTTCGAGCTCAGTTCCAGCGCATACCCAAAGATGACAAAGATCATAAAAAAATTTGTGGCAGGGCGGGGACTAGTATTCGTTTTAAGCGGTGGCTCCAATGCTGACGTGGCTTCCAAAGCCATACCTGATGTCATATCTACTCTGTCGGGGGAGGTCTAAGGGTGAAATTGGCCTCCAACTGTTACAGTTGCATCATGGATCGTGCCAAATTTGAGTGTGATATGCTATTTTCCGACGATGAAAAGAAGATGGCCGCCATGGAAGAACTCCTTGACTTCATGGTCGCTCACAAAAAAGATCCCTCTCCGGTGATAGGCACGGAAAGAGAGCGGATCATGAAAAGGCACAGCAAAAATCTTGACCCTTACAAAGAGATGAAAAAGGAGAGCGATCGGGTGGCCTGTGGATTGCTCCCTGCGACAGAAGAGTTTTACAACCGATCGCAGAACAAGTTGGAGGCTTTGATCAGAATTGCCGCGGCGGCCAACTCCATGGAGTGGGGTGTAAAGGACCACGATTTCGATAATAACTCCTTCGGCGAAGTATTTCAAGAGACTCTCAATGAACGATTGGATGGAGATCCAAAGGACGCAAATAAGTATTTTGACCGATTCGACAAGATCCTCTACCTCACCGACAATGCGGGAGAAGTAATCTTCGACCTTTTCGTCATAGAGAAGTTAGAGAAGATGGGGAAACGCATAGTTATCAGCCCCAAGTCAGAGCCCATTTTAAACGACGTGACGGCAGATGAATTGAGGGGTATGACAGACCGGCCCATAGAACCTTCAGGATCAGTGATTGGACTGATGTTGGAAGAGGCTCGACCCGAGCTTTTGGACATCCTTTGTGATGAAGATTGGCTAATCCTGGCCAAAGGAATGGGCAACTTCGAGACAATAACCGAGTTTGAGGACAAACTGAAAGGACGGTTGATCTACATAATGAGGGCAAAATGCGAACCTGTGGCCAATAGAATTGGAACGCAAAAGGGATCGCTGGTTATCAGAGCGGTGTAGACATTTTAACTTTCAGGGGGGGCGGTGTGCGAGGGGCGACGAGAAGGTCCCTCCCTTTTGGCCAGAAAAGTCCACTTGAGTGCTCATCGGTAGGCCATGTAAACTTCATCGTCTTCTGATATCACTTTTGCATTATCTGATATCCCACTTTCCTCTGATATCTCTTTTTGCCCCTCCAACACTAACCCATCCAAAGATATGTCCAAATCGAGAATTTGTCCAACGGTCTGAATTAGGTTTATGGCTGCAACGGAATCCACCGACGCATCACCTGCAGTATTTCCCATCAAGCATGCACCACGCATGCCGTAATTGGGACAAATGCCCACTAAAATGCCGTTAAGTCCACCAATTATGCCGGTATGCAACAATTCGACGTTTATATGTTCCATTTCCTTGGCTAAATCAGCATCTGTGGCCACACCTACCACGTCTTTATCGGATGATCCAACGTAAGCTGCCAGGGTTATAAAATCGGTGACCCCAAAGGACTTTGCCTCTTTTAATATTAATCCTGCCAACTGGTACATCCCAGGTGATGTCAGAGGCTGAGCATCTCCACAGAGAACTAGAATGTCTTTTCGCCCTTCTGCTGCTTTCAGCTCCACTTGTAGTGGTCTCACCACGCCTTTGGCCAACATGGTGAGTGGTGGGAAGTCTAAAGAGGTAAACGACTTAACCGTGTGGCATTCGAGCGTTTTGCTTATGCGATCCGCGGCTAACTTTCCCACGTTACCTTTTCCGGGCAATCCTCCAATGCAAATGCAAGAGTCAAAAGCGGTCCAAGACATGACGCTTTAGCAGTTGTGGATGATGGATATAAAAAGGTAGGGCTTAGCGATGCCCTACAGCTCTGATTAGCCAATTTACCGGCACAGGATCTGTTCCTTCCTCAACTACCACCTTGGCAGGAGACAACTCTCCAGTAAACCGATTATAGAAATACGATTCGTTGCTAGGGCTGGTAGAATTATATGCCACCGCAACTGCTCCTCTGTCGTAGAAGCAAACGTAAAAGTCGCCATTAACGGGCAAAGGCGGTATTTCTATATTAGCCAAAGTTACCCTTGTATCTGTAAAGTAAGGTATCTGTGAATCGACAAACTGGTATAGCAAGTTCAAATCCTGGTCTCTGACTTCCAGGCCTACGAGCTTCTCAGTGGGTAATGTGTTATTGTCGAAACCATTCCATCCAGCCATCTGTACTTTGGTCAGAGTCCAAGGGGTGCTTGGTGGCGTAAACTTCACGGTTTCCGCGAAAGTACCAAGAACGGAAGTTGTTGAGATATCGGTAACATATCCCGTATCGTACCTCAGCACATCTTCTTCGGTAGATTCTGAATCTGGGGCCGCCAGACACGAACTCGTGCTAAACGCCAAAACGCAGAATGCAACCAACAATGGAATAGACGTCTTCAAACGATCACCATAATTCAATTTAGAGAACTACATATATAGATAATGCCCTAATAACGGTCGTATTTACCATTGAAATTTCAATTAAATTTTTGAATATTAAACCAGAAGGACGTATCCCAGATTTATCCCTTGTGTATAAGACGCAAGTATAGTCGAAAACCAATTAGATGATACTAATTGGTTTTCGCCAGAATAGTGTTTAACGATACGAATAGGCCAAATCTCTAACTCTTGAGTGTCCGAGATTATAGTCGAAAAGTGTCGTTAAACACTATAAAAGCATACGAAAAAGAAATCTATACCTATCACTGTTCTCCACATCATGCGCAATTTCGTGGTGGTGGGCAATTTGGCGACCACAACCCCAGAATTCTCTCTGGACGACATTCCGGGCACATCGGGTAGATTGGACATCCTTTGTAGATGTATCAATTCCGCTTTCATGTTATCTCACGGGATAAGGCACGATGTTCGAATTTATTTGGTGCTATGTGGTGATGACAATCCTAAAATCGTATGCTTGCGAGGTCAAGACCTACGTCATTTGAACCCAGATGAGAGAACTACGGCAGCCTTGTTGAAGAAAGCACTAGCTTTAGACGCTACAGATCGATGGTATAGATCTACGCCAGGAATATATGTCCGCACCGGTTATCTGGCAGATCTGGAAATTCCTCGAGAAATACCGCTCTATTATTTAAGAGAGGACGGCTTTGACGTCAAAGACCTCGATCTTAGGCGAGCTTCCCCGGAAGCAATGGAAGATGCCATCTTCATACTGGGAGATCACATTGGTGTTTCGGAAGAAGACGAACGCTTGCTGGATGATTTGGGTGCCAAAGTGATATCTGTAGGGCCAATAAGCCTTCATGCAGACCATTGTATAGTATTGATAAACAACGAGTTGGATAGAAGAGAAGCATCACCATGAGCTCAGATGAACTGATGGAAAAGAAGTTGGTCGAGTTGTTGGAAACTGCCTGGAGAATTCTAAAACTGGGTCCCATTTGCGATAGCTGTTTGGGGCGCCAATTTGCCATGCTTTCTACAGGCCTCACCAATGCAGAAAGAGGGAGGGCCATCAAGATTGCCTTGGCCATGTCAGGGTCCTTGGACGAATCCGATCGTTCCCTGTTAGAAGAGTTAGCTCAAAGCTCTGAAAACGCTCGGCTCTCTTTAGGCGTGGAAGACAAAAAAGAGAAGTGTTGGGTTTGCCTGGGAGAAATGGAACCTGAAAAGCTTGAACGATGGGCCGACATGGTTGTCCGGGATCTCAGATTATTGCAGCACGATAGCTTTTTGGTGGGGACCAAGATGAGCGGTCTCCTGGCAGAGAACGAGGAGCTGCTCCTGGCAGACGGTGGATCACGATGGGCAGAGCCCATGAAGTCGGAAATTAATCGCGAAGTGGGCAAGTTCGTCTCGAAAAAGACAAAAAAGACGGTTTCATTCGATGCTCCTGATGTTTTGGCGCTTTTGGATCTGGCAAAAGGCCAGGTGGAAACGAAGATATTTTCGCTTTACATCATGGGAAGATATCGCAAACTAGAGCGTGGATTTCCTCAAACTAGATGGCCCTGTCGAGATTGTGGTGGGAAAGGGTGTAAAAGCTGTGATTACACAGGCCGTAGATATTCAGAATCCGTAGACGAGCTGATAAGGGACCCCGTCATCGAAGCCGCTCGATGTGATGACACCGTATTTCATGGTGCAGGAAGAGAGGACATAGACGCCAGGATGCTTGGCAATGGTCGTCCTTTTGTGGTAGAAGCAGTAGCTCCTGCCATAAGAGAAATAGATCTTCACAAGTTGCAAGAGGAGATCAACCGTCGCGCAGAAGGAAAGGTTGAAGTCTTGGATCTGACTCTTTCTGAAAAGAGTATGGTGGAACATTTGAAGAAAGCGCTCCTAAAAAAGACGTACTTCATGAAAGTGGAGATCAACCAGGAGATCCCAGAAGAAAAGCTTAAATCAGTTCTGAGTGGATTGGTAGGTTCAATCAAACAGCGTACGCCAACCCGTGTATCTCATAGGAGAGCCGATAAGGTCAGGACTAGAGACGTTTACGACATTCAGCTGAATGAAATTGAAGGGAAATCAGCCAAGATAACTATAAAAGGTTCGAGTGGTCTATATGTCAAAGAACTGGTCTCTGGAGACGGTGGAAGAACCGATCCAAGCTTGGCAGGACTCCTGGGATTTGATGCAAAGGTTATTGAGTTGGACGTAATAAATGTAGGTGGAGAAGCAGATGCCAAAGTCACACGGAATACAAAGGAAATCGAGACATAAGTTGAAGAAATCCGTAAGAGCACGAGGAATATCTCCCGTGAGCCGGGCAATTCAAGACTTCGAAAATGGACAGATGGTTCACATAGTTCTTGACCCCAGCATTCATAAGGGAAGACCAAATATCAAGTTCCAGGGAAAGACCGGAAAAGTAGCTGGTAGGAGAGGTAGGGCCTTCTTGCTACAGGTAAAGGATGGAAATGCCATGAAAACGGTTATATCACTTCCAGAACATTTGAAGCCACAACAATAAGATGATCGTTAAAAAAATTTTGGAGGAGGATCTTTTGAACCTCTCCGAGGTCAAAGGCATCCTAGATGAGGTCAAGCTTAGGCGGATCGATGAGCCTGAAGAATTGGGATACGAGCTGAGAAGGGCCATCAGGCACGCTGAAATCTTCACCCACGGCACAGACGAAGAGAACCAACAGATGACGGAAGAGTTACTCCAGCGGGAAAAGATGACCCCAGAGATAGCAACTAAGATCACCGACGTCCGGCCTATGTCTAAAGATGAGATTAGAGCTATCTACGCTAAGGAACGGTTCACTTTGGTGGACGAAGATTTAGAGGCCATATTGGACATCGTTTTGAGAGGTTAGAATGGCTCCTGGCAGATCTCCGCGAAGAGAAGAGGCAGCTTGGATTCTGGACTATTTGCCCTACGGGCACGTATCTGAAACCAGGGGCAGTTATCAAAAGAAGCCCTTGGTCCAGGGAATAGGAGACAGGGATTTCACCCTCATGGAGATGACACCAAAAGAGGGTGCTTTGCTTGAGATTGGTACCAAGGTGCGCATAAACAACAAGGACCAGACGAAGATCGATCGAGTCAACCGCAGAATTCGTTACGACGAGTTGTCTCGCGGTGCACAGGCTGAGCTTTCTTATGCTCTTCAACAGATCGTCCTGGAAAAGGATGGGCGATATTTACGTTTCTTTAATGAAGCGGGACCGCTGACCACCAGAATGCACGCGTTGGAGCTATTGCCAGGAATCGGCAAAAAACTCATGTGGGCAGTGCTGAATGAGCGAAAGAAAGGGCCCTTCAAAAACTTCCGAGATCTGACAGAACGAGTGAAAGGCATCTACAATCCTGAGAAAATCATAGCAGGCAGGGTAGAAGAAGAGCTCAAGGACGAACGAATCAAGTACAAGATATTCATCAAAGAAATGCGCCGACGATGAGAAAACTAGGGCAGCACTTTCTTGTTGATGAGAGGATCCTTGCGCGAATAATAGATTATGCTGAGTTGGCCGAAGAGGATCAAGTATTGGAAATAGGGCCGGGGACTGGCAACTTGACCAAGTTTCTCTCGGCTCGTTCAGGTCATGTGGCAGCCATAGAGGTCGATCCGAGATTGGCCGCAGCATTAGAAGGTCGTTTTCCAAACGTAAAATTAATTTACGGGGATGCCCTCAAAGTACCATTTCCTCATTACAACAAGGTGGTATCAAATCTTCCTTACCAGATATCTTCTAAGATTACCTTCAAGCTCTTAGAACAGCCCTTCGACCTGGCGGTTTTGATGTATCAGAGAGAGTTTGCACAACGAATGGTTGCTTCACCAGGAAGCAAAGATTATGGCAGGCTCACCCTAAACGTGAATCTCCGAGCCCAGGTAGAAATGATGGAAAAGGTTCCAAGGGGCGCTTTTCGGCCACCACCCCAAGTGGAGTCTGCCGTAATCAGGTTGCGCCCTCGAGAGGATAGGCCCAAAGTGGATGAAAAGTTGTTCGAATCTCTGACAAGAGGCCTTTTCAACCAACGAAGAAAGAAGGTGAAAAAGGGACTAAAAACAGTTAGAGTCCCTCCCGCCGTCATTTCGCGAATTGACATTAGCTTGTTGGAGAGAAGGCCTCAAGAACTCAGCTTGGACGAGGTTGTGGAGTTGACAAACGTAATTTCGTCGTCTTCTGCATAATGCAACACTTTAATACAAAAATTTTACAACCTTAAGAACTTTCTAGCTTATTTGTAGTTATAGTCGAGAACCAATTAGTTTCATCGTATGTGTTTAGCTTATCTCAATCAGCATCATCAAAGCCATTTCTTGATGTCTCGCGTGGCCAGTAACTATGTTATTTATAGTGTTTAACGATACCTTTCGACTATAATAGGAGTTACGCAGTTGGACGTATCTGTGTTGGTCAAGCCCCAAAAAGTTATCATTAATTGGCACATATTTGGTTTATGGGCATCTATTTAACCATTTAATTGCAACTATCTGGGCGTAGATACCTCAACTGCGTAACTCCTATATAATCTCGAACTCGCAAAAGTTAGATATTTTGCCTATTCGTATCGTTAAGCACTATTCTGGCGAAAAACAACATCATGCAATCGATTATAGGGGTGCTAAACACGTACGTCTCATCTAATTGGTTCTCGACCGTTGTGAATCCAATAGACGATCTAAGCTTTCTTTCAGGACAAACTCATATATTTTCAGGTTAATTGACGCTCTGATGATAGTATCTGTAGAGCGTTCCGATGTATCTGGTGAAATCTACGTCCCCTCATCGAAGAGCTACACCCACCGGGCGATTATAATAAGCGCTCTAGGACATGGAGGGTTGATCGAGAGGCCCCTAATATCTGAGGACACAAAAGCCACCATATCCGCAGTGGAGTCCTTTGGTGCCTTGACCAACCTCGATGACGATCTGGAAGTGGCAGGGGTGAGCGGTAAGCCACAAACACCAGACGATGTAATAGATGTAAAGAATTCGGGAACTACCCTTCGGTTAATGTCTGCAGTAGCTGCGCTCACAGACGGCGCGGTATTCACTGGAGATTCTTCCATAAGAAAGCGGCCCAATGGCCCACTTCTAAAGGCGTTGATTGACCTGGGTGCGGATGCGTTTTCCGTGAAAGGAAACGACTGTGCGCCGCTGGTAATCAGAGGCAAAATAAGGGGTGGAAAAACACAACTGGAAGGCAGCGTAAGTTCCCAGTTCCTATCCGCACTGCTGATTGCCGGACCTCTGGCAGAAAAGGATTCCACGATCGAGATCGTGGGTGAGCTAAAATCCAGACCTTACGTTGAAATCACTCTGGAGATGCTGCGTCAGGCCGGTGCTCAAATCGATACAAACTTCCGAGAATTTAAAATCAGGGGCAAGCAAGGGTATGATTTGGGTACTTACACCGTGCCCGGCGATTTTTCATCGGCTTCTTATCCACTAGCTGCTGCGGCAGTCACCAGATCGCAACTGACAATCAAGGGAGTACACCCCTCCAAACAAGGCGATGCTGCCATAGTAGACATATTGGATAACATGGGGGCTGATATATCTTGGAACCCGAATACTGGAGTTCTCGACATCATAGGAAATGATCTCAAGGGCGTTAAAGTGGATGCCAGCCGGACCCCTGATTTGGTTCCTACAATCGCCGTTTTGGGGGCTGTAGCCCGAGGTAATACGGTAATCGAGAATGCTGAACATGTGAGGCACAAGGAAACTGATAGGATTCATGCCATGGCTCTGGAGCTATCCAAAATGGGGGTCAATATAGAAGAACGACCCGACGGTTTGGTAATTGAGGGTGGATCTCTAAATGGTGCACATTTGAACGGACATCATGATCATCGGATCGTCATGGCCTTGACAATTGCGGGTATGGTTGCTGGCAATACTACCATCGATACAGCAGAATCAGTTTCAATTTCGTATCCTGAATTCTTCCAAGAGATGAAGAAAATTGGTGCCTTGTTGAACGTCGAACACACTTCTTCAGATGAGAGCTACGCAGCACGATCATAAGTCTTATGTATAAGTAACGTATCTCTGCCCAGGAACTGATATTTATGATATTGGTATTCGCCCCATCGGGAAACCGATGAGCGGGCGGCGTCGGACAAAGATCCGGGGCTGCTCCAGAAATCACCGAGCGAAATTGAAATGCTCCGGTGGATTAAACATTCTGGAGGAATAACTTGGCAAAAGAGAACGAAGAAATTAAACACATAGTTCGTGTCATGAACACCAACTTGGATGGGCATAAGCCTGTCCATATGGCCCTTACAGGTATCAAGGGCGTTGGCCGCCGAAGTGCACGTGTGTTGATTCAAGAAGCAAACATAGATCCCAAAGAGACAATGGGACTGCTTTCAGATGAAGATATCTCCAGGTTGAACGAGGTAGTCGAAGCCGCACAAGATCACCTTCCAATCTGGATGAAAAATCGAAGGAAGGATCTGCTGACTGGAGAAGACAAGCACTTGATGGCCACAGACCTCATGCTTACTCTTAGAGAGGAGCTTAACATAATAAGGGATACCAGAGGCTATGTCGGTATCAGGCACGAGCGCGGTTTGAGGGTAAGAGGACAACGTACCAGATCCACAGGGCGAAAAGGTGCCACCGTGGGTGTCAGGAGAAAGAAAGCTTAATAGGTGGTTATTATGGTATATCCTGGCAAAAATCACAAGACATATGATACGCCTCGTCACCCGTGGGAAGCCGAGCGGATGGCCGAAGAGGTTAAGCTCATAAAAGGTTTCGGGCTGCGCAACAAAAGGGAACTATGGAAGGCCCAGAGCATAATCAGAAAATATCGTCGAGTAAGTCGTCTTCTTCTTGCCGCCACAGCTCGTGGGGAGGGGGGCGGAGACGCAAAAGCAGAGGATGTGATCGGTCACCTTCAGAGGTACGGCATGCTTAAAGACAATGACGATTTAGACTCTGTGTTGTCCATAAAGCTTGAAAACTTGTTGGAGAGACGACTACAAACTCAAGTATACCGTCAGGGTTTAGCAAAGACCCTTAGACAGGCCAGACAATTTATAACACATGGGCATATACAAATATCGGGAAGGAAGGTTACCGTCCCCGGATATTATGTTAAACGCGGCGAGGAAATGACCATAGATTACTACAAAGGTTCGCCGATGGTTCAAGAGAACCATCCGGAAAGGGCCACCAGAGTTCCTAAGGTGGAAGGATAATCATGGCAGAAGGAAAATGGGGTGTAGCCCACATATACGCCTCCTTCAACAATACCGTCATAACCATCACAGACCTAACTGGTGCAGAGACGATCGTCAAGATTTCGGGTGGCATGGTAGTTAAGGCTGCTAGAGATGAGAGTTCTCCCTACACGGCCATGCAGATGGCAGGTCAGATAGCTGAGCAAGCTATGAGCAAAGGAATTGTAGGCGTGAATGTGAAGGTAAGAGCGCCTGGTGGAAATAAACAGAGATCTCCAGGGCCTGGTGCACAAGCTGCCATTAGGGCGCTGGCCAGAGCCGGATTGAAGATTGGTCGTATTGAAGACGTGACCCCAATTCCACACGATGGGACTAAGCCATCTGGTGGTAAGAGGGGCCGAAGGGTGTAAGACGTGCAGGTAGAACTGCTAGAACTTAGAGAGGATCGGGTTCGTTTCCTTCTAAAAGGAGCAACTCCAGCCTTTGCCAACGCAATAAGGAGGGCATCTCTTTGTGAGGTGCCTACCCTGGCCATCGATGAGATAAGTATTTATGACAATACTTCGGTGCTTTTCGATGAGCAGCTTGCCTTGAGGTTGGGACTTATTCCCATCAGGTCCAAGGATCTCGATCAATTCACAATATTGAATGAGTGCGATTGTGAGGGGCTTGGTTGTCCTGGATGTCAAGTCGGGATGATGCTCAATGCCGAAGGGCCAGGAACCGTATATTCTAGAGACATCAAGTTTGCGGATCCTGGGGTCGAAGCGGCGTATAAAAACATCCCCATCGTAAAGTTGAGTGATGGCGAAAAGCTGATGTTGGAAGGGATCATCACACTTAACAGAGGGACCTCCCATGCCAGATGGGAAACGGGAACCAACTGTGGTTACAAAAACCTTCCAGACGTTCAGATTAGCAGCGATTGCGAAGCTTGTGGTAAGTGTGTTGAAGTATGTCCCCGAAACATTCTGGTGATGGAAAAGGGAACGCTGAAAGTTACAGATGCCACAAAGTGTTCCATTTGTAAGCTGTGTATAAACGAGTGCGAAGTGGGTGCAATTAAAGTAGTACCTATCAAAGATACATTCGTTATGAGCATTGACAGTGGCGGTTCTATTCCGGCACGAGATTTGGTGGTCAAGGCCGCCATTGAAATTGAGAAACGTGCAAAATCGCTCAAAGAGCAGTTAACAGAGTTCACTTAAATATCCCTTAACTTTTTCGTGTGCGGGGGTTGCCAAGCCAGGTCAAAGGCGCAAGGTTGAGGGCCTTGTCTCGTAGGAGTTCGTGGGTTCGAATCCCATCCCCCGCACCTTATTACTGTTTCCGATGCTGGTTTTGCTGAGATATAACGCGGCTTTTGTTAGATCTTATTTTAGATTCCATGATATATAGTTTTGTGGCATTTTATGCCGCGTCTTGCCACCCAAAAATGACACAACATTTAAGAGTATTGTAGGTTGATCCATGATTCGGAGGCCAGGGATCGGGGGCGTCTTGAATGGAACCAATAACCGGCTGGAATTACATATTTTACTTTGGAAATTTGTTGGCAGACACGGCAATAGCGTTATTTGCAATTAAATCTGGATATATTGATAAACAATATAATGAGAAACGTGACGAAGTGGCTTCATTGCTGCGTAATGTTGGTGAAAAGAAGAGAGCGTTAAACCGCGAATTTGAATCATCCGGAATTGATCTTTCTGAAGATGCCAGAAAACATTTACCAATTGATAAACTATTTAAAATAGTTGAAATAGAGAGAGATGAAAAAAAAACTATATGATTTCTGTCAAATATTTGAAACAAAATGGAAATTTGATAAATATATTTCAAATGGAAGGCTCTACAGTCTTTTTGTATTAGGTATAGCGATTCAGGTCATATCTTTATTCGCTTCAACAAAAAGTATTATGATGATGGTTGTATTCAGCCCAGCAATAGTACTAATGATTAGAAGCATTCTGCTTTTATTAGACGAAATTAAACCAACTTACAAAAAGATAATTTCAGAAGAAGATAAGCATAAGAAGGAGAACGCTTAGGCATCAAAGTACCTGCGTCCTTCAGTCATTCATCTTCATTATTTAGTACAATACCACATACCGATTGCATTAACTCATCGGTATGTGTTTAGCTCATATCAATCAGCATCATCAAAGCCATTTCTTTAGGTCTCGCGTGGCCAGATTGATTTTTGGCAGGTTTTTAGGAATCCTCTCAAATCGCTTAAAATAACTCATCATGAGTTATAACATATCAAGTGTTATAAGAAGATCCCATTTTGTTACATATCCTTATAACAATTTATAACCCACTAAAAAGATTGCTCTTTTCTCACGAGCGCCAATTTTTAGACTGTTGTGAGCCCAAATATTCATCATCAAACGTGGGTCAGAAAATACTCTAGCACTTTGAAACCCACGAATTTATTGAGCAAATTCATTTCAACATAATGAACGATCGTTCAATATATTAAGTGTATCGTTCAATATAGTCATGTTATAGTTGAAAACCAATTAGATGATACGTATGTGTTTAGCTCATCAGAATCCGTATCAATAAGTCCATTTCATGATTATCTCGGTATGTTAATCCGTGGGGACTAAATTGGGCAACTTCAGCTATAGATATCGATTTCAATTCAGTACAGACTTTTTTCCCACCATTTACACCTAGATCAAAACCAGCATCTATTGATCGATTTTGGAGGTGCTAAACACATACGATGATACTAATTGGTTTTCGCCAGAATAGTGCTTAACGATACGAATAGGCCAAATCTCTAACTCTTACGAGTTCGAGATTAATCCGAAAAGTATCGTTAAACACTATAAATAGCATATAGTTACTGGCCACTTGTCATAAAGTTGGAATTTTGCTTTATACTCGGCGTCTTGCTGGCGAATTCGTGCCAAACTCCTATCCACTGCACTTACTTATAAAAATAGTTTCAATAATATTTCTTATATCTAACGTATTTGTCAATCACCATTATTCGATCTCGTGAATCCTGACTTCAGTGCCCGCAGATACTCCGAGGGTTTCAGCAGCATTGTCCATGTTTCTCGCGATCACCAGCCGTCCCAAAGAGCTGACCATGACAACCCATTCGCCTTGGAGCACATCGCCATAAGTGGTCCCGAATACTGCTTCGACTTTCTCGCCGCCGACGGATACCTCAATTCTGTCGCCGGGCGTGAGATCAGACCTTTCGATTAGTTCTTGAGGCATATTGGTGATGAGGTTTCCCCAGCTATCGACGTGAGCAACGGTCCCGATAAGGTTTCCATCCACAAGATCGGCTGCCACCACCTCGATCCTGACCGGATCGATGATCTCTGGACCAAACTCGGAGAGATCAGTTCCTGCGGCTAGATGACCTGCCATGGGGCCGTAAACGTAGATTCCTTTGAAGGTGGCAGAAGCTTTGCCCTGCCCTATGAGGTCGAAGTTTGTAATCTCGTATATGCTAGCGATTTCAAGCTCATCCATGACGCCAGAAAATATACCGTTGTCAGGCCCGACGAAAAGCTTGCCGTCATTTGTCTTTAAAACGATGGAGCGCTCCACCATTCCTGCACCTGGGTCGACATCAACCACAAAGACCGCGCCAGACGGATATTTCCGCGCTGCTTGGGCGAGGAGGTATGATCCATCAGCGATGTCGAAGGCCGCAACTTCATGGGTAATGGTAGATATCCTCACATTCGGATTTGCCGAGTAGATCACCCCTTCCAGGGCACCAACGTAGAAGTCAGAAGTTCCGTAATCTGTGAGAAGGACAACCAGGTTTTCAACGCCTTCACTGGAGGAGACACAAAATCCTCCCTGAAGGGCGAGCGAAATCGCTACCATCATTGCAGCCAGAATCATAAGTCGTTTCGTCATTATTTTCATCATTATTTTTCTCCCTTGAAAACATTCCTTGTACACATCTTCATCCTCGCCCTCGCCACAGCATTATAAAGCTTTGAATATGTACGTTATAAAAAGGATGTGACTTCAGGATATAGAATTACCTGCAATATATACAATTTTATAAATATATGAATAAATTTAAACATATATGAGTGGTGAAGGAGATATGCATCGTTTGAACGGAATTGTAGCTCTAGTGACTGGTGCGAGTAGAGGTGTGGGCAAAGGAGTTGCGCTCGGGCTCGGTGAAGCCGGAGCAACGGTCTACATAACTGGGCGAACTGTAGAACCGGGAAGTGGTCCGATGAATTTGCCCGGTACCATCCAAGAAACGGCCAATGAGGTTACCAGATTGGGGGGCCATGGCATACCAATTCGCTGTGATCATACCGATGACCTGCAGGTTGAAGCATTGTTCGACCAGATTGACCGAGACCAAGGCAAAATAGACGTGCTCGTCAACAGTGTTTGGGGTGGCTACGAGCAAATGTTTGAAAACGGCGAGTTCACTTGGACGCACCCGTTCTGGATGCAGCCAATGTGGCGATGGGACGCGATGTTTAACGCAGGCGTGCGAGCACATTATTTTGCGAGCACTTTGGCTGCTAAGCGCATGGTTCAGCAAGGCTCTGGATTGATGGTTAACATCTCGTTTTGGGCATCTCAAAAGCGAATTGGCAACGTAGCTTACGGAGTCTCCAAAGCTGCGACAGACCGGATGACCGTTTACATGGCAGAGGAACTGAAAGATTATGGCATCGCCGTCGTATCGCTTTATCCAGGGCTTGTCAGAACTGAAAGCGTTATGCGTGCGGCGGAATTTATGGACTTGAGCAATTCGGAGTCACCCCACTTCATCGGGCGTGCCGTTGCCGCACTTGCTTCAGATCCAAAGGTGATGGAAAAAACTGGTACCGTATGTATCGCTGCATCCCTGGGACTAGAATACGGATTTACCGATATTGATGGCAAACAGCCCAAACCATTGTCTAAAGACGACGTATAAAAGATGGAAAGGCAGGGTGGTCGTATGGCAGAACGACCACCTCGTGCTTCGACCCCCTAATTACGAAAGGCTTTTTTGGAGAGTGGAGGCTAAAGACTAATATTAATTATGTCTGTTAACATATATAAAATTTTGTGTTGAAGGTGGCGAGGTTTTAATGGGTTGGGCCGGTGGCCACGTGACGAGATGGCCACCTAAGCTCTTACCAGACCAAGAACGTGTTATGGACGGGAGTAATTGCAATTTATTCTAACTAACGTCCCCATATATAAGACTTTGTGCTATGTATGTTTGTTTTTGTTATAAATGTCGTGAGCTTGAAATGGGCTTGTCATGCTGGCTTGAATCTATCAACAAGCTAAAACACCTAGAAGAACGCAGAGGCCAGAACAAGTGATAATTGCGGCTATCTCAAAATCGTATCGATGTGTTATGAAACGAGCCAGCAGTGAAGAAAATAAGCATCGCATTTTGTCACCACTCAATCAACTTCCTTTGCTCAGCATCGCCGCTGCTTTTGACCTCGGGAACAGAGATTTTCAACTCTTCTCCCAGCCACTCGGCAACCAACCTTCGATGGCAGAAAACGCCAGGCTTTTCCCAACATAGAAGAATGGCATCTTCACCCAGATCGTCAAAGACTTTTTGGGCGTCAAGCCTTGACAGCACCTCTTCTCGATATCTGCAGGTGTACTCTTTAGGGCCTAACCTTTTGCCCCCCATCTTTACCATGTTCAACAGCTGCCAAGAGGGGGCCAACTCTTCGTAGACCCGCCCTTTCCACCCTTTGGGTTGAGTTCTGGATATGGCCACAGCCCAGGGATCTGAACCGCTCCTGGAAAAGTTTGACGTCTTCATGAATCGGATTAACGTTGAAGGATTTGGGGTATATAAATGACGCATAACTGATGCCACTTGCCGCTAATTATGGCGCTAAGCGGCCGTGCTGGTGAGGTTTTCGGGCACGTATACCACCAACCCGTTCTCCAACTTGTAGGCGGTGCCCATCTTGGTTCCTTGACCGCCAGAAATCTCTTCTGTCATGTCGAGAACCTGTATATTGTCCATATCCTTTATTATTATCTGCATGTCAGGATCGCCTGGGTCCTTGACTATGGTCACGCTGGCCTCAGGGTTCAGCAGCTCTGGTACGTTGTAAGACATGACCAAAGCCAGCAACAAGGCTATGGCGAAGACCATGGCGGCATCAAATAGGTTGGCAACCCCGCTCAATGGATCGCTCTCTTTTTCATCCAGCATTCCCAGACTGCGCCGCTTTCGCCTCATCGCCTTCAGCCTTCCTGGCCTCGAATCAAATCCACGGCGTATTCCAGATCGCTCAGATCTTGCCGATACCACCGGGACCTGACTATGTAGGTCCCGTAACAGATCCCGCCCACGGCCACGCCTATTACCGTGGTGGAAAAGGCTATCACTAGGCTGTTTGCCATCTGCTCGATATCGCCACTTGAAAGGCTGATCAGAGCAGGACCCATGGGAATCAAAGTGCCCATTAGTCCCAGCATGGGGCCCACACGAACTCCTATCTTAACCGGTTCCAGAGCCTTGCTCATGCTAAGTTCCACATCCTGAAGGATCTTCTCGAATTTGAGCTGGAAAATCCCTGTAGATAGTGACTGAGCCACCTCGGCCAATGCCCCAGAAACTCGACGGGAAGACTGATATTCTCCCAGCAAAGTGCAGATTTGCTCCATATTTCCCTTATGGGCCAGCTCAGAGGCCTTCAGACACACGTTCTCCATCTGATTCACGTCTCTATGCCTGGAAGTGTACTCCGATAACAGAGATCCTACTGTGGCCAGCGACCAGGCAAAGAGAATGATTAGCGCTATTATCACAGGATATAGCAAAGCGGTCGAAAATATGAAGAGAATGTTAACTATGTCGATGTAAACGCTCAAAGGGAGAGCACCTCCATCTTTCTACAGGCGTATCCCAGAACTATCAAGGCCAAGATGAAGGAATAAGACGTAAACAAATCCGATAAAGGTATGGTCACCGGAACAAAGGGTGTCGATTGTGATTTCAAATATGCCGGTATTATCAATATGGATAACAGATAAAACAAGCCAAAGAAAATCATGGAATTTCCCAGAGTGGCTGGTGCTTTTCCTATCCTTCCAATCACCGTTGAGAATATTATTATGGTAACGAAGAATATCAGACCTACAAAGGCCCCAATTTTCCAAGAAGCCACGTCCAAAAGATCGAACAATATGCCACAGGAGAGGAATATTGCCGCCATACAGGCCGGGCAAGGCATGGAAATTATCCAAAAGGTTTTGCGAGATACGTCTTTTAAGTGCCAGTTCCACTCTCTGGCGGTGATTACACCTACCACTACCAACAGGAGGGCCATTATTACGTGCATGGCCACTCCCAAGTTCAAAACGGATGCCAAAGCCTCATCAGTTATTTTCCCCAAAACGAGTCCGATGATTAAAGAGAGGGCCAGATACCCAATCGCCACTGTTAAAACCTCTTTGCGGCTCAAGCTGGCCAAACCACATCCCACGCTGATCTTTAACGCGAAGACGATAATCCCCATGAGGACGCCAGATGTTGCTAATAACGAGAAATCCATGACCAAACCTACCAAATATACTGGGTGAAACTCAAATTTACAGGATATAACCCTTGCGCAAGCGAATATAAGTTAAATTAATTTGATTGATGAATTTATAAATATTCAATATAATTACGATAAAAATTATGGGATGTGTGAATTTATATTGTTTAACGATACCTTTCAGATTAATCTCGAACTCGTAAGAGTTAGAGATTTGGCCTATTCGTATCGTTAAGCACTATTCCGGCGAAAACCAATTAGTACCACCTAATTGGTTTTCGACTATAAATCATCCCTTCCTCTTGAACCCCGCCCCGATCACCACCAACATGAACAGCACCAAGAGAACGCCCAATAGCGGTGCTCCTGAAATAGAGGGCATCATGGAACTGGCGTCTTTTACCACCTCTTCCATGACGTAACCGGAAATGTCGCTTTGAGCAGGTTCAGCTTCGACGGGCTTTTCCGCTGTGGTGGTCCCAACTCCAGATGATTGGGTCTGGTTGGAAGTGCCTGCTTCTGGACTTTCTGGAACGAAGGGATGCCTGCTGGATCCGCCCCCTCCCTTTTTGGAACTGGAAGATTGCGCAGATTCTGAACCTGCAAGAACTCCTTGCATGTACTCTCTCAGCAAGAGATTGCCACAGGTATGGTGACAACAGGTAACTCCGTACTCCTGTTCAGACTTCTCGAACTCCTCTGCCAGGTTCTCTTTGACCTCTTCAGTGGGATGCCAGTAATCTTTCCTTGCCGCCTCCAACATCCTCGCGGTTGCAACCTGATAGGCATAAGGGTTGTTCTGGTCGAAGAACTCTTTCAGCCCCATGTCGTACTTGTCGTTAACGTAAACGTCATAGGATTGATCCCACATGGCCTCTGTGACCAGATCGGGTACCGTAACGTCCCACCCCCATAAGTATTCCACGAACTTGTCCATCTCTCGAGCTCCTGAATACCCCTGACTCATCATCCCTTCCATCCACTTGGGATTGTAGTACCTGGCCCGAAGTTCTTTGCTGAAGAAGTCGTGAAGAGATTCCACCTTCTGCTGGCTGGGGTCTCTCACATCGGTCACATATATGGGTGGGGTATTCCCAGTCACAGTTCTCACCGCCATCCCCAAACCACCGATATACTGGAAGACGTCATCGTTGTCGATGAAACCATAGAGGTTTGAGTTCGTATGATGAGCGGCGGCATCGACATCGGCCAAGTTCAATTCGTAGATTTCCTTTTGTACGTTATTGGTCAACATTTTTCCGTCGGATCGCTTGCTGCCCCATATGTCGTCACCATAAATGTAAGACATCCTGTCGATGAAAAGATTGCCCAGCTTGGAATCGTTCTCCCATGTATCGCTGGCAGAAATTGCGCTTTCCAGATTGGGACCGTAAGTTCCTGCAGCCTCTAAGAATATTCTGGAAACTGAAAGGTAATCTGCCTCTTCCTCGGAGTAGTTACCGGTAGCCAACAATGCAACCTTGATGTCCTCGGAATTTTCTTTAATGTAGTTGGGATAACTAGTGTCGGTATCGTTGTTTGCCAGCCGTATGGCTCTATCTATGAACTTTAGCTTTTCGGGGAAGAGGTCTCTGTCCAATCCAGAAGGTACCACCAAAACGTCTATTCTGGGCCTTCCCAGCTCTGAAAGGGGGACCAACTTCACGTTGCTCACACCACCATAGATATCTCTCACCGGCTTTGCACCAATTAGATGAAGGATCTCTGATTCCACGACCCCGTGATCGGTCATGGCCCAGGCCCAGAGAACTATGGCCATCTTCTGGGGATAGCTTCCGTTGTTGTCTTCTTTGTACTGTTCAATCAAGTTGTCTGCCAGCTTCTGTCCCGCATCCCAGGCGGCAGGTGTGGGAACCTCTCTGGGACTGATGGAGTGAAAGTTTCTGCCTGTGGGCAAAACTCTGGGGTCTCTGATGGGGTCGTCTGCTGGAGATGGGGGCGTATACTGAGATTCTGAAGCGTTTAAGAAGCGGTCCGTCTCCATTGTGCAGGCCTTTAAACCTTCCATGTAAGTCAAGCCAAGTTCCAGATGAGCGGTTAGGTTATTGGATACTAAATGTTCTGACGCATTTTCACCGGATGTTGAAGAATAGTTCTGGAAAACATATTCTGCAGAGCCGTTATTTTGAGAATTGTTGCCCCAATAAGCACCGAATACCTTAATCTGGGCCTCTTCTGGAGATGTACCATTGAGCAACACCTCCACCAAAAGCTCTTCGGTACAGTTATCCAAAGCTTCTTCTTTGTACAGTCGAGCAGGGTTGGGGTAGTCAAGATAACCTATTTTCAAAGCGACTTCTCTTTTGTAATCGTCTCTAAGCATGGATTCGACCATCTCCAACAATGGTTGACCTTCCAAAGGTAGGCTGAAGGTGTGAAGGCCATAAGGCATGAACTGTGTTTTCAAATCGTAGAGGTAATGCTCCAGTTCATCTACGAACTCGTCAAAGGTCACTGGATCCGAAGAGATCTCGGTCAAATTGACCCCCAAATCCTCATCCAGATGATCTACCATGCACTGGGCCAATATCTCTTGCTTGTAGTTCTCCTTGACCGTGGCATTCAATACCTGTTGGTAGTTGTAAGCGGTCTTGGCCAAATTGGTGAAGTTACCGTAAAGATCTGAAGAGACGATGGGCGGCGTCATGTGAGTTATCATCACTGCATCCCCCCGTCTTTTGGCCTGAGCTCCTTCGGCAATGTTGTCAACTATATAAGGGTAGATCACTGGAAGGTCCTGGATCAGTATGGCTGGCCAACAGTTTTCAATGGATATGCCGCTCTCTTTTCCAGGGGTCCATTCCTGAGTGCCGTGTTTTCCCAAGTGAACTATGAAGTCTGCTCCATACTCGTGCTTGAGCCACAGGTAAAAGGCGATGTATTGATGATGAGGGGGTATGTCTTTCCTGTGATAAAGGATGGTATTGTTCTGAAGCCATCCCCTGGTGGGCTGTGGGGTCAGGATGACGTTGCCAAAGGAAAGCTTGGGGATTACAAAGTATTTCCCAGTCTCGTTTTGGTAAACCATGATCTCGCCTGGAGCGGGCCCCCATCGCTCGGTTACCTCTTTCTGTTTCTCAGGATTGATGGCGCCGAACCACTCCAAATAGCGTTCCACAGGCAATAAGGTGGCGTTACCGGCATTCACCATTGCCTCCAACTCGCCAGGTGCCCAGGTTCCAACGTTTGTTCCCTCATGGGCCATTAAGTCTACTAAATCGTGCTCGTTTGGAACCACTCCTTCTACTCCATAGCCAGACTGGTTCAACCCGTCTAAAATGACCTGAAGGCTCCTGGGGACGTTGATGTAGGTGGCACCCAAATTGTCCTTGCCGCCACCGTGATTGTAGTAGATTATGGCCACCTTCTTATTTGAGTTGGGCTTTTTGCTCAAATTGGCCCAAGACGTTGTCCTATCAGCCAACCACTCCACCTGATAGGGGATAACTTCGAATACGCCCTCTTCAGTTCTGCCGGAGATCACTATGGGGTCGATCACCGCGTCCATTTCCGGCTGTGCCAGCTTGAAGTATATCTCGGTTGGATACATTCCGGTGCTGTTCTCCCACTCGTCGGGATTCTGATACCACAGCTTCATTCCATTGATTACGGGGACGTTAAGCTCTTCCAGATCGGCAATGCCCCCTTTAGGGTCACCATAATTAAGCCTGAAAGGCTTGGTGACAATTGCCACATCTATAATAGCAGTCCCGTTCTGAATGAAGAACTTCTTCATGGTGGTGGTATTAGTAAATCCCAGATCGATGACGTTTGCTCCCCGCTGTTCCAGAGACCTAATTAGAGCAACTCTCATGGAGGAGCTCACCGGATCGCTGGCCAAGTTCATCACGCCTACAGAAAGAGCGCTTTCATTGTAGGGATGATCGGTGTTGTTTTTGTACCACTCCAAATAGGAGGCGGTGTCGAGAAACAGGTCGACAGAATCTGGATGGAAAATGTAAGCTTTGGGTGAGGGAAGGGGATCTTCTACAGAAATGTCCAAATCACAAAAGTTGGCTCCCAAATAAGAGAAGAGCCTTTTCATGTTGTCCACTCCACCAAAGTTCCAATACTCCTCTATTTTGGGGTGATCGTTAAGATCCACATTCCCCAAGATGCGCTCATATCCTCCAGAATGGATCAATATTATGGAAACCTCTCTATTTTTGGGATTTTCCATCAAAGGAAGAAGCCTTTGAGCGGCATCGCCCCCGATCATCTCCAAAAATATCAGCTCGTAGCTTGAAAGGTTAATCATCTGTATATCATCAGATGACTTCAGAGTAATGTTTAAGGGGGCGTCTTGTGAGGCTTCTCTGATCAATGGTTGGTTTTCGGCAGTGATGAACAGAACCTCAGGACACTTCAGAAAAATTCTGGTATTGATGTGGATTCGGATGGACTTTTCAGGATCTGCCTGTCGATCGCCCCAATAAAAAGTCACAACATCTCCATTTTGCAGCTCAAAGCGGTCGGGCCCCATGCGTGGTACGGAATTTTGGGGGTAATTTACCCAGTATTTCCACATTTGGTCACCATCTGGCCCCATGCCTTGAACAGATTCTAGGGTGAGCCCATAGACGTCAAGCATAGAATCGCCCACGCTATAGTCGAATTCGCCCAATTCACTGGCCTTTTGAAGCGCACCCAAAGCGGTTGTCCATTTGATCGAATAAACGTCCCCACTCCCAGATGTCAAATTGAAACTGCCGTCCGGCAAGAGAACTTCTCCCGCCCAGATTTCCTTTGAAGATTCAATAATTTCCTCTTTTGGTCCAAAGGCATAGAGATTTTTGTCATCTGCGCCTATGAAGAGCGTTCCATTCAAAATTGCTGGTGAAGACATTATATATTCGTTTATGAGATGAGTCCACACCACAGAGCCATCGGTGGCGTTTAATGCATATACAGTCCCTTCACCAACGTTTGTCCCAAAGTAAACGGTTTCTTTTGCCACCACTGGAGAGGATACCACAGGGCCGTTTACCTCAGTTGACCAAATTCGTGTTCCGTTGAGGGCATCAAAGCAGGTCAGAAAACCGTCACTAGAACCAACGTACGCTTTACCAAACGAGATTGCTGGCGTCGAGGGGGTCCCTTTCAGATCAACTTTCCAAAGCTCTTGGCCGTTTTCTGCATCCACCGCATAAAAGGAATTTGAAGTGGTGAAAAAAACCGTTCCTTCTTCAATGGCCGGTGAAGAGGCAATGGCAGCGTCGGTTTCAAAGGTCCACAAGACTTGGCCCGAAGACGAGTTCAGACAGTACAAAGCGGGGTCTCCTCCGGCAAAGTACACCTTTCCGTCCCAGCCAGATGGAGAAGAATAGGGGTCGATGGAATCGGTAGATCGGTTCCATAGCTCGACTCCGCTATAATCTAGGGCATGAAGAGCGCCATCTGAAAAGCTAGTGGCAAAGATGGTGCCGTCAAATACGAGAGGAGATGATGCCAACCCCCACCAGGTAGGCTCGATCTCCAAAGTCACATTCCACATAACGGAACCGTCGTCGACGTTCAGGCAATAGAGATCGCCAACGTAAGATCCAACTAAAACGCGATCCTCCGCAATGGTTGGTGTGGATGATCCACCCTTTTCACCTATGGGATTAGTCCAAATTATAGCCCCATCTGTCGCGTTCAAACAGCTCAGGGCCTGCTGACCACTGAAGCTCATGTCAAGGGAGTCGCATACGTAGACTCTGTCTTCCGATACGGCAACGCCTCCGTATATGGAATGTGAGGTTATCTGCTGCGTCCACAACAAGTTGGAGGTATCCGGTCCAAGTACGCTCGCGTTTCCCGTTCTCTGAGAATCTCCGTGAAAGGTTGAGTAGTCCCCCCAGGCCGGAAGGACCATAACCAAAATCAATAACAGAGCCAATAAACTGCATTTAGTGAAGTTAACACCGGTCATGGTACGTCTCGCCACCAAATTTAATTTATCACAATTCAATTGGTATTAACCTTTATCACCACTCGTGGAGATTCTTGTGGATCTGATTGGTCGTCATCCAAGTAGAATATCAATAGGTCACCATCGTTCAATTGGAAAATGTCTGGACTGGTAATTGATGCTGATGTTTGGGAACCCATTACGGCATAGTTCCAAATCAGCCCCTCTTTGGCCTTCAAATCGTCGATGGACTCTACCGTGAGACCGTAGAAGTTCCACAAAAGGTCGCTGACCTCTAATCGAAATTGACCCTGCTCAGCGGCCTTGTACAAGGCGCCCATTGCCGACCTCCACTCAATAGAATAGGTTTCACCACTGATGGCAGTGAGATTGAAACTGCCATCAGGCAGAGCCACTTCACCTTCCCATAATACCTTTGATCGTTCCGGACCGAAGGCATATATGTGGTTGTCCTCCGCACCGAAGTAGAGCACACCATCAGAAACCGTTGGAGAAGACATTATGAACTCGTTTACGGGATAAGTCCAGACGACAGAACCATCGGTGGTATTCAGGGCATAAAATTGGCCTTCAGCGGTGTTTGTCCCAAAGTAGATTAAATCGCCTGCCACAACAGGAGGCGTCTTGATGGGTCCGTTAACGTCAGTGCTCCACAGAAGCGATCCATCTAGAGCATCATAACAATCAAATGAATTATCAAATGTGCCTAAGTAGAGCCTGCCGAAAGATATCGCAGGTGAAGACAGCTTTACGTTGATGGGAACCGTCCAAAGTTCTTCGCCGTTTTTTGCGTCCATTGACAAGAGTTCATCTGCAGAGGCAAAGAATACGCTGCCGTTCCAGATTGTAGGTGTTGTAGTTATCTCAGAGTTTGTGGAAAACGTCCACAGTACGCTTTGAGATGAAACGTCGACGCAATATAACGCGGGATCTCCTCCAACGAAGTACACATTTCCATCCCAGTAAGCGGGTGACGCCAGTTCGTTAACCTCGCCGGGTGTAGAGATGTTCCACAGTTCGTGACCTTCAAAGTCAAAGACGTGAAGCGTTCCATCGGTAAAGCTGGTCACAAACACCTGATCGTCAACCACTAATGGTGACGATGCCAGACCGAACCAACTGGCGTCGGTGACCAAAGGCACGTCCCAAATGGTTTCACCGGTGGCGGCGTTAATGCAGTAGAGATCTCCGGTAAACGATCCGACAAAGATCAAGTCGTCTGCCAAAGCCGGTGTGGAGAAACTGCCCTTTCCACCCAAAAAGTTGGTCCACAATATGGACCCCTCATTTGCATTTAAACAGGCTAAAGCCTGCTGACCACTGAAGCTCATGTCAAGAGCGTCACAAACGTAGATTCTATCTTCGTAGACTGTTGCACCACCATAAAAAGCGTGATTGGTGATCGTCTCTCTCCACAATATATTGGGAGAATCAGGACCCGTGCAGCTCACGTTTCCGGTTCTCTGAGGATCTGCCTGAAAGGTCAAATAGTCACAAAACGCGGGTTGGATGACGGTTGCAAATGCCAAAAGAAAAATTGTGAGAAGGCTGCGTTTAATCGTAATCATTCCTCCTCGACTGCAAAATTGACGTTTCCAAAGGCGTAGACATTTCCTTTGCCTGTGGTAAATACCATTCCGTTGGCAATTGCAGGAGACGATCCACCTTCAGGATAGCTCCAGACCACTTCTCCATTGGTGGCATTTAGAGCACAGATTCCTCCGAAATCTGTGAAGTCAGCTTTTCCTGAAAAAACCAAACCATCGGCGTAGGCCATGGAACATCTCCAATCGCCAATTCTGTCCTCAGGGTCTGTTGACCAGATTAAGTCACCAGAAAGGGCATCGAAACAACTGGTTTGAAGATCGCTAAACCCGTCACATCCACCACACACGTAGACCTTTTCATTGGCTAAGGTGGGCGCGGAATCTGTTCGTTGAATCGTTTTTCTCCACAATATCGATCCGTCCTGTAGTGAAAGAGCGAAAAGATCCCCATCGCCATCGAAGTTGTAGGTGGTCATGTAAATTACGTCATTTAAAATGGACGCAGATCCACAGGGCGAATTTTTGGTGGTCAAATTCCACATCTCAGAACCGTCGTCGAGATCAACGCAATAAATGACCCCTCCAAGGCCCCATTCCCAGCTACCAAATACCGCTTTGTCCTTAAAGACCGCTGGTGTGGACTGTGCGTTTCCCGTTACAGAAAAGTTCCACAGCTCTTTTCCCGTTGATTCATTTAGGCAGTAGTAGTGGTGTCCATCCCAATCGCTAACCAATACTCGATTGTCGACAATTGCAGGACTGCCATCTACCGCACCCCTCCCCGAAGGCGGATCGAAAGTCCAGATCTCCTGACCGTCTTCTGCATTTAAACAGACGGTCTTCATGCCGGATAAAAATACCTTATTCTGATGATATGCGGGAGAAAACCAGGAACAACAAACGTCAGCGTTTTGATCAAAGGGCGTCTTCCAAAGAACGTCTCCCGTGAACTGGTTCAAACAGGTCAGATTATTCACGCAGTTCACGAAGACCTTACCGTCAGCTACTACCACCGACGATCCCGCTTGGGCGTTCAAGCCTTCGACCACCCAGGCTGTCTGGTTTGTCTGCGGAGCTGATGATAAAGATAGGCCTTGGTGCTCTACGTTGTGGTTAAATTGGGGCCAACTGTCATCTTCCGGTGGCTCCATGCTGGTATCTTCATATCCATAGATTGGTTGAAAAACGACCATAAAAAGCAGGATGAAAATGAATTTCAACCTAACTACCTCGGTTAAGCTTTTTAATTTCATATAAAATCCTCATACTAAATTTAATTTCAAACATTTCACTCCATAAGACGCTCTTAATCTGCAGAATTTGACTCAGCCGCCAATTCGATCCCTTTAGAATCAAACAAGCAGTAGAGGTGGCCATCTTCAGTGCCGAAGTAGACGCAGTCGTCAGACACAGCCACCCCTGCCAGAATATAACCTTGGTCGGGTGGATTGAAGTTCCAAATTGGCCTGGCCTCAAAACCCACGTCTTCGATACAATGGACAGATCCGTTTACCTTGGCGGCGGTGAAACAGATACGAGGACGGTCGCCTGCAGTAGATATTACCGGCGAAGATTTTACGCCCGCTTCAACCGGGTAGGTCCAAACGGGCTCCCCAGTAGCGTCATCCAAACATGCCATTGCCCCAGGATAGCCGTGTTCTCCCAAACCCACATAGACTCGGCCTTCATAAACCACAGGAGTTGAGGTGCTAAATCCCATGGAAGAGCTCCAGCCCTCGTTAAGGAAGGATCCATTCAGTTTGTCAAATCCAACCTTCCACACATAGCCAGAATTTGCGGAACTTTCTGAGGCCGTGTATAAGTGACCACCCTGGTAGGAGACTGAATTTCTGATGCGACCACGGTCAGATCTGGCAAAATTGATCCTGGAACTATCAGAAAGATTCAACAGATCGACGATATTTCCAGAATCTCGGTTGATGCTGAAAAGAATGCCGTCGTTATCTCCGTATATTAGGAAATTTCCCGCTTTGCAAGCGCCGCACCACATGTACCCGTGAGATTCTCGAGACGCGTTCCAAAGCTCAGTTCCCTCTTCGCTAAAACAGAAGTATTTTTTGAGCTTCTTTCCGTAAGCGCTGCCTTCGCCCACGTAAACGTTTCCGTCAACGTAAGTTAGTGGACACTCAAACCTCTTGTTAGAAAGATGAGAAGTCCAGAGGTTCTGGCCGGTAGAAACATCAAAGGCTGCCAGATAACCGGAGTCTGTCGCCGCAATCACTTTGTCACCGTTACAAGCTGGTGTGGACGTTTGAAATACCCATCCATCCATCTGGGCCTTCCAGTTTTTCTGGCCGGTCTTCTTGTTCAGTGACCAAAGTGTTCCGTTGTCGGCCAAGACGTATACTGCCTCGCCGAAAATGATGGGTGGAACGTCTATGCGTTTTAGGTCTGTTGTCCACAACACTTTTGGTTCGGAAGGAATGGCGTATTGCGTCAATCCCGAGTTGAACTCGTCTCCCTGAAATTGGGGCCAGTTTGAGGCGTATCCAGATGTTAAAGACAACACAAAAAAAAACGATATTGCATATACACATTGTACGGACTTAGATATGATCTCACCTCATTTTACTAATTTATAGTCGAAAACCAATTAGATGATGCTAATTGGTTTTCGCCAGAATAGTGTTTAACGATACGAATAGGCCAAATCTCTAACTCTTGCGAGTTCGAGATTAATCCGAAAAGTATCGTTAAACACTATATTTAGATTTTATATCGGATTCGTACTTTTTTAAATTAATGTTTAATCCGATCAAGTTTAATTGATTTAAACATTTCGATTAAGTTTATTTAAATATAATTAACTACAACTAATATATTACTAAAACGTTGAATGTAAAAATTTTGTTGATCATCCTTGGAAGATGGTGGGAGGAATTTCTCCCCCCGTCAAGGATACGATGCCGTGGGCAGTCCACTCAAAAGATGTGCCTTCGCTGTTGTCCTTCCACCAGATGGATCCATCTTCCTTTTGCAGGCTGAGCAAGTAGTCGATAGGGTTGTTTGAGCCCTCCTGCCATTTTATTGGATCCTGATTAATGGCGTTCAGGGCCATGATTACCCAACCAGTTGATGCTGAATTGGATCCCAGAGACGAGAATCCAGCATCTTGGTTCTGCTCAGACTTGAAGTAATTCAAGGCCTTCTGCACAGACTCTGAGCCGGCATCTTCTCCAGCTGCAACCAGCGCACAGATTACTATGCCGGTTGTATCCGTATCTAAACCACCCGCCGCACCATTCCAGGACCAACCACCCGAATCTGCCTGAAGACTTGTCAGATAATCAGCAGCCTTTGACACTTCGGTTGAATCATATTCACCCGATGCTGCTAGTCCCAGAATCACCCAAGCATCATCCCAAATGTAATTCTCATTCCCGATCGCTCCACTGGGTTTACAATAGCTCTTCAAGACTTCAACGTAATTTGTGCCAGAGATGTCGTGAGGATCGGCTCCAGCGGCCACCATTGCTACCACATATCTGCCGGTGTGAGCTTCTATGTTGGATGAAGAACTCAATTGATCGGTGTTTTCCACCAAATAGTCGAGAGCAGTTTTGCCGTTCACGGCACGATTTTGGGAATCGTCGCCCAGAGATGCCAAAGCAGTAATGGCCGTTGCAGTTGAATGAATGTTGCTTTCTGCATCCGGTTTAGGACCGAACCCGCCGTCATCGTTCTGGCATGATAACAGATAGTCTGCTGCCAATTCGATGCGAGAATCGTCACACGGTAGATACGATTTTCCGGTGCAAGTTGGCACTAGATCTTCATCGCTTGTAGGTGCGAGAACTTGAACTGCGATTGTTTCTTCATCAATTATGCACTCAGAAATTCCTGGGTTCCAGTATTCTCCTTCAAGTATCGAAGGATCATCGATACCTTCTAAGCAGCAAGACAAGTAAGAAGTTGTTTCATTGCAGTCATCATCAGAAGACTCTTCAGACGTGTCGTTGACAGGCTTATAAGCTCCTGTAAGGGGTACCCGCCCTTTCATCATGACTTTGAAGCTTCCTGAGTAACCCTGCAATATCTCCATTTTTTCCTCTCTGTCTGAGGCGTTTTTCCTGTGCAGGGCCACTTCTTGATAAGACACCGTCTGCGCCTTAAATTCAGCGCTTCCTTGGAAGTCAGACTCCAAAGAATAATTTATGTAGCCGCTATTGTTGTAAGCACTATCCTTGTTTATGTAATCCAAGTAATAGTATCTCTCGTTGAATAGAGCACCTTCACCATAGTTCTTGTTTCTGATCTGGTCTTCATATTTGGACCTGTAACTCACATCTCGGTTACGATACACTTTGAAAGAGGTCTCTGCGTGGGTTAAATCGGCAGATTCGTTGAAATCAATTCCAGCAGCACCATAATTGACTACCTTATCGGTATTGTAAACACCGGATCCTCCCTGAGCGAACTTCGTTTCACGAGTGGGTGTAACAAAGCGATTGTAACACCTGGTAAAGCCAGTTCCGGTGATAGATGATTGTTCGTCATAGTCTGGTATTAGGCCACCTCCGGCCCAATCACAGATGATCTCTCCGCCCACACCTACTTGAATTAAATGGAGGCCTTCTAAATAGGGTGTGGCCACACAACCAGGTTTAGTGGCATAAACACAGAGATAGGCATCATCATCGAAATAAATTTCTTCAGTATAACCATTAGTGTCTGTAGTATACTTTTCACCACCTACAGTAACAGTGGCCCCAGGACAAGGACCACTAGGTCCGGCTGGCCAGGCCCAGACCGTTCCTTTTAAAACTTGCACCCTAAATTTTTCGCCTTTACCGACGATTTTCGGATATTTTCCAATGTACAAAACACATGAAAGTTTATTTGCAAAATAGTCATTCGGCCCTATAAATTGTAATTTGTCTCCGTTGCTTACAACATATTGAGCCACACCAGACCCACTTTCAGCGCCATTAATCCAAAAGGCAGGAGAAGCAACGCCTGAGATGCTTGAAAGAAGCCAACCTTGTTCAAAGGTATAAGGGATGCCACTTGCTTTGATTGTATCAAGTGCTGTAGACCCCTCGACAATGTCTACACTCTGGGTCAATATCAAGTTTCCATTGCTGAAAACTTGTATTTGTGCTGATAAAGCTGCTGCACTGCCAATCAACAGCAATAATGAGACCGCGATTAGCATTATTTTTTTCACTACACATCTCCCTCCAAATTAATTTTGTTTAACTTAAATATTGGTGCCCAATAAAACTTTATGTTAGTTAAAGTTTTTTGATTTAGACAATCTTGATTAAAAATCATTTGAACTAATTCAAGTTAATTTTGTAAGTTTTGAAAAAAAAATAGGCATTACGCAGTTGGACGTATTTGTGTTGGTCAAGCCCCAAAAAGTTATCATTAATTGGCGCATATTTGGTTTATAGGCATCTATTTAACCATTTAATTGCAACTATCTGGGAGTAAATACCTCAACTGCGTAACTCCTAAAAAAGAAAAGCGGAATACGCAACGATTTAACGTTTTCAGGCTTTAGATAGGGACATCGTAATTATGTCGCCGTTTTGGAGAACGTAATTTTCGGTGGTGACTGAAGACTGATTTCCATTTATGCAAAAGGCCCACCAGGTACCATTCAAAGCAAAGTCGGTCTCTATTCCGTCAATTTCCACTACTAAAACGCCCCAATCATTTTGTGTGGTGTTTAATTCAGTGGCCCGAGTTAATAGATCCAAAGCTGTGGAGTTTTCAGGCATCACCTGATGAACTGCCTTGTCGATTAGTTCATCTCCTTCGTAGTCTACCTCCAATATTACGGTGATATCCTGTTCTGTGGTCCCCTCTTGAGTAAGAGTGATAATATCTTCATCTTGGAGGAGGTATTCATCGGTGGTTACGCCTGCCTGCACGCCATTGACGTTGAAACTCCACCAGGTTCCCTCTGCATAATAGTTGGTCAAAACGCCATTAATGCCATCGACCATTGCACCCCACTCGCTCCATTTGAAGTCTACTTCAGTGGTTTCGTTGAGCAAATCAAGTGCTGAAGATTCTTCTGCCATAGAGGTGTTCGACATTTCGTCGATATTTCCGTCGCCATTGTAATCAAGCTCGAGAACTACGGCCACATCTGCCACAACTATTGTCGTCAGCAAGAAGATGGCACTCATCAAAAGTATACCAAATTTCAAATTCATAATGTACCCTCTTTTTCCAACTTATTTGTATTAGGTCAATTGTACTTAATTGTTTTGTGTTGGCCTGGCCAAAAAACATGACGAATTCATATATGCATAATGCTCACAGCAAAAGTAGACGATTTTAAAATTTCAATATTTTTTATAAATGAACTCCCAAAAGTATCGTTAAACACGTACGTATCATCTAATTGGTTTTCGACTATATATTGCCCCGTTTTAGCACCATATTCTCATAAAACGTGGTTGCGCTGATGAGATTTACTGTTACCAGCGCGTTCGTTGGGTATCAATCCAACATTTGAGACATTCGCACCAATGCCTCATTCAGTCTATCTTGAGAGACTGCATAAGACATTCGAACATGATCTTTTCCACTGGGTCCAAACGCGGACCCTGGTGTGACGGCAATCATGGCTTCGCTCAAAAGCCGTTCAGAGAACGAATCACCGTCACCGTACTGGGAAACGTCTGGGAAGACGTAAAAGGCACCACCTGGAAGAGCACAATTGATGCCCAAATCATTTAGGCCAGATACTAGAAGGTCCCTGCGCACGTTGAATTCCTCTTTCATTCGTTTGGTGCTCTCTTGTGACCCTTTTAAGGCCGCCACACCGGCCCATTGAACAAACGTAGTTGCATGAGATACCGAATGGGATAAGATTCGGGTAATCCACCGCATTACCTCTGGAGGACATGTAAGGTAGCCCAACCGCCAGCCGGTCATGGCATAACATTTTGAGAAGCCGTTTACAGTTACAGTCCGATTTTCCATACCATGAAGCGAACCTATGCTGATGTGTTCTTGTCCGTAAATTATCCTCTCGTAGATCTCATCTGATAGGACGAAGAGGTTGTGGTCCACTGTCAAGTCACGAATTTCTTCCAATGTTTGACGATTGAAGACCGCTCCTGTGGGATTGGAAGGTGAGTTTACCAAAATGAGCCTCGTCTTAGAGGTTATGGACTCTGCCAGATTATGGGGCATGAAATCCTCGTCTACTTGGGACCACTTCACCCGTCCTCCGGAAAAGTTCACACACGGTTCATAGCTGACCCATGAAGGACCTATGAGAACGCATTCTTCTCCTTCATCCAACAAGGCCTGTATGGCGGCGAAAATGGCCATTTTCGCGCCAGGGACTACGGCCACATCTTCTGGAGAGACCTCTAGATTGTTTTCGTTGTAGAACTTCTCTGCTATGGCTGCTCTGAGCTCCGGGATTCCATTGGTGGGCACATAGTGCGTATCGCCTCTTTCAATCGAATTGACAGCAGCATCACAAATAAATTTAGGTGTATCGAAGTCAGGTTCTCCAACCCCCATATCGATAACGTCCAAACCAGAGGCACAGAGCTTTTTGGCCAGGGCCGAGATCTTCATGGTGGTGGATTCGGGTATGGAGGCCAATCTATCAGATACCAAATTCAATCATCCTCCAAGCACTTGACCAACTTGACAGCAGCCTCCACCGCACGTTTGGCATAATCTATCCTTCGATGAGCATCCATTCTGGACATCTTGGGACCTGATATGCCTAAGGTAACGGGTTTGTCGAACTCCAAGGCCAAGTCCATTACCTTTCTGGATGCTTGTTGTGCCACGATCTCATCGTGCCCCGTATCTCCTTGTATTACACAACCGATAGTCACCACCGCATCGATGTCTTCTTGCCCTAACAACTTCTTCACTGCTAGAGGCATATCGTAAACCCCAGGGACTTTCAGCGTGCGAACCACTTCCACACCGAGAAACTCTGCATGTTCTCTACCCAGGATCTCCATCTGATACGTGAGATCCCGGTTGAACTCAGCGACCACAAAACCAAGTTTTATCATAGCTTCAACACCGGTAAAGTCGTAACCCATTCGTTCAGAACATTGCAGTAATAAATCCGTCGATCGGAAAATGGTTCAGCCTGTCAAAATGCATTTAATACTTGACAATTATGCCTGGTGCGGATGACTTATGAGTTGGGTCTACATTGATGGGAGATTCGTTCCCGCAGAAGAGGCGGCGGTTTCAGTATATGATCATGGACTATTGTACGGTGACGGTGTTTTCGAAGGCATTAGAGCTTATAATGGCCGGGTTTTCAGGTTGGAAGATCATGTAAAAAGGCTCTATGATTCAGCCCGAGCCATCATGCTGGAAATTCCCATAACCGAAGAAGATATGTGCACTGTCATCTTAGAGACCCTGCGCAAAAACGAACTATCTGATGCCTATATCCGCCCTATAGTAACACGAGGAAAAGGTGATCTGGGGCTTGATCCCCGCAAGTGCGCCAAACCTACAATAATAGTGGTCTCTCAAAAGTGGGCCGCCATGTACGGAGACCTATATGAAGTGGGTCTGACCGCAATCACGGTTACCGTGAGGCGAAACTCTCCCGCGGCACTGCCACCAAACATCAAGTCTCTTAATTATTTGAACAACATTCTGGCCAAGATTGAAGCCAACGTAAAGGGCGGAGATGAGGCCATATTCCTGGACGCGGAAGGGCACGTCTCCGAAGGTAGTGGAGACAACATATTCGTGGTCAAAGATGGCGTCATATTCACACCCTACACTACAAACAATTTGAAAGGCATAACGAGGAAGGCAGTAGCTGAAGTAGCAGAGGACAAAGGTATTCCGTTAAGGGAGGTAAACCTAGGGCTCTTCGATATTTACACTGCCGACGAAATATTCGTTACCGGAACTGCAGCAGAGGTGGCACCCGTCGTACTTATCGATGGCCGATCCGTAGGAACTGGAAAGCCAGGGCCCATAACCAAAGAGCTGATAGAGGGCGTAAGAAAGCTCACTCAAACAACAGGGACGCCCATCTGAGGGCTCCCATTTATTCACTAATTATTCGGGAACCATTTTCACTTGGACTTTTCTGTGACGAGGTCCATCCAGCTCAACAAAGAGGATCTTCTGCCATGTTCCCAAGTCCAAGTGTCCCTTTTCGATAGGAACCATCTGGCAATTTCCCAAAAGAATGGCCTGCAGATGAGCGTGAGCGTTGTGGTCAATTCTATCGTGGAGATAACCACTATCAGGTGGTGCTAAAGATCCCATCCGCCTCAAAATATCCTCTAATAAGCCGCTTTCAGCTTCATTAATCACGATTCCTGTGGTGGTGTGACGTGTATAAACCAGACAGATGCCATCTTCAATTCCGCATTTTTTGACGAGTTCTTCCACGCATGAGGTGATGTCTATAATTTGCATGTTACGTTCAGTTTTAATATCGATCAATAAAATCACCAAAATCACATCAGCTATCGCAGGATATAAGTCAAACGGAAACTACCTCAACAGCAAAACTCCATAAAATAATGATAGAACTCTTATAAATATTTCATACATATTTCATATATTTAGCAAAACGTGCTGTTTAAAAGTTAAATAAAAAATAATAAAATTTTTTAGGTTTTTAAGCCAAACTTGCCTCGTCCATAGAACCTCCTGTCATCTTACACTGGCTAAGGCAGGTTTCTTCCATCCTTCTGATGCGCGTCTCAGCTCCACTGACAAAGACCACATAATGAAGAATTACTATTATGCCCCAACCTACAATAGAATACAGCATTAACCAGCTGGGCGCTCCAGTGGAATAGGTAGTGAAAATTATCACCCAAAGGATGTTGAATACGAGGTATGCCAACACATGAAGCTTGAATAGCCTCTTGTGGTCCTCGATGGTTGCCAAAGAAAACAACGTTCTGTATTCATCCAATGCAGATTCTTCCATACATTAAACCTCCTAAAAAGTCATTCACCTTATTTATAGAGTGTCAAAAGTATATAAGTTTTTTGGATTTTTACATTTTTAAGATGGTTGGCATTAATCACGATATCAGATATCGATAATTGGGCTATGAACAATTGTCAATATAACTATACATAACAATTAAATTATAAATATCTATAAAACTTTACAGCACATATTTTAGTTGAGAACCAATTAGATGAAACTAATTGGTTCTTGCCAGAATAGTGTTTAACGATGCTTTGTGGATTAACCCATCCATTTTGTAGTCTTCAGTATTTTATCCCATCATGAATTGGACAAATTATGACGAGAAGCTGATTCGTCGTGGCGAGATTTTGCTTGATCTGTCTTTTTTAGCTAG
>Ga0272443_10001359_pt1 | contig 36369 bp, 33 predicted proteins | sample SSMAcet12_FD_193581 | JGI IMG/M metagenome (GOLD analysis project Ga0272443, IMG submission 193581) | Marine sediment archaeal communities from Little Sippewissett salt marsh, Falmouth, MA, United States - SSM-Acet-12 | ecosystem: Environmental > Aquatic > Marine > Wetlands > Sediment ... | reverse complement strand
CAATGCTCGTCGCCTAATTCAATAAATTTTGGCATTTCTGTCTCTTTGTTTTGGTTTGCGAATCAACCAAAACAATAGAATCACATATGCCAACCATTGTGAATCCCGAATTGTGGGATAGGTTCTATAGGGTGAGTTGGCGGATAAAGCATATACGCTCATAGAGGAGGCTCGTCCCCCCTTCTATTTTGCCACAGAGGCTATAACCTGCGTGTGCGGAGGCTACTCCCTGGGGGCCCGCCACATCGCGCGCTACCAGCCCTCCCCCTCAGGTGCGACCGGTCAACCGGAGCACCGTTCTTGACGCTGCGGCCACGCGCCAACGCCACGCCAGGGCCTATCCGCCCCTGGGGGTCATGGCCGCAACGGCCCGCGCGGCGTACCGGGCCAGGATGTCGGCCTCTATGTGCACAGGGTCACCGGGCCTGAGCAGGGACAACGTGGTGTTCTCCCAGGTGTGGGGGATGATCATCACGTCAAAGCGCGGGCCGTCCACCCCGTTGACGGTCAGGGACACCCCGTCCAGGGCGAGCGACCCCTTGGGCGCGATGAGGGGGGCCAGGTCCGCCGGGGCCGCGAACGCCATGCGGCGGAACTCCCCCTCCTCCTCCACGGACAGCAGGCGCGCCAGGCCGTCTATGTGCCCTGTCACGATGTGCCCCCCCATGGGGTCCCCGGCGCACAGGGCGGACTCTAGGTTGACCTTGGTCCCCGGCCCCCACGCCCCTATGTGCGTCCTGGCCAGCGTCTCGGGCGAGACCTCCACCACGAACGCCCCCGCGCCCACCTCCACCACGGTCAGGCAGCACCCGGCGCACGCCACGGAGTCCCCCAGCGCCAGGCCAGGCAGGGCCGTGGCGATGGTCAGGCGGCACCCCTCGCGCGCGGCCACCGTTCCGACATCCTGCACCAGCCCCGTGAACATGGGCGGGAGGGTAGCCTACTCCTTCTCGGAGATATAGAGCATGCCGGCGTCCGCCACGGCGCGTGCGGCGATGTGGGCGTAGTGCGTGGTCTTCACGTTGGATATGGCCACGTCGTAGTACACCCCCGCCGGGAAGAAGTGGTCCATGGTGTCTGCCGTCACGGCGGCGTCGCCCAGGCGGATATAGACCGGTTGTGTGGCGTAGAGGCTCACGACCCGCGTGCCTGCCCCAAAGGGTGTGGCGTTCCGGGCCGATGCCCCCGCCGTGACGGCGATCTCGTGCGCGCCGCCGGGCTTTAGGGTCACGGCCGGGATGGGGGTGTTGTCGTCGTCGCGGGGCATAAGGGTCGGCATGGCGGGGTCCTTTCTCTCGTTGGCACCAGGAAATGGGAACAATAACAGAACAAGCCCCGTCCTGTCAAGGTCTTTTTTCCTATTTTTCTCTCCGCGCCTGGACGCGAGGGTTGTGGTCTGATAGAAGCGTTGCGCATGTTTGACTCCCTCACCAAGCGCCTTTCGTCCACGCTGGACCGCCTCCGGGGCCGGGGCCGCCTGACAGAGGCTGAGGTCGCGGCTGCGGCGCGGGAGATCCGCATCGCCCTGCTGGAGGCCGACGTGGCCTTGCCCGTGGTGCGTGACTTTGTTGAGCGCGTGAAACGGGACGCCGTGGGGCAGGACATCGTCAAGGGCGTCACGGCGGGGCAGCAGGTCGTGAAGATTGTCAACGACGCCCTTGTGGACATGCTGGGCGGGGGGCAGGAGGCGGAGCCCCTGGCCTTCGGCTCGGCGCCGTGCGCGTACCTGATGGTGGGTCTGCAGGGCTCTGGCAAGACCACCACGACGGCCAAGCTCGCTGTGTACCTGCGGGACAAGCACGGCAAGCGGGCCCTGGCCGCGTCGCTGGACACGTACCGCCCTGCAGCGCGGGAGCAGTTGCAGCAGCTGGGCGCGCAGGCCGGGTTTGCCACTCTGCCCATCGTGGTGGGCGAGGGTCCTTTGGACATCGCCGCGCGCGCGCTGCGCGAGGGGCGCACAGGGGGCTATGACGTGGTCTTGCTGGACACGGCGGGGCGGACGTCCGTGGATGCGGCCATGATGGCCGAGGCTGCGGCCATCGCCAAGGCCACGGGCCCCGTGGAAACCCTTTTGGTCGCAGACGCGATGACGGGGCAGGACGCGGTGAATACCGCGCGGGCGTTTGCCGAGGAGGTCGGCCTCACCGGCATTGTTCTCACCCGCGCGGACGGAGACGCCCGGGGCGGGGCCGCTTTGTCCATGCGCGCGGTCACGGGCCGCCCGGTCAAACTCTTGGGTGTGGGGGAGCGCTGGGACGCTCTGGAGCCCTTCCACGCCGGGCGCGTGGCGGGGCGCATCCTGGGCATGGGGGACGTGGTCTCTTTGGTGGAGAAGGCCGCCGAGGTCGCGGACGCAGATGCGGCGGAAAAAATGTTGGCCGCCTTCCAGGCCGGGCGATTTACCTTTCACGACCTTTTGGCGCAGATGCGGCAGATGAAAAAGATGGGTGGTCTTGGCTACCTCATGGGGATGTTGCCGGGCGTGTCTGGCCTGGCAGAGAAGGCCGCGGCGGCGGGCCTGGACGACGGGACCATGAAGCGGCAGGAAGCCATCATCCTGTCCATGACGCAGGCGGAGCGGGGGCAGCCGGAGCTTTTGAACATGTCCCGCAAGAGGCGGATTGCCGCAGGATCTGGGACAAGCGTGGCGGAGGTGAACAAGCTGACCAAACAGCTGGACAAGGTCCAGGGCGTGATGAAGCACCTCAAGCGTGGGGGCCTGTCGGGCCTTATGGGGCAGATGCTGGGCGGGGACGGCCCCCCGCCGGACATGGAGGCCCTGCTCGCGCAAGCTGCCCCGCAGCCCCGCCCTGCACCCACCAAGAAAAAGCGCAAGCCGAGGCCAAAGCGGGTTAAGCGGCGGTAGGGCTCGGCATCGGGCAAACAACGTACGCCGTCCCATCCACCTTTGGGGCCCTATCCCCGGCAGCACAGACATCCGTCATGCAGTAGATATAGGTCACAAGGCGCCTACGCGCCTTCGGCGATAGGCGGACAAGGCGCTGCGCCAAGGGTTCCAGAAGGGCCCTTGCCGCTAGGAGACTATCCTCCTCTGCCCCACATCTAACGTTCATTTTGTGAAAGATTGCGGCGGGGGCTGTGCGCCACCCGCCGCACAGTAAATAACATATTATTATTCGCCGCCGGGTCTCTGGTCGGCGGCCCGGCCACCGCAGCGCGACCCGTCTGCGGCTGTCTGCCAACTGTGGTCGCAGTTGCCAGCGTAGGCAGGCACGGAAACGGTACTGAGCGTAAGGCTGCACAGAACGGCCAGGGTCAAGAGGCAGGTCTTCATGGTCATCACTCCCTTTCAGTTGCGGAAAAGCCTCCAGGGCAGGGCCCTGGAAGCCGGGAGTTCAGAACCGTTAATGTCGCGAAAAACGGCGCGATGGCCTTTGGCCCGGAGGCTTGGACATACGCCACCGCCCCCCGGCCTTACGACCGAGAAGCGGCACCTTCGGCGCGCCAAGTTAGGGGCGCGCCGATCACGGCTGATGCCAGCCGCACGACATTTCAGGGGTTCTGACGCCCCGGGCCGCACCCACACGGGCGCGACCTGGTTGCAAGTCTACGCGCAAAGCGTGCGCTAGGGAAGGGGGGGATTAGCATTTGTTGGCTTACTGAAAGGCCACAATGGATCAAGCGTAGATAGCGATAAGGGCCGCGCCGGCCAGAAGGCGGTAGTACGCGAAGGGCGCAAAGCCCCAGCGGTCCACGATGGCCAGCGCGGTGCGCATGACGGCCAGCGCCGTGGCGAAGGCGCAGGCGAACCCCGTGGCCAGGAGGGGCCACCCGCTGCTCAGCGTTATCTCCCCCCAGCTCTTGTAGAGGTCAAAGGCCACGCCCGCCGTCATGGTCGGCACAGCCAGGAAGAACGAGAACTCCGCCGCCGCCCGGCGCGGCAGGCCCAGGGCCAGGCCGCCCATTATGCTCGCGCCACTCCGCGACACGCCGGGGATGAGGGCCACGGCCTGGGCGCAGCCGATGAGGAGGGCGCTGCGCAGGGGCAGGCGGTCTATGTCCCGCGTGGCCGTGCGGGCAGCAAGGAGCCTCTCAAACGCGAGGATAAACAGCCCCCCCGCAATGAGGGTTGCGGCCATGAGCAGGGGCTGGTCATACGCCCAGTGCTTGATGAGGGGGTAGAGCGCCGCGCCCGCGATGAGAGCGGGGATGGTGCCGACGATGAGGATGCCCGCGAAGTGGCAGGCCGCAGGGTCCCGGCGGGGCAGGCCGGTGAGGGTGTCCCAGAATCGGGGCCAGTAGAGCACAACCACGGCCAGGATCGCGCCCAGCTGGATGAAGATCTCAAATGTGTGCCCCGCCGGGCCGTTAAAACCCAGAAGGTCCGTGAGGATGAGGAGGTGCGCCGTGGAGGACACGGGGATGAACTCCGTCGCACCCTCCACAAGGCCCAACAGGGCGGCGAGAAGGAGGTCGGCCGTCACCGCTGCGCCCAAACGCTATGCCGCCAGCCGTAGGCGAAATACAGCGCGGCGCCCAGGGCGAGCCATGCCAGGAACCGTCCGTGCGTGGCGAGCAGCAGGGCCATGAGGACAAGGATAATCCCGGCAGCGGGCAGGTTCACCAGGCCCCCGGCCCAGGGCCCGGGCTGCGTCGCCGCAGCGACCCCTGTCAGGACAAAAATGCCCGTGCCGATGATGGCCCCGATGCCCAGGAGCGTCAGATCCACTGCGCCAAGGCAACGGCGCAGGGGCGTGTGCCGCGTTGGCTCTATGGGCTTGCGGCGCAGGAGGGTGGCCAGGAGCATAGGCCTGTTGCAGCACAGTTGGGGGCCTTATTCAACTGTCACGCTCTTGGCCAAATTGCGCGGCTGGTCCGCGTCCGTGCCCTTGGCCAGCGCGGCGTGGTAGGCCAAGAGCTGCAGCGGCAGGAGGTAGAGGATGGGGGCGGTAAAGGGGTGCACCTCGGGCACGGCAAAGCTCCACGTGGCCGTTTTGCCCATGGCGGCAACGCCGTCCGCGTCGGACAGGAGCAGGATTTTGCCCCCCCGCGCGGCCAGCTCCTCCATGTTGGAGCGCATTTTGTCAAACAGCGGATCCGTGGAGGGCGCGAGGGCCACGGTGGGGAAGTCCTCATCAATAAGGGCTATGGGGCCGTGCTTGAATTCTCCTCCTGCGTAGGCCTCGGCGTGGATATACGAGATCTCTTTCATCTTGAGAGAGCCCTCGCATGCCAAGGGGTAAAGAGGCCCGCGGCCGATGTAGAGCATGTGGGTAAAGCCCGCCAGAACGCGGGCCAGGCCCGCGATCTCTGTCTCCCGCTCCAGCACCTCCACCATCAGGGCCGGGAGGTGGCGCAGGGCGGCGGCCTCGTCGGGCCTATCGCCCGCCAATGCCAGGGCGAGCCCCGCCAGAACCGTTAATTGCGCCGCCGTGGCCTTTGTGGAGGCTACGCCGATCTCCGGGCCCGCATGCGTGCGCAAGACATAGTCGCTCTCGCGCTCCATGGTGCTCTCTATGGTGTTGAGAATGCTGATTATAGTCTGCCCCTGCGACCGTGCGTAGCGCAGGGCCTCCAGAGTGTCCAGCGTCTCGCCGGACTGCGAGACAAACAGCGCTGCGCCCTTTTCGGGCAACGGCGGCGTGCGGTAGCGGAACTCGCTGGCGATGTCCACGGCGCAGGGCAGGCGGGCGAGGCTCTCCAGCCAATAGGCCCCCACGCGGCAGGCGTAAGCCGCCGTACCGCACGCGGCCATGGTCAGGCGCGGCGTGGCGGCGAGAGCCTCCAGAACGGCGGGCTCAAAGACCAGGCCGTTGATAAGCTCCCCCAGAACGGCGGGCTGTTCGTGGATCTCCTTGTGCATGAAGTGCTTGTGGTCGCCCTTGCCAATCTGCGCGGCGGAAATGGTGGAGGTCCGCACGGGCCGCTCCACCGTGCTGCCTGCGCAGTCCACAATCTGCGCCTCTTGCGCCGTGACGACCACGCGATCCCCGTCCTCCAGAAAGGTGACCCGCGAGGTCAAAGGGGCCAGGGCATAGGAGTCCGAGGCCAGAAACACCTCCCCCTCGCCCCACCCCACGGCCAGGGGCGTGCCGCAGCGTCCGCCGATCATGGGCGCGCCCTCATCCGCGAACAAAAAAACCACGGCGTACGCGCCCTCCAGCCGGTCCAGCGCTGCAAACGCGGCGGCGCGCGGGTCCATGCCCCGTGACAGATTCTCCGTGACAAGGTGCACGATGACCTCCGTGTCCGTTTGGGTCGTGAACACGTGCCCGGCGGCCTCCATCTCCACCCTCAAGGCGGCGTGGTTCTCAATAATCCCGTTGTGCACCACGGCCACCTTGTCCGTCGCGTGCGGGTGCGCGTTGATCTCCGTTGGCCCCCCGTGCGTGGCCCAGCGCGTGTGCCCGATGCCCCGCGTGCCTGGTGGGCTGTCTGCGGCCAACTTCTCCGCGAGCGCGGCAATCTTGCCCTCAGCCCGCCGCCGGTGCAGCGCGCCGCCCGCCAGCGTGGCCACACCCGCGCTGTCGTACCCCCGGTACGCCAGGCGCGTCAGGCCCTCCAGAAGGCGCGGGGCTGCGGGCCCCTTGTCGCTCATAATCCCGATAATGCCGCACATGACCCTCTGTGTGCCCGCTCTGCAGGGGGCGGTCAATTCACAAAGCGTTGCGCTGTGTTGCGGGCGCGGTGTGCCCCGCCACGCCCACAGGGCTTGCGCTGGGCCCTGTGGACCTATAGGGAGGGGCCCCATGGAAAGTGGATCGCACCCTGGGCATCTGGCCCCCGTGGGCCCGGACCCGATGGAGGCTGCGGAGGACGCACTGGAGGGCATGGGTTGGACCTTCAACCGGCGCAGCGAGGGCCTCATCACCTTTGGGGTGGAGTGCCAGGGGACGCGCTGGGCCTGCGCCTTCTTTTGGGACGCGGACCTGGCTGCCCTGCGGTTTATCGCCCGGTTTGAAGACACCGTCATCCCGCCCTCACGGAGTGCGCGCGCGGCGGAGGCTGTGGCGGCGCTAAACGCGGCCCTGCCGCTTGGCCACTTTCGCCTGGAGGACGACGGGGACGGCCTCGTGCCGGCCTTTGCGCACAGCCTCCTCCTCGGCGGAATCGCACCCCGCGCTGGACGGGGGCATGTCCGGGCCCTGTTGACCCACGCCTTCCGCCGCTGCGAGGACGCTGCACCGGCCTTCGCCCTCCTGGCCAAGCGCGGCGGGCGTCTGCCCAGCGTGAAGGCCCTGGCCCTCGCCCTCGCCCGCCCGGCGGGGCGCGCATGATGGACGTAGCCCTCATCACCTGCGCGAAGTACCTGGCCCCGGACCCGCACAACGCCCTGGTGTCCCTGGCGATCTATGAGGACGCGCTGATGGTCGAGCACTACGCCCGCCTTGGCCTGACGGCTCGGCGCGTGGATTGGGCCGACCCGGCGGTGGACTGGTCCCGCGTGGGGCGGGCGGTCATCCGTGCTCTATGGGACTATCAGGACAAGCCCGCCGCGTTCACGGCCTGGCTGGACTCCGTTGAGGGCAAGACGCGCATCGTGAACGCCCCCGCCGTCATCCGCTGGAACCTGGACAAGCGCTACCTTCACGACCTGGAGCGCGCGCGGGTGGCTGTGGTGCCGACCCTGTTTGTGCCCGACGACATGCCCCTGCCCGCCGTGTTCGCGCACTTTGGGTGTGACGAGATTGTGGTCAAGCCCACCATCTCTGCCAGCGGGTGCGACACTTTTCGCGTCGCGCGGGGGCAGGATTTCGCGGCCCGGTTTGACGCCCTGCGCGCGGGCAAGGCCCTCATGGCGCAGCCGTTTGTGCCAGAGATATTGGCGGGGGGAGAGGTCTCCCTCATCGCCATCGCGGGCCGCGTGACGCACGCGGTGCGTAAGGTGCCGGGCCCTGGGGGCTTCCTGGTGCAGGAGGAGCACGGGGGCGCGACCGTCCCCCATGCTGTCACGCGGGAGGAGGAGGCCTTCGCCGCGCGCGTCCTGGCCGCGTGCCCGCCCGGGGTCATCTACGCGCGCATAGACATCGTGCACGGCCCCGACGGCCCGCGCGTGATGGAGGTGGAGGCGTTTGAGCCGCTGCTCTTTTTCCGCTTCCACGCCCCCGCGGCCCGCGCCCTTGCCGATGCCGCGCTGGGGGCGTAGCCTCGGCGCATGACACGTAAGACCCTCTGCCTGGCCATCGTGGGCTGCGGCGCGATGGGCGGGGCCCTCCTGGCCCGGTGGGGGGAGGCCCTGCCCGACGCACAGTTCTTGGTTCTGGAGCCGCGGGACCTGCCCCTGCCCCCGGCCGTGGAGCACTTCCGCGAGGCCGCCCCGTTCTGCGAAGCCCTGGCGGGCGCGGACGCCCTTATCTTGGCCGTGAAGCCGCAGGTCCTGCCGCAGGTGACCAAAAGTCTTGACCTTCCCAAAGATTTACCCGTGGCGTCCATCGCGGCGGGGGTGCCGGTGCAGCGCCTGCAGGATCTCTTACCCGGACACCCCGTGACGCGGGCCATGCCGAACCTGCCCGCCGCACTGGGCCGTGGCGTCACAGCCCTTGCTGGGGCCCAAACCGCCGCTGTGGAGGCCGCCTTTGCCGCCGTGGGCGCGGTGGAGTGGATGCCTGAGGCGCAGTTTGACGCCTTCACGGCCCTGGCCGGCTCCGGCCCCGCGTATGTGTTCTACCTGACCGAGGTTTTGGAAAAAGCGGGCGCGCGCTTGGGCCTAGAGCCCGCCCTGTCCGCCCGCCTGGCCCGCCGGACGGTGGAGGGTGCTGCGGCCCTGATGGAGTCCCGCGCGAACGCGGCGCCGGGCGCCCTGCGCGAAGCGGTGACAAGCGCTGGGGGCACCACTGCCGCAGCCCTGGAGGTCTTGGCGGACGGGCGCGTGGAGGCTGTGTTTGCGCAGGCCCTGGCCGCCGCCGCCGCGCGGAGCCGGGCACTCAACCCGTGATAGGTGCGACATGGGCCCGAGGCCAATCAGTCTTCCCGCAGTGCCCCGAGGGCGGGCAACAGGGACTGCGCCGCTGCGCGTTCGGCGGCCTGGCGGTTTGCGCCTTCGCCCTCCGCCTCCCCCAGGCCCTCCACTGCCACACGGACGATGAAGTGCGGCGCGTGGTCTGGGCCGTGGCGCCCCACAACCGCGTACGCGGGCAGGGGCAGGCCACGCGCCTGTGCCCACTCTTGAAGCGCCGTCTTGGGGTGCTGCGGCGGCTCCATGGTCTTTGTGATGGCCTCCCCCATCGCCCCCCGGACGAACCGCTCCGCCGCCTCCAATCCGGCGTCCAGGTACAGCGCGCCGATAAGGGCCTCCAGAACGTCCGCCAAGATGTGCGGGTTCTCCGCGCCGCCCGCCGCGCGCTCCGCCTCTGACAGGCGGATGTGCGGGCCCAGATCCAGATCCTGTGCCAGCGCGGCGAGGTGCGTCCCCTCCACCAGCGCAGCGAGGCGCTTGGCCAGGCAACCCTCTGCCTCGCGCGGAAAAACCGCATACAGCCACTGCGAGACGATAAGGCCCAGGACCCTGTCCCCCAGGAACTCCAGCCGCTCGTACGTCACCGGGCCCCCCACGCTCGCGTGGGTCAGCGCCGCGTCCCGCAAAGTTGTGTCCGCGAAGCGGTGCCCTATGCGCTTTTCTATCTCGTCTCCGGCCATATGGTCTTATAGCCCCGGACCGGTGTGCGCACTAGGCATTTTTAAGACTCCCGTGCTAAAATAATGGGTTGTGCCCAGTATTACACTCAAACCCGGTTCGCCTGAGTACGCCGAGGAGGAGGAGTCGGGAGAGGCCCCCCACAGGTGCGAGATGCCCGGCTGCACGGAGGCCGCGACCCACCGGGCCCCCAAGGACGCGTCTTTGAACGGGCACTGGCGGTTCTGCGCGGACCATGCGAAGGCGCACAACGAGGCGTGGAACTATTTCGCGGCCCTCGCCCCCGGCGCGGCGGCAGCGCAGATGCGTGAGAGTCTGTACGGAGACCGCCCGACCTGGCGCTATGGCGCGGGGGCGGAGGATGCCCTGCGCCGGGCGGCGGACGCCCTGCGTTGGGCCAAGGATGCGCAGGAGCCGCCGCGCCCGCGCAAGCCCCTGCCCCCCGACACGCCCGAGGGGGCGGCGATGGCCCTGATGGACCTGACGCCCCCCCTGACGCTGGAGGCGCTCAAGGCCCGCTACCGGGATTTGGCCAAGCGTTGGCACCCGGATAGAAACGCCGGGTGTAAGGAGGCCGAGGAGCATCTGAAGCGCATCAACATGGCCTACACTCTGCTCAAGGCCGCGTGGGGGCAGTGGGAGGACCTGTCCTCATCCTCATAGACAGGCCTCAGGACGGCACACCCTTGCCCTGCTCGTCCCCCTCCTTGTCCTCCGCCCCTGCGGGCAGGCATGACACGACCCAGACGTCGTACACAGCGTGGTCCATGGCGGACACGGCGGGGGAGGAGGCGAACATCCACCCGCTAAAGACCCAGGACGGGCGGAACTCCGGCGGCTCCTCCTCCCACACCTGCACAAAGGCCGCGGACTCGGGCTCTGCCAGCTCCGGCGCGGCGCGGCAGGCGGTCACGCGGATGAATATAGACCCCATCTGCACCGTCTGGCCCACATCCATGGTGAACGCCGCCGTGCGGGCCGTGGCCTTGTCCAGCGCCTGGAGACGAGCGCGGGGGCGGTCGGTCATCTCTTGGCTCTCACCCCTAGCAGTGAGGACAAAGAAGCATATGGCCAGCACACAAAACACGGAAAAACCAACCCAGACTGCGCGCGGCGCCGACCAAGCCCACAGAAGCGCACAGGATCCAATCATGCGCGCTATCATCACATGAACAGGACTAAGGGGCATCGCCATTATCACCCTGCATCGTAAAAATAAACTTGCCCAGAAGCTGCTCCAGGTTCTGCGGCGCCTGGGTGTACTCTATCGCCCCGCCGCTCGGCAGGACGTCCTCTGCCCCGCCGGGGGTGAGAGCCATCACCACCCCGCCCATCAGACCCTCTGACGTAATCGCCGCAGAGCTGTCCTCCGGCAGGGGGCCGGGCAGGCCGGGCAGGGCCATGGTGACGCGGGCGCGGTAGGTCGCGGGGTCCAGGGCGATGGACTCCACAGTCCCCACCTTCACCCCGCTCACCTGCACCGCGTCCCCCGGCTTTAAGGAGCCCACAGTGGAAAAGTCCGCCTGCACGCGGTACGCCGCGCCGTCGGCCCCGATGGCGGCCACCTTTGCGCCATAGATCAAAAATGCTCCCGCCGCGAGGAGCACCAGGGCCCCCAGGGCCACCTCAAACGCGCTGTGTTTCATCATCGGCCTAGCGTATACTGTGCCAGACTCGTCTGCAAGGAGACCCCCGCTATGCCACACTTCCTTGTTTTTGCCCTCTGCCTCTTGGCGGGGCCCGCGCTGGCGTGCAATTGCGTTATGCCCACGGCATGTTCTAGCCAGGAGGTTATAGGCAAAGCCTACGCCATCGTTCGCGCACGGGTGGAGGGCGTGACGTACCTGGCCCAGAATGGCGGTATTGTCCAGAAACACGCATGGTCCCCGGTGCGCGTGGATATGGAGGTTTTGACGGTGTACAAGGGGTATATAGAGCCAGGACCACTGGCCGTGGACATGCAACGGGATCTGAATAACTGCGATATGTGGGATTTGACGGTTGGCAGCGTACAAGACCTTATTGTGTTTAGGGACGGGGCGGGGGCGCTTTATGTGCCCAATACATGCGTTGGTCTGACGCCCGAGGCGTGGGAGAGGTTGCAGACCAGCTCTACCCCGGAGGACAGGGCCTCATAATTATGCCGTCTTTATTACGTGCACTCAGGCTGTGTCCTCCCCCGGCGTCCAGGGACGGTAGTCCCCCGTGGCCGGGGCCCGCTGCGCCGTCCCCCGGCGGAGGTCCCCCGGTGGGTGGTACGCCCCAGGCCCGCCCGTGGGGTTGGGCGCGTGGGGTTTTTGCCACGGCTGCGCCCGGCTCGGCCCATCCTGCGTGGGGAAGTCCGCCGCCTGGTGGTGCAGCCACGCGTGCCACCGGGGGGGGATGGCGCTTGGGTCCGGGCGGCCCCTGTACGCCACCCAGCGCCGGGGGTGGTCATAGCCGGGCCGGGCCGGGGCCTCGTAATACGTGTTGCCCAGCGGGTCCGTGCCCACGCGCTGCCGCGCCCGCCGCCAGGTGAACAGCGCCTGATACGCCGGGCTCTGCGCGCCCAGGAGGCGGAGGAGAGTCTTGACCATCGCCTTCCGTTTCTATAGTATGTGTCACCGCCCGGCAAGCCCGCGCGTGGAGTGGGCTGGGACGTGTTGTGCGAAAGTGCGCGCACCGGAGGCGCGCAGGCGGTGGCATATAAGGCATCACTGCGGTAGTGCAGGGGTAGCAGAGCGGTAGCGCAGAGGCAGCACGGTGGTGGCGCAGGGGTAGCAGGGCGGTAGCTGCGCGGTGGCGCGACGCCAGAAAATTTTGCGGCAAGAGATTGATATATCAGGATATGCGCCGCCTCTTGCGCTCGCGGCGCGGATGCGTACACTGTCGATGCCATGACCGATATATTTGCAAGACTTTCCGAAATGGGCCTCGCGCTCCCGAAGGCTGCGGCGCCGGCCGCGAACTACGTGCCCTATGTGCTGGATCGCGGCACGCTCTATATCTCCGGCCAGCTGCCCATCGGCCCGGACGGGGCGCTGATACGGGGCCGCCTGGGCGACGACATGGACGTGGAGGCCGGCGCGGCGGCGGCGCGGGCGTGCGCCCTGAACATCCTGGCGCAGGTCGGCGCGGCGCTGAGCGGCGAGTGGGCCTGCGTGGCGCGGTGCGTGAAGCTGGGCGGGTTCGTGGCCTCAACGCCCGACTTCACCAAGCAGCCGCTCGTCGTCAACGGCGCGTCCGACCTCATCGCCACCGTGCTGGGCGAGGCCGGCAAGCACGCCCGCGCGGCGGTCGGCGTCCCGGCCCTGCCCCTCGGCGCAGCGGTGGAGGTGGAAGCTGTCTTCGCTGTGCGGGCCTAAAAGAGGAGTGGTGGGCGGTACTGGGATTGAACCAGTGACCCCTACGATGTCAACGTAGTGCTCTCCCGCTGAGCTAACCGCCCGTCAGGGTGGCCTTCATACCCCATTTTCCTGCCCCTGTGCAATCCGGGTCATGAACAGCCCGTCCTCACCAGATAGGAGGAGGGGGGCCTGCGCCGCGATGGCGTCCAAAAGCGGCCCCAGCCAGGCGCGGTCGGCCCTCGCAAAGTCTGAGAGGACATAGCTCCGGACGCGGTCGCGGTGCCCGGGGTGGCCGATGCCGATGCGCACGCGGCCAAAGCCTGGCGCGCCCAGGTGCGCGGCCACAGAGCGCAGGCCGTTGTGCCCCGCCGTGCCGCCGCCGACCTTCACGCGGACCTTTCCGGGGGCGAGGTCCAGGTCATCGTGGAACACCCAGATGTGCTGGGGGGGGATTTTGTAGAACCGCGCGAGGGCTGCTGCGGCGCGCCCGGACTCGTTCATGAAGGTCTGGGGCTTGAGGAGGTGGGTGCCCCCAGGGCCTTGGGCGTAAAGCCCCTGGAACTTTGTGCGCCACGCCGTGCCCGGGCCCGCTATGGCATCCAGAGCCATGCAGCCCACGTTATGTCGGTGACCGGCGTAGGCCGCGCCGGGGTTGCCCAGCCCTATAAGCGCCCAGGGCCCCTCACCCATTTTGGTCGCCGTAGCGCTGGCGCACATAGGCCTCCACCAGGGCGACAAACCGTTCTGCTATGTCCGGCCCGCGCAGGATATGCGCCCTTTGGCCGTCTATGAACACGGGCGCGGCGGGGTCTTCCCCTGTGCCGGGCAGGGAGATGCCGATGTCTGCGTGCCGGCTCTCCCCTGGCCCGTTGACGATGCAGCCCATGACGGCAATATGCAGCCCCTCCACGCCCGGATAGGCCGCGCGCCACTCCGGCATTTTTGCGGTGATGTGGTCCTCAATGCGCTGGGCGAGTTCGCGGAAAAAGGCAGACGTCGTGCGGCCACAGCCGGGGCAGGCCGTCACCTGAGGCGTGAAATGGCGTAGGGACAGAGACTGGAGGACCTCCTGGCACGCCCGGACCTCATCTGTGCGGGCCTGGCCGGGACGGGGCGTGAGGGACATGCGGATGGTGTCGCCTATGCCCTCGTGCAGCAAAATGCCCGCGCCCAAGGCGGAGGCCACGATCCCGCGCAGGCCCATCCCGGCTTCGGTTAGACCGATATGGAGGGCGTATGGGCTGCGCGCGGCCAGAGCGCGGTAGATGGCGATAAGGTCTAGCACACGGGAGGATTTAGCCGAGAGGATAATCCGGTCGGCAGGTAGGCCCAAGTCTTCCGCGCGGCGGGCGCTGTCCAGGGCAGAGCGAACCAGGACCTCACGCATAACATCCCCGGCGGGGGCGGGGCTTTCTTGCCGCGCGTTCTCGTCCATCATTGTGGCTGCGAGGTCTTGGTCCAAAGAGCCCCAGTTGACCCCAATGCGCACGGGCTTTCCGTGCTCCAGGGCGGCCTCCACCATCTGCGCGAAGCGGACGTCCCGGCTGTCCCCAAAGCCCACGTTTCCTGGGTTTATGCGGTACTTTGCCAGGGCCTGCGCCATGGCGGGGTGCCGCTTTAGCAGCGCGTGGCCGTTGTAGTGAAAGCAGCCGATAAGGGGCACCTCCACGCCTGCGGCGTCCAGGGCCTCGCGGATTTTGGGGATCGCTCGGGCGTGGGCGTCGTCGGCCACGGTCAGGCGCACGAGCTCTGAGCCCGCAGTAGCCAGGGCCCGGACCTGGGCCACGGAGGCTTCCACATCCCCCGTGTCTGTGTCCGTCATGGACTGGACCACTATGGGTGCCCCTCCGCCTATGGTGACGGGACCCACGCAGACGACAGGGGCCTCGCGACGACATATGGTGGGCAGGGTGAGCATAGGGGCCGAAATTAGGCCACGGGGCGCACGGCGCGCAAGGCGTGGAGGGCCGTTCTGGCCCCGGTGACCTCAAACAGGAGCACATCGCCGGGGGACAGGGCTTCGGGCGCTATAGGGGCCAGGGCGTGAGGGTCCGGCGCGGAGCCGGTGGACAAGGGCAAGAAACTATAGTTGCCGAGCCCGGCGGGCACAGGCCCGCAGCAGTGCTCCAGAAAAAAGCACATGCCCTTTGCGGACTCCACCACCCCCGCGACGCGGGCCCAGGCCCGTTGCGGCACGGCCTCCGGCGCACGGACAGTGATCTGCGTGGTCTGAAAGTGGGCGTAGTGTGTGCGGGCGTTTGTGTTCATGGCTGTTCTAAGGCCTTTTTGGCCTCCTCCACGTCGTTGAAAAGATAAGTTCTTCCGGCGATGGTCTGGCCCGCCTCGTGCCCTTTGCCGGCAATGAGGAGTACGTCACCGGGGCGCAGCATGCGCACACCTGCGCGGATGGCCTCCCGCCGGTCGCCGATCTCCAGGGAACCCGGCGCAGTGGCCCGGATGGCCGCGCGTATGGCCGCAGGGTCTTCTCCGCGCGGGTTGTCGTCGGTGATGATTGCGGCGTCCGCCAGGCGCGCAGCAATCGCGCCCATTGTGGGCCGCTTGCCCGCGTCGCGGTCTCCCCCGCAGCCAAAGACGCAGATCAGGCGGGCCGCGCAGTGGGGCCGCAGGGCTGTGAGGGCGATTCGCAGCCCGTCGGGTGTGTGTGCGTAGTCCACATAGACTGGGGCCGCCCCCACACGCTCCATCCGTCCCGGCACGCCGGAAAGGTGCGCAAGGGCGGGTGCCAGAGCCCAGGCGGACTCCTTCTCCCCGCCAGAGGCCAGGGCCAGGGCAGCCAGGGCATTGGACGCCTGAAAGGCCCCCACGAGGGGGAGGGCCAGGGCAAAGCGCCGCCCGAAAACCTCCATCTCCGCACGCTGCTCGTGGGGCAGGGGGGTTAGGGCCAGCGCACGCAGGTCCGCTCCTGCCGACGCGCCGTAGGTGACAACCCGTCCCCGCGCGGCGCGGGCGAAGTGTTGCGCCTCGGGGCCGTCGGCGTTCACCACGGCCAGGCCGTCCTCTGGCAGAAGCTCCGCGAACAGGCGCAGCTTTGCCGCGCGGTAGGCCGCCATGTCCGGGTGGTAGTCCAGGTGGTCCCGCGTGAGGTTGGTGAACGCAGCGGCGCAGATGCGCACACCGTCTAGGCGGCACTGGTCCAGGCCATGAGACGAGGCCTCCATGGCCAGGTGTGTGACGCCCTGGGCCGCCAACGTTGCCAGGCGGGTATGCAGTGCCACCGGGTCCGGCGTGGTCATTGCGCCCTCCAGTGTGCCCAGGGCTGCGGCCTTGTGGCCCTGGGCCGCCCACAGCTGCTGCGCGAACTGGACTGTTGAGGTCTTGCCGTTGGTGCCTGTCACGGCTGCGATGGCCTCAGGCTGTACCCCGTGGAACTGCGCTGCGATGAGAGCAAAGTCCCGGCGAGGGTCTGCGGTTTCCAAAAGGCGCACGCCCTCCGGCACTGCGGCCCCCGGTGGGGCGAGGACCGCCACGGCCCCGCGCGCCACGGCCTGGGGGATAAATGTCTGCCCGTCTGCCCGTGCGCCGGGGATGGCAGCGAAGAGCCACCCCGGCTCCACAGTCCGACTGTCCGCGCTTATTCCCTCTATGCCCGTGAGGTCAAACATTGTTGCCGCTTTCTCCGATAGGGGGGATCATCAAAATGTGCGCCATAGACTGGACCAAACGGGCGACCGCCGGGGCCGCGACCCAGCCGCCGGTGGCGTAGCCGTAGGAGGCCTTGGTTCCCTTCGGCTCGTCCACCATTATCAAGATTAGATAGCGCGGTGCATGCGCCGGAAACACGCCCACGAAGGAGGAGATAATCCGGGTGCTGTCATACCCCCCGGTAGCGCCGGGCTTTTCCGCCGTGCCGGTTTTGCCACCGATAGCATAGCCCAGCACATCGGCCTCCTTGGCCGTCCCGCCCGTTACGACCAAGCGGGCCAGGGTGTGCATGGTCTGCGCTGTTGCGGTCGAGAGCACCTGCCGCGCGGCCACTGGCGCGCCGATCTCCTCCACAATCTTGGGCGCGCGGAGACGCCCATCGCCCAGGACTGCGGCCGCTGCGGTGGCCAGCTGTAGGGGCGAGACGGCGATTCCGTGCCCATAGGACACCGTGAGGGTGGAGATATCTCGCCACGGTCGCGGCACGAGGGGCCGCCCGACCTCAGACAAGGGCCACGCGGGCATGGGCTCCAACAGGCCTAGTGCCGCGTAAAAGGCCTTCAGGCGTTCCGTGCCGACCCGCTCCGCCATCAGGGCCGCGCCGATGTTGGAGGAGTGTTCAAACACCTCCGCTGTTGTCAGGATGCGCTCTTCTGGGTGGTAGTCGCGGATAACAAAGCGGCCAGAGCGCAGGGGCTCACGCGTGTCAAACCGCGCAGCCAAGCCCTCTTTGGGGTACGCTTCCAAAAACGCAGCGGTGGAGAACACCTTGAACAGGGAGCCCAGCTCATACACTCCCAGGGTCAGGCGGTTGAATCGCCTGTCCGCGCTGGCTGCTCCTGCGCGCGCCGGGTCAAAGTCTGGCAGGCTCGCGCCCGCGAGGACCCGGCCTGTGGCGATTTCCAGGATGGCACCCGCCCCCGCCTTGGCGGAAAATGTCTCCATGGCGGCCCCGATCTCCCGCTCCAGCGCGTGCTGCAGCCGAATATCTATGGTAAGGCGCACATCTTGGCCCGCCGCAAGCGCACCATCAAACGCCCGCTCGACGCCGGCCAGGCCCCGCCCGTCTACGTCTGTGTGCCCTATGAGGTGCGCTGCGAGGGGTCCCTGGGGATACACACGCTCCGGCTCCGCGCGGAAAACCAGGCCAGGCTCGCCTATCTCTAGCACTGCCCTGGCCTGCGCCGGTGATATATGCCGGGCAAGCCACACAAAGCGCGCGTCTTGGCGCAGCTTTTGCGTCATGTCGCCAGCGTTGGGGAAGATTCGCGCCAAAGCTTGTGCGGTCGTGTCCGGTTCCGCGATAAGGTGTGGGTCCGCATAGAGGCTCTGCCCCGCAATATCTGTGGCCAAAAGCGCCCCGCGCGCGTCTACGATGTTTCCGCGCCGGGGGCGCTGGGGTTCCTCGTATGGGTGTGGCTGCGGAGGTGGCGGCCAAGAGGCGACCTCCCCCGCGCGCAGGGCCAGGATGAGGAACATCAGGGCAAAGCCCATCCGCAAGAGGGCTGTCCGCCCCTGCGCCTGGCGCAGCGTGTCACTCGGCCTGTGCATCGCCGTGCGCCTCCATCAGGGCCTCAAGACGGTCTGGGCGGTTCAACGCGTGCCACTCCACCTCCAGCGTGTGGACCCTGTCTCGCGCTTCGTGTGTTTCCCGTTCCAGCCGGGCGATCTCAACCTGAGTGTTTTGCACGTCTTGACTGACGGCCAGGAGCGCTGCACCCAGAGTCACGGCTAGGCCGAAGAGCGTTATAATACAAGCCGTATCGTATCTCACTGCGCGGGCACCTCCGTCCGTATGGCCCAGCGCATGCGGGCGGAGCGTGCGCGGGGGTTGCGCACAACCTCTTCCACGCAAGGCACAATATGTTTGCGCCCGCCTGATCTGAAAAGGGCCGGGCTGGGCGTCGTCTGGAGTTCTGGCGTGTGGCGCGAAGTGGCGGGGCGGCCGCCGCTTGTCTGGCGGAAAAAAGCCTTTACCGCCCCGTCCTCCAGGGAGTGGAAGGAGACGACAACCAGGCGTCCGCCGGGCCTGAGGAGGGCTGGACTGGCCTCCAAAAGGGCGTTCAGGGCACCTATCTCGTCATTCACGGCGATGCGCAGGGCCTGAAAGCTCCGCGTTGCCGGGTCAATGCTTTGCCTGGGGCTGCGCGGGACCACGGCGCGGATGGCCTCGGCAAGCGTGCCCGTGCGCGCAAAGGGCCTGTCTCTCACGATTTTGCGTGCCACCCGGCGGGCGTAGCGTTCCCCCCCGTAGCGATGAAAAATATCCGCAAGGTCTTTCTCGCTATAGGAGTTTACAATGTCTGCGGCTGTTGGTCCCGGCAGGCGGGTGTCCATGCGCATGTCCAAGGGGCCATCGGCCTGAAAAGAAAAGCCGCGCTCTGCTTGGTCCAGCTGCGGGGAGGACACGCCCAAATCTGCTACGATGCCGTCTACAGACCCGGGGACAAGGGTTCCAATGTTTGCAAAGTTGCCGTATATAAATACGAAACGGTCCGAAAATAAATCCTTAAGTGCGTCCGCTGCGCCCTGAACGTTTGGATCGCGGTCCAGGGCTATGACACGGCACGGAGCGTGCTCCAATATCGCCCGGCTGTAGCCGCCCAGGCCAAAGGTTGCGTCCACATAAGTTTCCCCCCCGCGCGGGGCGAGAGCGGACAGAACGTCTTGGAGCAGGACAGGTGTGTGTACCATCAAAACCTGTAAGAACAACGGAACAAGCACAGATAGGCATACAGGCCTATTTGAGAAACGTCAAGCAGATCGCTCTCTAGAGCCCTGCAAAAACAGTGGAAAACTCTGCAATAACCCCGCGTGCACCCACCAGTCGGGATGTAATTTTCGGATACGATTCGTTGCGTATCGTAATTCTTTGGCATCAGCGAACAGGCCAAAGCAGGCCGCGCCGGAGCCAGACATGCGGGCTATCTGTGCGCCCACCCTGCGTAACGCCGAGAGGACTGTGGCCACCTCGGGTATTAACGTCTTGGCCGGGGCCTCCAGGGCATTGTGCGTGTGGGCCAAGAAATCTAGAAGGTTATGAATATTAGAAAACGCCAAGGGCGGATCAGCGATAGGGGGGGCAAACGGCCCTGTGAAGGCCGCAAAGACGGGGGCCGTGGGGCAGGGGGCCTTAGGACAAACCAGGAGAATCGGAATGCTTGGGAACGTCTTGATGGGCGTAAGCATTTCGCCCATGCCTCGGGTCCAGCAGGGCTGGGAGAGCGCGCAGACTGGAACATCGGCACCCAGGGGCAAAAGATTTGCGCGCGTCTTCCGCAGCGCACGGGCCACGGCCCCCGCATCGGCGGAACCACCGCCGAGGCCGGCGGCCACAGGTATATTTTTTACGATACGAGTCGTGAACATATTCGCGCCACCAAACATGGCCAGGGCACGGACGGCCAGGTTGTCTGCGGTCGACCCGGCTGCCCCCGCAAAAGGCCCACGGACCTCTACGTCTCCGGCGCCAGGGACCAGATCCACCCAATCCCCGATGTCAGCGAACGCCACAAGGCTCTCAATCAGGTGGTACCCAGAATCTGCGCGGCCCGTTACGTGCAGGCACAGATTTACCTTCGCGGGCGCGAAAAGATTCATTCGGGCAGGCCCAAGCGCAGCTTGGACTCTATCTGGGCCTTTAACGCCTCATCATCGCTATAGTTCAGGGCTCGCCGCCACTGGAAGCGCGCCTCCGCCCGCCGCCCCGCGCGCCAGTACGCATCGCCCAGGTGGTCCGCCACAACGGCGTTATAGGGCGCGAGGGAGGCCGCCTCTTCCAGCTGGGCCACGGCTCCGGCCCAGTCCCCCAGGCGGAACAGGGCCCACCCCAGGGAATCCACAATGTGATGGTCGTCGGGCCGGGCCGCCACGGCGCGCTCCAGCATCGCCCGCGCCTTGTCCAGGTGCAGACCCCGGTCTACCCAGCTGTAGCCCAGATAATTCAAAATCTCGGGGTTATCCGGCGCGAGGGTCAAGGCCTCTTTAAGTGTCTCTTCGGCCTCTGCCCAGCGCCCCGCGCCATCCAGGGCCACGGCTCGCAGGAACAGGAGGGAACCTTGCGCTTCCGGGCCAACCTCGGCTTCGCGCAGCGCCAGACCGGCCCGATCGTAGGACGCCACAGCAGCGTCCCAGCGCCCCGAAACGCGCTCCGCTTCTCCCGCTTGGGTCAGCGCATGGGCGCGCACTGCCGGGTCTGTGGCCTCTGCGGCCAAGGCCTCCAGCGTTGCCACGGCTTCCGTAGTGCGGCCTAGGCGCACGAGGAGGTCCGCACACGCCTGCCGCGCGAATGTGCCCACCTCATCCAGCCCACCCCCCACGGCCTGGAAGTAAGACAGAGCCAGGTCGTCGCGCCCGGCATCTGCGTGGATTTGCCCCACCAGGGCCGTGGCCTGCCGCTCTACCGCGGCCCCTGGCTCCAGAGCGCGGGCAAGCTGGCTCAGAACGCGGGCCCCATCGCTCTGTCCAGAGGACAGGAACGCACCCGCATTGTCCAAAAGGGCCTGCGCGAGGTCCGGGGGTTCCGCCGTTTTGGGTAGAGCAAACCCAGATTTGCCGGCGCTGGACAAGGCGGCCTGGGCGGCGTCTTCATCGCCTTCCGCCATGAGCACACCGCCCAAGACAAGGTGCGGCAGGGGGCTCGTGCTCCCGGCGTTGAGGGCCTTGCGGGCCATCCGGGCGGCCTGGTCCAGGGAGCCAGACCCGGCAGCCAGGATCATGGCGTGCTCTGCAAGGGCAGGGTCCCGTGGACCGGCCTGAACAGCCCACTGCATGTAGGCGCTGGCCGCGGCCCAGTCCCCGGCGTTTTGGGCGAATCGCGCGGCGAGGTAGGGCCCGGCGAAGTTGCGCACGTTGGGGAGGTTGGCGAAGGCGATGGCGGTCTGGGCGGCGCCAATGTGGCCGTTCACGGGGAGAGTGACGGTGATTACAGGTGGCTCTGGCGGGGGCGGGGGCTCCCAGAGACTTGCCCAATAGATAAGGGCGCACAGGACACTGGTCACCGTAAACAGGCCAACAAGGCGACCGAACGCGGCCATTTACGACGCTCCCGCTTTGTCCGGCAGTGGGGGGAGGCGCGGCGTGCGCCCCGCCACACGCGCAAGGAGATGGTAAAGCCGGCCCATGTCGCTTCCCGCAAAGGTGGTGGCCAAGAGGGCGTCGTGGTCTGCCTCCTGTGCCCCGTCCCACAGAGACTCAAACTTGTGGAGGAAGCGCTGTACATAAGCCCTAAACTCCCCGTCCTCGGCAAACTTGCGCTGCGCGCGGGGCAGGGGCAGGGCGTCCTCCAGCTGGGCCAGGCGGCGGGTGAAGGCCGCCGTGTCCCCGCGCTGGAAGGCGCGCCAAGCGCGCTCATCAACGCCGCCCTCCGCCAAGCGGGTGACGTCCAGGGACAGAGAATGCAGGCTTTCCACGATGAAGGTGGCCTGCTCCAGGAACGCCCCGCGTTTCAGGCGTGCCGAGGAGGCCGCGACCTTTTGCGCCGCGCTTTCGGCCAGGACAGAGGCGTCGGCCAGGGCCCGTGCCTGCGCCTCAAACTGACCGGCGGTCTGGGCGGCCCCCTGCACCGCGCCCTGCGCTGCGGACACGAGGGCTCCGGCCCGCGTCTCCAGGGCGCAGGCAGCCTCGGACAGGCGTTCGGTGGAGGTGCCGGCGGTGCCTTCCACCTCGCGCATCCGGCTGATCAGATCCGCCGCTGCGCGGGCCATGCGGTCCGCGCTCTCCCCCGCCGCGCGGGACAGGTCTTCGGCCTGATCGGTCAGGGCCTGCCTCTGTGCCTGAGTGGCCTGTGTCGTGGTTCGCAGGCTTTCGGCCAGGGCTTGGGCCCGGAGCGCAAAGGCATCCGCAGACCGGGCCAGAGTTGCGTTCTCCTCTGCTGCGCCGTGGGCAAGTGCCGTGCGCTGCTGCTCCAGGGCGGCGGCCACCTTCTGCCCCTCAAGGGCCGCTTGCGTGGCGGTCTCGGTCAGAGCCCGGACCTCTGCACGGGCTTTGTCCCCAGCGGCGGCCAGGGCCGCAGCGCCAGCGGCCGCGCCACTGGCAAGACCCTTGACGTGTGCGTCTAGAGCTGCGCCGGCCTCGCGCAGACGGGCCAGAGACCCCTCGGTTCCGGTTTCAAAGTCAGTCAGCTTCGCTGTTATGGCACCGCTGGCGGACTCCAGGCGGGCCACGGCCCGGTCAGCGGCAATGTGGGCCCGGTCTTCTGCGGCCTCTAGAGCCGCGCCCAGGTTCTCCAGGCGCACTTTGGCGGTTTCCGCTGTGTCCTCCAGTATCGCCCCGGAGGCCGCGATGTGTGCGCCTGCGTCTTCCATGTCCCCGCTTGCGCGGGCCGCAGAGGCCCCAAGGGCCTCCACCTGTGCCGCGAACAGAGCGCCTGCGGTCTCTACTGTTTCGGCCAGGGCCCGCGCCCCAGACTCATGGGCTTCGCCCAGCGCGACCATGTTGGCTTGCAGGGCCTGTGCGCGTTCTGTGGCCTGTTCGCAAACGGGTGTCAGGCGCTCCGCTGCGCTCTGTACTCCGTTTCTTGCGGCGATGATGCTGGCAAGGGCACGCTGGCTTTCTGATGCGAGGTCCGCAGTCCCGGCCGCTAGGCCATCCTTTGCTGCGTCCAGGCGCTCCAGGGTTCTGTCCGCGTCTGTGCGGAGCGCACCCAGTGCGCCAGAGGCGGCCTCCTGCGTTTTGGTGAGGTCCTGCGCCGTGCGCTCAGCCAGGGCGGCCAGGGCGGATTTTTGCTGCGCCAGAGACGCGCCTGCCGCGCCCAGAGCGCGCTCGGCCTCTGCGGCCGCCTTGGACAGGGCGTCTTTGTGCTGCGCCAGTTCCGCCCCCGCGCTGTGCGTGCGCTCGCGGATCTGTCCACACAGGCCCGAGACTTCGGCCGTGCTGACTCGCAGGCCGTCCTGCACAGACTGCGCAACTTTTTGCACGTCCCCCGCAGCCTTCAACATGCCCTCGGCCCGAGAGGCCAGGGCCGCGTCCACAGCGCCCACGCGGGCGTCCAGGGTCCGCCCGGCCTCTTCCACTGCGGACAGGGGGGACTCTAGGGCCCCGCCCAGCCGCTTGGCCGCTGCTTCCAGGCCCCCGGCCCTGGTCTCCAGGGTCTCCAGGGCCTTTTGCGCTTGTGCGCCCATATCGCGGGCCTGCGCCCGCACCTTGTCCGTGCCGGCCTCCAGGCCTTTGGTGGCGGACTCCAGCGCACGCAGAACGGCCTCAACCTGCGCGGCGGTCTCTGGGCCTGCACTGGCCAGATCCCGCGCCCGGGCTGCCAGACGCTGCGCGGCATCCTCTGCCTGCGCCGCGAGGGCCCCCCCGGCGGCCTCCACTTGTGAACCAGCGCGCCTTCCGGCCTCTTCCACCGTGCTTGCGGCCCTGACGGCCCCGGCCGCCGCCTCGGTCAAAAGGTGCGCTGTGCGCTCTCCGACGGCCTCCACGGCTCCGGCTTGCTCTCCCACAGCCGCTGCCTTGGCAGAGAGAGCCGCGCCCGCGGCCTCGAGGTCCCGCGTTTGGGCCTGGAGTGCCCCTGCGCCTGCAGCCAGGGCCCCGCCCTGTGCTTCCAAAGCCTTTGCCGCGGCATCTCCCGCCGCTGCACCAGCACGCAAACCCTCGGTATGCGTGGCCAGGCGCACATCCAAATCCCCAAAGCCCTGGGCGGCCTCTGCTGCGGCCTCCCGAGCGGTGTGCGCGGCCCTCTCGGCTGCGCCAGCGCGGGTGGCAATGGCGGCCACCTGACCCTCCATATCGTCTGCGGCCTTTTGCGCCGCTGTGGTGCGGGCGGCGAGGGACTCCGCCAGGCGGCCCATATGGAACTCCGCCTTCTGAGAGACGCCCGCGAGGTCCCGCAGTTCCGCCCGCAGGCCTGCGCGGGCCCGCGCGATGGATTGCAGAATGGTCCGCGCGGAGGCCGAGACCTGGGTCGCCTGGCGTGCGAGAGTTCCCACCTCGGCGGACAGGACATTCCCGTCCGGGGACAAGAGCAGGTCGCAAATCTCGGCCCGCAGGGCTCGCACCTCGGCTCTGCGGGCGAGGGCAGACCAGCCGGTCCATGCCAGAAGGGGCGGCAGGCAGGCCGTGACAATCGGCCCCGCTAGGCCCGCAGCGAACACTCCAGGGTTCAAGGCGGCGTAGACCGCAGATAGGGTCAGCCAGGCTGCGCCTGCGCCCGCCACAGCCCAGGCAGCCAGACGCTCCATAGGCCGGGGTGCCAGAGCCTCCGGGTTTCTCTGTGTGCGGGTGAGGGGCCTCTCGCTGCGCTGGGTCTCTGTCTGCGCCGGGACCATCTTCAGCGCCCTAATCTTGCCACGCAGAGTCTCCACCCGCTGCTGCGCTGCGCGCTCCGTTTCTTGGGCCTCTGCCGCCGTGTTTTCTGCTGCCATCCGTGCCCGCGCCGCCGCATCTTGCATTGTCCTAGCCCTCCTCATGCTAAAGCGGGGTGATTAGAGCCACGGACTCGCGCGAATCGCAAGGCCCCCCCTTTTCATGCTGCGCCTTTGTGCTATGCTGCACCGTGCAGCATGCGTAGAAACTCAAGGAGGATAAATTTATGCCTAGAGCCAAAAACAGCGGCCCCATCGTCGTGAAGAAGTACCCCAACCGGCGCCTGTACGACACCGGGCAGTCGGTTTATGTGACGCTACAAGACTTGCGTGACATGGTGCGTGAAGGCGTGGACTTCGTCGTGCAGGACGCCAAGACGGGGCAAGACTTGACGGCCCAGGTTCTAGAGCAGGCTGCGGTGGACACCTCTGGCGAGGATGGCCACGCCGGCCCTGTCTTGCCCTCGGGCTTTTGGCGCAAACTTATTGCCTTCCGTGGCCTTCCGGCTCAGGGCCTGGTTTCTGCGTACCTGGAAAATGCCTTGGACCTGTTCATCTCCAACCAAGAGCGGCTGCAGGCCCAGATATCAAAGTCTTTTGATGGGCTAAAGACCGCTGAGCGCCTGATGCAGGCCAACCCGGTCTTGGAGGAGTTGACCAAGCAGAACAGGGAAATGATCGAGCGGACCCTGGACGTTATAGACCCGTTCAAGGCTCTCGCCCGGCCCCCATCTGAGGCGCAGACATCGAGGTCATCTTCTTAGCCGAAAGGCTGCTAAGTCGCTCTGCCACGCCCCGGATGGCTATGCCTACCCCCAAGGGGGCATAAAGGTCTCCGGGGATGAGGGCCTCCTCGCGGATCCAGGCAATGTAGCGCCGGCGTAGAGCTGCATCCGCCACGGGCACGCGGCCCGTGAAGGCGGACGGCCAGTCAGGTTCCGCCCCCTGCGTGCAGGTCACCAGGGCAGGGTGGGTATAGAGCGCGCGACCCAGGGCCACTATGGGTGTGCCGTGGTGTAGGGCCGAAAGGCCGGAGGTGGAGTTTACGGTCACCATCGCCGCCGCCCCCCGCGCCAAGGGCCCCAGGGGCCCGGTTTCCAGAATCTCCACCCGGTCCTCTACGCCCAGGGCCCGCGCCGTGGACCGGATAAGGGCAGGCTCTGTGCTGTGCCCCCGTGCCATGGGGTGAACCTTGAACACCAAGCGGTGGTCTGGAGGGCCGTGCGCCGCCAATGCTGTTATGGCCGAGGCTATGAGGCGGGGGCTTGTCCAGCCCAGGGCCGGCGCGCCCAGGTTTGCGTCCTGGGGGACCTGAAGGGGAAGGAGGGTATAGGGCCCGGCACGACCGGAGGCCAGGTCCGCTACCCGCCGCGTGTCGTGCGTCCACAGCGCGGACCTGCGCAAGGCGTTGCGCGCCCAGCCCGCAGCCTCGGCCAACAGGGGCGTCGCGCGGTGGAAAAGGGCCCTTTGGACCTGCGTGGAGCGGGCCTCCCGCGCGATGTAATAGAGTGAAGCCCAGGTGGCCATCCAGGGCGTCCTGTGGAAATCCCGCGCCTCATCCGGTGGCGGCCCGGCGGGGGCCCAGCCTGGCGGGGGCAGGCGGCCTGCGAGGGGGGAGGCCGCGTTGTTTCCCCCCCACTCCGCCGTGATAAAGCCGGGCCGGATATAGCCCGCCTCTAGACACAAGACCGGCACACCGTGCGCGGCAGCCACGCGGCGGGCGATCGCGTGGGGGGGGCGCTCCGGCCCGAAGGCAACCATGGCGTCCACGCTCCCCCTGTCCAGCAGGGCAGAGAGCCAGCCTTCCCAGGCGTCGGGGCTGCCGGGAAAGTCCACACGTCGGGCCCTGTCATTCCCCGCAAAAAGGGCGTCTCCGGCGTGAAAGGCCACGCGCCATGCCTCCCACCCCTCGGTGTTTAGGGCTTTTTGGAGCCGGGCAAAGAACGGCCCCACAGGCCCTTGCAGCAGGAGCACGCGAGGGTGCCCGCTTTGGTCGCGCTTCTCCAGCGCCTGAGGGAAGGGGAGTACCGTGCCCATGGGCTGCACTATGCCCACCTTTCCCGGCGGGGGGCAAGGAACCCAATACCTTTGCAAGGGAAGGGGGGCTCTGGCACCTGGGCCCTGGCCAAAGGGGCGGACGGTGCCTAGACTGCCACCATGACGGCCACACCGCCCCCCGCGCTTTTGCCCCAGGGCTTTGCGGACCTCCTCCCGCCAGAGGCAGGGGGGCAGGCCTCTGCGGTGGCTGCGGCGATGGAGGTGTTCGCCCGGTTTGGCTACGCGCAGGTTAAGCCCCCTCTGGCCGAGTTTGAGGATACGCTCCTCGCGCCGGGTCCGGGGGCGGCGATGGCAGCACAGACCTTCCGCTTTATGGACCCGGCCTCGCGCCGGATGATGGCTCTAAGGGCAGACATCACGCCCCAGATAGCCCGCATAGCCGCGACGCGCCTGGCGGGGGCACCGCGCCCCCTGCGCCTGTCCTATGCGAATGACGCCCTGCGCGTGGACGGCCTAGGAGCCCCCCGGCAGGTGACACAGATAGGGTGTGAGTGCATTGGCTCTGGTCAGATTGTGGAGCTTGCGCTCCTGGCCGTGCTGGCCGCGCGGGCCATGGGGGCAGGGGCGGTGACTTTGGACGTGACCTTGCCAGGGCGCATCGGCACTCAGGTGTCAGAGGTCTCTAACGCCCTTGCGCAGCGGGACCGGGCGCGGGTGGCGGCCCTGGCCCCAGACCTCTTGCCTCTGCTGGACGCCTGCGGGCCTTTGGCGGGCTTTTCTGACCTTGCCCCCCTCTACGCGGACCTCACGGAGGCGCTGGCCGCGTATGATCTGGACGAAGTTGCCCTGACTGTGGACCCCGTGGAGCAGCGCGGCTTTGAGTACCATGAGGGTTTGGCCTTTGCTCTCTTCGCCGAGTCGGGCGAGGTCGGGCGCGGGGGGCGCTACCGGCTGCCGGGGGGTGAGGTCGCAGCGGGCATGACCTTATATGTAGAGCAGGTTATGGCCGCTGCGCCCCCGCCCCCGCCTGTTCGCGAGCCGGAGGTGTGTGGTTCATGGGCCGCCGCGCGCGCGGCGCAAGACGCCGGGAGGGCCGCCGTCACATGACTGAGCAGGGCCTTATAGAACTGGGGCAAGAGGCCATATGGCTTGTGGTGACGGTCTCCTTGCCCGTGCTCCTTGTGGGCCTGGCCGTGGGCGTCACCATCGCGCTGCTCCAGGCCCTCACCCAAATCCAGGAGATCACCCTGGTCTTCGTGCCCAAGATTATCGCCATGTTCCTGGCCCTGTTCCTGTTCCTGCCCGCCATGATGGGCTCCCTCGTGCTCTTTACCCGCGAGATGCTGGGACGTATGGTGGCGGGGGGGTAATCGTGAATCGAGAAAAAATAGAGGAATTCATTCTTGATACTTTCTTGGATGTACGTCCTCTGGATACATGGGGGGAGCGTAGTTTTTTTGTTAATCCTGGACAAAAACTAAAAAGAGGCACATATTTCTGCACTATAAAAGATAAAGATGGCGAAAACGATAAATCTTCCAATCTATATAGGCCTGGTATTTTCCGTTTTAACATTGGTCTTAAGAAGGAAACCTATCATTCCATTCTTGGTCCCCTTCCAAAAAGACCCGGAAAGGGGTGCGTTATAGAGGGGGATTTTGATTTTGCGGTGATAGACAAGCTGCTCCCTCATCCTGTCTACGCGTGGATGGCTTGGGCCTGTATCCTAAATCCCTCCCAAGAAAGTTTTGAGGCCTGCAAATGTCTTATGAGAGAAGCTTATAAGAAAGCGTACACGTTGACTATTCATAAAATCAAGAATCTGGAGGCAAAAAAATGACCGCCATCATAGACATCACGGCGCGGGAGGTATTGGACAGCCGGGGTAACCCCACCGTTGAGGCCGAGGTGACGCTGGAGTGCGGGGCCGTGGGCCGCGCGGCGGTGCCCTCGGGCGCGTCCACGGGGGCGCATGAGGCGTGCGAGCTGCGCGACGGCGGCCCGCGTTATGGCGGCAAGGGTGTGCGGAAAGCCGTAGAGGCCGTGGAGGGGGAGATTGCAGGGGCCATCGGCGGCATGGACGCGGGAGAGCAGATCCTCATAGACCGGACGATGATCGCCCTGGATGGCACGGAAAACAAAGCGCGTTTGGGCGCGAACGCTATCCTTTCGGTGTCGCTCGCCACGGCCAAGGCTGCTGCCGCCGCGCATGGGATGCCCCTGTACCGGTATCTGGGCGGGGCGTATGCGCACCTTCTGCCCACGCCCATGATGAACATCCTGAACGGCGGTGCCCATGCGGACAACACCGTTGATATTCAAGAGTTTATGATCATGCCCGTGGGTGCGGCGGACTTTGCGGAGGCCCTGCGCGCGGGGTCAGAGGTGTTTCACGCGCTTAGGGCTTTACTGCAACAGGCTGGGCTTTCCACCAACGTGGGGGATGAGGGCGGCTTCGCGCCCAATGTGAAGTCTGCCCGTGAAGCGCTTGAGTATATTGCGAAGGCCACTGAAGCCGCTGGGTACAGATTTGGGCAGGACGTCGTGGTCGCCCTGGACGCAGCGGCGACAGAGTTTTTTAAGAAGGGCGTGTATCACATTGAGGGAAAAGAGCTATCCGCTGAACAGATGGCCAGATACTACGCGGATCTATGCCAGGCCTATCCGATTGTGTCCATTGAGGACCCCCTGGCCGAGGACGACTGGGACGGCTGGGCCGCGCTTACGGCCCTCCTTGGCGAAAAGGTCCAGATTGTGGGGGACGATCTGCTGGTAACTGACCCGGTCCGGCTAGCCCGGGGTGTAACCGAAAAGGCGTGCAATGCTGTCCTGGTAAAACCAAACCAAATCGGTACGTTAACAGAAACTCTTGAGGTGATAGAGCGCGCCAAACGTGCGGGGTTTGGCGTGGTGCTTTCCCACCGATCAGGGGAGACGGAAGACACGACTATCGCAGATATCGCGGTGGCCATGAACGCCGGGCAGATCAAGACAGGCTCTCTTGCGCGCGCAGACCGGACGGCGAAGTACAACCAGCTGCTGCGTATTGCCGCAGACCTCGGCCCCGCAGCCGCTTACCACGGGCTGGGTTTTGTCCGCACCGGCCCATAACAGCCGTCATTCTGTCGCGAGGAAGCCCAAGTCGCGCAGGCGCAGGGCTGCCTGGGTCCGGTTGCTCACGCCCAGCTTTGCGCAGATATGGCGCAGATGCATTTTTATAGTCACCTCCTGCACGTCCAGATTCCCCGCAATGACTTTATTGGACAGGCCGCGCGCCAGACAGTCTATCACTGCGCGCTCCCGGGGCGTGAAGGTCGGCGGAGGCCTGCTATCGGGTTGCCAGGGACCGTCGCCGTTGTGGTCGTAGGCGGAGACAGGCGCTCCATCAGGCCCTGTGGGCCAAAAGGCCTTCCCTGCCAGGATGGTCCGCACGCCCTCTATAAAGCGCTTTCCGTCTTCCCTCTTGGGCAGGTAGCCCATGGCACCCAGGGTTTTGGCCTGCTCTACATGCTGAGCCTCCGCGAGGCCCGAGAGGAAGCCTACTGGTATGTCCGGATGGGCCGCACGGAAGCGGGCCAGGCCTTTCAGGCCGTGCATTCCGGGCATTCTAAGGTCCAACAGGGCCAGGGAAAATGGCGCATTCGCCCGCTTTGCCTCTGCTGCGGCGTTCAGCGCTTCCGACAGGTTGGCCGCCCCGTCCACCTGGACGTCTGGGATGGACCGCAAGAGGTAAGACGCCAGGCTGTCCCTGATGAGGGCATGGTCGTCTGCGATCAGGACACGGGTCCGAGCCATGCGCCCACTATAACCATTTTATGCGCGGCCCGCCATAGCCCCCAAACCGCGAAGAGAGTCAGCGCGCGGCGCGTTCTTTGTTTGTGCGCCCTGCGGAGCCACTCATAGCGCCTTTAAAGGCACTTGATACATATATTGTGTTGTTCTGGCATTCTATGGCTGAAAAAGAATCTGGCGCAACACGCCTGGAGCGAGGACGGACAGGGGGTTTACGGACACCTCTGGGGCGGCGAGAGAGCCCCTTATGGTATATGTTGCAGCAAAAACGCCGGAGCCGCCCCCGGTGACGATGGTACCGATGACGGGGATTTTGCCCACAAGGCCGCTGAGGCCCGAGAGGAGAACAACGGTCCCGGTGAGGTCCAGGGCGTCTGTGGCCCGGTTATGGGTGCCGCCAAAGGTAAGGCCAAGGGCGTTTCCGGAGGAGCGCCCGTCCGAGAGGGAGAGGAGGGCCCCCCCAGGCCTCCAGGCCCAGGTGAAGTCGGTCTCCAGGCGGGAAAAGGCCAGGCCCTTGCCGTTCAGGGCGTTTAAAAGGCCCGTGAGGGACATGGCCCCCAGGAGTTTGGCCAAGACCGGCGCGCGACGCGCGGTAAAGGCCTCCATCAGGGCGTTGCCCCGGACGGTGCCTGTGGGGTCCGCGTTCCCCTCTATCCGAGCCGTGCCGCCCGTCACACCGGCATAGCCAAAAGTCGCCAGGGCCGCGCCTGCGTTTGTGGCGGTCAGGGTGAGCGTACCCTTGCTGTAGTTAATTTCCAGCGTCCCGGGGCGAGTCTCGGCCCGCATCCCCAGGCGGGACAGGCGGCCAGAGGCTTCCCGCGCGGCGGCCAGGCTTATGGGCCCCAGGGCTCTGCCCGGCCCGGTGATGAGGGTCTGGGCAGATAGAGTGATGTCCAGAGGACTGTCCTCAGGTGCCGCCTGTTCTGATGAGGGGGCGCCGGACAGGAACGTCGTGGCGTCTACCACATGGCCCTCTAGCGTGAGAGTGTGCCGCCCTCCCACAGCGGCTTTATAGGTCAGGCTTGCCATGGTCTGGCCAACAACCGCGTCTGGCGCGGTGAGGGCCTCTAGGTGCTGGCCGTCTTCTACGAAGACCATGCGTACGCCTTTTAAGGACAGGTCTGGCCCCGCGACCGAAAGGTCACGCACCTCGGACAGCACTCCACCTGGGGCGAAGTGGGCGGACAGAGTGGCGCTGGCTGGCGCGCCGGGCGGCTTGGCGTAGCCCAAGGGTGGGATGGCCAACCCCGAAGGGGCCAGGTCCGCCGTCACCTCTGCCCGCCCGCTCTTGTCCTGCGCCCTGGTCTCCGTCACCTCCAGCCTGGCCGGGACTGTGACATAGGGTTCCAGGTCCAGCCTCAGTGCTGCCCGCAGTTCCTCTGAGAGTGTGAGGTCGGTCTTGGTACGGATGGCAAAGCCTGCGGCCTTTACGGCGGCGGGCTGCAGGGCCGCCTCCCGCGTGAAGACGACGGGCGCGTTGGCCAGATGCCCCTGGCCCTTTAGGGTCAAGAGCCAGTCCTTCAGGGTCACGTCCAGCGCTGCTTGGGTCAGGTCCGCCCGCCCTACGGCGTTTGGGATGCTTGCCTCCGTGACTTTGCCGCTGGCCACAACGTCAATGCCCTCCACCCGTGCCCCCGGCTGCGTCGGAAGGTCCAGAACGATGTCCAGAGCAACGTTGCCTACCAGGGCACTGGGGTCCAGGGGCACATAGCGCCCCGCGTTTATAGGCTCCGGTACCAGATACCTGCCCAGAGCCGATAGGGCCCCCGCCAAAGGCGTGGAGAAGCGTGCCCGCCCAACACCCACAGTCAGGATATGGTCCACGGCCAGGTGCGCAGGGCCCAGGGTCAGGCCCCCCACGCGCGCGCCCTCGGTCATGTCCAGGGTCAGGGTCTGGGCCCTAGCGTCAAGCCGCCCTGTGCCGTTCGCGCCCTCTACTGGTGCCAGGGGCGCGCGGTAGTCTGCTGTCATGTCCGTAAACGCGAACTCCGCTGTGGCCCCCGTGGCCCGCAGGCCTTCCGGCCCTATTGAGACGTCCGTTCGCGCTGTGATGTCTTTGAATGTGCCCTGGGAGAGATTCTGTCCCAGCCACTCCCACGCCGGGCCATAGCGCAGAGCGTGGGGCCAGGCCTCAGCCAGCCGGGCCTGCTCTAGCGCATCCAGTTGCCCCTCTACATATCCACCCCAGCCACCCGCGCCTTGCTGCGCGAGTGTGCCTGAGACCCTTACGGTGACGTCTCCGTCTGTGACGTTAAAAACCTCAAGCGCCGCACGTTTTTCCTCCGGGTGCCAAGCCAGGCGCGCTTTTAGGCTAAGGGGCGGCAGGGGCACGGCGGGGCGGGGCAGGCCCGGCCAGGCAACCCACAGCGCTGCCGGGGAAAGGCCAGAGGCCTCCACGCCTGCGCGCGCTTTGCCCGTGGAGGCCTCCCACGCGGCTTGGATTTTTGCGTGTGGCACTGAGGTCGTCTCCGCTTCCAATACCAGCCCCCGCTCAGACCGGGCCAGGCGGGCGTCCAACAACGGAGCGGTCCACATGATCTCCCGCGCCCCATCCGCATAGCGGGCCTCTACCCGGCCACCGCGGATCTGCACATAGTCCAGCCTACGAAGGGCCGGGGGCAGCGACTCCCTGAGTGTGGTCAGGTCCCAGTCGCCTTTTGGGATGGCGATGGCGGCTGCTCCGCCCTCTCCTCCCAACTCCAGGGCCAGGACCCCGCTCCGCGAGGCGACGAGGGTCACCTCCGGGTCCGTGAGGACAAGGCCCCGTGCCCGGATTTGCCCCAGGACAAGGGGAGACAGAGAGAGCGCTAGGCCCATGTCTGGTAGGTGCAGGGTTCGCCCCTCTGTCTGGGCGAGGTTCAGCCCCCCCACCTGCACATACAGGGGGCCGCCCACGCGGGGCCAGTAGAGCGCGGCGCTGTCTATGGTGAGGTTCCCGCTTGGCGGCTGAAGCCGCGTGGTGAGCCAGTCTCTCGCCACGTCCGGCAGGGTGAGGGGCGCGCTGTGTAGACGCCAGGCCAGGAGTGCCCCGGAAAGGGCCAAGGCCACGAGGGCGCACAATGCCACCCGTCCACACCTCCTAAACACGCGCCCAGCCTCACCCATCTTTGGCCCTAGTAGGGCACCCGGCCTGGGCGCACAAGATCTGCAAAGGGGGGCCCACGTAGAGCCAAAAATATTTTGTGGTATGAGGTGTTATATAGAACACTATTTCTGTCTTTGCAGGCCTTTCAGGCCGCGCGCAGGCGGGCGGTCACCCCCCATACAAGCCGCGCAGGCGCTGTTCGGCGACCATAAGCATGGGAAGGGTGAAGGCGTCCTCCGCTGTGCGCATAGCCTCCAGGACTGGCGCCACCTGAGCCACGCGCTCCGCGTGCGCCTGGGCCCACGCAGCTACGGGCTCCGGCGCGTCACCGGCGTCGCGCAGGGCCCGGGCGGCCAGGCCCGCCTGGCAGGCGAACAACGCGTCCAACGCAGCAGCAGCAGCGCGTGCGTACCATGCATCTCCCTGGGGCAGGGCGCGGGCCTGGCCTCGGAGCCAGTCTATACCAAAGCGATCACCTACAGCGAAGTAGGCTCGCGCGGCGGCCAGGGGGGCGGCGCCCACTTCCTTGGCCACACAGGCGATGTCGAATCCCGCTGCGAGGGTGGGCAGAGCCGCGAGGCGCTGGGCGAGTTTGGGGGGTATGCCTTGTGCGGCTAGCTCCCTGGCCCGGCCCTCCATATACCCACAGGCCTCTGCGGGCAGGACGTCCTCCAGGGCCTTGGCCAGGGCACCAATTTGTTTGCCAAAATCTGGGACGTCGGACTCTGTGCAGCAGCCTTCTCGGGCCAAGAGGCGCCGCGTGGCCCGCATAGCGGCGACCCCAATCTCCCGTAGGGCATGGATTTGGACCTGCGCGGGGATCTGGTTGTCTAGCTTGCGGAGTGCAGACCATAGGGCGGGCAAGTCCAGCGCTTCGCGCACGGTTATGTAGGCCCGCGCAATCGTGGGGGGCGGGGCCCCAGTCTTGAGCGCGAGGTCTGCCACGAAGGTTGGCCCCATGCGGTTTACGATGCGATTCGCCAGAGAGGTGGCCACAATCTCGCGCCTGAGCTGGTGGCGGACGATGGCGTCGGGATAGGCCTTACGGATCGGTTCCGGGAAATACTCATGGAGGCAGGTGTTCATGGCCGGGTCGTCAGGCAGGTCGCTGTCCAGGAGGGCCCGGTTGAGGGCGATCTTGGCGTGTCCGAGGAGCATGCACAGCTCTGGCCGTGTCAGGCCCCCTCCCGCACGGACGCGGGCGGCCAGGGTTTCGCTGTCTGGAAGGCCCTCCAGAGCCCGGTCCAGGCCCAGGGCCTCCATGAGGGCCTCATGCTCCCCGGCATCCGTCGCCGCGCCGGCAACGGCCACGTCTATGGCCAGGGCCTGTTCGTAGTTGTCTTTCAAGACCAAGGCCGCCACCTCGTCCGTCATTTGTGCCAAGAGCGCGTCCCGCGCTTCCAGGGCCATATCTGATTTTGACATAACGTCTGAAAGGAGGATCTTGGTGTTCACCTCGTGATCAGAGCAGTCCACGCCAGCGGAGTTGTCTATGAAGTCCGTGTTCACCCGTCCACCGGCCTGTGCAAATGCCACCCGCGCGGCCTGGGTCATGCCCAGGTTTGCGCCTTCACCCACAACACGGACGCGCAGGGCGTCGGCGTCCACACGCAGGGCGTCGTTAGCTTTGTCACCGGCATCGACATGACTTTCGCCGGGGCCCTTCACATAGGTTCCGATGCCGCCGAACCACGCGAGGTCTGCCCGGGCAGACAGAATTGCGCGGATGAGGTCTTGGGGGGTCACGCGCTCTTGAGCGATGTCAAAACGCGCCATGATTTCGGGTGTAAGGGTTATGATCTTGTCTGCGCGGTCGTAAATGCGCCCGCCCTTTGAGAGTAGGGCTTGGTCATACTCGTCCCATCCTTGGACGGCCTCAAACAGGCGCTGCCTTTCCACAAAGCTTTTTTTTGGGTTGGGATCTGGGTCGCAGAAGATGTGCACGTGGTTGAACGCGCCAATCAGGCGTATGCGGTCTGAGCAGAGCATCCCGTTGCCGAATACGTCCCCGCCCATATCCCCCACGCCGACGACATCAAAGGGTTGTTTTTGCGTGTCGTGGCCCAGGGCGCGGAAGTGGCCCTTAACGGACTCCCACGCGCCTCGGGCTGTGATGCCCATTTTTTTGTGGTCATAGCCCGCACTCCCGCCGGACGCGAAGGCATCGCCGAGCCAAAAGGCATACTCCTCGCTGGCGATCGTGTTGGCGATGTCAGAGAAGGTGGCCGTGCCTTTGTCCGCAGCGACGACGAGGTAGGGGTCGTCTCCGTCTCGGCGGACGACGTTCTTTGGGCCCACGACGCGGTCCCCCACGCGGTTGTCTGTGATGTCCAGGAGGGCGCGAATAAAGGTTTTGTAGCACTCCACCCCCTCGGCCTGTAGCGCGGCGCGGTCCCCCAACGAGGGGTTTTTCACAACGAAGCCCCCTTTGGAGCCCATGGGGACGATAACGGCGTTTTTTATCATCTGTGCCTTCATTAGGCCCAGTATTTCCGTGCGGTAGTCCTCGGGCCGGTCGGACCAGCGCAAGCCTCCCCGGGCGATTCGGTCTCCGCGCAGGTGCACGCCCTCCACCCGTGGAGAGGAGACGAATATCTCCATAAACGG
>Ga0272443_10001358_pt1 | contig 36374 bp, 37 predicted proteins | sample SSMAcet12_FD_193581 | JGI IMG/M metagenome (GOLD analysis project Ga0272443, IMG submission 193581) | Marine sediment archaeal communities from Little Sippewissett salt marsh, Falmouth, MA, United States - SSM-Acet-12 | ecosystem: Environmental > Aquatic > Marine > Wetlands > Sediment ... | reverse complement strand
TGAGATCGACCCCGACGGCTGTCTCACGGCAACGGGCCGCGTCTCGCTGCATCTCAATCTTGGGTCGGAGGAGGAAGCGGATGGCTCTTGAAGGACGCGGACTGATCAAGCGCTACGACGGTCGAGCGGTCGTTGATCGATTCACGTTGGGAATCGAGCCGGGGCGCATCACGGGCCTCCTGGGGCCGAACGGCGCAGGCAAGACGACGACCTTCTATCTCCTGATTGGCTTCATCGCCGCCGACGGAGGGAGCGTCTTCCTCGACGAGGACGATATCTCGTCCCTCCCGTTCTACGAAAGGGCACGCCGAGGAGTTGGCTACCTCCCGCAGGAACCCTCCGTCTTCACCCGAGCAACCGTTCGCGAGAACCTCGACCTCGCTCTCGAATGGGCCGTAACCGTGACGGACCGAGCAGCGCGCCGCGAGGAGCTTCTCGACGAGTTCAAGCTCGCGGCTCTCCGCGAGCGACGGGCGGGGACCCTTTCGTCGGGGGAGCGGCGCCGACTCGAGATCGCGCGCACGCTCGCGGCTTCGCCCAGGTATGTTCTGCTCGACGAGCCATTCTCGGGGATCGATCCGATCTCCATCGCCGACCTGCAAGCGGAAATCATGTCGCTGAAGGAGCGTGGCATCGGCGTGATCGTGACCGATCACAACGTGCGGGACACCCTCTCGATCACGGACGGCGCCTACCTGATTGACCAAGGGGTGCTGATCGCTTCGGGAAGCCCGGACGAGATCCTCGAAAGCCCTCTTGCACGCCGAGTCTACCTGGGCGAGGGATTCAAACCGTAGGCAACCGCTCGTAGAGACGCCGGCGCCAAATCAGAATCCCAAACGCGATCACAAACACCACGCTGATCGCGTGAGCGGCGCGAATCGGCCCGATCCCCGGGATCGACCCGAGCCAGAGGCTGTCACCACGGGTGAAACTGACAATGGAGCGCGCGACCGCGTAGAGAATGAAGTAGGTGGCCGTTGAGAACCCGTCGCGGTGTCCGCGCTTCCGAATCCCCCACAGCGTTGCGAAGATTATCAGGTTCAGAATCAGCTCATAGATCATCGAAGGGTGCGTCGCGAGTCCCGGATAGGCCATCCCCGCCGGCGAATCCGCGGGGAAGCGAAGTCCCCACGGGAGGGTCGTCGGAATCCCGTACGCGTCCCCGTTCATCAGGTTTCCGATCCGCCCGATCGCTTGGCCGAGGACGAGACTCGGGACCAACGCGTCGGTCAGCCCCCAGAAGGGGACCCTCTTCCACCGAGCGTAGAGAAAGACGGCGAGCGCCCCGGCAAGAACCCCACCGTGGATCGCGAGACCGCCCTCCCAGATCTTGAGGATGTCGATCGGACTGTGCGCGTAGACGTCCCAGCGGAAGGCCACGTAGTACAAGCGCGCGCCGACGATCGCGCTCGGAATCGTCCACAGGAGGAGATCGAGGAGATCCTCCGTCGAAAGCGGGAGACCCTTCCGACGCACTTCCCGCGCCAGGAGGAAAAACCCGACGATGAACGCGATCACGTACATTAAGCCGTAGTAGCGAATGGTGATCGGCCCTAGCTCTACGAGAATCGGATGCACGCTTCGCCCCCTCTTTCGCTATCATCGGAAGTATATGTTCCGCCTCGAGGGAAGAAAAGCGGCGCTGGCGCTCCTGTCCGGCGTCCTAACAGCGCTCGCGATGCCCGGATTCGGTTTCGGACCCGTAGTCTTCGTCGCGCTCGTTCCGCTCTTCTTCGCACTCGACGGGCGACCGCGATTCGTCTACGGGATCCTGTTCGGAGCAGCCTTCATCGCCCTCGATCTGCGATGGATCCTCACGCTCTGCCGATTCAGTCTTCTCGTCATCCCAGGACTTGTTCTCCTTGTTCTCTATCTCTCCCTCTTCTTCGGTCTCTTCGCAGTGTCCCTCGTCCCGAGCCGCAGGAGAACTGGGGGAGCAACGTTCCTTCTCGCCGCGCCGGTTGCGTTCACGTTGCTTGAGATCGCCCGCGCTCAGGGCCCCCTGGGGAGCGGGTTCTCCGCGCTCTACCAAGCCCTCTATCGCATTCCTTCGCTGATCCAGATCGCCGGAGTTCTCGGACCGTGGGCGATCACGGCGGTCATCGTCTTCGTGAACGCCGCGCTCTACCTCGCCGTTCGCCGCAGGCGCGCACGCTACGCGGCGGCCGGCGGAGCCGCGATTGTCGTGCTTGCCGCCGCCTGCCTTCTCCCTGTCCCTCCGACCGACGGCGATCCGGTTCGCGTCGCGGTCGTCTCCTCGAACGTCAAGCAGGAGGTGAAGCTCGACGGGCGGAACCTGCCTTCGTTGACCGATCGATACATGAACCTGGGACAGAACGCCCTTGCCTGGAATCCAGATCTCATCGTCTTCCCCGAGTCGATCCTCCCGACCTACATCCTCCGGAACGACGAGATCCTCGCGCGGCTGCGCGACCTCGCAATCGGCGGGCCGACGCGCATTCTCTTCGGAACGGGCGACTACCGCGCACGCGAGATCCGAAACACCGTCGCCCTTCTCTCGAAGAAGGGCGATCTGGTCGGAACCTACGCGATGGTCCGACCGGTCCCGTTTGGCGAGTACGTCCCCGGACGGCGCCTCTGGGAAGCGATCGGCCTTGGGGGGTTGGTCGACTCGTTCCTCCCAATCGACCTGACCCCGGGAGAGGCTTTCGAGCCTCTCGGCGAGTTCGGAACGCCAATCTGCTTCGAGTCGACTTTCCCGGACCCCGCAAGGCGCCTCGTCGAGAAGGGCGCCGGACTCCTCGTCGTCGTGACCAACGACGCCTGGTTCGCAGGGAGTTCCGAGCTCGTGGCCCACTTCGCCGCGGCCGTCTTCCGTGCCGTCGAGACGCGGCGTTTCGTGGTCCAAGCGGCGAACGGCGGGGTCTCGGGGATCGTTGACCCGCGAGGGAGGATCCTCGAGTCAACGACCCGCGAGGAACTCGTCAGGGGAACGGTGATCTCTCGAAGCAGTCGATCGCTCTATGTGCGCCTCGGGGACCTCCCGTTGCTCCTTCTTCTCGGGATCGGCGGGCTGGCTTTTCTCGGCCTGCGAATCATTGGCGACAGAAATGCGAAACGGGGGGCGAGAACCTAGTTCTCACCCCCCGTGGGTACCTTTGGAGGTCGGTTTCTGCTGCTAGCGCTCAGACGCCGGCGAGACGTTGTCTCCCGTCTCAGTCAATTTCGTCACCGCGCCGGTCGTGAAGTCCACCTTGTAGATCTGGTAGTCGCCGCCCGTGTCAGGCTTGGCGTAGGCAATGCCGCTGTCGTCCTCCAGCCAGAACGGACAGAACTCGTCGTCGTCGGTCGTGATATCGGTGTTGGTGACGCTGAATTCGCTGAAGACGTAATCCTCGAGGTTCTTCGCGTTCGAGCCGTCCGCGTCCATCACGTAGATATCGATGATCCCGCCGGCCGTTCGCTCGCGCGAGAAGACGATCTTCGTCCCGTCCGGCGACCACTTCGGCTTCGAGATCCCGGCGGGCGTCGGAAGCGTCGGAAGATCGAGGGGCAGGCTCAGGCCTGCGAGCGCGGGCGCCGCGTCACCGTCCCGGCCAGCCGCGTCATAGAGCTCGATGGCCGCCCCGAGCGAGTCGTCCCAGACCCAGATGGCACTCCCGCCAGCCGCGCCGTCAGCGTTCGAAACGAAGAGGATGTCATCGTTCGTAGTCGAGTAGGCCGGAGCGATTGCCCACGATGGGGATTGCGACGTCAGTTGCGTCTGCGTCCCCCCGGCGGCGGTCATCGTATAGATCTCCCACGTCGTCGCGGATGGCGTTTGCGCGGCGTTCGACGCGTAGGCGATCATCGACGCATCGGCCGACCAGCTCGGCTGGATCTGACGGGACAAGGTCTGGGTTGTGAGCTGCGATTGGCTTCCGCCGGTCACCGTCATCGTCCAGATGTTCCAGCTCCCTCCGCCCTCTGCAGCGAACGCGATCCGATCGCGCGTCGTGAGGACGAGATCCGGGAAGAGCTCGTCGTCCGCGGTATTGAGGACGGCCCCCTGATCCGTCCCGTCGCTCTTCATTCGGTAGATGTCGTAGTCACCGCCGCGCTGCGCGGCGAACGTGATCATCACCGAACCGACCGTGACGACGCCGTTGACCATCCCGATCCGGCCATCGTTGTCGGTGATCGTGAGGACGACCGTGAATGTCCCGGCTTCCTCATAGTCGTGGGTGATCGGGACGGTCACATCTGTCCCCGTCTCATCGGTCGAGCCGTCTCCGAAATCTAATTCGAAGCTGGCGATTGTTCCATCCGGGTCGTTCGATCCGCTGATGTCGAATGTCACCGTCACGGGAGCTTCGGAGTCTCCCCCCATGTCAATGACGATCAGCGCGATCGGCGCCTGGCCGAAGAACCCTCTGCATGCGGCAAGCCCCACCGCAAGGGCAACCAACAAGCAGAAGGTCAGAAGTCGTTTTCCACCACCTCGCGAGGCAGTGCGCGTGAAGACGGACATCTCGTTGACCTCCTTAGGAACCACTTCGTTTTCCTACGAGTCCAAAGGCTGTTCCGTTCAGTCTACCTCTGGTTTCACTCGGTTCTCCCGGACGACCGACGACCCACAAGAGGGGGTTCGTCCCAAGCCGAGGTGACCGATGTCGAGGCCGAAACTCGCGTCGCCGAAAGGGTGTATATTGAGCACCGAGGAGGCAGAAGGCAGCGTGTATCGCTTACAAGACGAGGTGAGTCTATTGCGCGCTTCACTCGCAGGAGAGACCGAAGCATGGGGCGAGATCGTGTCGAGGTACAAGGACGCGGTCTTCGGGCTGTGCCTCGGCTTTCTGCGCAACCGAGCCGACGCCGAGGATCTGACGCACGACGCGTTCATCCGCGCGTACAACAATCTGCGGCGATACCACCTCGACAAGCGATTCTCTACGTGGATCTTCACCATCGCCGCAAATCTCTGCCGGAATCGACTCCGCTATCGAAGGAACCATCCGGTCGTGGAGCCGCAGATGCACCTCGCGGGGGGAACGGATCCCGCTGTCATCGTTGCCGGAGAGGATCGCCAGAAACGCGTCCAAAAGGGGCTAAATCGCCTTCCCTACAGCTATCGCGCTCCTCTCACGCTGCGATTCTACAACGACCTGTCATACCGTGAGATTGGAGAGATCCTGGCGATTCCCGAAGGCACGGTTAAGACCCGAATCCATCGCGGGAAGGCGATGCTGAGAGAGTGGATCGAGAAGGACGTGATGCAGAATGAGACCGGATGAGATAGGCGGAATCCTCAGAGACATCCTGCGAGAGGAAGTCGCCTCTGCGGTTGGACGTCTCGACGGACTGGAAGAACAGATCGTCTTGGAGTTGGGCGATCGTTCACCCCGGCTGCGCTTCGTTGACTGGGTGAGGGGGCTCACCGCCCCGACACGCGCCGGACGCGTCGGGCAGCTCGCCGTTCTTGGCGCTACCGCCGCCCTCTTCCTCGTCGTCGGTGTCCTGATCACGCAGAACGCGCCCCTCGCTCCGGCCCTTGCGCCTCGCCTCGCCGCACGAACGAATCACGAAGTCCTGTTCGTGGTCCCCGCTCTCGACGCGGAGAGCGTCGCCGTCGTCGGGGACTTCAACGCGTGGGAAGCGGCACCTCTCACCGATGAGAATCAAGATGGGATCTGGACGGCGTCGATCCCGCTCTCTCCTGGGCGATACGAATACGCATTCGTCATCGATGGACGCTGGTGGGGACAAGATCCTCTCGCCGACGAGTACGTGAGGACGTTCGGCCAGTACAGCTCGGTCCGCTATGTCGGCGGCGGAGGTGATGGCGTATGAGAAGGCTCATCAAGCGCATCTGTGGCATCGAGCTGCTCTTCGTCGTTTTGCTGATTGGGGCCGCCGCTGCATCGGCTCAGATCCCTCTGGAGACGTTCAACCAGGCCCTCAGTGCGATTCCGCTGGCGGCACACGATCGGATTCTGGCCGCCATCGAGACCGGGACCTCTCAGCCGGAGTTCCCGTCGGACCACCTTCTCGCCCTGATCCAACGACTTGGGCCGATCGCCGGCCCCGCGAAAGACAAGGAATCGATTCTGTTGATGCTGACGCGCGCAATGGAACGTGGGCTGCCGATCGCCGGCCTCCTTCCGGCGAGTTTTGAGCTCGCGCGCGCACTCGAAGAGGGGCTTCCCATTGAGGGCGTCGTTCTCGAGGCTCTGAAGGGGATTGCCCAAGGCTCGCCGATCTCGGTGATCGTCGCCGGAATTACCCTCCGACTGGTCGTTCTATGGGATGTCCGCGATCTCTTATTCGATCGCGGCATCTTCCGAGCGGCTCCGGGAGCAGCAGGCTCGGTCGCAACGGCTCTGCCCACAGAGAAGTTCGATCAGCTTGTCGCTCAGATCGCCGACGCCATCAGCGACTACCTCGAGGGCGACGGTCGTCCGTACGCAGGCGAGGCGATGTACACGTTGGTCGCTGATCGGCTTAGGAACTTGCCGGAAGCGGTCGTCCGCCCGGAGGACGTGGATCTCGTCCTCGATCGGATCGGCCCGCCCGACTTGACGGAGATCGCCCTGAACGCGCTATCTTGATTGAAGAACGCTGACTGCGAATCGCCACGAAAAGGAGGCGCGCATGAACAAGAAGATTCGGAGAATCGGAACCCTTGCCCTGCTGATGGCATCGGTGGCTGTCCTCGCTGCGTGGGGACAAGCACCGGTCTATCCACTGGGATTGATCATCGATCCGCCGGAGAGCGAGGTCCTCGAGGTCTCGATATCGACCGACAAGGCGGAATACCAGGTTGGAGAACTCGTCACCATCAGCTACGAAGTCAGCAAGGCCGCGTACATCTACATCTGGGACATCCTGCCGACCGGACAGGTCCAAGTCGTCTTCCCGAGCGCAGCGTATCCCGGAGGACTCGACAACTTCGTTCAAGCCGGCGAACACCAGCTGCCCAGAAGCTTCACCGTGGCCCCTCCGCTCGGCACCGAGTACCTGCAGATTCTCGCGACCACGCAACCGGTAGACGTCTCGGCATTCCCGATGAGCGACCCCGGGTTGTTCCAGCAGCAGGTCGAGGTGCAGATCTTGGGACTCCTCCTCGAGGACGAGCGCACCTGGAACTTCACGAGCTTCGAGATCACAGACGAGGTGCCACCGAACTACGGGACCTTGATCATCACGTCGACGCCGCCCGGCGGTTCGATCACGATCGACGGTGCGTCCATCGGCTACACGCCGCGGACGCACTTCGTTTCGCAGGGGCTGCACCGTATCTCAATCAGCAAGCCGGGCTACGCGACGTGGAACGCCGTCGTCATCATCTTCGGCACGGCGACGAGAACGGTCAGCGCTGAGTTGACGCCGCTCTTCCCAACGAACAGCTCCCCGGTCGCCTCGTTCACGTTCGATCCGCTCAATCCGACCGTCGGCGGGTGGGTCCAGTTCGACGGGTCGTCCTCGTTCGATCCAGACGGGAGCATCGCGTCATACCAGTGGAGCTACGGCGACGGTGGAACCGACGTCGGCCCGGTTCGCTGGCATCAGTTCACGTCCGGGGGTGCCTTCTCCGTCACACTCACCGTCACCGACAACGCCGGCGCGACCGATTCGGCCACGCAGCTCGTTCAGGTCGGTTCGCCAAATCTCCCGCCGGTCGCCTCCTTCACAATCGATCCGCTCGATCCGGCAGTCGGAGTCTGGGTTCAGTTCAACGCGTCCGCCTCGTTCGATCCGGACGGGAGCATCGCATCATACCAATGGAACTACGGCGACGGGGGAACCGATGTCGGCCCGGTTCGCTGGCACCAATTCGTGTCGGGCGGCACGTACTCCGTAACACTCACGATCGTTGACGACGACGGTCTCAGCAGCGCCGCCACGCAATCGATCACCGTCGGCCAGGCACAGCAGCCGCCGGTCGCGTCATTCACCTACTCGCCGCTCTCACCACAAGTCGGCCAGACGATCACGCTCAATGCGTCATCGTCGTTCGACCCCGACGGAACGCTGGTCTCGTACCGCTGGGATCTCAACGGTGACGGGATCACCGACGCAAGCGGTCCCTTCGGCCAGGTGAGTTTCGCCTCGCCTGGAGGCGTCGTCATCCGCCTAGAAGTGACGGACGATGACGGTCTATCGGCCTCCACGTCGCAGCCGATTGTCATTGGACCTGCCGGCAGTCCGCCGGGCAGCCCGACCGGCGCACCTCCGATGGGGACGACGGCCGGCGTCTACGTCTGGGGAACCGACAGCTGGCACGTAACGGTCAATGCGGGCGCCGGATGGATCGCCCCGCACAGCTACCGTCTCGAGCTACGAACCAATGGCTCGTTCCAGGACGTGAACGAACCGTCGGGTGGGGGTGTCTTCCCGCTTGGGCTGATCATCGACCCGCCCACAGACGAGAAGACTCTCATCTTCGAGGGTTCGATCGCGGAGGGTTCGATCGATCACACGTTCCGCGTTCCGACCTCAAGGAGCGTGTGGATGAGCTTGAAGCTCGACATCGACGGTGACGGCATCCTAGATGAATCGACCAGTTTCGTCTATCTCCGGCACCTGCTCGTTCACCCGCGGTCGGTCCCGTTGGTCGTCGGCTTGCCGAGCGGGAGCACGGCGGAGCTGACTCCGTCGATCGACTTCCGGCTTGGATTCGCAGCCACGTACCAGGACCCCACATACTGGATCTTCTGGGGACCGACGATCTCTGAGCTCGAGGCGTTCTAGCCCGGCAGAAGATGCGGGCGAGGCCGACGGCCTCGCCCGCTTTCTCTTTTCGGTTGCCGCCACGTTTCGCCGAAGTGTATGATCGAGGAGCCATGGCAATCCACGCGCTTTCCCTCGATTGGCACCTCGATGATCCAACGATCCAACGGGACGACTTCTTCGGACGCGTCTCTCTTTCGGCCTTCGACGTTGTCGCCATCGATCCGGTCGCGATGTCGCGACGCTGGACCGAAGAGATCTCCCCCGAGCCCGACGGGGCCCGGCGCACCAATCCCCACCGAGATCGAGGATTCGGCCGAACGCTCGCCGCCTGGATGCTGCGACGCCGCACCGAGACCAACGATCTTCTGAAGCGCGGTGGCGGAATCGTCGTCTGCCGGGTGCGAACCCGCGGAGAACCGCTCGAGATCGTCGGGGCCGACGGGCCGGCCGAGCGGATCGATCGCTACGGATGGCTTCCGACCATCTCGCTGGTCGATCGTCATCATCAGCTGACCTTCCCCACCAACGGGCGGTTCCTTCCTCGAAACGGCGAGGACGTCATCCTGGCGCAAAGCGGACACCCGTTCGAGGAGTATCTTCGCGAGGTCTCCGGGCACATCGTTTACGACGCGGTCTACCAGGATCTGATGTCGACGCCGATCGAGCGATTCGCGACGGTTCTCGCTCGGAACCGTGTCGGCGACGTTCTCGCCCTGTCAATCCCCTACGACGAAGGCCGCCTGATCCTCGTTCCGCCGGTCGAGGGCGTCTCTCCTTCTCGAGAAGCGTCTATCCTTCTCGAAGCGGGGCGCCAACTTGCCTTCCGCCCCGCGTTCAGCGCGCCGCCCGACTGGCTTCCAAGCCATCCGCTTCCAGGGGAGGACGGATTGGTCGACGAGCTGGCGTCGCTGACCGAACGCCGTGATGCCCTCTCTCAGAAGGTCGAAGAGGTCCGCGGGAAGCTGGAGGAGAAGCTTCGACCGAAGCGAATCCTCTACGCAAAAGGACGATTCGCATTCCTCCCGGCCGTCGGCGATGCGTTCGGCGCTCTTGGGTTCTCGGTCGATGCACAGGATCCTGTCCTCCGCCTTTCGAGCGATGAGGGAGACGCCCTCGTCGTCGCCGAGGCTTCTGAGGAGGCGAAGATCGGTCTTCCCGCCTATCGCAGGTTGCGTGATGCCGTCGACGGAACGGTCACCGACGGCGACGGCCACCACAAAGGGATCCTCGTCGTCAGTGGCTCCCGAGAACTTGACCCCAAGCGCCGGCCGACCCAGTTCTCGGACGAGGTCCTCCGCGGTTGCCAAGGGCAAGGGTTCTGCCTCGTCCCGTCCTACCAGCTATTCAAGCTCGTTCAGGCCGCGCTCGAGGATCGAAGCAAGCAAGGACTCGCGGCTTTTCGTCGCAGAATCTTAGAGTGCGACGGGGAGTTCCGAGAGCAAGACGCCTCGTGAACCCCCTCATCCTCGTTTGTCTGGCCGTTGTTCCCACGAGTGCCGTTCTCTGTACGATCGCGGCCCAATTCATGCGGAGCCGGTCCTTCGGTCAAAGGGTGCGCACGGTCGGCCCAACCCGGCACAGAACGAAGGCCGGAACGCCGACGATGGGCGGCGGAGTCCTCCTTCTCCTCTGGATCGCCGTGGTCGCCGTCCTTCACGCGTGGCATCCATTGACGGAGGCGACCGCCTTCGTCCTCGCCACCGGAGGCCTGTTCGGTGCAATCGGCGCCGCCGACGACCTGCTCTCTGTACGCAAGCGCCGTTCGCTGGGCCTCTCGGCGACCGCGAAACTGGTGCTCTCAACCGCCGCCACCGTGTTCCTGTTTCTTCTCTTCCACGATGCGCTCTCCGTTCCTGCGAGGATCCCGTTCACCGATCTGAGCCTGACCCTCCCCCCCGTCGCGGTCTTCGCCCTGACATGGATCGTCTTCCTCGCCACCACGAACGGGATGAACCTGACCGACGGGCTCGACGGTTTGGCACCCGGCATCGCCATCCTGATCCTCATCGGCGCTCTTCTCCTCAGCCCGTCGCCGACGATCCTCGTCGTCGTCGCCCCCTTGATTGCCTCTCTCGTCGGCTTTCTCTGGATCAACGCCCATCCGGCCGGACTCTTCCTTGGAGACGTCGGGTCCTTCTTCATCGGCGGCGTCATCGCGTCGCTCTGCCTCGTGAACGGCACGGCCTTCTTCCTGCCAATCCTCGCGGGCGTTCTGGTCTTGGAGGTCGGATCCGTCATCCTTCAGGTCGTTCTCTTCAGAACGACGGGGCGGCGGCTCTTCCGGATGAGTCCGCTGCACCATAGCTTCGAGCCTGCGAACGAGGAGGAGCGTGAGCACATCCTCCCCGCGTTCTGCTGGCCGGAGGAGAAGGTGACCATTCGCTTCTGGATACTCGAGGCGGGGTTCGTCGGACTTGCCCTGATGGCCAGCCGGTTCTAGGACGTCAAGCGTGCTTACGAGTGCTCACTCCCGCCCAGGCACCATGCCCATGAGGATGTCAGGCAGGGCGATGACGCCCGCGGAACCTGCGACCGAGGAAGGACGGGGATGCGAACCCCGATGAGGGTAGAACTGCCGGAGGTGGGACTTGAACCCACACGAGGTGTGAACCCCACAGGATCCTGAATCCTGCGCGTCTGCCAATTCCGCCACTCCGGCTCGGCCGAACGCGGAGGAAGTGTAGACAGGGACCCTCGGAGTGTCAAGACGAACTGAGTGGGATTGACCCTCCGCACAGCGACTCCGGTGGATTCGGTTGGATGGCTCTTTTGGAGACCGATCCCCTCCTCGACCGATTTGGCGCGTCGTGTGATATTCGTTACAATGATGGACGCGTGACCATGCAGTCAGGGTGATGAAGGGAACAAGTCGCGGGGGTACAGATTCCGAACACTGCGGAGTCTACCGCTAGAGGGGGTTCAAACATGGTGGATCTCAAGGACTTCCGGATCTTCTCCGACCTGAAAGAGAAGGAACTCGCCAAGCTCCGGGAGTCGGTTCGCAAGATCAACTGCGGTCGTGGAGAGATCATCTTCCACGAAGGTGCGCCGGCGTTCGGCTTCTACTTGATCTTCGAAGGGATGATCAAACTCGTCAAGCGCAGCATGCGAGCCAAGAGCCAAATCCTCAAGATCGTGGGACCCGGCGAGATCCTCGGAGAGACGACACTGTTCGACAAGGGAAGTCACAACGCGTACGCCAAGACGCTCGATCCGGTGACAGTCGGCTTCCTCGAACGCGGGGACTTCTTCTACTTCATCGAACGTCATCCGAAGACCATCTTCCGGCTCTACGAGAAGCTCGCCGAGGAGCTGAAAGCGTTCCAGAACAAGCTCGCCGAGCGATCGTACTCCTCGAGCAAGGAGCGCCTCGCGCGCCTGATCCTTCACCTCGGCACGAGCGGCGTCGAGCTTTCGCGCGCCGAACTCGCCGAGATGGCCGGCGTCTCTTCGAAGACGGCAATCCGCACGTTGAGCGAGCTTGAGAGCCGCGGGATCATTGCCATCGAAAGCCGGAAAATCAAGATTCTTCGCGAGGAGTATCTCCAGAAGATCGTCGAACCGTTCTCGAGCAACCTCAATCCGAGTCTGATCATCTAGCCGACCCGAGAACAACGTCCTCACCGCAGGTGATCGTTGTCCTTTGGCGATGTCGTGCTGGTTCTTACGTTCACTGCGGGCATCTGTCTTCGCACCCCTCGTGACGACAAGGATGGGCAACCATTGGCAGGCGGACTGAACCCAACGGAACGGACCATCATCGTCGGCGTTTCCTTTGTGATCGCCGCGGTGGTCAGCATTGTTCTCCGTCAGAACGGGATACCGATGCTCCCCGTGGTCGCGGCGACATTCGCCGCACCTCTGCTCCTCGGCACGACGGCGCTGAAGTTCCGTAGCTCGCTCCTCCTCTCTTCGGCAATCGCCACGGCCGGCGTCGCACTCCTTGCCCTCTCCCGCGCCTCCTCGTGGGAGGGTCTCGCTCTCCTGTTCATCGGCTACGTCAGTGTCGGCGGGGCGGTCGGCTTCGCCAACGAGCGACGCGCACATCGTCGCACGAGCTGGCGCAAGCCGAAGTCGCTCAAAGACCATTGCGACGAGGAGATCTTCGATCCCGCCCTCAGCATTCTTCACTTCATCGACCGCGACGGGAACGTCCTCCAGCGAAACGAGGCATCCCGAGCGTCGCTCGGCTACGCCACCAAGCGGGCCGTGCAGCTCGGCGAATATGTGCACCCCAGCGACATCGATGCGATGAAGACCGAGCTGATCAGACTCTTCGAACGAGGAGAGGTCCGCGGCGTCAAGGTTCGCTTCATCTCTCAGGATCGGAAGGCTCTCCCCGTCGAACTGCGTGGCACGAAGATTTCCGAGCGACTCGCCATCCTCGAAGCCTCCGACAAGAGCAAAGAGGCCGAGCTCGAGCGGCGCTTGATGGAGACGGAGGCCCGGTACCGAATCCTGATCGAGAAAGCGATCGACACGCTCGACTCGGGGATCATCATCACCGATCAGCGCGGGGAGGTTCTCTGGGCGAACGCGACCATCGGACGGTTCTTTGGCATCGACCGGGATCGGCTGATTGGAATCGACGCGCGCAGAGCACGGTCGCGATACGTCGGTGCGTTTGAAGACGCACAGTCTCTGGCACGCGTGATGGAGGAGGCAATTGACAAGAAGGAACGGATCGAGTCGATGACCTGCCGCGTCCGGCCGACGCTCGGACGAGAGGACCGGGTGCTCGAGTACCGCTCGATCCCGATCGAGGAGGAGGAACATCGGAGCGGACGGATCGACCATTTCATCGATGTCACCGAGCTGAAACGACTCGAAGAGAACCTGAGAGAGCAAACACGGAATCTCGAACTGAGCTACGAGAAGCTCGAGGAGTTCTCGTCCGTCGTCTCTCACGACCTCAAGGAGCCGCTACGAACAATCGAAACCTTCAGCGGCTTCCTCCTCGAGGACTACACCGAGCGACTCGATGAGGAGGGCGTCGACTACTTGAACACGCTCCGGCGAACGTCATCGAGGATGCGTCTCTTGATCAACGATCTCCTCTCGCTGGCGCGGGTCCACGTCGATGCCTCGTCGTTCGAGCGAATCAACACCCAACGGTTGCTGGAGGAGATCCAAGAAGACCTCGATGCCCGTCTGCGGGGGGTCAACCTCCAGGTCGCCGAGGATCTCCCCCCCGTCAAGGGAAGCCGCGTGCGGATCGGTGAGCTGTTCGCTAACCTGATCGTCAACGCCATCAAGTACAACGACAAGGCGCTTCCGACGGTCCGCGTCGACTGGACGGAGGACGGGCGGAAGGACATGGCCACGTTCTTCGTCGAAGACAACGGCATCGGCATAGAAACCCGGTACCAAGAGCGCATCTTCGGAATCTTCGAAAAGCTGAACCCGCGAGAGGATTCGGAAGGAACCGGCGCCGGACTCGCCATCTGCAAGCGGATCGCCGAGGAGCATGGAGGTCGCATCTGGGTCAACTCCGAAGTTGGCAAAGGAAGCACGTTCTTCTTTACCATTCCCAAAGCAAGAGAGGTGGAACCGAATGCGTAGCCTGGAGAAGATGAAGGTCCTCGTCGTCGAGGACAACCCGAACGACGTCACGATTATCAAGCGCGCGATGCGCAAGAGTGACGTGAAGTGCGAGCTCCACTTCGCCCGAGACGGCGAGGAGGCGCTCGATTCGCTGTATCAGAAGGGCGAGTTCGTCAACACCCCGCGCCCTGATCTGATACTGCTTGACATCAATCTGCCGAAGATCAACGGCCTCGAAGTTCTCGCGAAGATCAAGGAGGACGAGCGCCTCCGTAGGATCCCGGTCATCGTCCTCACGATCTCGGAGCGCGAGGAAGACATGGTGAAGGCCTACGACAGCGGCGCGGCGAGCTACATGACCAAGCCGGTCGATTCGAAGGACTTCGAGCGCCTCATACAGACCGTTCAGGACTACTGGAGGATCGCCCAGATCGCGCCCGAGTAGTCGAAGCGATTCGCCGCAGGTTCCGCGGACACGTGTCCGAGCCGAGTCGGATCTCGGATCCCTTCACGTGGCCCGAACGCCCCATCTGCCTGTTCCACTTGCGCGTGCCGCGTTTCCGCTTCCTCGCTACGCTCTCGACAGCTTTCGACAAGAAGCCTGTGAGGTGCGCGACCGGAGAGGAAACGAGAGCGCAAGCAGCTCCATCGTACCTCCTTACCGACCTCCTCACCGCGAACGAGAGCGCGGTGACTCTCCGGACGCCGGGGCGCCTCGCGACCGATGGCAAGCGCCGGACACAAGCGGAAACGAGAAGATTCGGTGGGACAGCCAACGGTCCTTACCCCGGGAAGGCGGACGCGGCAGCAGGTCCGCCTTCCCACCCCCGAACGCCCGCATCGCCCTCACGTGCCCGTGCTCTCATGCAATAGTGAGACCATCTGTGCTACGCGCTGAGACCACTACAGTCCGTCACACACGAAGTACGCGTGGATCTCCTCTGCCAGGGCTCGAGCCTGTGCTGCCTCGCTCGACTCCAAGATGTGACCGGAGAGGGCGATCAGCGCCTTCATCGCCTCCACGACCTCCTCGGAGACGAGAAACGGCGGCTCCGCTCGCTCGGCGCTTCCGTAGAAGATTTCGGCGAGGTTCTCGGCGATCCGATCGATCCTGTCTCGTTTCGCCAAGGCCCGCGCCGTAAACGTCACCCCGAATGCCCAGCGGCGTTCGTCGTCGTCGATCGCTTCGTAGGTTTCCGTGAAGGCTTCCTCCAGGAGCTCGTTCATGCCGTGGATCGCCGCGAACAGTCCAGCGTCGCTCACTTCCCCCAGCTGCGCAAAATCGACCTCCGAGGAGGAGGCGATCGCCTCGAGATCGGGCCCGTAGGCACCGCAGAACGCGTCCGCCTCGGCCCTCAGCCGAATCATCGCGCGCGACACCGCAGGAGGCGCCGGGTCCGTCTGCGTCACGATGGACAGGTGCAGAAGAGCGAGACCGACTGAGAGATTCCCGCATGCAGTTCCTAACTCCGGGGGAATCCGAACGTCGTTTCCATCGAACAAGTAGTCGGCGTAGGAGCCGTGGAAGGCAAAGAGCGGCGCGAACGCCGAATAGGCATCGGCGAACTCCGCGGCGATCTGCGCCTGCGGGGGCACCGGAGACCTCTCAAGCGGCGTGCGTGGGGGCGGAACGACCGCAACAAGGAGCACGATGCTCGCGAAGAGGATGGCCCAGTGAATCGGTTTCACTACCCTGTCATCATACGCCCGAACGCCGATCGGACAACCACCAAGCGGACCGGTTGTCGGGAAGTTTGACGGTCTGACAGATTGACAGGACCGAGTTGATCGACCCTGAAGACGGTCAACGCCCGTTCGGAACGGCGTTTCTCTCGGCACGCGCACCTGAGCGGGAGGCGCCGACCGTGTTGTCAAAGACGAAGGCGGAGACTAGAATGTGACACAGATTACTGGGCACCGGATTTCCGGTGAGAGGATCGTCAACTTCAAGGAGGTGCCGTTGAAGAGGCTGTTAGTGCTAGCACTCATGCTCGTCCTGGGCCTGTCCCTGGTCGGCATGTCAGCCGGAAAGGTCGCCGTCGTTTTGGACGTCGGCGGACGTGGAGATCTATCGTTTAACGACATGGGGTTCAAGGGAACCGACCAGGCCGCGGTCGACTTCGGTCTGGAAATGGTCGAGGTGCAGAGCGCAACCGCTGCGGACTACGCCCCCAACCTGCGAAACCTCGCACGAACGGGTGAGTACGACCTGATCATCGGCGTCGGCTTCTTGTTCACCGACGCGATGGCGGCGGTCGCCGCCGAGTACCCGGACCAGAAGTTCTGCATCATCGACTCGGTCGTCATGGCCGACAACGTGATGTCGATCGTCTTCCGCGAGAACGAGATGTCGGCCCTGATCGGCGCCCTCGCCGCGCTCGCCGCCATTGAGCACAACTACGGCTCAGCCGGCGTCGTCCTCGGAATCGAGATCCCGGTCCTCTATCACTTCGAGGCCGGCTTCCGATTCGGGATGAATTGGGCGCTCGGCAAGACCGGTGGCGCAGTGAGCCTGCTCTACACCTACACGGGCACGTTCAGCGACATCGCCCTCGGTAAGGCCGCGTCGGAAGCGATGCTCGCCCAGGGCGCGGTCGGCATCTACAACGTCGCCGGACCGCTCGGCGTCGGTGACCTCGAGGCCGTAACCGAGGCCCACGACAACGCCGGGACGATGTACGGTCCTCCGTACTACTTCGGCGTCGACGCCAACCAGGACTACCTCGGCAACGGGCTGCACACGCTCGCCAGTGGGATGAAGCGCGTCGACCAAGCGACCTACTTCGCCGTCGAGTCCGTGGTCAACGGGACGTTCGCCGGGGGCATCACGAGCCTTGGGATGACCGAAGGCGGCGTCGGCATCAGCGATCTCGATCTGCTGGTCGACTTCATCGACTTCGGTGTTGCCGGTGGGGCGATCTCCAGCGACGACTTCTACACGATCGTCGGCAACTGGGGACTCAACCGCGCCACGGTCTCGGCCGCTTCCTGGGCTCTGATCGACGAGCTCGAGGCCGGCATCCTTGACGGTTCGATCGTCGTTCCGACGGCGAACACGAACGAGGAGATGCAGGCCGTCCGCAACGACTACCCGCTCGGCTCCCCGTAAGGAACCGAGATCGGACAGTGAACGCCAGGGAGAGAGGACCTCGTTCCTCTCTCCCTCTTCTCTGGAAGAGGAAGACCCACCAACTGCGCCGACAGGGGGGAGGGCGATGAGCGAGACACAGACGGCCGGAGCGCCTCCGGCCCAGGCAACCTACTACCTCCGTGCCGAGGGGATCACGAAGGTCTACTCCGACGGGACGGTGGCGCTTAGAGAAGCAGACGTCGAGCTCCATTCCAACGAAATCCTGGGGCTCCTCGGCGAGAACGGCGCCGGGAAGACGACGCTGACCAAGATCCTCTCCGGTCTCCTGCCGCCGACCGAGGGAAGGGTCGTTTCGCCGAGAGGCCGGATCCGCTTCTCGAGCCCTCGAGAAGCGCTCGACTTCGGCATCGGTATGGTCCATCAGCACTTCGCATTGGTCGGCCCCTTCACGGCGGCCGAGAACGTTGCACTCAGCCACGACCGTCCGTTCACGCGGATTCAGCTCGCAAAGACGACGGAGCGCCTCGAGGCCCTGATGGAAGAGAGCGGCCTCCACGTCCCTCTCGACGTGCCGGTCGAGAAGCTCGCCGTCGGCGAACAGCAGCGCGTCGAGATCCTGAAAGTGTTGTCTCGCAACGTCGATCTCTTGATCCTCGACGAGCCGACGTCGGTCCTGACGCCGCTCGAGGTCGACGAGCTGTTCACCCTCCTGCGAAGGCTCAGTGACCAAGGCACGTCGATCATCTTGATCACGCACAAACTGAAGGAGGTTCAGTCGGTCACCGACCGCGTCGTCGTCCTTCGCCACGGCGAGATGGTCGGCGACGTCAAGACATCCGAGACCAACACCGAGCAACTCGCCCAGCTGATGGTCGGCCAAGCACTGGACAAGGACGTGCGCGCCGTGGAGCTGAGCGACAAGGAACTCCCGATCAAGCAGATCCGTGATCGCGCAAAGCGCGAAGGGCCGGGTGTCCTGCACGTCGAGCACCTCACCGCCCGCGGGAACACAGGCGAGATCACTGTCAACGACCTTTCGTTCGACGTCCACGGCGGCGAGATCTTCGGCGTTGCGGGCGTCGAAGGGAACGGCCAGACCGAGCTCGTCGAATCGCTGACCGGCCTTCGCGTACCGACGACCGGTGTCGCCACGATCAATGGAACGAACATCCTCGGCGTCAGCCCCCGCCAGATCTACCGGCTCGGCGTGGCCCACATCCCCGAAGATCGCTGGCAGCTCGGCCTCGTCCTCCCGTTCACTCTCGCCGAGAACGCGATCCTCGGAATTCATCAGTGGAAGGAGTTCAAGGGACCGCTGTCGTTCCTCCGGTGGGGGAGAATCAATGCCCACGTCCGAGAGCTGATGGATCGGTTCGAGATCAGGGCGACGGGCCCTGGTGCGCCGGCCAAGAGCCTCTCCGGCGGGAACCAGCAGAAGCTGATCGTCGGTCGCGAGCTTGCGAAGGATCCGGCAATCATCGTGGCGTCTCAGCCGACGCGCGGACTCGACATCGGCTCGGCGAAGTACATCCGGGATCTCTTGGAGGAGATGCGGGACAAGGGCCGCGCGATCCTCCTCGTCTCCGCCGATCTGGATGAAGTGCTGGCGCGCGCCGATCGGATCGCGATCATGTACGAGGGCAGGTTCATGAAAGTCTGCTACCCCGACGAGCTCAACCGCGAACAGATCGGGCTCCTGATGGGTGGCGTATCGAATGAGGAGGCGCCATGACAGAGACGAAGAGAACGCTCGAGTCCCGCCTCCTTCGCGGAGCCCATCGCACGCTGACCGGGTTAAGCCCGGCGTTCGAGTCGATCCTCGCCGCCGTCGTCGGTCTCCTCATCGGGGCGATCCTGATGTACATCTGGGGCTTCGACCCCTGGAAGGCCTACATCGCGCTGTTCAAGGGTGCCTACGGCGGGTTGTATGAGATCTCCAGTTCTCTCTCGCGCGCAACGCCCCTGATTCTGACGGCGCTCACGTTCTCGATCTGTCTGCGCTCGGGGATGTTCAACATCGGCGCCGAAGGCCAGCTGTTCATGGGCGCAACGGCTTCGATTCTCGTCGCGTATGTTGTCGTTCCGGCGCCGTTCGGTCAGATCCTCGGTCTGGCCCTCGCGGCGGTCGCGGGGGCGGCCTGGAGCCTGGTCCCCGCCTTCCTCAAGCTGACGCGCGGCGTGAGCGAGGTCATCTCGACGATCATGTTCAACTGGATCGCACGATGGCTCGTCTTGTACCTGACGATCTTCCTTCTTCGCGATCCGATGCGTGGAGAGAAGACGATCTCGATCCCCGTCGCGGCGAGATTCCCGGTCATGGTCCCGAGAACCGACCTCTCCTACACGATCTTCGTTGCGGTCGCCTTCGCGCTCGTCATCTACTTCATCCTCTGGCACACGACGGTCGGATACGAAGTGCGCGCGGCCGGGCTGAATCCGACGGCGGCTCGATACGGCGGAATCAACAACAAGCGGACGATGTTCTTGAGCTTCATCCTCGGCGGGGTCGCGGCCGGTCTCGCCGGCGCGACGATCACGATGGGCCTTCCGCCGACGTACGCGATCTACGGCGGCGCCGCGATGCCACAGCTGACGAACGTCGGATTCGACGGGATGGCCGTCGCCATGGTCGGACGCAACCACCCGATCGGGATCATCGTCGCCGCGATCTTCTTCGGCGGACTGAACGCCGGAGGCAGGGTCATGCAGTTCTACGGCTCGAATCCGGTCCCGCTCGAGATCGTCCGCGTCGTCATGGGAGCGATCGTGCTGGCGATGGCGATTCCTGAGCTGATCCGAATCTTCCCAGCGGTCAAGAAGCAAGGCCGGGAGCTCACCGGCCTGCTCCGTCGGCTGACACGTAGAGCCCCGAAGGAGGGAGAGGCATGAGCCTGAATGACGTCCTGAGTCTGCTGCGCATCTCGCTCCACGCCATGGTTCCGCTGGCGCTCACCGCGGTCGGCGAGATCATTGGCGAGACCGCGGGCCTGTTCAACATCGGACTCGAGGGAATCCTCCTGCTGAGCGCGTTCATGGCCGTCATCGGCGCCAAGGCCGGGGGGCCGGCCGTCGGACTCCTGGTCGGCATGGGCGTCGGCGCGTTCGTCGGGCTCTTGTTCTCGGTGATCAACACCTACTGGAAAGGGACTCAGATGGTGACCGGCATCGGGATCAACCTGTTCGCAATGGGCTTCGTCGCGTTCGGATTGATCCAACTCGGTGCGCCCGGCTTCCACGATGTGCCGAAGGTGGCCGAGCTCGCCAAGGTTCGCACGCCGATGGGCTCGATGAGCCCGATGATCCTCGTCGCCATCATCCTGCCGTTCTTGGTCTTCTGGTTCCTGAAGAAGACGCGCGCCGGGCTGATGTTGAAGGCGGCGGGAGAGTCGCCGGAGGCGGCCGACGTCGCCGGAATCAACATCAACCGGATCCGCCTCTACGCCACGACGTTCGGCGGGATGCTCGCCGGCCTCGGCGGCGCCTACATGAGCGTGGCGTGGATGGGATTGGTCACCAAGGACCTCTCGGCCGGCCGTGGGTTCATCTCGCTCGCCTGCGTCGTGTTCAGCGGACTGAACCCGCTCCTCGCGCTCCTCGGAGCCTTCATCTTCGGGTTCTTCCAGGCGCTCGCCGAGTGGGTGAAGACCCTCCCGTCGAAGCCGATTCCGGCGCAGTTCGTGTCGATGCTCCCCTACATCGTGACCCTGTTGGTCGTTTCGGGCGCCATCGGGCGCGTGCGATTTCCGAAGTCACTCGGCGTCCCCTACAAACGTGAGTAGCATACGCTTTTGACTCGGACCGCTTTAGATCCTATGATCGTGTTATGAGGATCACATTGGGGCGTGAGGGCGGGTCCCGCGCGCCCCGAGGTTACCGTACGTCACAGGAGGTGCACCATGCGTAGGTTTTTGGCTCTGACGTTGATTGCCGTCATGGCTCTCGGCGTCATCGGTTTCGCTCAGCCCGGCTCCAGCCCGGATGAGCCGATCTACATGCTCCTCGTCCCATCCACCGAGGGTGCGACGGTCGAAGAAGTCGGCCAGGCGATCGCCGAGGCGATCTATGATCTCACCGGTCTCTACATCGTCTCCAGCCTGCAGGCGGACTACACCGCGATGATCGAAGCGTTCGCGGCATCCGAAGGCGATACCTTCGGTCTCCCGACGACCGACCAGTACATCCGAATCTACGAGCGCACCGGCGGAAACGTCAGCCCGCGCCTCGGCTCGGTCCGCTACGGGTATGCGTGGTACTACGCGAGCCTCTACGCCCGCCGCGACAGCGGAATCAAGACGCTCGAGGATCTCAACGGGAAGGTCTGGATCTACAACGACACCGGCTCCACGTCCGGCTACGTCTTCCCGAACATGATCTTCGAGCGAATGGGGATCGAGTTCGCCAGCGTCGTCACATCGGGTGGTCACACCAACTCGATGGTCGCGTTGGTCGAGGGCCAGGGCGACTTCTGCACCGGCTACGGCTCCGCCCCCGGCGCGCCCGAAGGCTGGTCCGGCGATCGGTGGGAGTTCGGCGACGACCCGGAGATGTGGCTGTGGGACCGCTGGAACGACGCCCTGTTCCGCCCGGAATTCCGCGGGACCTGTTTCGACCTGCGCCGCGCGGTCCGCAAGACCTACGACTTCGACACGGTCCTGACCGACATCGGCGTCATCTACAACATCGGCCCGATCCCGAACGACTGTCTGGCGTTCGGTCCGGGCTTCGACGTCGAGACCGCCGACCTGATCGTCTCGGCGATCAAGCAGCACATCGCCACCGATGAAGGCGCGGCGCTGTGGGGCGACGAGAACTTCTACGAGTGGACGGCCGTCGCCGACATCGACGACAGCTTCTACGACGGCTACCGCGAGATCCTCGGCCTCCCGATTCCGGAGCGCTAGAGCGCAGGTAGCTCCTAGCACGAATCGAACGCGGGAGGGGGAGACCCCTCCCGCGTTTTCTTAGGCGAAGGGCGCGCAAGACCATGGACGAGTTCATTCGTGTAGAGAACCTGACGAAGATCTACGAGCGCGGTGAGGTTTTGGCGCTCGATGACATCAGCTTCACCGTCAAGCGCGGCGAGTTTCTCGTTCTGCTCGGGCTCTCGGGTTCTGGGAAGTCGACGCTCTTGCGCTGCATCAACCGGCTGATCGAACCGACGGCCGGGACGATCACCTTCGACGGAGAGGACGTCACCAAGGCCTCATCGCGTCAGCTTCGCCACCTCCGTCGGCGGATGGCGATGATCTTCCAGCAGTTCAACCTCGTGAGGCGTTCCTCCGTTCTGACCAACACGATCTCCGGCCGCTTGGGGTACATGAATCCAGCCGCCTCCGCGATCCACAAGTTCACCAAGCAAGACATCGACGACGCGATCGCTTGCCTCGAGCGGGTCGGGATTCCGGAACAGGCGTACAAGCGCGCCGACGAGCTCTCCGGGGGACAGCAGCAGCGGGTCGGGATTGCACGCGCCCTGATGCAGAAGCCGGACCTGCTGATGGCCGACGAGCCGGTCTCGGCCCTCGATCCGGCGACATCTCACTCGATCATGCAGTACCTCGAACTCATGAACCAAGAGGACGGCGTGACCGTCCTCACCAGCCTTCACTTCCTCTCGCTCGCACGGAGATACGGGACACGGATCCTGGCCCTCAAAGACGGGAAGATCGTCTTCGAAGGGACTCCGGCAGAGATCGACGCGGCGAAGTTCAAGGAGATCTACGGAGAGGAGGCGCAGGAAGTTGAAGTCCGCTAGACGACACTCGCCCTGGGTGCGTCTCGCCGAGCTCCGCCCACGGATCTTCGCGTTTCTGCTCGACTGGGCGTCCTGGGGATACATTGCCTACGCGATCATGTATCTCCTCAACAAGTACTGGTACGTCCGCCACGTCAACTTCTACGGGCGCCTGACGCTTCCTTCGTGGGGCTGGCCGCTCGTCATCCTCGTCACCTTGGAGCTGGCGCTTCTGACGCACGCGTTCGGCCAAACGATCGGCCTCAGCCTATTCGGGCTCAGACTGCTCGGACCCGATCTTCGCCGGATCCCCATGCGACAGCGGCTTCACCGATACCTCGGGCTCCACGTGAAGCTCCTCCTCCAGCCGATCGCGCTCTTCATCGATCGGCCGTTGGGAACGCTCCTCCATGACGGGAAGCAGACAGGGACCATGCGTCTCTTCGCCAAGGTCAAGGACGACATGCCGCTCGAGAGGCCGCGGAACTGGTGGCTCACCTATCGCGGACTCTTCACGACAGCGTTACTGGGGATGACGTTCTGGCTCGGCTGGAAGATCACGGCGGTCAACCTCGGGATGCTCGTCGAGCGGATCGGGAAGTCGGGCCACATCTGGCGCGACTTGTTCACGCCGCAGTTCACCTATCTGACAGCGAACGTCATCGACGGGAGGACCTTCTCGATCGCCCACTACATGATGGAGACGATCTTCATGGCGTTCTTCGCGACCATCACCGGTGCGATCGTCGCCTTTCCGCTCAGCTTCCTCGGCGCACGCAACATCATGGGATTCAGCGCCGTCGGATGGTTGATCTACACCGTCATGCGATTCGTGTTCAACATCTTCCGATCGATCGAATCGATCCTGATGGCCGTGATGTTCGCGGTCTGGGTCGGGTTCGGTAACCCGTTCGCCGGGGCGCTCGCCCTGTTCCTGCACACAATCGCCGCACTCGGCAAGCTCTACTCCGAGCAGGTCGAGAGCGTCGATCCGGGTCCGCTCGAGGCGATCGCGGCAACCGGGGCGAAGCGATGGCAAGTCGTCGCTTACGGGGTGATCCCGCAGATCATCCCTTCATACTTGGCGTTCACCCTCTACCGCTGGGACATCAACATCCGCATGGCGACCGTCATCGCGCTGGTCGGCGGCGGCGGGATCGGGACGCTCCTCTTCTACTTCAAGAACGAGGTCGGCCGACTCGAGAACGCATGGAATCTCGTCGGATCCGTCATCGTGGCCATCGTCGTCGTCGTCTGGCTCCTCGACTACATCAGCGCCCGCGTGCGCGAGAAGATCGGATAACCGATGGAACAGAACTACCACGCAGGATTCATCTCCTCCCGCCCGAACTGGCGCAAGGGGTTCCGCGCGTACGGCAAGGATCTGACCGTCCTCGCGGCCGACATCTTCGTCCTTCTCGCACTGTGGGGACTCTGTTCGTTCATCTGGAACCACTTCGCCCTCGGTACTCGCGATTTCCTCTCCCTGCCATGGTGGATCGTCGTCGTCGTCTGCGTCGAACTCGCCTGCATATGGTCGTCCTTCGGGACGAGCCCGGGCCTACGCCTTCTCCGGCGACGCCTGATCAACGAAGAGGGGAAGCGGGGACTCCTTCTCCGCCGATTCTTGCGCGTGGCGACGCTTCACCTTCAGCCGTTCCTTGCACTGGAGGTCCTGGTCACCGCGAAGTACACCCCGAGGCACGATCGCATCACGGGATTCCGAGTCCTCTCCGAGATGGAGCTCCAGGAAGCGCGAGGACCGTGGTATCGAAGCTCCTCGTCGCTCTCGATCGTTCTGTTGGGCCTTGCGATGTTCCTCGTCTCCGCCCTGTTCACGCAGGTCGACCTGGTGAAGCTGTTCACCAATGCAGGCGCCACGGCGGAGATCTGGGACCGCATCTTCCATCCGGATTGGTCGATCCTCGGCCTCGGCGTGCGCCTGTTGATCGTCACGCTGTATATGGCGTTCATGGCGACGCTGTTCGGCGTCCTGTTGGCGGTCCCGCTCAGTTTCCTCGCCGCGCGGAACCTGGCACGCGGCGTCGTCGGTCGCTCGATCTACACCGTCTTGCGCGTCATCCTGAGCATCATTCGCTCGATCGAGCCGATCATCTGGGCGATCATCTTCGTCGTTTGGGTACGCACCGGCGCGGCTGCGTTCGCCGGAATGCTCGCGCTCCTCGTCCACTCGATCGCTGACCTGACCAAGCTCTACTCGGAGCGGCTCGAGTCGATCGATCCCGGCCCGGTCGAGGCAATCCGCGCGACCGGGGCCGGCCGCCTGCAAGTGATCCTCTACGGAATCGTGCCGCAGATCGTCAACCCGTATCTGTCGTTCACGATCTACCGCTGGGACATCAACGTCCGCATGGCGACGATCATCGGACTGGTCGGCGGGGGCGGCATCGGGCAGCGGCTGATCCAGCTGACGCGAAACTGGGTCTGGGATCAGGCAATCGTGTTGATGCTTCTGATCATGGTCGCCGTCTGGGTGATGGACTACAGCTCGTCGCGGCTGCGCGAGCGTCTCAACTAGACCGCTCGGGACTTCTAGAGCGCTTCGAGATACGCCTGGATCTCCTCAAGGCCGTAGGTCGTCTTCATCGCCTTGTAGTCTTCGAGCCAGGCGTCTTTGATCGTGTCATCGCGGCGGATCTCGACATCGGTGATCCCGATGGCGCTCATCATCTTCTGCGCCTCTTCTTCGATCTGCCGATCCTTCACGCGAAACAGGAACCGCGGTATGTTCATCGTCTGACCTCCCGAGCCTCCGCGAGCTTCCTGGGAGTATAGCTCCAACGGTGAAGGCCATCGACTCGGAACCGGAAGGCGGATAGGCTGTCCGCATGGAGTCGACCGACGAGATCCGAACGATGGTGATGACGAGGGAAGATCTGCCGATCCTGGAGCGCTTCCTCGCCCACTACGGTGAGTCCTTCGAGCCGGGTCGCCCATCGCGCGCCACCTTCGACGAGTTCATCCACTTGGACTCCGCGCGGTGTATTCTCGCTCTGGCCGACGAGGAGCCGATCGGACTCTGTGTCGCCGTCCGTATTCCGAAGCTCGACACGCGGACGGGCTTCTTGTTCATCGACGAGATCTACGTTGCCGAGCCGTGGAGGCGATTCGGTGCCGGGCGACGTCTGATCGCACACGCCGAGAAGCTCGCCAAGGAGCGACGCCTCGCCGGCATTCGGCTCCTTGCCAGACCGGTAGACGAGGCCGCGCAGGCCTTCTACGCCGCCCTCGGTTATGCGGGGAGCGTGACGCTCTTCCACGAACGCCTGTTTGTACAGGGCGCAGACCAGATCTAGAATGGATCAGCCATGAATACCGTTGACATCATCCGCAAGAAGCGAGACGGCGGCGTCCTGACCCGCGAGGAGATCGAGCACTGGATCTCGGGGACCGTGAGCGGCGCGATCCCGAACTACCAGAGCACCGCACTTCTGATGGCGATACGCATCCGCGGGATGAACGACGAAGAAGCGGCGATCCTGACCGACGCGATGGCCCAATCCGGCTCGGTCTTCACATCCGACGACATGCCGGGCTTCCCGGTCGACAAACACTCGACCGGCGGCGTCGGAGACACGACGACGCTCGTCTTGATCCCGCTTCTCGCCGCCGCCGGACTGACGATCGGCAAGCTCTCCGGTCGTGCCCTCGGACACACCGGTGGAACGATCGACAAGCTCGAGTCGATCCCAGGTTTCCGAACGGATCTATCGCGTACGGCGTTCCTCGAGCAGGTCAACCGAACCGGCTTCGCGCTCGCCGACCACACGGAGGACATGGTCCCGGCCGATCGCATTCTCTACGAGCTCCGAGACGTCACGGCAACCGTCGACTCGCTGCCGCTGATCGTCGCCTCGATCATGTCGAAGAAGATCGCCGGCGGTGCGCAAGGGATCGTGATCGACGTCAAGACCGGGGCCGGCGCCTTCCTCCCCGAGCTGGAAGCCTCCCGGGAACTCGCCAACGCACTCGTGGCGATCGGAACCAAGCTCGGGCGGAAGATGGCCGCCGTGATCACCGACATGTCGCAGCCGCTCGGCCGAATGGTCGGCAACGCACTCGAGGTCTGCGAGGCAATCGACACGCTCCGCGGGAACGGGCCGGAGGACCTCGCGACCCTTTGCTGTGAACTCGGCGCCGAGCTTCTTCTCTTCGCGCGAAAGGCGAAGGATCGGGACGGTGCGATCGCTCAGCTCAACGAGCGACTTCATGACGGCTCCGCCTTCGAGAAGCTCCACGAGCTCGTCCACAACCAGGGGGGGAACGTCGCGGCCCTCGACGACCCGTCGTCGCTCCTCCCGCGAGCGGCGCGACGCGTGGAGGCCAGGGCCGAATCTGCCGGGACGGTCTCAGCACTCGACGCCCTCGCGATCGGACGTGCGGCGAACCTTCTCGGCGCCGGGCGGCAGACGGCAGAGGACGATATCGATCCCGCCGTCGGAATCGAGGTCGTCAAGAAGATCGGCGACGCCGTGGCTGAGAGCGAGATCCTGGCAATCCTCCACGTCAACGACGAGGGTGCGCTCGACACAGCGTGTGCGATGGTCGAGTCGGCGTATGAGATCGACGCGTCCGGCGCACCGCACGCTCCGCCGCCGCTCATCGTCGAGAGAATCTTGGGCACCAGGGAGGGCTGAAGCCCTCGCGTTGCGTTGCCGGGACGAAGGCTTTGCCTTCGTCCGCGCGGATCCCCCTACAGCGCGAAGGCTTCGGGGAGGAGTTCGCGGATCGTCGTCCGTTTGAAGGAGCCGTCGAGACTTCCCATCAGAACCTCAAGCTCGGGCGCATGCTCGATCATCACTTGACGGCAGACCCCGCACGGCTGGCAGTACGCACGATCGCAGGTGACCGCGATCTTCACGAAGTCCCGTCGCCCTTCCGAGATCGCCTTGAAGAAGGCCGTCCGCTCGGCGCAGATCGAGGGCCCGAAGGCGGCGTTCTCGATGTTCACGCCGGTGAAGACCGCCCCATCGCCGCAGAGGAGAGCGGCTCCAACCTTGAAGCCGGAGTACGGAGCGTATGCCCGCTCCCGAACCTCGTTCGCCAGCCTCATCAGCTCTCGATCGTCCATCAGAATCGAATCACCATCCCCAAGCTTCCTCCAATCTCCCCGATCCGAACGTCCCACCACCCCGATGATGTGCTGATCGGTAGCACGAAGGATACCTCGACGTGAAGCCGAAGGAACGGCGGACCGACTTCGACTCCTACCGCCCCGTGAACCGCAAACGAAGACCACGTCAGTCCGTCGAGGTGAAGGGCCTCGAGCGACGCGCTCACTCCATCCGCAAGTTCCGGCGGAACGTCGACTTCGACGTGCGGCGTTGCCTCTCCACCGATGAGGTGAACCCCCACAGCAAAGCTGACCGCCGCCACAAAGACGTCCAATCGCTGGGTCAGCTCGGTCGCGACTCTCCAACTGCTGAACGTCAGGTCCCCTTCGAACGAGCCTGAGAGTCCCTCCTCCTCAAACTCGATCTCGACGAGCGGAGAGGGGATCGAGGTCCCCGCGAGGCCGGCGATCGTTCGTACGAGTCCATCGGACATGTAGCCCGCGGAGATGCGAATCCCATCGATGACCACAAGCGGAAGGTGGATCTCGATCCCCGCTTCGAACAGCGGAAGCGGAAAGAGAGAGGGGAAGACGTCCAGGCCTTCCTCGAAGGCGTCGAGTCCCTGCTCGAATCCCTGACGAATCTCCGCTCGATCCGCTGACGGAATGCCGAGATCGGCGAACGCGTCATCGAGCGCCTCAAAGGCGGCTCCGGCCGCCGTCGGAACCTTTGCGAACGTTCCGGACAGGTCAACCGTGTAGACGAGGAGGCCGAATCCCAGGCCGCCGGCGAAGGCTCCCAACTGCGCCGCGAACAGCAGCGTCGCACCCAGAGCAACGCCAACGAACAGGATTCGCACTCTCATCGTCGGTCCCAGCCCTCCCACTCTTTCTTCTTCAGCTCCGCGCGTTTGATCTTCCCGCTCATCGTTTTCGGCAGCTCCGCGACGTATTCGATCGCACGCGGGTACTTGTAGGGTGCGGTGACGCTCTTGACGTGATCCTGCAACTCCTTTGTCAAGTCATCCGACGGCTCCCGTCCCTCGGCGAGGATGACGAACGCCTTGACGATCTCGCCTCTCTCGCGATGGGGCGATGCGACGGCCGCCGCCTCAACGACCGCCGGATGGCTGACGAGTGCGTCTTCCACCTCAAACGGACCGATCCGGTATCCCGAAGTCAGGATCACGTCGTCGGCTCGCCCCTCGAAGAAGAGATACCCGTCCTCGTCCATGCGAGCCAAATCCTTGGTTCGGTACCAGCCACCGGAAAACGCCTCCGCGTCAAGTTCCGGGGAATTCCAGTACCCGTCGAAGATCGCCGGGCTGTCCGGCTTGAGGGCGATTTCGCCGACCTCGCCCTGGGGAACCGGACTTCCTTCCTCGTCGATCAGCACGACCCCCGAGCCGGGCGTCGGCACTCCCATCGCCCCCGGCTTCACCGGCATCCCCGGAAGATTGCAGACAAGGCAGACGCTCTCAGTCTGCCCGTAGCCGTCGCGTATTGTCACGCCGAACGCACCCTTGAACGCCTCAATCGGCTCGACGTTGAGCGGCTCTCCGGCCGACAGCGCGTCCTTCAGGATGATGCCTTCGTTCGAGAGGTCCGGAATCTGCGCGAACAGCCGATACTCGGTCGGCGTACAGCAGAGCTTGGTCACCTTGTGCTTTGCCAGCAGTCCAAGGTATCTGGAGCCGTCGAACCGCCCGTTGTACATCAGCTGCGTCGCTCCACACGTGAGCGAGACGCCGATCGGGCTCCAGTACCACTTCGCCCACCCCGGCGCCGTCGTCGCCCAGATGACGTCGTCCTCACTGGCTCCGTACCAGTAGCGCGCGGTGATCCGATGGTGGCAGTACATCCACCGGTGCTTGTGGACGACAGGCTTCGGACTCCCCGTCGTCCCGGACGTGAAGTTGATCGTCATCGGGTCGTCGACAGAGAGCGGGACCTTCTCCGCGGCTGGGTCGCCCTGAGCGAGGAGATCCTCGAAGCGGAGCCACCCTTCGGGCGCCTCTCCTCCTCCAATTAGAATGAACGTATCGAGCGGACACTCGCCGCGGGCCGCTTCGACGGTCTCGATCGTCGAAACGTCGGCGACGATCACCCGAGCCCCGCTCACCTCCGCCCGGTAGACGATCTCCGTCGCCTTCAGCATCTCCGAACAGGGGATCGCGACGCCTCCGGCGACGAAGGTCCCAAGCTGGGCCATGTGCGCCTCGGGCAAGCGCGGGAGGATGTGCATCACCGGATCGCCCTTCTTGACACCGAGGTCGATCAGCGCGCCCCCGAATCGGCGCATTCCATTGACCAACTCGGAATAGGTCACGCGCCGCTCGGCTCCTGCACCGTCCTCCCAGAGAATCGCAATCTTGTCTGGCCGACGCCGCGCATGGTCCTCGACGACGTCGACGATGTTGTAGTCCGACGGGATCTTCCACTCGAACTCCCGGAGCTCCTTCTCGTAGGCCGACCTGTCATACTGCATCGTGTCGAATCACCTTACAGTCTGTGTTTTGCGTCTCCGCAGCGCATCCTATAGCATACCCACAAGACCAGAGGTCAGCCAGAAAGGACGGCCCATGAAAGGCTATGTCGTGCTCTCTCCAGTCGCCTCGAAGCGTCTGATCGCCAAGGGCGTCAAGGCCCACCCCATCGTCCAGGGCGCCCTCGCGAAGGGAACCGTCATCGTCACGCTCGGGACGACAAACGCGTTCGTCGCCTCCGAGCTGACCGACGAGCCGATCGACCATGGAGCTTTCGCCGCCGGAGTGATCGACGATCGATGGAACATCAACGCCCGGATCGCCGAGGCGAGTGAGCTCATTCTCAAGAAAGGAGAGCGGGTCTCGATCGAACAAGACGCGTTGCTCGGATCGCTCGGCGAGGGTGACGTTGTAGTCAAGGGTGGAAACGCCCTCGATCCGTTCGGAACGACCGGCGTGTTGATGGCAGCCGCGACGGGCGGCACGGTCGGCCGCTACGTCCCGACCGCGTTGGCCCGTGGCGTCGACATCGTCATCCCGATCAGCCTAGCGAAGTCGATTCACGCGTCGATTGCCGATCTGGCTCTGAGGCTCGGGAGCAAGCGCCTGACGCTCGGAGACGGCATCCCTTGCGGCATCTTCCCGCTGACAGGCCACGTCATCACTGAGATCGAGGCCCTCGAGATCCTGTTCTCCGTCCGCGCTGAGCACGTCGCGTCCGGCGGCATCGGGGCGGGGGTGGGGAGCGTGTCGCTCCTTCTCGAGGGCGAAGAGGCCGACGTTCGGGCGGCTTACGCCCTCGTTCAGCAGCTGAAAGCGGAGCCCGAGCCCATCGTCGAAGGGCGCCAGTGACCGACAGCTATCGCACGATCACAGCGCCGACCTCTGCCCGCATCACGCGGAAGAAGTCCCGATTCGCCGCGTTTCTCTGCCCCGCACGCTCTCCCGAGGACATCGATCGCGAACTGGCCCGCCTCCGGAAAGCGCATCACGATGCCCACCACGTCTGCTTCGCCTATCGCATCCACGGTGACCCGGTACCGTCTTCGGCTGCGGACGACGCCGGTGAGCCAGCCGGCTCGGCCGGTGTTCCGATCCTTCATCGGCTTGAGAATGCCAACCTTGTCGATCTCCTCGCCGTCGTCGTTCGCCACTTCGGCGGCGTCAAGCTCGGAGTCGGCGGACTTGTCCGCGCGTACGGCGATGCGGCCCAGAAAGCGCTCGACGAGGCGCAGATCGTCGTGCGCAAGATCGAAGTCGAGGTGGAGATCATCTTCCCAACGGAGCTGACATCGCCCGTCATGCGAGCGATTCACCGCTGTGGCGCCACGGCCGGGCGAATCGAGTACGATGCGCAAGCGCGAGCCCTCGTAACCCTTCCGCCAAGCCGGGTGGACGGGTTCCTTGGGGAGCTTCGCGACGCGACAGGAGCCCGCGCAAGGGCGGAGGTCAAGGCGTGATCGACTCGATCAGTGGAGATGTCGTACGAGCCGGAAGCGACCACGTCGTGATCGAGACCGGCGGGATCGCGTACCACATCTCGTGCCCGGCAGGCGACGTAGTCGCTTGCCCCACCGGCGATCCGGCCATCCTGTTTGTCCATCTCATCGTCCGAGATGACACGATCCAGCTTTACGGGTTCATGTCCCCGGACGAGCGCGAGCTGTTTCGTCTTCTTCTGACCGTCGGGCAAGTCGGGCCTCGGCTCGCTCTGCAAATCCTGTCGTCACTCTCGATGGGCGCACTCGTCGAGGCGATCCAATCGAGCGACGTTCCGAAATTGACGACGATCAAAGGGATCGGACGGAAGACAGCCGAACGCATCCTCGTCGACCTTCGCGACAGAATCGGCGCAGACGGCGACGCCCGCGGGTTCCTCCTCACACGGGAGGAGGAGACGGCAGTACGCGCGCTCACGTCGAAGGCTCTCGGCTTCTCCGTCCGCGAAGCGCGGCAAGCGATCGAGCGGCTCCGGGGGGAGAACCTCAGCGCCGAGGAGCTCGTCCGTCGCGCCCTCACGCAACTTGGAAGCGCCCGGTGAGAGTCCTCGGGGTTGACTACGGCCGGGTCAGACTCGGTCTCGCAATGAGCGACGAGGGCTTTGTCCTCGCAAGCCCTCTCCCCCACTACCACCGCGCTCGATCGCTCCACGAAGACCTGCGGTACATCGCCAACCTCGCGTCGGAACACGACATCAAACGCATCGTCATCGGTCTTCCGCTGCACATGAATGGATCGATTGGCGAGATGGCCGAGGAAGCAGCCGGGTTCGCCGACGAAGTCGAACGATCAACCGGCCTGGTGGTAGAACGCATCGATGAGCGCCTCACAACTGCAGAAGCGGAGCGGACGCTCCTCGAAGCGGACGTTTCCAGGAAGAAGCGGAAAGGACTGCGCGACAGCCTCGCCGCGGTCCTTATCCTACAGAGCTACCTCGACCGAGAACGCTCTGAGTTCTGACAGTGACGTAATCGAGCTACTGGTTCTCCTGGCGCGCGATGTACTCGAGAATCGCCTCGACGACGAGGTAGTTCACCGAACGATCCTTCGCTTCCGCCAGCTTGATCAGACGCTCGACAGGCTTCTCCGCCAACTTGCTCTTCGGCACGTAAATAGAGATCTTGTCGAGAAGCTGCTTAGGCATGAGAGCCCCCCATTGGATTACAAAATGAATCATAGCAGGCTTAGTTAGAGATAGCAAGCGCAGGAAAGGATCTTCTACGCCGCGGCCCCCTCACCCGCATGGGAAAGAAACGCCTCGATGAACGGGACCAGGTCGCCGTCGAGGACACCATCGACGTTCCCGGTTTCCTCGGACGTGCGGTGATCTTTCACCATCCGATAGGGATGCAGGACGTAGGATCGAATCTGGCTTCCCCATTCGATATCCTTTAACTCGCCCTGAAGCTCCTCCAATCTCTCCGCTTCCTGCTGCCGGAGGAGCTCGCCAAGACGCGCCTGTAGTATCCGCATGGCCGTTTCTTTGTTCTGATGCTGACTCCGCTCGTTCTGACAGGACACAGCGATCCCCGTCGGCAGGTGCGTAATCCGAACGGCGGAATCGGTGACATTGACGTGTTGGCCCCCGGCTCCCGACGCACGATAGGTGTCGATCCTCAGGTCTTTCGTGTCAATCGTGAGCTCCTCTGCCTCGGTCATCGGAACCACGCTGACTGCGGCGAAGGATGTGTGCCGTCGGTGCGCGGAGTCGAACGGGGACAGGCGGACGAGCCGGTGAACGCCCTTCTCCCCCTTCAGGTTCCCGTAGGCGTAGTCCCCGACAATCTCCAGCGTCGCCCCGCGGATTCCCGCCGTCTCACCCGCGCTCACTTCGAGGAGCGTCGTACGAAACCCCATCCGCTCGCCAAACCGCGCGTACATTCGGAGGAGCATCTCGGCCCAGTCCTGCGAGTCCGTCCCGCCGGCTCCTGCGTTGATCGAGAGGTAGCAGTCTCCGACGTCGTACTCTCCGGAGAACGCGAGCTCTACGCGGAATCGACGGAGATCGCGATCCAGAGCACCCGCCCGCTTCTCCAGCGCCGCAAGCTCCGCCTCGTCACTCGCTTCGACCGCCATGCCATGGAGGATCTCGATCTCCTCAAGCTCCGCCGTGATCCTCTCGATGCGCGTCAGAAGTTCTCGTTTCCGGTCGAGCCGGCGTGATGCCTCCTCCGCGCGGCGTCGATCCTCCCAGAAACCGGGAGCGGCCATCTCCTGCTCAAGCTCGGCAGTCTCGCGCTTCAGCTCCGTCGGGTCAAAGGTGATCACCGATCCTGCCGAGGAGTTCGCGTAGGCGAACGAGGCTTTCTTCGATCATCGGTTCTCCTTGTCGTGCCTGAGATCGACGCCGGACTCCTACAGAGACCGGCTGCCCGTTTATAGATCTCACGCTGCGACCGCGCAAGGAACCCTCAACGCTCGAACGTCCTTCCGTTCAACCGAGCAGCGCTTTCCCGAGAGAGCTCTTGACAGATCGCAACCTCACGGGTATCACCAAGGCCTATTACTACGGCCAGAGAGAGGAGGTCAGCATGAACGGCTACTTCGCAATTCTTGCCGCGATCCCCGGATTCTTCCTGAGCTCGCTCTTCGTAATGCTCTTCTCGCGCGTACTCGGTCCGATCTTCGGGTTCGACCCCGTCGGTTACCCGACCGCGATGCTCGTGACGATTGCCCTCTGGATCGCCGTTGCGCCGCTCGTCGCGGCACGGAAGAGACGACGCTAGAGCGAGCGCGTGAAAGGAGACTCGCTCGACATGGACGAAGAGGAGAAGCGCACCGAAGAACTCAACGTCAGTGGGGAGAAGCTCGTCGCAACGGTGAAGGAGCTCGTACACCAGGGGAACATCCGCCGGATCACCGTCAAGAACCGAGACGGGAAGAGCCTGATCGAGATTCCTCTGTCACTCGGCGTGGTGGGGATTCTTCTTCTGCCTACGCTGGCGGCGCTCGGTGCGATTGCGGCCCTCGTTACGGAGTGCACGATCGTGATCGAGCGATGCGAGGCGTAGATCCGCGGATAAACGCCGAGGAGATGACTCAGTTCCTGTATCGAATCAAGCCGAGTCGGCCCGAGATGCTGATCTCCTCGACGCCGGAAGAGGACCGAATTCTCGGAGCGCACTTCGAGCATCTCGAGCGACTGACTGATCGTGGCGTCGTACTGCTCGCGGGCAGAACGCTGAACACGGATCCGTCCGGCTTCGGAATCGTCGTGCTCACGGCATCCTCGGAAGCGGAGGCGAGGAGACTCATGAAGGAGGATCCCGCCGTCGAAGCCGATCTGTTTCGAGCCGAACTCTTCCCCTATCGCGTCGCGCTGGCTTCGGAGAAGATCCTCAAGTCGTCGCGTGACGGCGGACGCCCATTCAGACGAGCGCTCGAAAATGCGTGAATCGCTCCCAGCGGGCGCGATGCTCGAACCTACGGTACCGCGGGGCCGACGTAGTCGAGGTTGTCGATCGTCAGACGAATCTGGTCATAGCTCCGGCCGCCGAATCCGTCGTAAAGGATCAGGCTGATCGTGGCCGTCTCTCCACTGGGCCGATCGCTCATCGGCGCATGGTAGATCGGCGAGAGCGTGTCGGCATCCTCCAGGATTCCCTTGCTCGCGATCCAAACGAAACAGCCCGACGCACAGGCCGGATTGCTGATCGTTCCGACAAGCTTGAAGGACGCCCCTTCTGCGATGTGCGAAGGGAACTGCCGTGCGATCCGAGGAGTCGGTCGATCGACGGCGCTTCCCGGAGCCGGCTCGAACGGCCAGGAGGTCATCCACGTCGAGGAGCAATCACCGGCCACGCACGGACACGGAACCACGACCTGGCCACACGGATCGGCCGGCGGAACCTCCGTGATGCACGGCGTCTCGCACGCGACATCGGGCCTCGCGGGACACGTCGCTTCGACCGGCGGAGCACACGGGTCGACGGGCATACAGACGGGGGCCGGAGCACACGGATCCGGGGGACAGGCGAGCGGGTCCCGGACGGTCAGGATGAGTGCATCACCCGCCGTGCGACCCGAGGCGTCGGTGACGATCAGTACCAACAGGACGGAGTCTTCGCAGTCGCAGGCCGACGGCGCCGTGAAGATCGGATTCGCGATGTTCGGGTTGTCGAAGAAGCCGGGCCCTCCTTGGGCATCCCATCGATAGCTCAGAGTCCCCGCTGCAGCGCCTTCCACGAATCCGGTCAGCTGAACGGCTTCCCGCTCTCCTACCGTCAAGTCTTCCCCAACGTCGACGCGCAGGGTTCCATTCCCCAAGAT
>Ga0272443_10001357_pt1 | contig 36381 bp, 34 predicted proteins | sample SSMAcet12_FD_193581 | JGI IMG/M metagenome (GOLD analysis project Ga0272443, IMG submission 193581) | Marine sediment archaeal communities from Little Sippewissett salt marsh, Falmouth, MA, United States - SSM-Acet-12 | ecosystem: Environmental > Aquatic > Marine > Wetlands > Sediment ... | reverse complement strand
CAACCGGCGTACCATCAGATTCCTCGATTTCATAATAGGTGGCCCCATCGACCATGCTCCAACAGACATCGTAATTGGTATTAACATATACGGTGTCGTCGGCAAAACAACCGGCCGGAACAGCAGGGATGTCTATAACTTCGACATCAACCGTAATATCGCAGGTCTCCGGACCACAAATATTGGAGGCCTCGACGCTAAATGTATATGTACCGGTCGTATCGGCCATAAAACATAACTCATCCGCATTCCAGGTAGCCGGACCGGTAACGGTAACGTCATCGGCATAAGCAATCGGAAGTGAGATGCAGACATCGCCGGCGCCACAAATCGATTCACTTAAAGGCGCGCCGGGACAGGTAATTTCCACCGGATCTACGGCAGTAATATTGGCCGATACGAAGCAGGTATCTTCACCACATTCGTTAACGGCAATGACCGTATAAGTATAAGTGCCGGTTGCTGATGCGGAAAAGCATAAAGCACCGCCGCTCCAGTAGCTGGCATCGGTCCAGACTGAATCGTAGTCCGTGATAGGAACATCAACACATAAAATAGTATCTTCACAAATCGTGAAGTCAAATGTCGAACCGGGACAGGTTATAACCGGAGGATCGCACGGTGGTTCAACGACGACCGTAATTATTTCGCTCCATTCGCTGCAATTTCCACAATCATTACAAGCCCGGACACGGTAGTAATAGGTCCCGGCTTCCTTGTAAAGTGTGTCGCAAACGCCGGTATCGGTATAAATGGTCGTCCACTCGGATGTGTCTGTAGAATCCTGAAGTTCAAAAGTACCCGGACCAGCAGCCTCCCAACAGACAGTAAACATGGTGTTGGCTTCGACAGTACTCGGTCCATACAGGTACGGCGTCATCGGCGTATCGCAAACACAATAGAGAGAACCATCATATGTTTCGAGGCTAATAGGTTCGCCGCTCTCATCGACCAATTCGCAGGAAGTCTGGAATCCAATCGCACAGGCTGAGGTCGAAAGACCGGAGAAACACAACTGGGTCAGAGTTTCACCGTCGGTCAATGTCATCGGGTTCATAAAATCTTCCCAGATGATATGAATTTCACCCGAACCGCCATTGACTGTCGCGCCGCTAAGATTACCGAGGGAAACAGAATCATAAGTCAGGCAGCCTTCATCATAATCGATATGAAGTTCAACCCCGGCAACACCTGAAAAATTACCGACCGTGATCGGGATACATGCCTCGGCACAATCGGGACTTTCCATATCGGGAAGAGTCAGTGTTGTCGGCGGAGTGTAACTGGTGTCGATCACGTCCCAGCAAACCGGGCCGAATGACGGCGACGGGGCATCGAGAAGCCAATCGTAGGTATTGTTGACGAAATCTCCGCTGTCGACACAGAAAGTTCCACTTGTAACCGGGCCAACAATACTCCCAATCTCAACCTCGAATATTTTCATACTGCCGCTGGCCGGTAATGGTGGGGATAGATTGGTTCCCGAATAATTGAATTGGTCACCACTCAATCCGCCGGCGTTATTCGTCAGATCGCCATCCCAACTCTCCAGCGTGCTGGCATTGTTATTGGGATGAAAACACAACATACTCCAGAAAGCATCAAAAGCGGTATTGTTGACAAATGTTCCCGCAGACGACAGAGAAGTTACATCACCGGTGCCGTAAAGCCGAAACGGTGTTGACCATGTTATACGAGAATCATCGCCCGTCGCAAAATTGGCGTAAAACTCGAGTGTGAATGGTTCATCAACAATAATTTCCGCCGGTTCAGTCCCTGCCCCCACCTTGGTAACATCAAAGGATAAACCGTAGGACACTCCAAAAGAAAGAACTAAAAATAACAGCGTCAATGCAAAGCGCTTCATTTTTTCATTCTCCTTTCCTCACTTGTTATATAATTAAATTAATAGTTATTATTTCGTTATTACATTTTATCGTAAGAGAACTTAATCTATATACTCTTTTTTACGATTTAATTCCATTTATGAAACTGACGGATGAATCTCATAAACGTTTTCGAAAACTATGTTTACTTTTCTCCAAATGTTCGAAGTAATTAAAACCATTACATTTTGGATCTATATTATTACCTTATCCCCAACCAAACAAACGCCCGCATTTAACGGTCATTTTATAATTTCTGTCGTTTACTCCCGGCAGGCAGTAAAAACATACTAAAAAATCATATATCAACAATCCGATTTGAATCCTTCGGATGTGCTCCATCGGATTATATGTAAAAAATAGGTTTTTTTTATTAAAAGTCAAGCCAAAAAGCCTTATATTAAGCCGCTTTACGCCAGAACTAATTATAAATTAACATTCTTTTTACAAACGTATTATTTTAATTTAAACTTGACGAACCTGTGCGATATGATTATATCAGCATCGGCATAACTTGTTGAAATATAATCTGTAACAAGGGCGCAGGATTGAAGAAAAGGCTAATACGAACAAGCAAACCATCCGAAAACCGGAGTAAGATAATATATAAAACAGAACCTGATTTATGGCAAAAACGGTAACATCGGAACTAAAAGTTATTTCGCGACATTCGAGTATTTACGGATTATCGAATATCCTTAATCGCGTCGTTTCTTTTATCCTTCTTCCTGTTTATACACATTATCTCACGCCGGCCGATTACGGCCTGATGGATCTGCTTTATTTCACCACCGCCTTTATAGGAATGGTGCTGGAGATGGGTATTAATTCGGCGGTGAGTCGCTTTTATTTCGAATCGGAAGATCAAAAAAAAAGAAATCTGGTTGTTTCCTCGGCCTTTTACGGTTTCGGTGTCGGTTCGACTATAATCGTTTTGATATTTATTGCCGGAAGCCGGTATCTGACCGAGCTGATTTTTCAGGAAAGCACCTATACCAATCTGATGATAATCGCACTGGCCGGTCTGGCTCTGGAGATATATATCCAGGCGGCATACACTTATATCCGAGTTCGGCAGCGTTCGCATGTGCTGATGATTATCTCGGTCGTACGGTTGGCGATGCAGCTAAGTTTGAATATTTTGTTTGTCGTTTATTTCGAAATGGGTGTACTGGGGATATTGCTGGGGACATTAATCTCCAACTTTATATTGGTTCTGTTTCTGGTACCGTACGTTCTGCGTGAAACCGGTTTTGGATTCTCGCGCGAAAAACTGATGGAGATGATAAGATTCGGCCTGCCGCTTATTCCTTCAAATATTATGTCATACATCGTAAATGTCTCCGACCGTTATTTCCTTAATGCCTTCACCAATCTTTCGATGACCGGTATATATACCCTGGGGTATCGTTTCGGAATTCTGGTTAATGAATTCGTCGCATCTCCTTTCGGGCAGATATGGATGCCGCGACGGTTCGAGTATTTTCAGAAAGAAGATTCGGAGCGGATTTTCGCCCGGATTTTTACATATTTCTGCCTGGCTTCGTTTTTTGTCGGACTGGGGATATCGGTTCTTACCAAAGATGTAATTCAAATTATTTCCGACAAGGCTTACTGGGACGCTTATATGGTGGTGCCGGTCATTATAATGTCATATATCATCGCCTCTTTCCAGATGCATTTCAATATCGGTATTCTTATCAAGAAAAAAACGAAATATATAATGTATATCAATATCACGACCGCCATTGCCAACCTGATTTTAAATTATTTTCTGATTAAAGAGTATAATATCTGGGGCGCGGCCTATGCGACAATTATAAGTTTTATTCTGAAAACAACACTGTTTTATATAATCAGCAATCGGTTGATAAAAATCGCCATCGAGTGGCGTCGGATATTGAAAATCCTGCTGGTGGCAGGAGCTATGTACTGGTCGATTACGCTGATTGAGACCGGTCAGCCGATTTTGAATTTTGTAATTAAATTACTCGTCTGCTTGACGTATCCGTTTATACTTTACCTGATCAGGTTCTTTGAGGGTGATGAACTTAAAGAGGGATGGAGTATAGTTCGGCCATATGCGGCTCGTGTTATTCCCTGGATGAAAAAAGAAAATTAGACAATTTTATCGGGCGGCGTTTCACCGTCGATAAAATAACGGCAAAACAGTTCGAACGTTGCAAGACTGGAGATCACATTAAAATTATCCGAACCTCTCGCCTGTTTTTGGAGAAGTCTTTTTACCGCATCGTTGTTGTAATACCCGCGAGTGAGAGTCCGTTTGTCGAAAAGAATATTTTCATAAAACTTTTGATTACTTGAATATTGCCGATACCACTGGTTAATCTGCACATAATTATTGTAATCGTACAGATTTATTTTTCCCATAGATAAGCGCCCGCTGTAATATCTTCCTTTTGCCTTTAAATCCCTTAGTTTCATGGCCATTCGGCTCGGTTTACTGAATAAATCCACACCGGTTTTTTGATATTTTATTTTGGCCATTTTCGGAAGAAAATCATAAAACATCTTTTTGTAAAGATTCCGCTCAACCTGCAATTTCATCGGCATCCGGTAATAAAAATCCATAAATTCATCATCGATTAAAACCATATGATTATGGAAAAAATACCGATTCAGGTCGTATTGGTTCGATAAACGGAGATGCCGTGTCTCAAGAAAGAACGAATCTTTTTCATGCACAAAGTATTTACCGGCATTTTCGAACAAAGCGAATTCGTTTTCAAGATGCGGGTCATACTGTTTTTTGAAAGCTGAGGCGAAATCAGGTGAAAACAAATCGTAATATGCATCATCAAAATAAAAGGCACCGAGTATCATCTTAATTCGGTTGATTTTTTCTTGGTGCGATAAATCTTCCGTGACATCGGATAGTTTACCGTAGGGTGAGGCGAAATTCATGGCGCCAGAGAAAAGCGAATTTATAAATTCATATTCAAGCGGATTTTTGTTGTAGTTACTCAGGACAGAGACGAGGAAACTGCATGATATATCGGTCATACCATCGACCAGCCAGGCGGTAGCCGGGCCGTATTTGGAGTAACATTCGGGATCGCCGCTTAGTTTGGAAAAACGATCGGTAATACCCAAAGAAGAGGCGACCTCTTCGGCAATAGCAACATCGGCGCATCCGGGTGTCCCATGCGAGAAATAATAAATATTACGGTTGGCCTGAGACATCATATACGCCAGCGCCCGCGAATCCATCCCGCCTGAAAGCGCCATAATCAGATTATTCTGCCCGTTTATCTGACGATTTAGAACGTCGTTAGCCAGTTCAAACATCTCTTTGGAGAGACGAGTTTCATCGCCATCAAGTTGTTCGTCGAATTGGCGCGTCCAGTAACGTTTCGGTTCGGATGTAGTGCGGTTTTTTATGGTAATAATCGAGGCGGGCCGAAGATGTTTAACATCTTTTAGCAATGTGCGCCCCCCGATACAAAAACAATAATTGAAAAAGTCGGCAAGGCCATTGTTATCGACTTGCGGATTAAAAGCATCGAGCGCCAGGAATGCCTTGGTTTCGGGCGCAAAAGCGATTAATTCATCGTTTTCGAAGTAGTACAAATGACGAAAACCGATTCGATCGTTGGCAAGATAAAAGCTGTCAGAATTTTTATCATACAACGACATCGTAAACGAGCCGTTGATATACTCCGGTATTGTCGGCAGTTCGACACGACCATTAGCATCAAAAGGCAGCAAGTTCAGCGGATCGGTACCCGATAGATCACCTGACAAAGCGGGACCGCGCCAGCCATACATATAACCGTCATAGACTATACCACGACCGGAAGAATCATTGAAGTGTGTAAACTTGTACCCCCGGTACGGTATCCCGATCCGACCGAAAATATAACCGTCACCATCAAGTTTTTCGATATTATAAAAATCGAAATGCTTTAATAGACGACCCATCCGCTCGAATTGGACTTCGAGTTTTTTATAGTCGGTTTGTTGTTTCGATATTATTCCAAATATCCCCGGCACTACAACTCCATATTAAAAAGCCAGAATCCGCCAACCAATATAAGCGAATTTATCTTTTTTGCCTTTTACAATTATTTCCAGTTTGTTCTTATCACCAATCAAATCCGAAACGTCAATATCAATAAAACTCCAGTCGGTTAATTTATCGCCCGGTTTGAAATTATAAACAGGTTTATTATTTAGCATAATATCGAATTCCGGGCAGATGAACTCATCTATAAAATAAAACCATTCGGGATAACCGAAAGCAAGATGAAGTTTCGAAAATGATCGGTCGATTTCAAAAGCACTGCAACTAGTAACATCATCATACAGATGCGTTACATTCGTATCCAGAAAACTATCGCCCATAAACTCACGTGAATTTATTATCCCGCACCAGAATTTATCTTTGATTCGCCAGCCCGGCGCGAAAGGCAATTTACCCTGTACCACTTTCGGTTCGTTATAAAAGCTATCTCGGTATTCGGCGTTAAACATTTGGCCTGACGATTCAAGTGTCACATTCGCGTTTTTTATAGATTCAAGAGAATCAAAAATTGTTTTGTCTTTATCGGGGAATATGGACGGGCGGTAATCTTTATAAAAAGATACGCTAATTATTTCATCATCTACCACCGGCGTTGTTTCGTTATTTGAGGTGAGCGGTATCAGTTTATAACCATTCAGTTTATTATTCTGTATATCCAGCTCAACCGCCAATCGTCGTTTAGCGCGTAAACCGGAGAAATCGGGAAGCATCATATATAAATTCCCAAGCCCATAAGCGACTAGACCGTCTTTGTATTTCTCGATCATCCCGGCCAGATGACTGTGATGCCCGATTACTGCGACAGCACCATTATCTATAAACATGTGCGCCAGTTTCCGCTGACAACCATTTTCCCCGAAAGACCACTCCTCACCCCAGTGCGGAATTACAATAACAGTATGATCCTTAGAATATCTTTTTATATCAGTAAGGATTTGTTCTCTCTCCAACGGAACCGGATGTTTATCGAAATTAAAAAATATATCGGGATCGGGATCTATTATACCCGGTTCGACATAATTAAAAATCGCTACTTTAGATGTACTATCGGTATAGATGTACGGTTCAGGATTTTGATCGGTTTTGTTTTTTAATCCGCAATAATTTATACCGACCGATTCCAAATGTTTGATAGTATCATCGAGACCTTCCCGGCCATAATCAAGAATATGATTGTTGGCCAGACATACCAGCGAGATATGCAGCTCTTTTAAAACTCCAATATAGCGCGGTTCAGCCCGGAGCCTGTATTTCTTGCCTGACAACGCCTCTCCCCTGTCGGTTAAAGCGCATTCCAGATTAGCACAAACCAGATCGGCCGATTTAAACAGCCCTGACAATCCGCCGGAAATGATATCGGTCTGATAATTCAACTTCGATTTAAACGACAATAGTCGTTTAGACAACCGAGGCTGGGGAAGCCAGTCAAACGAAATATCTCCGGCGAAAATAGTTTTCAATTAAAACCCCCGGTTATATTAAAGCTTATCGAGCAAAACATCAACAATCCGCTCAGCAGTGTGACCATCCCATAAATCAGGAATCCGTCCCGCCTTAAATTTATTATCCAGAATCTGCATGGCGGCCGCCCTGATTTTGTCCGAATCGACACCGACAATCACATTACTCCCCTCATCGGCCGTGACCGGTCGCTCAGTATTATTCCGCAATGTAATACAAGGGATTTGAAGATAGGTCGTTTCTTCCTGAATGCCGCCGGAATCGGTTAGTACGAATTTACACGACGACTGCAGTTTTAGAAAATCAAGATACCCCAGCGGTTCGATAATCCGCAGAGCATTTTTATTGATATTTTCTATCAATCCAAAACGGGACAACTCTTTAGTTGTGCGCGGATGACATGGAAACACCACCGGGATTTTTGCCCCGATTTCCTCGATAACTTTCAACAGGTTCGAAAATATCTCTTTATTATCCACATTGGCCGGACGATGCAGAGTCATCGCGACATAACTTTGCGGTTTTAAATTCAGCTTTTCCAGAATATCGGAGTTTTTGGAGGCTTCAAGATTGGCGATAAGCGAGTCAATCATGATATTACCGACAAAAAACATTTTGTTTTTATCAACACCTTCATCGAGAAGATTTTTCGTACCCGACGGTTCCGAGATAAAAAGCAAATCGGACAGACGATCGGTAACGATACGATTAATCTCCTCCGGCATTTTTTTATCATAACTCCGCAAACCGGCCTCGACATGCGCCAGTTTGATATGTAGTTTCGAAGTCACCAGCGCGGTCGCCATCGTTGAGTTGACATCACCAAAAACAATCGCCAGATCGGGCGGTGAGGTCAGCATCAGTTTTTCCAGCTCGATCATGATTTTGGAGGTCTGCTCGGCATGACTACCGGAACCGACACCCAGGTTTATATCCGGTTTTGGTAATCCGAGCTGGTCGAAGAACAACTGCGAAAGTTTGTGGTCGTAATGCTGACCGGTATGTATGAATGTAACCTCGAATTGGTCCTTATGTTTGTGAAGCTGACGCATCAATGGCGCCGCTTTCATAAAGTTGGGGCGCGCTCCGACTATAACCATCAATTTATGGGACATCTATTTTTTGCCTCCTAACGTTCGCAGAAGAGTGCTGTATAATACAACGTACTCATCATTTCCATTCAGTAGTCGTGAGATTGAACTCAGTACATACGACCAGCCGAAAAAGATATAATAAATCATTTTAAATATATTCAGACCACCCGGATAAAATTTACTAAAATACAACATCCGACTACGAATAAAATTTTTCTCCGAATCGATTTTGATTCTTTTCTCGCGACTCGCCCCAATCAGGTGAATAACTTCGATAGTTGGAAGATAAACACTTTTTAAACCGGCTTGTTTCATACGAGTAAAAAAGTCGTTCTCCTCGGAGAATAAAAAGTAATCCTCGGCCAGATAACCTATTTTCTCGATTACTTCTTTTCGGAAAAGCAAACAGGCGGCCGAAAGGACTTCGACCTGTAGCGGCCTATCCAGTCTCTCGAAATATTCATCCGGTTTAAAAAACAAAGCTTTAAAAAACCGGCCAAACGGGAAAAAATGATACACCAGACAGTATTTTAGTTCGCCGCCGAGCGACGGCAGTTTCGTGAATGAATGTTGTACTTTCTTACGATTGGTAAGTTTCGGGCCGACGGAATCAACCGTCTTGTTGTCTTCAAGATACTGCACCATCCCGGTTAGCGCACCTTCGGGGACAACCGTATCGGAATTCAAAAGCAGGTAATAATCGGCCTCGACTTTTTTAAGCGCCTGATTGTTGGCCCGCGCAAAACCAACGTTATCTTCATTTTCGATTAACTTCACCTGCGGGAATTTTGATTTAATCATTGCGACCGAGTCATCGGACGAATTATTATCGACCACCCAGACTTCATGATCGAGATTTTTAATATCGGTATAGAGCGATTGCAAACAATCATAAGTCAATTGTTCGGTATTCCAACTGACTATTATAACCGCGAGCCGTGGCATTTAAAACTCCAGCCTGTTTAACAGCCATTCGCGGGAAATATCAAGAAGTTGCTGCGCCGTATCGGGGCGCGAAAAGGTATGATTCGCTTTGGCCACTTTGGCGATACTGTAATATTTTTTATATGCACCGTAACGGCGCGGCAGTTCATCAGATAGAAGCGCCTTAAAATCATAAGTGGCGCGGTCAAGTTCCGGCATCAAATATAAAAAATGCCGATTTGATTTTATGATTTCCTCAAACGCCTGCAAGAAAGTACCATTGAGAAGATTACCCTTGTTTTCTTCATTCGATTGGGTACCATCACTATCGGTCGATGAAACTACTGCTTTTTGACGTTTAGAAAACAGTTTCACTTTTATTGAATTAAGCAGATCAGAATAAGAAGTTTTGCCGGTGAAAAAACGGGTCCATGCTTTCGGAGAGAAAAGTCGTTTTATATATCCGGTCAGAAGAACATCGGCTTCAAACGGATGCAAAGTCGAACGCTCGTATTCGGCCGAGGTGACCGTAATCGGCCCGGCAATAAATATGACACCATCGACCTTATTGTCAAGCGCGGCCGCGATAGTAGCCGTCAAGGCACCACCACACAGACCGGAGAAAAATACTTTTTTCGGTTTAAGATATTCGTGAAGATAATTCAAAACAGAGATGGCATCATCTTTGAAAAGTCCGGTCTGGACCGCATCAAAATTATCAATCGCAAAACCGGGCGGGATGTCTCCATGGCTGTAACCGATACGGGTCGGATCGAACCGCGCGACCATAAATCCCGCCTTCTGTAAATCACGCGCCTGTTTTACGAATAATAACGAATGACTGACCCGGTAGTGCAGACCGATATTAAACATCACCACTAAACCGCCGTTCGATTCGGATGGTCGATGAATAACACCGTACATCGTTTGACCGTTTGGGTCTTTGACTTTAAATATTTCTTCCGAGAAAGCCATTTTTATCCAAAAAGTTTATAGTTGATTCAAACAACTGCGGCGGCGCCGGCTGCCAAACATCTGTTTTTTCCCATTCGAATTCTTTTGGAAATGGAACCAACTCAGCGTTGGGGAACGAATCGCGAAGTTTCTCCAGTTCCGGGCGGATCCGTGTAACATTTTTCGCTATCTGCGTAATATAGGTTTTACCGTTATAATCGAATTTTTTATCAACCAGTCCGTTTTCACGCGCCTCAAAGAAAAATTCTTTACGCAGTAAATACCCTTCAACCGATACCGGCTGATCCTCCTCCATCTCTTGTATAAGCATCTCTCTGGTTTTTTTTACTTTACCGTCGATTAGCATCTGCGAGGCCAGATTGGTGCGCAGCAGGTCATAAAAATATTTCGAACAGTTAACAATCGGCTCCCAGAGAATAAGAAAATCAGGCGATAAGTTTTCGACACTTAAGGCGGCCAGAGTCGCCCCCCAGCGTAAACCGAGCAGGCCAAATTTTTCAACCGATGTTTTTTCCTTCAGAAAATTAACTGCCCCATTTATATCAATCAGCCGGTCGGCGAATGGTATCATCTCAAAATCGCCCTCGCTATCACCGTCGCCGTAATAATCAAAACAAAGAGTAGCCACACCAAGCGAAGCCATGACTCGAGCGAATGAGACATAAATCCGCAAGGTCCGAACTTTTTCCTCGGCAAACGGACTGCATAAAATTATCCCTGTTTTGGTTTCTTTTTCAGGAAGATAAAGGGCATAAAACAGGTGTTTACTATCCCGTGTAAAATAACCATGTTCTTCGGTTATCGCCTGATTCGGCTGATTAACTGTGCTGAAATCCATTTTCTAAAAAATCCATTCCCTTGTTTACGCGTATATAACGTTTTCTACAGTTATACGCAACGGCTAATTCTTTTAGAATATATCGACTGATTCGCGGAATATCTTAGTGCGACAACAACTTAGAGTTTTATTGAAAAATTGGCGGAGTAATTCGGTAGCTTATACATTCCTGTCTGCGCCGCTATTATTAGGCGCCGCCTTTGGCGACGCGCTCAGACAAGAATGTCTAAGCTACCATTCCCCATAATTGACAACGGTACTTATAATCTATGGTTCTGATAGAATTATCGGTTTCGCCAAAGACCAGATCAGGGGGTACGCAGATCGATTATCTGTCCCGGCGGAATTGTATCAATCGGCGTTTCCTCGAGGACAATTTTGGAAAAATAGATACTATACGGCGAACCGGAGCCGCATCGCCAAAAAACAGGGATATAATCGGCATTATCGGACACCTGGAAACAGGTGTTGGCGTCGCGGTTGTAAGTATTGGCCGGATCGGTCGAAATCATCACCGGATCGGTCCAGGTCTCGGTCGCCTGCGACCACCTTTTATAATATATCATCGACGTCGCTTCACTGCTGGTCGATTTTTTGCAGTAAAAGACATACATATCGTCACCCTTAACCGTCGTAATCGGGAACCAGTCGTTTATCAACACATTGGCCGAATAATCGATAGTCTGGTGATTCCAGCTTCCGGTACCGTTATTGTAATGTTTCCAGACATGATGCAGATCGTTACCATAACCGAAAATCAGGTGCATAGTCGTATCATTAATGACATTGTGCGTGAATGTCCGCACCTGATTTATCATGTGCGGGTATATCGCATGATCCGCTTTGGCTTCGAAAGAGTTTCCGTTCCAGAGATAATATTCGTACCCGCGACTGTTATCCATATATAAAACAATCAGACACGCGCTGCCGTCAACATAGGGCATCGAACCGATACGTACGGTAAGATTATTGGTTGCGTAAGCCGTCCCATGGGTCCACGAACCACCGTTATTGTCAGAGTAGTGATACAGAACATTCTGCGAAGCATCATTATAGTATCGGGTAAAAACCCAGATACGACCATTACCGTCCACCATCACATTCGAGCGATGCATAGCGGAAGTGTTGGGCATCGTGCTTATTGAACCGCGATCGTTATTACTTTGCGCCGGGGAATTGAATTTACGAAACGAAATCGCGGAGACACCGGGCCAGGTATAATAAAGCTCGTTATCTTTTCCGAAAAGCGACAGATGATAATCGAGCCAGCCGGTAATATCGACCTGCATAATATTGCTGTTCCAGGTTTCGCCGCCATCGGTGGTGTAATTGATATTGCCGTAATTACTATTGCTGTTGGCGTAACTCAGCCAGAATAAATCGGGATCGGTCTCGGACATATACCCCTTCCAGCGCGGAATTCCCAACGTGGCGCCATCGGTTAGACTGGTGGCAACCAACTGAGGTGAAGTTACCTCCTGCGCCAAAATATTGCCCGGCGTCGAAACCAGAAGGATTGCAAAAATGACAAAAAACATCGCCGCAGTTTGAAAAACAAACCGGTCTATATTAACACAACGAATGTTAAGGAATCGCCGAATATTCGCTATCATTGATATTTTCCTTCCGATTTTTTCAATCGTATCACGATAAATTCCATACAAGTCTTATGCCGGATATAAAAAGACAGCCTTAGTGACTGGCTTACAATCTATTACTCGACTTGATCATATGAAAAATTAACCTCTGATTTTAAAACATATGTTCAATTTTCTTACAGCCCGGTCCATATACGAGCATCAGCAAAATATAAAATTGATTATCTTACCGCAAATAATATTCTATCCCTAAATGAAATTACTCATAAACGCATTCCGGCGGATCACCATCATAGTACAGGAAAGACAACAGATCCACGATATCGTGTATATTCGATTCTCCGGAAGCGTTAATATCGGCGGCAATCGCCGGATCGGGCGGATCACCTTGAAGATAGAGGTACTTGATTAAAAAGGTGGCATCAAAAATATTAATATTACCATCTCTGTCCAGATCGCCGGCTTCGTAGGGACACTCTATATAATCGCCCGAAACAGCTACCGGTGAATTGGACATCGGCGAATAATTCCCGGCCTGATCATAAGCACGGATACAAAAATAATACGAGACCGCATAACCGAGTCCGCCGATTTCCATCGAATCGGTGACTCCGGCCGGAGAAGGTGACGGTTCACCCTCGACCGTTTCGGCCAAAATCCATTCATTTTCGGTATCCAGCGGCCCTATGGCTACAGACTGATATCTAATATCGTAGCCGGTGGCCTGACCGGTGTAGTTATCATCACCGGGCGCGGTCCATATTAAAACAACTTTGCCGGGAGCGAATTGGGCCTCACCAAAGGCGGGCAGGCATAAAAGCAAAAACAGCAATAAAATAACCTGCCCGACAATCCTGTTTTGAGTCGGTGTCAAATCCAATAATTTAATCCTTCTAACATTCGTGCGGTAAAGGACCTGCCTTAGGCCGGAGGGTAAAAAAATGGCAGGTTAACAAACTACGCTAAAACAACATCCTCGTTTAAATTCGGGTTAAAAATCTTGTCCCTACGTTGTCAAACCCCTTATTAACATAGCGCAATAATATACGTTTGAAGACCAAAAAAGTCAAGAAATAAGCGCCCCCGGGGTTCTATTATAACAGATATTTAATATTGGACTAATATTAGCCATTTTTTGTATACGGCTGACTCATTATAACAAAAGGCGGGTGGTTAAACCACCCGCCTTTATATTCGATTGAATTAGGATTAAAACCGGTTATATACCCAGTTTCAGCCTAATAGCATAGTTATAACTTCCCTCGCCGCCGGGAGAGTTGGATTTTTCGATACCGTACACGGCACCATCAATGACAAACACATTTCCGAAATTCAGCCCGAGCCCGAATGACGGATATCCCTGCCCGATACCGCCGCGAAGGAAAAGAATCTCGGCCAGCGCATATTCGGCGCCCAGATTCAGCTTATTGAATATATTCTCACCGCGATGGAAGAAGAAATCGTTGTAGTCGGCCGCAAACAGCAATGATTTGCTTAACTGCCATGATGCCCCGACGTTAAAAATAGTCGCCGGTTTCTCATCGCCAAGATTCGCAATAACATCGTTTACCATAAGACCCAATGAAACTTTCTCGGGAATCAGATCATAAACCAGTCCGAGATCAATCCCAAAACCGGTTTCTTTACTGGTAATCAAGGTATCATAAACATCGTCGAATTCGATTTCGGAAGCGGACAATCTCAATTCTTCGACATAATACCGGGTTATATACTTGAATCCAACACCGCCGTAAAAATTGTTATTAAAGAAACCAAGCCGTGTAACTTCCGGCATCTCAAAGGCATAACCGGCGGTAAAAACATAATCGCCGACACCGTGTAAATAGGCGCGCGGGTCAAAAACACCCTTATCGGTTTTTACATCTACGTCAGCAGCAGCATAAAATCCAATCGCCAGATTACGGGTCGACATTCCTATTGTCGGGTAACCGCCGAATCCTATCCATTTGTCATCAAACGGGGCCAGATCGTCCAGCAGCTTGTTCTGCTCAGCCAGCGTGGCATCTTCGAAATTGTCGAACGTTTCCTCATTCTCTTCGAAAAAGTCGAATAAATCGATAACATCTTTGCCAACGCGAGCCTGTATATTAACGATATCCAGATGGAAATCGCATTTGGCCAATTGAGCGGGATTATACATAACGGCGCTGAAATCATGCATGGTCGTGATACCGGCGCCACCCATACTCAGGGACCGAACTGTGACATATTTCACATTCGGATTGTCGGCCAATGCTGAGCCTGCCAGTAATAGCAGACAGACCGAAATCAAAAGTAATCTATACAACATAAATAAGTTCCCTTTTTAAATATTTGTTAGAAGATTAAAGCCGGATCCCATTGGCCGTTGGAATCTTCATCAATTAACCCGTCGCCATCATTGTCGATACCATCAACCACTTCCTCATCGGTATCACCGTCACCATCATTATCAACACCAATCTCGATTTTGTAATTGTAGGCGACCGAAATGATTTCATCAAGGACCTCATCGACATCCTCGGGATCAACGCCGTATTCGCCAACGGCAATCGCCACAACAATTATTTTGGCCCGTTCAATAATTTCCGCGATATTATCAACAAACGTATTAAAAAGGATAATCAAAGCCGCCGGAATATCCTGAACCACCGCAACTTCATTCGGAACCAGTTTCGGTGACGGACTATTATTATAGTAATCGAAAAATTCAAGCAAATTGAGAATAGCGAAGCCACTCTCACTTCCTTCGACATATTCGATACTGAACCGATAATCATCATCGGTTATTTTGTTATCACTATCAGTATCCTGAAAACTGAGGATACCAAGAAATCCTTCCGCCAATCCCAAATCGAGATCGATATCGGTAGGTCCGAAACTTCCGTCGGTTTTCCCTTCATAGATAGGTGTCAAATCATTCGAGACAGTCATCATTACGCCGTACAGCTTATTGGCATCAGATACCGACCAATCGGTAAACGGCATCGCGTCGCCATCGGAATAATCGATATCCGAAATGATTTCGGCCAGATTAAGAGCGTTGTAGCCGGAGGCATGAACCGTAGCTTTGGCGTGATAATAGCGGGCATCCGAGTTATTCGGCTCCTCGGCCATCGCCTCGGCGAATTTCGCCTGAGCGCCGCTGTAATCGGCTTCACGCATCAGTTCTTTGCCCTCTTCGATCAGCGATTCGGAGCTTTTGCTCGTCGTCCAACCGAAGATATTGCAGCCGCTTATAATAAAAGCGGGAAGCAATAAAAAAACGATAAAGAACATTAACCTTAGTTTCATAAAAATACTCCTTATGTATTATTTAAATTATGTAATTATATTATTCTTGATAAAAGTTACTACTATAGATGCTACCTTCCTGCATGCTTAAAATCGAATACAATAATGTACTCAACCCTCGTTATAGTATAATTTATAATATGTTTTTGTCAAGATTTTAATGCTATTCAACAGGTTCCGGGAGTAAATTTGTCGATGATTAAAGAATTCTAATTCTTGACGGCCGTCTATAATATTTTTACATTATTTTACGAATTATAAATATATAAACAGCAGGTGATTAATATAAGACCTCTTGTTGAACGAACATTATGAGTGATAGAAGCGAATTTAAAAAATATCTGGCTGTAACCGGCGGAGCCGGATTTATCGGTTCTAACCTCCTGCACTATATGGTCAACAAATATCCGGATTATCTATTCGTTAATATCGACTGCCTGACCTACGCCGGCAATATGACCAGCCTGGCCGGAATCGAAAACAAAGCCAACTATCGTTTCGAAAAAATTAATATTACCGACTTTGAAAAATTAAAAGGCTGTTTTGATAAATATAACTTCGACGGTTTAATTCATCTGGCGGCCGAATCGCACGTTGACCGCTCTATCACCGGCCCGGCCGAATTCGTGAATACCAATATCCTGGGGACATTCAATCTTCTGGAACTGGCGCGAAATCGTGCCGCGGATAACAAGCCATTCCGGTTTCATCATGTTTCGACCGATGAGGTATTTGGATCGCTGGACGAATCCGGTTATTTCACCGAAACAACACCATACCGGCCGAACTCACCTTATTCGGCGTCAAAAGCGGCTAGCGATCATCTGGTGCGCGCTTATTTCTTTACGTACGGTCTCGATGTTGTCACTACCAATTGCTCGAATAATTATGGCCCGTACCAGTTCCCGGAGAAACTTATTCCACTGATGATACGAAATGCCCGCGCCGATATACCTCTTCCGGTGTACGGTGACGGTAAAAATATTCGGGACTGGTTGTATGTTGAGGATCATTGCCAAGCAATCGATTTGGTTTTCCATAAGGGCAAAGCGGGCGAGACATACAATATCGGCGGGCACAACGAGATTGAAAATATTAAACTGGTTAAAATGATCTGTCGTATTATTGACGATATTACCGGCAACAATGGTGAACCGAAAGAAAAATTGATAACATTTGTGGAAGACCGACCGGGGCACGATAGACGATATGCGATTGATGCTTCATATATCGAAAAGCAACTGGGATGGAAACCGAAATATACATTTGAAGAAGGTATTCGCCGGACGGTGCAATGGTATATCGACAACGAGGACTGGCTCAATAACTGTATCAGCGGTCGATATTTGAAGTATTATGACGATATGTACAGCAAAAGGTAAGAGACTGGGGAGAATATATTAAAAACGTTATGTCAGGTCCTGATTCCGACACATCGGAATTGTGACCTGACATAGTGTCGGTTCACACACCCGATAAATCGGATGCAGGAACCGACACAACGAGAGAAGCAAAACATAAATGTAAAGAATTATAAATGTATGGTGATGTAAAAAAGGGAATTATACTCGCCGGGGGAAGCGGGACACGATTGTATCCGGTAACACAGGTGGCCTGTAAACAGTTATTGCCGGTGCACGACAAACCGATGATATATTACCCGCTTTCGACTTTGATGCTTTTCGGAATAACCGAGATTCTTATTATCTCCACCCCGGATGACACGCCTCGTTTTCAGGATTTACTCGGTGATGGGCACAAACTCGGTTTGAATATCACTTACAAAATTCAGGAAAAACCGGCCGGAATCGCGCAGGCATTTATTATCGGTGAAGAGTTCATCGGTAATGATAATGTCGCCTTGATTCTTGGTGATAATATATTTTACGGCGTATATGATTTTCTGCGACTGGCGCGAACCTTTACCGATGGCGCGCTGGTTTTTGGGTATTACGTAAAAAATGCGCAGCGGTACGGGGTCGTGCAGTTCGATGCTACCGGTCGGGCAATCTCGATCGAAGAAAAACCGAAACAACCCAAATCGAATTATGCCGTCACCGGTTTATATATTTATGATTCCAATGTCGTCGAAATCGCTAAAAATTTGAAACCATCGGGGCGCGGCGAGCTGGAAATTACCGACGTTAACAACGCCTACCTGGAAAAGAAAAAACTGAAAGTAGTCACACTCGGTCGGGGAATCGCCTGGCTCGATACCGGGACACATGAAAGCCTGCTTGATGCCGGTAATTTTATTGCGACTATCGAAAAACGGCAAGGCCTAAAAATCGCCTGTATCGAGGAAATCGCCTATCGGATGCGGTTTATCAATCGTTCGCAGATGCAGCGGATTCTCGATGGTATGGCGGAAAATGAATACAAAAAATATCTATTAGACGTCGTTCGCGAGGTGGATGGTGAAGAAAAAACTGCTGGTGACCGGCAGTAAAGGTCAACTTGGCCGCGATCTGATAGAGTCACTTTCTCCCAAATTTAATATTTCCGGTTTTGATATCGATCAGGTCGATATCAGAGATGCCAAACAGGTAATGCAGTTTATAACCGAAGCAAAACCTGATATTGTTCTTCATACCGCTGCTTATGCCGATGTTGATGGGTGCGAATCCGACAAAGAGACGGCGAAAACAGTTAATACCGACGGGACCGGAAATGTCGCTTTGGCCTGCAAAGAAATCAATGCCCGGATGATTTATTATTCGACCGATTATATTTTTGATGGTGAAAAAGGATCGCCGTATATAGAAATCGACAAACCTAATCCGCAAACGGTGTACGGCAAAAGTAAACTTGAGGGTGAACAAAAAATAATCGACACACTGGATAATTATGCCATCCTCAGGATTGCCTGGTTGTACGGGGCGCATGGGATAAATTTTGTCCGCACCATAATAAAACTGGGCAATACCCAGATGCAGAAGGCGAAATCGGGACAGGTCGTTGATGCCCTAACAGTCGTTGATGACCAATTCGGTAGTCCGACCTGGACAATCGAAGTGGCGCGTCAGACCGAGATAGTGATAAATAATAATTTAAACGGCATTTTTCATTGTACGGCCGAGGGGCATACATCATGGTACAATTTCGCCAAAATGATTTTTGAAGAATTAGCTTTGAATGTTTATTTAAAACCATGCACGACTGAACAGTATCCGCGTCCGGCGACGCGCCCGAAATATTCGGTTATGGAAAATAAAAACCTAAAAGATAATAATTCGAACATTATGGTCGATTATAAAACAGCTCTTAAAAAGTTTTTGAAAACTATGGAGTGATATTTATAGAATGAATTGCAATATCGACGGCGTAATAATAAAAGAACTCGGCACTTTCACCGATGAGCGTGGATGGCTGATTGAACTGTTTCGTCAGGATGAAATCCCGGAGGAGTATTATCCGGTGATGGCTTATGTCTCGATGACAAAAGCGGGTGTGGCGCGCGGGCCGCATGAACATAAGGACCAGACCGATTGTTTTTGTTTTATCGGGCCATCGACTTTTCGGTTGTACTTATGGGATACGCGCAAAGATTCACCGAGTTTCGGGCAGTCTTTCAAAATCGATTTAGGTGAAAATAAAAAGGCTATTGTTATAGTCCCGCCGGGTGTGGTACATGCCTATAAAAATATCGGGGATGCCGAGGGGATCGTTTATAACGCCCCGAATCGTTTATATGCTGGCGAGGGTAAAAACGAGCCGGTTGACGAAATCCGCCACGAAGACGACCCCGATTCGAAGTACAAGTTGGATTAATTCTTGTAGGTGGAAATGCTCTTTGGACCCCGGCTTTATAATGACGCCGAACTTTCCACAAAATCAAAGAAGCGGCGTCAGGAATCCGTCCTAACGCCTCGATAAAAATAACCTGATTCGGTAGCGCAGACATTCCTGTCTGCGCCGCTTATATTGCATGCGCCGCCTTTGGCGACGCACTCAGACAAGAATGTCTGAGCTACCGACACTTAATATCAGTAGAATGTAACTACTTTATCGACTCCAAATCATCGGTCAGCATCTTTTTCTCTTCATCATTGGTGACCGACTCGGCCAGATTACGGGCCTCCTGAAGATACTGGTTCATTTTAGTTTTATCTCCCGCTGTCATCTCGGCGCGGGCTAATGCTTCATAAGCGAAACCAAGATAAAATGGCTCGTCGTTTTTGGAATATTCAAGACAGAGTAAACCGTATTTACGGGCATTGTTTGATTCATCTACCAAAGCATAAACTCTCGCGGCCAGCCAGTACCCGATCGACATATTACGGTCGGTTTTATCCTCGCGCTGTGACCAGTGCCACAGTGAAGCCTGCGCCAGTTGAATCATCTGCTCGTTATCTTCGGCGGTACGATCTTTTTTGTCGATATAACCCCAGGTGTTATTAAAACAATTCGCCGAGAAATATTTATTCGCGGCGTTTATATCAAACGAAGGTTCATTAGGCATGAAATTTCTCCTTATTCGATTCCTTAGATTTCTTATTTATACGATATAATAATGAATAATATTAGCAAGCGATAAATTTTTTGAAGCGTCAGTTCTGTTTTACTCGTCTTCTATTTCATCGACGTTTTGATAGGTGCCGCGGTCGCCTCTGATGATTTTAAAACCTTTAAACGGGAATCCGGATTCGAAACCGGTACCCATTAATGTATCGCCATTCTGGTATATCGTAACGAATTTATCGGTCGTCACCCGATCGGTGTGCCCGTCCCAAAACAACTGCTCGGTCTCCAATCGTGTCCCATACTCATCAACCACCACCACATTACCGTTGGCAATCATCAGTTTGACCGACTCACGAATAAGACCGCTGTCGGCTGTCAGATGTGATGTCTTCTGGCCGTCGGAATCGAAAAAGTACACATCAAGTTCCCACGCCAGAGTCGAATCCTGCTTGGTGTACTTATCGATATGCTCCGCCTTGATATCGGTCGTACGAATCGAACCATTAAAAAGTTCGATATGGGCATCATTTATTTGCTGGTCCGGCCGCAGTACCGCGACCGCGGAGCTGTCGTCCTGGCTGACACCCGGCGCCTTGATTTCATTGCGCTCCGAGCATCCACTTATCACCAGACCGGTCATCAACAAAACGATAATTACCGATTTTCTCATTTTCATAGCGTCCCAATATACATGCTATTCCGGTTTTGTCAACCAGCGGTTATGAATCCAAATCCATTGATCCTTATAGACATGAATAATCTCTTCCAACGCCTTCGTACACTGCTTTGTAATATTATACACATCACGTTCGAAATCGTCGGTCCGTTCAATTTTTATTTCCGGCCGCACGATTATTTTGTACCGTTTACCATTGCGAACACAGACTATCGGCACAAATCCGGCCCCGGTTTTTAATCCGAGAATCGTCTGCCCCACCGGTGTGTACGATAACCGTCCAAAAGCCGGGATAAATTCCGACCGCACCCGCATCGAATCGGTATCTATAAGTACTCCCAAAGCATAACCATCTTTCAACACTTTCAGCACCCGTCGCGGCGAATCATTGGTATCGATATTGACGACATTCAGCGACTGCCGATTATCGACTAAGACTTTATCGAGCCGTTTGTCATACATCTCGCGCCCGATTGCCGCCGCATTATAACCGGCATTGGCAAAATAGGCTGCCAAAAGCTCAAAGTTGCCGATATGCCCGGTCACGGCAATAACACCTTTTCCCCTGTTATATACTTCGTCAAAAAATTCGCGCCCCTCAATATCAACCAGCGGTTGAATCTGGCTGAAATAATACTTTTTGAACCTGACTACGTCGGCAATATTTTTCCCGAAGTTTATAAATAACCCTCTAACTATTGTCCGTCGTTTTGTAAAATTCAGGTTTTTGCCGTATATCAACTTAAGATGCCGCTCGGCTTTTAGCCGATCTTTTTTACTTAGCAGATAAGCGAGACACCCAAAAACCGAGCCGACAAATATCGCCGCACCGCGCGGAATAGTGTTAAAAAAAGCGACAATAAAAAGTACAAAATAATAGACAAAATTATTTTTGAGTTTTTTAGATGTTTTCACAAAAAATTAAACCAGTTTTGATTTAAGAATATCGTGGAGATGGATAATCCCGACCGGATGATTATTTTTATCCACCACCGGAAGCGCCGTAATCGAAAAATTCTCCATCAAGACCAGAGCTTCATCGAGAATCGCATCGGGCGAAATCGTTTTCGGATTTTTAATCATCACTTCGCCGGTCAATCGACTAAAGAAATTATCATCCTTCTGCGCCAATCGTCTGAGATCACCATCGGTAAAAATTCCGACCAGAATATTATTATCATCGACCACCAATGCGGCCCCGAGACGTTTACCGGAAATCTCCAGCATCGTATCACGAACAATTGTACCCGGTTTGACAATCGGAATCTCGGAATTGATATGCATCAAATCTTCGACATGCATCAACAACCGTCGCCCGAGTAATCCACCCGGATGCAGGTAAGCATAATCTTCGGGTGAAAAGTCACGCTCTTTTAATAATGCAATTGCCAGCGCATCACCCATAACCAAAGCCGCGGTCGATGATGAGGTCGGCACCAGATTATTGGGGCATGCTTCAGATTTGACGGAACAATCGAGCACGATATCGCACTTGGCTGACAGCGGTGAATCGAGCTGCCCGGTTAACAAAATTATTTTAGCACCGAGCCGCTTGATAGTCGGAAGAATCTGATACAATTCATCGGTCGCGCCCGATTTTGAGATAACAATCAGAATATCCTCAGAGCGCACCAATCCCAAATCACCATGAATACCTTCGGTTGGATGCAGGAAAAAAGCGGAGATACCGGTCGAGGACAAAGTTGCGGCTACTTTTTTGCCGACCAAACCTGATTTACCAATACCGGTGACAATGACTCGTCCCTGACATTTAAGAATCAACTCAACAGCTTTGGTAAAATTATCGTCAAGTTTCGAAGCCAGCTCGGCAATAGCTTCCGCTTCCTTTTTTATTACGTCACGACCGTTATCTAAAATCATTTTTACACCTAAACCAGATGTTCCGTAGGATCAATATTGAGACCCTTAAAATACGCCTTAATCACTTCGCGAACTGCACCCTCTCCGCCCTTTTGTGTGGTTACATAATCAACCACCTCGATTAATTCCCGGGCGGAATCTTTAACTGCAATCGATAGTCCGACTTCTTTTGCCAGCCCGATATCAAGAATCTCATTACCGACAAAAGCGACCTGATCGAGAGAAAGTTTTAATTTCTTAAGAAGCGGTTTTATCTGTTTTCGTTTGTCGAATTTTTTCTGAAGGATATGTTTCACACCCAAATCTTTCATTCGGGTGATAGTCGCCGGAGAAGGTCTTCCGGAAACAACCGCAATCTCGAGCCCCGAACGCAGCGCCAAGACAATATAGAAACCATCGTTAATGCTAAATTTCTTTAATTCGAATCCATCGGCGCCGAAATAAATTTTATCATCGGTCAGGACACCATCAACATCAAGCGCCAATAGTTTTATATTTTTAAACCTTTGCGATAACTGCCTGTATGTAATTTTCTTTTTACCGGCGGTTTTGGCCATTTTAATCTTTCTGATTTATTTTTCTGATTTTTAATACTTCGGTAATCAACGTCTCGAATTGCTCCAGCGGAAGCATCGCGGCCGCATCGGATAATGCTTTCGACGGTTCGGGATGTGTCTCTACGAATAATCCGTTAACTCCAATTGTTACCGCTGCTTTGGCAAATGGAATAATAAATTCCGGCTGACCGGTCGAAATTTTACCTCCTCCGCTGGGCAACTGTAAAGAATGGGTGGCATCAAAAACAATCGGATAACCGAACTGTTTCATGATTAACAATGAACGGAAATCAACGACAAGATTATGATATCCGAATGATGAGCCGCGTTCGGTTAGTAATACTTTTCCCGATTTGGCTTTGGCCGCGATCTTATCCATATCTTCCGGTGATAAAAACTGCCCCTTTTTGATATTTATCCAGCGACCGGTCGCTCCGGCGGTCCGTACTAATTCTGTCTGGCGGCAGAGAAAAGCCGGAATCTGTAATATATCAACCACCCCGGCGGCTGTCAAAGTTTCGCCGGTTTCATGGACATCGGTCACCAAAGGCATATCGAAATTTTGTTTTACTTTCGCAAGTATTTCCAACCCGGTATCCATTCCCAGGCCGGAGAACGATTCGCCCGACAACCGATTGGCTTTGGCGTACGACGATTTAAAGATTATCGGGACATTATATTTTTCCGACAATCTTTTTAATTCTTCGGCAACGCGGAAACAAACATCCTCAGACTCAACCGCGCATGGCCCGGCCAGGAAAAAAAGATTTGGCCCGTCGAGAACCTGATCGATATTAATCATATTCCACCCCCGATTTATTGTTTAATATTTCCGAAAATGCCATTTGATAATATCGGAGTCATTGGTGATATATTTATCGGATGCGACTTGTCCCATCGAATCATTAACCGAATACATCCAGCCATAATCCGATCCGACTTCAATCGAATCAATCGTGTGTACAAACTCCCCGACGGTACTCCCGATAGATTCCACCTGATGCTGTTCTTTGGTAATCTCGAATACAGATTTCCCTTCAACACCCTGCAGGGAAATAACCAGACTATCAACCGGTTCCGAATTTTCCTCGATTTCATTCGTTGTTTGCGTTTCTGTTTTTGTCTCCTTTTCCGCCGTACCGCACCCTAACATTAACACTAATCCCGGAATTAAACCCAAAATAAACAATGTTGTCAGTTTCATTTATAACTCCCGATAAATTTCTTAATACTCCTACTCAGGGTTAAAATAAAATTTTGAGGCGGGAAAGTCAAAGGATTGGTTGCCCGCCTCGCCAATTTTTGATTTCCCCGCAACTTTTGCAAATATATACGGTAAATATATACAGGAAAGGAACAAAGCCGGCTTTCGTTATCGAAACAAAAAGGACACATATTCGTAAACTGTTTTAAAAAGAAAATATTTTAATTTTGCGAGAGTAACCAATGTTTAAAAAAATCTTTTTTATCATTATTATTGTCGGTATAGTTGGAGCGGTTCTCTTTTTCGCCTTGAGCGGTAACGCTACAAAGGATAACGGCTTAAAAATTATAGATGTCGAAAAAGGAACTATTGTCGATAAGGCGCTGGCAGTTGGCAAAATCGAACCGAAAAAAGAAAACTCGGTCAAATCACGAATATCCGGAATCGTCAAAAAAATTCATGTCGATATCGGCGATATCGTTCATGTTGGCGATCCACTTATCGACGTTGCGCCCGACCCGACCCCGATTGAATTCGCCGAGGCCAAAAGACAAGTCGAAATTTATCAGGTAGCCTATGAAAACGCACAGCGTGAACTTGATCGGGCCAAAACACTGCTTGAAAAAAATCTGGTCTCCGATCAGGATCACGATAGCAAACAATCAACCTGCGAACAGGCGCGCCTGCGATTAAAACTTGCATCGGAAAAACTTCAGCTTATCGAATCGGGCCGCACCGAGATCGCCGATTTAAAAGTTGATAATACTATCCGATCAACAATTGACGGGATGGTGCTTTCAAGGCTGGTAGAAGAAGGTGATCCGGTTGTACCGCTGACATCGTACCAGGCCGGAACCGATTTGATGACCCTGGCTTTTATGGAAGATTTGATATTCAAGGGAACGGTTGATGAAATCGATGTCGGGCGTATCCATGCCGGGCAGGAGGCGGAAATAAAGGTCGGAGCGTTACCCAAAGATACTGTTAGGGGTTTTGTCAAACGTATCTCCCCGAAGGCGCATCAGGATGAAGGTTCGACCGTCTTTGATGTCGAGATTGAATTAACCGAAACCGGCAACAGTCTCCTAAGGGCCGGGTACTCGGCCAATGCCGATGTAATTGTTACCAAAAAAGAAGAGATACTATTAATTCCGGAACGACTGATCCAGTTCCGTGAAGACACCGCCTTTGTCGAACTTCAGGATAGTCTGGGAGTCATCGACACCGCTGTTATTGAAGTTGGTTTATCTGATGGAATAAATATCGAGGTTACCAGCGGTCTAATCGAGGGTGATAAAGTCGTTGAACGTCCACCGCGGGAGATTGAATAAATATTATGATGCCCCTGCTTTCGATAAAGCAATTCTTCAGAGATATGCGCCATCAAAAGATGCGCACCCTGATGACTATGTTTGGGATTCTCTGGGGGACAGTTGCCATTGTCCTGTTGATGGGATTCGGGACCGGCCTTCAACAACACAACAGAAAAGAAATGAAGGGACTGGGCGAAAATATTTCTATCGTCTGGGGCGGCGGGATGACTTCGAAACCGTGGAAAGGATTACCACGCGGACGACGTATCTGGTTTACGGAGGAAGATATCGCACGGATGAAAGCCAGTCTTAACTCGATTCAGCGAATTTCACCTGAATTTACCCGTTGGAATGCCTCGGTGAAAAACAAGCGAGCTAACAAACTCACACGTATATCAGGCGTATGGCCGGAATTCAGCGAGATGCGAAATATTATCCCGCAAATGGGCGGACGGTTTATCAATGCATTGGATATGGTGGAAAAACGCCGGGTGATAGTATTGGGAAATGAACGGGCCGAAGACTTATTCGGTCAGGATGATCCGGTCGGAAAAACGGTCTTTGTAAACAATATTCCGTTTACCGTAATCGGGGTCATGAAAGAAAAAAGTCAAAACAGTTCTTACGGCGGGCGGGACAGTCGGATGGGATGGATACCTTCATCGACATTCAAAACGATGTGGTCGTACCGATACCCGAACAATATGATAGTCCAGTCACCGACTCCTTATGCGATGTCACAAGTTAAAGATGACATTTTCGGGTATATGGCTAATAAGTACAATTTTGATCCTGAAGATACCGAGGCGCTGTTTATCTGGGATACCACCGAAGGTTTGAAATTTTTAACAACGTTTTTTGTGGCTTTCAAATTTTTCCTCGTCGGTATTGGTTGCCTGACCCTGATAACGGGCGGTATCGGCGTAACCAACATCATGAATGTCGTCCTTGAAGAACGAACCAAGGAAATCGGCATCAAGATGGCGGTCGGAGCCAAGAAAGCGACTATCATGGGACAGTTTTTATTCGAGACAATTCTTTTGACCGGCCTGGGCGGGATCCTCGGATTTATTATGGCGGCATTGGTTATCGGCTTTTTCCCGAGGAATTTCGAAGATTATATCGGTGTCCCGACTATTGACGTTACCGGGGCAATTTTTGCGGTAGTTGTTCTCGGTATTGTGGCATTGGTATCGGGTTATTTCCCGGCTCGACGAGCGGCTAATCTGGAACCGGTTAAGGCTTTGAAACTATTTTAGGTGATTATGCGACCTTCGATAATATACAATGTCTTTATGAGAGATTTTCGGAAACAACGGAAACGGATGTTGTTGACCCTGATGGCTATTTTCTGGGGCACGTTGTCAATAATGCTGCTTCTGGCTTTTGGCGAAGGACTTAAAAAGCAGTTTTATACTAATACTGCCGGTATGGGTGAAGGTATTGTAATTGTATGGGGGGGACAAACATCGATACCGTACAAAGGATTCGGCAAAGGACGACGTATCCCGCTTTATGAAGATGATATCTCATATCTGAAAAAAACAATTCCCGGGATAAAACGAATCGCCGGTGAATATATCCGCTGGGGCGCGGAAATCAATTATCGAAAAAAAGTGCTCTCGGAACGAATCAACGGTGTCTTCCCGGAATACCGGGATATGCGGAACATGATTCCGCAGATGGGTGGCCGTATGGTCAATTATTTTGATATCGACCAAAAGCGGCGGGTTGCCTTTTTGGGCGATAAAGTCAAAGAGCGGCTTTTTGGAGAGGAAGACGCGGTCGGCAAGATAATACACATTCGATCGATACCGTTTAAGGTAATCGGGGTTATGAAGCACAAAACGCAGGGAAGCAGTTACCAGGGGCGTGACGAGGATGTCATTGTGATACCGGCCAGTACTTTTGTGGCGATTTTCGGTGACCCATACCTTGACAATATTGTCTATCAGCCGGAAGATCCCGAAACGGCCAAGGCGATTGAGAAACAGGTTCTGGCGATGATGGGCACGCGGTACAAATTCCATCCCGAAGATGAAAGCGCGCTTGGTTTTTGGGATGTTATCGAATCGCAAAAAATAACGCGCAATGTTCTGATGGGTATCGAAGTTTTTCTCGGAATAATCGGCGCCCTGACATTATTAATCGCCTGTGTCGGGGTGGCGAATATTATGTATGTATCGATTAAAGAGCGAACACGTGAAATCGGTGTCAAAATGGCGATTGGCGCAAGAAAATCGTATATCGTGTTTCAGTTTTTATTGGAGGCACTTGGAATAACATTTATGGGCGGATTTTTCGGAATGTCGATAACATACATCCTGACCGAATCTTTTCGAAGATTACCGATTGAATCGGATATTTTTTCTATAATGGGTAAACCGATAGTCTCGATGGAAATCGGTCTGATAGTCGTGCTTATCCTGGGTGTAATGGGCGTGATATCCGGTTTCTTCCCGGCAATGAAAGCCGCCTCGGTAAATCCGGTGGAAGCTTTGAGATATGAATAAATCAGAGGAAACGGGCAGATAATATGATTAAAATGACCGGCATTAAAAAAGTTTATAATACCGGGAAGGTGTCGTTTGAGGCTCTTCACGGTTTGGATATCGAAATAAAAGATAATGAGTATATCGCCATTGTCGGGCCGTCAGGATCGGGCAAATCGACTCTTATGAATCTGATGGGCTGCCTTGATACCCCGACCAACGGTGAATATCTCCTTGATAATAACCGGGTCGATAAATTAACATCCAATCAACTGGCCGAGGTACGAAACAATAAGGTCGGATTTGTATTTCAGGCATTTAATCTTCTTCCCTATGCATCTGCCTTTGAAAATGTCGAATTGCCGCTATTATTCGCAGCGATGCGCGCCAAAGAGCGCAAACAGCGAGTTGTCGAGCTTTTGAATCGGGTTGGTCTTGGTGATAAATTATCGAATAAACCGACCGAGATGTCGGGCGGCGAAATGCAGAGGACTGCAATCGCCCGGGCGCTTGCCAATAATCCGAAATTAATCCTGGCCGATGAGCCAACCGGGAACCTGGATACAAAATCGGGCGGTGAAATTATCAAGATTTTCGACGAACTTCACGCCAACGGGCATACAGTAATTGTCATTACACACGATAAAAGTATTGCGGAACACTGCCAGCGTATTGTAAAATTAAAGGATGGAAGAATTGAAAACGGCAACGGCCATCATATATTGAAATAAATATTATGGATTACGGATTATTAATAAGGCGTTCTTTTGACATCGCATGGAAATATAAAACGCTTTGGATATTGGGATTTTTTGCCGCCGCGTACGGCTCGGTTGGACACCTGAGCGATCATCTTCCGGACGGCAGCGGAGGCGGCTGGCTGGAAGATTGCAATCCTGAGATATTCGAAGCTATCGAAAACTGGATTACAAGCACCCCCGGAATAATCGCCATCATATCAATTGTAGGCGGTTTACTTCTGCTGGCTCTTTTTATCTTCATTATGCACCATATATCGGTTGCCGCTCTTATCGGCGGCGTCTATCAAATCGAGCGGGGCGAAGGTTATAAATTAAAGGAATTATTTCAACTTGGTGCCCGTTATTTCTGGAGATTCCTCGGGTTGTTTTTCATTTTCTTTTTTATCATCGGCGCTTTTGTAGTTCTTCTGATTTTACCAATTGTGCTTGCAGTCACAATCCTTAGCGTGGTTGGACTGATTCTGTTAATTCCAATAATACCGATTTTTTTCGCGGGAATTTTCTTTTTGGGCAATATGTACTCACTGGCCCAGCGTGATATTATCGCGCATGAAACACCGGTTTTTGATGCCATCACCGAGGGATATAATTTAATTATCAAACATCTTTCCGCTAATATCATAGTATTTTTGATAGTGACCGGGCTCCAGCTCGCAATTATAATCGCCGGGACAATTATAATTGCGATGTTCGCGATTCCGTTTTATATAATCGGTATTAATTCCACGCTGATTCTTATTATCCTGCTGGTCCTAATCATACCGTTGTTTATTCTAATAATGATTGTTGTTGAAGGTTTTCTCGGGACCTTTTTTAATTCGCTGATGACATTATTCTATCTGGAACTTCGCAAGCTTACGCCGTTCCAGCCTAAATCGCCGATACCGACCTATCCGACCGAAAACTAAATCTAAGCGCGCAGACAGGAATGTCTACGCTACCAATAATACATCTGTGCGGTCAGGTCGCCGAACCTGACCGCCGGTTGTCGGGTGCGGCGACCCGACAACACGATTGCCCAGGGAAAAACGGCTGATAGATATCTTTACTTAATCCTTGATTTTTAATCCTTTTCATTGCAGATTTACAGCCATGAAATATCTAATATATGTTTTATTGCTTTTGACCGTTACGGCATCGGTCACATCGGCGCAATCTGATATTCCGATAATGGAGGCGGAGACAGAAGATTCCTCGTTTATGATGCCGGCCCCGTTGCTATACGAACTAAATCTGCCGATTGTCAGTTTCGAAACCAATAATGCTTTTTTGATGCGTGCATTTTATCCCGAAGACTACGAGGATGAAAATTTAATAAGAAAAGATATCCGTTTTGTTTTGCGTAACGATTCCGATTTTGTCGCGGTCTGGGATAGTCTGGGGACATTTATTCTGGCGACGTTACAGGATTTATCAGGTATCAAATGGCAGGAAAACGAAATAGATATTCATCTTCTGAAATATTTCCGTTCCAACGGTATGTATGATCCGCTGGTCGTACCGCTGGAAGGAATCAAAATGAAAAATTATATCGAGGCGGCCCCATCGGGGATGCACCGCCTGTTTAACCTGATACAACTTCTGGCCGGAAGAAATATTCTTCAGTTGCGTCAACCGGGCCATGGGCATGAATTTATGGCCGATCATCCCCTGCTAGACCAAAGCGCCTACCGTTTTGATCTGGCCGCATTATCTCTTGCACTAAGCTGCACCGAACAACTGATGCCTTCCGATACAATTAATTATATATTAAACTCTGAACCATGGAAGCGGCATAATCCGGGTTGGGAAGTTTTCGAAAATCATTTTCGGTATCACTGGGTGCTGTCGGTCGAGCAGCCATTGCTTTATTATTTATCACAGGAAGGTTATGATTCACCTTTGATTGGTTTGACCCGTGCGCCAAGAATCAAAAGAACCGACACAAAAAAAACAACCACTAAAGAACCGATTAAATTATCCGCCACCGGCGGGCGACTCGGTTTTTCGGTTATAAAAAACTCTCGCGGATTTCTTCAGGTGGTTGATGTCGATACGCTCGGCCTCGCGTACGCCTGCGGATTGATGGTTGATGATAAAATCAAGCGGGTCAATGGTGCAGTGGTTCGTGACGCCCGCTCGTTAATGGGTAAAATTCTCGATAAAATTGATGCCGAAGGTGTCTATATGCTGGTTTTACGCGAGAGCCAGGAAATCGGGATATTATTGTTACCCCCCGAAGAAGAATATTAAAAATTATAGGGCAGAACCACGACGTGGTGTCACCACATCGTCACGACGATAAATCGTCGGGACTCGGATTCTTCCTTACGCTGCCTCCCGAGATCGGCATCGGTATAGATGAACGGAGGTGCAAGTCGCGTTGTGGAAACGGTATCTCGACATTTCGTTCACGGAATTTACGCACGATAGCGCAATTAATATCCGACCGCACCCGATAATATCCATCGGGTGATTTCAACCAGAAACGCAACTGCATATCCCACGACGAGTCCCCGAAATTCATCAATAACACCTGCGGTTTGGGGTGCTGCATCACTTCCGAATTTTCCTCAGCCACATCGTTTAACGCTTTCAAGACCGCATCAAGATCCGAGCCGTACGACACACCGACATCTATGTCAACCCTGATTTTGGGATCGCCGTACGACCAGTTGGTCACCTGCGCCGAAATAAAATCGGAGTTGGGGACAATTATCGAAATATTGCGAAGCGAGTTGACCGTTGTCGCGCGCATGTTTATCGCCGCGACAGTACCCTCGACTTCGCCAACCGTAACTCTGTCCCCGACTTTGATAGGACGTTCGAACAGCAGAATTAAACCGGAGATAAAATTCGAAGTTATATTCTGCAGGCCAAAACCGATACCGACCGACAGCAGCCCGAATATCACCGTCAGCGATGACAGATTCAGACCGACAAACTGAAAAGCAAACAAGGTCCCTATAGTCATAACGACGTAGTGACCGAGACGAATCATGTTATAGCGGATCGAGCGCTCGATATCAAACCGAATCAGAATGCGACGCAGTAAAATTTTATTTACCAGCTTGGATAGAATATAAACGGCAACTAAAAACGCGATAAAGACAAGCACCGAAGAAATGGTAATCGGCTGCTGGTTTAGAGTAAATAATCGATACCCAAGAATCTCTTTTATTAAATCTAAAACCGACTCGTATGATTTCTCCATAATTATACTCCCTTTTATAATCTCCATTGAAATATTAAGGGAGTTTTAGTTGGGATTCAATATTAAAAATAAGCAGGGAAACCTCAAACCCGACCTACAAGACTGAGATTTTTTCCCCGCCCCGTCAGGAGCGCACGGCTCGCTGACCTACGCCCCACCCCAATAAAAAAACTCCTGTTTTTCGACAGGAGTTGAAATTTAATGCGGAAGGGGGGATTTGAACCCCCACGCCGCGAAGCGCCACCCCCTCAAGATGGTGTGTCTACCGATTCCACCACTTCCGCAATAATTCTTTTTATTCGCCGCCGTCGTCAGCCGGGGGTAGAATCGATTCGATTCCGCCGGTATCCTGGGTCTGCATGACGTCGCTGGAATCCATCGGCATCGCCTGTTGCTGCGCCTGACGTTCCATCTCGCGCTGGGCCTGTTCGGTCACAATTGAACTACCGATTGCACTACCGGTACCTGTTCGATGACTCGACATATAGGCTAACGCACCGCAGTTAACCATAAAGACAATCGCCAGTATCGTGGTCGCTTTCGAAAGAAACGAAGCCGCTCCACGGCCGCCAAAAACCGCCCCGGTCAAACCGGTTCCACCACCACCAAAAGCTCCGGCCAAACCTTCACCCTTGGCCGATTGCATCAGGACAACAATCACCAGCAGAATACATATAACCGTATGGAATATCACCCATGTCGTAAACAACTTTAACTCCTTCGTCTATACTGCATCAATTATTTTCAAAAACTCGTCCGCTTTCAGGCTGGCGCCGCCGACCAAAGCTCCGTCAATATCGGGCTGACTTAACAAACCGCCCGCATTTGCACCTTTGACCGAACCACCGTACAGAATGGGCATCGACTCCGCTATGTCACTGAATTTGTTTTTCAACCGACCACGAATAAACGCATGAACTTCCTGAGCCATCTCCGGGGTTGCTGTCTTCCCGGTCCCTATCGCCCATACCGGTTCGTATGCAATTATGGTTATTTCGGCTTCGTCAGAAGTTAATCCATCCAGCGATCCGTCGATCTGCGCGCCAACAACCTCCTCGGTTAATCCTTTTTCACGGTCCTCTAATTTCTCGCCGACACATACAATTGGAACCAGACCGCTTTTTAAAGCCAGTCGGGCTTTCTCATTAACCAAACTGTCGGCCTCGGAAAAATATTCACGTCTTTCCGAGTGGCCCAAAATAACATGCGAGACCCCAATTGTCAAGAGCATCGATGGCGCAATCTCACCGGTATATGCGCCCGATTCTTTAAAATACATATTCTGGGCTCCAAGTAAAACCGGGCTTCCCTTGATGGTTTTGGCCACTTCGCTCAAGGCGGTATAAGGCGGGCATATCAAAACCGAGGCTTTATTGGTTTCTTTTACGCCCTTAACGATGCCCGCCGCAAGCTCGACCGCTTCCGGGACCGTTTTGAACATTTTCCAGTTACCGGCAATTATCTTTTTTCTCATGCTTCAACCTTACTTTTTATGGCGTCGGTTAACGCCGCGACTCCCGGAAGTGTTTTTCCTTCAAGGAATTCCAACGAGGCGCCACCGCCGGTCGAGATATGTGTCAAACGGTCGTCAAGGCCGCATTTTCTGACAGCCGAGGCTGAATCGCCGCCGCCGACAACCGTTACCGCTCCTTTCGAGGTAATCTCGGCCAAAATCTGTGCGATTTCGTAGGTCCCTTTCGCGAATTTCTCCACTTCAAAAACGCCCATCGGGCCGTTCCAGACGACGGTTTTGGCTTTTTTCAATTCGGCCTTAAATAATTCAATCGACATCGGACCAATGTCTAATCCTTTTTTATTGGAAGGAATATCTTTAATATCAACCACCGAGATTTCGGCATCTTCGGTAATATTGGAGGCAACGACACAATCAACGGGCAGTAAAAGCTGTATCTTTTTAGATCGTGCCTTCTTTAAAATATCGGCCGCCATCTCCACCTTATCTTCCTCGAGAAGTGAACCGCCGATCTCGTATCCCATCGCCTTGATAAATGTGAACACCATCCCGCCGCCGATAATAATACTGTCTACTTTGTCCATCAGATTTTCGATAACATCGATTTTACCGGAAATTTTAGCACCGCCCAGAATCGCCGTAAACGGTTTTTTCGGATTACCGAGCGCTTCGCCCAGATATTTAAGCTCTTTCTGCATCAAATATCCGGCCGCACAACTGTCGATAAATTTGGTTACCCCTTCGGTCGAGGCGTGCGCGCGATGGGCCGTACCGAAAGCATCATTGACATAAATATCCGCAATCAAGGCGAGCTGTTTGGCGAATTCCGGATCGTTATCGGTCTCCTCTTTATAGAAACGCAGATTCTCAAGCAGTAAAACTTCGCCATCTTTGAGGGCATCAACCATAGCGACGATATTATCGCCGATACAGTCGGATGCAAACCGGACATTCTTCCCGATAAGTCCTGATAGTTTCATCGCCACCGGTTTTAATGACATCTCGGGCACAACTTTGCCTTTAGGTCGTCCGAGATGACTGCATAGTATCAATCGTCCGCCATCGTTGACAATTTTTTTGATAGTCGGCAAAGCGGCGACAATACGCCGATCATCGGTGATGTTCCGGTTGCTGTCAAGCGGGACATTAAAATCGACCCGGACCAATGTACGTTTGCCCTTAAAATTCAAATCGGCAATAGACAGCTTATTCATGGTATTATTCTCCGAGAAAAAAAAGGCCCGCCCCGACCGGGCGGGCCAAAAAGTTTACAACATCTTGTTGACCATATCAACCATACGGCTGGAGAAGCCGAACTCGTTATCATACCAGGAGAAAACCTTCGCCAGTTTACCGGATGCCATAGTCATTTTCGAATCGAATACCGAACTGTGCGACTCACCGATGACATCAATCGATACAATCGGCTCATCGGTATACATAAAATACCCTTTCATTCTGCCATCGGCAGCCTTTTTCATCGCGGCATTGATTTCTTCAGCCGTCGCTTCTTTCTTCATTACAACCGCCAGATCAACAATCGAACCGGCCGGCAACGGAACACGAATGGCGCATCCGTTCATTCTTCCCTCAAGCTCCGGAATGACCAGCGAAATTGCTTTGGCCGCACCGGTTGTAGTCGGAATCATCGACAACGCCGCCGCGCGAGCGCGACGCAAATCCTTATGCGGCAAATCGAGAATACGCTGGGTCGCGGTGTAGGCATGAATCGTAGTCATAAAGCCGTATTCGATACCGAAACTATCGAGCATTACTTTTGCGACCGGCGCCAGGCAGTTGGTCGTGCAGCTGCCAATCGAAATTATATTATGTTTATTTTTATCGTACAGTTCATCATTAACGCCCAGGATAAACGTCCCGTCCGGGTCTTTCGCGGGAGCCGATATTAAAACCTTCTTGGCTCCGGCGGCGATATGTTTACCAGCCTTTTCTTTATCCTTAAACAGCCCGGTACATTCGACAATAACATCGGCGCCAAGATCACCCCATGGGATGTTGGCCGGGTCTTTTTCGGCACTGACCGGAATCTTGTTACCATCAATAATAATATTACTGCCGTCGCATCCGACTTCACCCGGGTATTTGCGATGAACCGAGTCGTATTTAAGCAGATGCGCCAGTGTCGCGGCGTCGGCAATATCATTAATACCAACAACCTGCATACCTTTCGCGCGCGCGATTCTAAGAACCAGTCGACCGATACGGCCAAATCCGTTTATCCCTATTTTTG